>CEQG01153234.1_pt1 | contig 62959 bp, 54 predicted proteins | sample 350301 | NCBI WGS metagenome assembly CEQG01 (sample SAMEA2621242, study PRJEB7988) | marine metagenome | isolation source: saline water (ENVO:00002010), including | reverse complement strand
AGACCGCAACTAAAATGTTGTGTTGAGTCACTTAAATGTGGCTTGTGGTTTAGCTTCCGTGTCAAGCACGGAATGACAAGACCGATGAGAAGCTTTTCCTTTGATGGAGAGGCTTTTTTTGCTTTTGATATTACAAGGAGAGAAACATGATGAAAACCAAACTATATATACTGTTTTTTTTAGTAATCATTTTGTCAAGCTGTGGGTCTAATCAGAGTACTACGGATAATAGAGTATATAATAGTTTAGAAAGTATATCTCTATTGAATATTCCCCAAGATTTTCTTCCATCAGCAGGTAACTGTAAAGTTTGGTTTCCTGATTTTACTATAGACAAACAGCCATTCTCTTCTAAATGTGAATCAAATTTTATGGAAAGAACCATTAGTCAAATCTTTATTACAAATGAAGGGACTGATGAAGCACCGGTATATCGCGTTTTAGAAATGATAAAGGCTAAAGAAGGTTTTACTGCGAGAACTCTATATTTTAAAAATATTTGACATAAGAAGATTCCGCATCTTTCAAGAATTTCTAGAAATAGACCAATGAAGAGCTTATCCTTTTGTATGGGCTTTTTTTCTTTGCCAAACCTTTAGGTTGAAAGTTTTTTGGAAAAGGCACTGTTTATAAATTAATTAGAAGTACCTTTGCCCCATTATTGGCGATGTGCTTAGAAAAAGCATCGCAGCATATTTAGGACAGTTTTTAATGTTCTTTAGGATTATTTGATAAGTTTTATTTTTTCTAGTAGTAAATATTCTTTCCTAGTTAGTAGTATCCTTTCTTTCATCCTTTTTCATTTATGACGTCTCTTATAATCCCTTAGGATTATATGTGCTTGTAGGCGTTGCCAATAATTTATTTAAATGTATCAGTATGAAATTGATTCAAAAAATTAAAAAAGTATTTATCACTAAAAACACAAACATTATGAAAAGAGGAACCGTAAAGTTTTTCAACAACAGTAAAGGATTTGGATTTATCCAAGAAGAAGGATCTAACGAGGATATCTTCGTTCACTTAAGTGGACTTATTGATGACATTCGAGAAAATGACGAAGTAACCTTTGAAACTGCTCAAGGGAAAAAAGGAATCAATGCTGTAAATGTACAATTAGCATAAGGGATTGATATTCTTTACCCATAAAAAAAACCCAGCATTTGCTGGGTTTTCTTTTTCATAGCAATTGTAATTTAGTTTGAGCTACTTAAAAGCTCAACGTCAATTGGGCAGCCTTCAGGAACATTACAAACTTGCTTTAAAAAGTTGTAACTAAGTTCTTCCCCAGCGACCATAATATTAAATCCGCTGGCCGTAGGCACTACCTTTACGGTATCATCTTCTGGGCTTTCGTAAGTAAGCGTTATGGTATTATCATACATAGGATCCATATCATTGTCTACCTCTATGGTAGTGATCACATCATTTTCGGTTTTTATTCGTGTCTGCTCTTCTTGGCTTAGATTGTCCATTTTCACATAATCGGTAGCTTGCGTGTTTACCCGTACCGTATAATCAATGGTTCCTTGAGTACTTTTTACCGAAAATTTATTGATTTTCGTTTCACTTACTTTTTGTTTGTTATCGTTTTGCGCAAATGCTCCTACCGTAGAAAAGGTTGTAAAAGCAATTAGTGCAAAAACTATTTTAAGATTCTTCATTGTGATTCTATTTTCTGATTCGGTTAATTATATATTGAATTCCAATTTTAGAAAGTTTTGCTACAATTGGATTGGAAAACCAGTTGCTTTCAAATCGCTGTTGGAAGCTTAAGTAATTGTGCTTAATTTCTTCCCGAAGCAATTGTCTTTCCAAGTTCTTCTTCTTTAGTTCTAATTCTACATCGTGTAAGGATTCAAAGGTTCTCATGTTAAAAATAATTTTTGGCTAGTCTGTTCACAACATATTTTTCGATTCTTTTTCTGAATAAGAGCGCAATGGAAACCAACACTACATAAAATAGACCTACCCAAAGAAAACCTAGTGTAGCACTTTCCAATAAATTACCTAGCCATAAGGCGGCGGCAATGGAAAGGAACAATGCTGCAATAAGTGTGAAAAAGGCAAATAAGCTTTTTTTCACTACACTCGAGGATACTGAAGCTATTTGGTAAAATACTTTCAGTTGAGCATATTCATATTCTTTCTCGGCCAATTGCTGAGAGAGATCTACAGTTTCTTTTAGGTTTTCTTTGGTGGTCATCTTAAAGTTTCTATTAATTCAATTGCATTTTTTCATTCTCTTTTTTCAGCTTTTCCAGCTTTTTTTCTAAAGCATCGATCACATCATCGGCTTTGTAGCTCATGTCTTTTACCATGTTGTCCAATTCATTGCTGAATTCTTTTTTCTTACTGGTAAAAGTACTGCTCAGTTGTTCTGAAATTTCATTCGTTTTTGCAACGAGTGATTCTTTCGATTCCTTAGCGGTTTTCTTAATTTTCTTTCTTGTCTTAGACCCTTTATCTGGGGCAAACAAGATTCCAACTGTGGCTCCAATAGCCAATCCGCTTACAATTCCTGTGATAATATTTCCTGTGTTTGACATAATAATTTGTTTTATGGTTACTACTAATTTTAATTGTTTGAAAATTCTTTATCCTTTACTAGATCTTTCGTTTGCAAAACATCATCAAACTGAAGGGTTCTAATAGGGAACGGTATGTTAATACCTTCTTTATTAAATGCTTTTTTAATTTCAATAATTCCTTTGCTCTTGGCACGGAGTTTTTCTATGCTGTTCTCACTGTCTACCCAATACCGGCATAAAAAGTTGATAGAGCTACCTCCAAATTCTTCGTAGAAAAATTCTACATCATCGGGAGATTCAATTTGGTCGAAGGTGTTGTAAATGGTTTGCTTTACCACCTTTTGCACTTTTTCCAAATCACTTTCATATCCTACACCACATTCTATCATAATCCTCATTTTGGTAGTGAGGGTGTAATTCTTTATCGGGTTTTCCAAAATAGATTTGTTAGGAAGAATAACATGATTGTTATCGGCCTCTTTCATAACAAAATAATTAAGGTTAATATCGATCACTTCTCCCGCAAAACCATTGGTTTCAATCCAGTCTCCCAATCGGATGTTTTTTCTGAAGGAAAGTACCACACCAGAAAATGTATTACTTAAGGTTCCTTGTAGTGCTAATCCTATCACCAATCCGGAGACACCTGCAGCCGAAATCAAGGCTGTTAAGGTTTTTCCAAGATTTAAAGCTCCTAAAGCCAGAAATAACCCTAACAATACCACCGTAACGGATGCCGTTCTGGCCAATAATTTGGTGGCGGAATTTTGTTTTCCTCGCTTGTAGGCAACCTTCAACGTAACATTGTAAACTAGTCGGGATATAAAATAAGCTACTAGTAAAACAATGAGTGCGATAGCAATGTTGGGTAAATTTGTGATCAATCCATCCCACCAACCACCTAACTTATCATAGATGGTTTCAATTGGATTATTGGATGGGTCTGGAGTATTTTGCATGATTGCTGTTTTAAATTGGTTAGGTTGAGAATTAATTTTTATGCTTTCAATGCTTCTTTTTGCTCAATAGCTGTTCTGTTTAACTTTTCATGGTTTCGTTTGGTCCATGCATTGAGCATCCAACTTTGTTTTTCCATTTCCCGAATGTATCCACCCATCAAATCTATAGTCCCTTCATCTTCCGCAATTTCGGCCTTATCAATTACCTCCTTCATCTGTTGAAGCACTTGACTGTGATTTTGAATAATAATCTCTACCATCTCCTTATCGTCCAATAAAGAATTAACTTCTTCAATACTGGATATTTTCAGATAGTCGCTAAACTTACTTACCGGGTGAAATCGAAGTGTTAAAATGCGTTCTGCGATTTCATCAATTTTTTCACGTGCGTCCTTATATAATTCTTCAAATTTTTGATGTAAATCGAAGAAATTTTCTCCAAGAATGTTCCAGTGAAAATTCCTTAAATTTTGATAATACACGTGGTAGTCTGCTAAAAGGGTATTTAGGGAAACTACGGTTGGCATCATCTTTTCTTCTTGGGTTTGTAAATAGTTCATTGTATATTTTTTTTGGTGTGTTAAGTTTAATTTCTAGATTAAAAGTATACTATAATACCCCTCTTGGCAAGGTCTTTAACGGCCTTTAACCTGCTTTAGCAATGGCTTAACTTAAAAACTGTTAAAACCGTTCTGAAACTGTTAACTATTTAACACAGCTATAATTATAAAAGAGAAAAGCCCGCAAGTAATGCGAGCTTTTAAAATGAGGGAGTGTGCTTTTTAAATTTTAAATGTCATCACGGGCATGTTTGCGTGGTTTACCAGATCCTCGCTAATACTTCCATTGAAAAAGTGGGCAATACCTTTTCGCCCATGGGTACTCATGCCGATAAGTTGCACATCATGATCCTTGGCAAATCCCAAAATCCCTTTTTCTACAGAGGTGTCATTATAAATATTTAAGGTGTAGTTTTCTGCACCAAGCCCCTTTACAAAATTTTCCATGATTTCTTTGGCTTGGGAACTTGTTTTAAATCCTGTTGGGGTATTCACATACAATAGGTGGAGTTGGGCGCCAAAACTCTTGGCAAACTTATTGGCCACCGAAAAAGGTTTTTTACACTCTTCGGAAAAATCGGTGGCAAATACAAAGTCATCCACATTAAAGTTGGGATGCTCATTTTTAATGACCAAAACAGGAACTTCCGAAGTACGCACTACTTTTTCGGTATTACTTCCTATGAACATTTCCTTAAAACCACTAGCGCCATGCGAACCCATAACAATAAGATCGATACTATTTTTTTTCACGGCTTCTTTGATGTCGTCATAAATCTCACCGTGGCCAATAGTTTCATGTATTTTAATTCCTTTCAAATAAGGCTTCTGCATGATTTCAGAAAATTGCTTTTCGGCAAGTTTGATAAAAAACAATGCTTCAGGAAGTGCCCCGGTATTGGCATTGGCCAAGTGCAAAGGCATTTCCATAGAATGCAGCAAAAATATTTCACTATCGTTTTTTTGGGCCATTTGAACGGCGACTTTTAAAGCATTTTCCGCTTGCGGAGAGAAATCGGTTGGGACTAGAATATGTTTCATAGGTATGTTTGATTGGATTTTTTTTCAGAAGGAGTAAATTACAAAATTCTAAAGAGACCACAATATTTTTATAATCAGAAAAAAGATGGTATATTTGCAGCGAATTTATGAAGTAACCAGGCGAGGGGACACAGAGTCCCCTCTTTTTATAGCCTAATTTATGGAGGAAAAAGTAACAGAGCTGTTACAGAAAGCATTAGAAGAAAACCCATCTTTGTTTTTGATCTCACTTACGGTTACCAATCAAAATCAAATAACCGTAGTGATTGATGGCGATAAGGGGGTAAGTGTTGAAGACTGTATGACAATAAGCCGCGCCATTGAGCATAACCTGGACCGCGAAGAAGAGGATTTTTCTCTCGAAGTACTTTCGGCGGGTGTGTCTGAGCCGCTTTCTTCGATACGTCAATACAAAAAAAATGTGGGGCGCGACTTGAAGGTGAGGACTTCCGAAGAAAATATAGAAGCCACCCTTGCCGATGCCAATGAAGAAACAATCACCCTAAAATGGAAAGTTCGTGAGCCCAAACCGGTAGGCAAAGGAAAACATACCGTTCATAAAGAAGCGGTTATTGAATATAAAGATATTGTTGAAGCAAAAGTGATGATAAAATTTAACTAAGCTATGGAAAATTTAGCGCTAATTGATTCTTTTTCAGAATTTAAGGATGACAAACTTATCGATAGGGTAACCCTTATGGCCATCCTGGAAGACGTTTTTAGAAATGCTCTTAAGAAGAAATACGGAAGTGACGATAACTTTGATATCATCATCAACCCAGACAAAGGGGATATGGAAATTTGGAGAAACCGTGTGGTAGTTGCCGATGGTGAAGTAGAAGATGATAATGCCGAGATTTCCCTCACGGAAGCGCGTAAAATTGAAGCCGATTTTGAAATTGGGGAAGATGTGTCTGAAGAAGTGAAGCTTGCAGATTTAGGGCGTCGTTCGATTTTGGCACTTCGTCAAAACCTGATTTCTAAAATTCATGAACACGATAATACCAACATATACAAGCACTTCAAGGATCTTGAAGGGGAAATCTATACGGCCGAAGTACATCACATACGTCACCGTGCGGTCATTCTTTTGGATGACGAAGGAAACGAAATTATCCTTCCAAAGGATAAGCAAATTCCATCCGATTTCTTCCGAAAAGGAGACAACGTACGCGGAATTATTGAAAGTGTAGAGCTAAAAGGAAACAAACCCATGATTATCATGTCTCGGGCAAATCCAATTTTCCTTGAGAAATTATTTGAACAGGAAATCCCTGAAGTGTTTGACGGATTGATTACTATTAAAAAGGTAGTGCGCATTCCTGGTGAAAAAGCAAAAGTAGCGGTAGATTCTTACGACGATCGTATTGATCCAGTAGGGGCTTGTGTGGGAATGAAAGGATCCCGTATCCACGGAATTGTCCGCGAGCTCGGAAATGAGAATATTGACGTAATTAACTTTACCAATAATACAAACTTATTCATCACTAGAGCACTTAGTCCTGCAAAAGTGACATCCATTAAATTGGATGAAGAAACCAAAAGGGCCGAGGTATTATTAAAGCCCGAAGAGGTTTCCAAAGCAATTGGGCGTGGGGGTCACAACATACGTTTGGCAGGGCAACTTACAGGTTATGAGATCGATGTGTTGCGGGAAGGTGCTGAAGAAGATGTGGAATTACGCGAATTTTCTGATGAAATCGAAGATTGGATCATCGATGAATTCCGTAAGATTGGTTTGGATACCGCAAAGAGTGTTTTGGAAAAAGACATGCAGTTTTTGGTAAGTAGAACCGATTTGGAAGAGGAGACCATTCAGGAAGTTATCAATATATTAAAAGAAGAATTTGAAGAGTAGCCGAAAGTTTTGACTACTTTTACAACATAATTACAGAAAAACAACGGGAAGCATTATATGGCTGAAACAAAAACGATACGACTCAACAAAGTACTACGCGAATTCAATATCTCGCTAGATAGGGCCGTGGAATTTTTAAGTTCCAAAGGTTTTGAGGTAGAGGCACGTCCTACTACCAAAATTTCTAATGAGGAATACCAAGTACTTTTTGAAGAATTTCAAACCGATAAAAGTAAAAAAGTAGAGGCCAAAGAAGTTGGCGAAGAAAAACGAAAGGAAAAAGAAGAACTTCGTTTGGAACGCGAGCGGGAACAGGAAGAAAAGCAGGAGAAAGAGGAACCTAAAGTAATCAAGGCGGAAGCGAAGCTAAGCGGTCCAAAAAAGTTGGGTAAAATAGAGCTGGATGCGGACAAGAAAGCCAAAAAGGAAACTCCTTCAGAAGCGGAAGAAGAAAAGAAACCGGTTGAAAAAGAAGTTGTAAAACAAGAGGAGAAGCCCAAGCAAGAAGTTAAAAAAGAGGCTGAAAAACCCAAAGAAACTCCTAAGCCTAAGGAAGAAAAACCTGTTGAGAAAAAGCCTGAAGCAGAAAAGCCTGCGGCTAAAAAAGAAGAGGCAAAACCGGTTGAATCAGATCGCGTGGAAACCAAGTATAAAAAACTGGATGGTCCTAACTTTACTGGCGAGAAAATTGATCTTTCTCAATTCAAAAAGCCCGAGAAGAAGAAGGACGATAAGAAGCAGCAGGATAATAAAAAAGACAAACGCGGAAAGCGTAGAAGAATCACCAAAAATACAGGTTCCAAGAACTATCAGGATAATCGAGGCAAAGGAAAAGGAAGAGGAAAAATCCTAAAAGAAGAACCAAGTGAGGAAGAAGTACAAAAACAAGTACGGGAAACCTTAGAAAAACTACAAGGGAAATCCAGTAAAGGAAAAGGAGCCAAATACCGTCGTGAAAAGCGGGATAGCCACCGTCAAAAAACGGAGGAAGAATTGGCTCAACAGGAAAAAGAAAGCAAGCTATTAAAAGTAACCGAATTTGTTACGGTTAGTGAGATTGCTACCATGATGAATGTGCCTGTAACACAAGTAATTTCAGCTTGTATGTCCCTAGGAATGATGGTAACCATGAATCAGCGATTGGATGCCGAAACCCTTTCCATTGTAGCAGAAGAGTTTGGTTATGAGGTAGAATTTGTAACTGCCGATATTGAAGAATCCATTCAGGAAGAGGAGGACAATCCAGAAGATTTAAAATCGAGAGCTCCTATTGTTACTGTGATGGGTCACGTAGACCACGGAAAAACATCTTTATTGGATTATATCCGTGAGGAAAACGTAATTGCTGGAGAATCGGGTGGAATTACACAGCACATTGGTGCTTATGGGGTAGAACTTGAAAAAGGTCAAAAAATTACCTTCTTGGATACACCGGGTCACGAAGCGTTTACAGCGATGAGGGCGCGTGGTGCACAAGTAACCGACCTTGCCATTGTTGTTGTGGCAGCAGATGATGATATCATGCCACAGACCAAAGAGGCGATTAGTCACGCGCAAGCCGCGGGAGTTCCTATTGTGTTTGCCATCAACAAAATTGATAAACCAACAGCAAACCCCGACAAAATAAAGGAAGGGCTTGCTAATATGAACCTGTTGGTAGAAGATTGGGGTGGTAAAATCCAATCCCAGGATATTTCTGCAAAAACAGGACAAGGAGTGAATGAATTACTGGAAAAAGTATTATTGGAGGCCGAATTGTTGGAGCTTCAAGCCAATCCAGACCGTACGGCCAATGGTACCGTAGTAGAAGCTTTCTTGGATAAAGGTAGAGGGTACGTGTCAACCATTTTGGTACAAGCAGGTACTTTAAAAGTTGGGGATTATGTTTTGGCAGGTCAGCATAGTGGTAAGGTAAAAGCGATGCACGATGAGCGCGGAAAAACCGTAAAAGAGGCAGGACCTTCTACGCCCGTTTCTATTTTAGGATTAGACGGAGCGCCGCAAGCGGGAGATAAATTTAATGTATTTGAAGATGAGCGTGAAGCCAAATCGATTGCCGCCAAACGTACACAACTTCAGCGGGAACAATCCGTAAGGACACAGCGCCATATTACCCTAGATGAAATTGGACGTCGAATTGCCTTAGGCGACTTTAAGGAATTGAACATTATCCTGAAAGGGGATGTGGATGGTTCGGTAGAAGCATTAACCGATTCGTTCCTGAAATTGTCTACGGAAGAAATCCAAGTGAATATCATCCATAAAGGAGTAGGTGCCATTACCGAAAGTGATGTGCTGCTAGCTTCTGCTTCCGATGCGATTATCATAGGATTTAATGTACGACCCATGGGGAATGCCCGCCAGTTGGCCGATAAGGAGGAGATTGATATCAGAAATTACTCCATTATCTACGATGCCATCAACGACTTGAAAGATGCCATGGAAGGGATGCTTTCTCCAGAGCTTCGGGAAGAAATTACGGGTACCGCCGAAATTCGGGAAACCTTCAAGATATCCAAGATTGGAACCATTGCAGGATGTATGGTAACCAGCGGAAAGATTTTCAGAAATTCAGGTATTCGCCTCATCCGCGAAGGTGTGGTAGTCTACACGGGAGAATTGGATTCCTTAAAACGATTCAAGGACGATGTGAAGGAAGTTTCCAAAGGATACGATTGTGGTATGCAGATCAAAAACTACAACGATATTAAAGAGGGTGATATTATTGAAGCCTTCCAGGAAGTAGCCGTTAAAAAGAAACTTAAATAAATAATACGTTATTGAACAAAAAAAAGCGCTCATCGAGCGCTTTTTTTATTTATCATCATCTTCCCTTTTGTTTTTTCCCGGCCTTAGTACAAAGGCGGTCGGAAAGTTTTTGTGAATTTCCATCAGCGCGCGATCGGCTTCCAGCCGCGAATTGAAATTCCCTACCCACACTTTATAATTAGGTGTTTCATACTCAATGGAAGCAGGCCATTTAACATGCTTACTTCGGTAGTTTGATAGTACCGAATTGGCCTTGCTTAGATTTCCATAGTATAATTGAATGGTAAAGGCATCGGTTAATTTATTGTCTTTCTCCATTTCCTTTTTTAATTCTAACAGCTTTGGAATTTTACCATCTTGTTTTATGGAAACGGTTCCCTGTTGTGCAGCGACTTCTAGTATGGAAAACACCACTAAAAAACACAAAAACAGGTTTTTAAACGGATTATTTTTTGTCATAGGATTGTCTTACTTTTGCAAATGTAAACCTTAATAACTTTTTTATAGGCATTAATATTATTTAGAATAAGTATAAATTAGTTGTTAACACTTTATTTGGATTTCTAAAATCGACTTTATGATGTACTTTTGCACAGTTATTTTAGGCGCCAAAAGGTGAGTATAAACCCCAAAAATGTGGTAACCAATTGCGTGCCAAACTTGTGGACAATAATATAACCAATCGTATGAAAAAGGTACCTTACCGAAATCTACCCTCAAAATTGTCATTTCTGTTGTTGGCATTCTTGCTAACGTTTTCAGTAACTATATTCGCTCAAGAGGAAGCGGCCGCTTCTGAAGATACTGCAGCCGCCCAAACAGGACCCTGTGCGGGAGATCCTGCCAATGGAGAAGCACTTTTTAAGGCAAATTGTGCCGCTTGTCACAAGTTGGACAAAAAAATGACGGGCCCTGCCCTTCGCGGTGTAGTGGCGAAATACAACGACTGTGACTGGCTTCATGAATGGATCAAGAATAGCCAAGACCTGGTAAAATCTGGAGACCAAAGAGCGGTAAAGATTTTTGAAGAATATAATGGGGCTGTTATGACGGCCTTCCCGCAATTATCCGATCAGGATATTGACGATATTTTAGCGTATACGAGTCAGCCTAAACCTGAACCCGTTGTAGCTGAAGTTCCTACTGGAACTGATGGTGGGGGAAGTGACTCCGGGGTGACCAACAGCATCATATTGGCGGCGTTAGCGCTTGTCTTCTTGTTGCTAGTCATCATGTTGTTCTTGGTGAACAAAACGCTTCGTCGTATTGCTGAAGCCAATGGTGTTACTTACGAAGAGGGAGAAAAGCGTACGCCTATCTGGAAAGCATTTATCCAAAACCAATTCTTGGTATTGGTAACTTGTATTTTCTTGTTGTTGGGTGCCGCTTATTTTGCGTATGGATGGATGATGCAGGTAGGGGTTGATCAAGGGTATGCACCCGTACAGCCTATTCATTACTCGCACAGAATTCATGCAGGGGTAAACCAAATCGACTGTAATTATTGCCACAGTTCGGCAAGAAGAAGCAAGCACTCTGGTATTCCTTCTTTGAATGTGTGTATGAACTGTCACAAAACAATTAGTGAAGTGGCTGAAGGTACGCAGTCAGAAGGTCAAAAAGAATACGGCGTGGATTATAATGCCGAAATCAAAAAATTATATGCTGCCGTGGGCTGGGACGAAGGATCGCAATCGTATACAGGGGAAACCAAGCCTGTAGAATGGGTGCGAATCCATAACCTGCCAGACTTTGCTTATTTCAATCACTCGCAGCACGTTACCGTTGCGGGAGTGGAATGTCAAAAGTGTCACGGCCCTGTAGAAGAATATGAGATCATGGAGCAGTTTGCTCCACTAACCATGGGATGGTGTATCAACTGTCACAGGGAAACCAACATACAAGTAGAAGACAATGGCTACTATGAGAAAATCCATGAAGAACTTTCCAAAAAGTACGGTGTGGATAAGTTGACCGCTGCTCAAATGGGCGGACTGGAATGTGGAAAGTGTCACTACTAATTAAATTATTGAATACTATTTCAGATAGATATTATGGCATCAAACAAGAAATATTGGAAAAGTGTTGAAGAACTAAACGAAAATAGTTCTATTGTCGAAACACTGAAGCAAAACGAATTCGCTGAGCCAATCCCAACCGATGAGTTTTTGGGGAACAAAGAGAATTTGGAAACTTCTTCGACCACACGACGTGATTTCTTAAAATATGTAGGTTTTTCTACAGCGGCTGCTACCTTGGCTTCCTGTGAAGGACCGGTAATTAAGTCTATTCCTTATGTGGTGGCTCCCGATGAAATCATTCCTGGAGTGGCTAATTATTATGCAAGTACGATTGCCGATGGTTTCGACTTCGCTAATGTTTTGGTAAAAACACGTGAGGGAAGACCTATCAAAATTGAACGTAATGATTTGGCAAAACATGGCGGAAGCGTTAATGCACGTGTGCAAGCTTCTGTTTTGTCCATGTACGATAAAAATCGTTTGCAAGGGCCAAAAGTAGATGGGAAAGATGCTTCTTGGAGTGATTTGGATGCTGCTGTTGCTACCAAACTAGGTACCATGGCTGGACAGGATGTGGTGTTGTTGACGCAAACATTCGCAAGTCCTTCTACGACTAAATTGATTTCAGATTTTAAAGCTAAGTATCCAAATATACGTCATGTAGTGTATGATACGGTTTCTTCTAGTGAAGCCTTGGATGCTTTTCAAAATAAATACGGAACCCGTGCCTTAGCCGATTACGATTTTAGCAAAGCTGAAGTAATAGTTTCAGTAGGAGCCGATTTTATTGGTGACTGGCAAGGGGGAGGTTATGAAGCAGGTTATGCCAAAGGACGTATTCCGAAGAATGGAAAAATGTCCCGTCATATCCAATTTGAAGCGAATATGTCACTTTCAGGTGCCAACGCAGACAAACGCGTACCTGTAACGCCTTCGCAACAAATGGCAGTGCTTTTGGCGTTAACAGGTAATGGAAGTACTTCGAGTTTGCCTGAAAATGTAGTAGATGCGGTAAATAAAGCGAAAAGCCAATTGCAGAAAGCAGGAAGCAAAGGGGTAATTATCACCGGTCTTCCTAATGTAGCTGCACAAACTTCTGTGCTTAACTACAACCAGTCAGTTGGTAGCGTGGTTATGGATACAACGAAACCTCGTATGACCTCTATGGGGAATGCATCCGAAGTATTGAACGTGATGAACGGAGTGATTTCAGGAAGCGTGAAAGGTTTGATAACCGTAGGAGTAAATCCTGTGTATTCTTTTCCAAATCCGCAATTTACTGAAGCCTACAAAAGCTTAGGGATGACGTTGGCTTTCTCAATGAAAGAAGATGAAACAGCTTCTTTAGCGCAAATGGTAGCTGCCACTCCCCATTATTTAGAGTCGTGGGGCGATACACAACTAAAGAAAGGCTCTTTCGGGTTGATCCAGCCTACCATTCGTCCACTATTCAATACCAGACAATTTCAGGATTGTTTATTGAAATGGACTGAAAATTCAAAAAATTATTACGAATACATTAAAGAATTCTGGCAAGGAACCATCTTAGCTGGAGGAGGTTCCTGGAACCAAGCCCTACACGATGGGGTGTTTGAAGGAGCTATGGAAGTTTCTACAGACGAAGAAACTACTTCTGTTGGAACGCTCGAAGCTTCTACTTCGAATGGAGCTTTAGTAGCGCCTGTTCAAGGAGGCTTGGAATTAACACTATATACTAAAACCGGATTGGGGGATGGACAACAGGCCAATAATCCTTGGTTACAAGAACTACCCGATCCTATTACCAGAGCCTCTTGGGATAATTATGTTACCGTATCTGCGGCAGATGCTGCCGAAATGGGGCTAGAAAACTTCAATGTTGCCAATGGGGCCCTTAACGGAAGCTATGTGAACGTGAAAATGGGCGATGTAGTTATAGAAAAAGTTCCCGTACTTATTCAGCCAGGACAGGCAAAAGGTTCTGTAGGTCTAGCTTTAGGGTATGGTCGTAAAGCGGCGATTCAACAAGAAATGCAAACAGGGGTAAATGCTTATCCACTTTATAATAACTTTTCTTCGGTTCAAAATGTAACCTTAGAGAAAGTGGCTGGAACACACGAATTTGCTTGTATCCAGTTGCACAATACCATGATGGGTCGTGATATCATTCGCGAAACCACTTTGGAAATTTTCAACACCAAAGATGTGGAACACTGGAATCCCGTGCCAATGGTCTCCAAAGACCATCAAGAGATTCCGGTAACTTCACCAGATGCAGATTTATGGGATGAATTTGACCGTTCCATTGGGCATCATTTCAATCTTTCTGTCGATCTAAATGCTTGTACAGGATGTGGAGCTTGTGTTATTGCTTGTCATGCTGAAAACAATGTTCCCGTTGTTGGCAAGAGTGAAATGCGTAGAAGCCGTGACATGCACTGGTTGCGTATTGATCGCTACTATTCTAGTGAAGAGTCTTTTGGTGAGGATACCGAAAAGAAAGAAAATATTTCAGGATTAGGGAGTTCGCTTTCTGAGTTTGGCGAAATGGAACATCCAGCAGCCAATCCACAAGTAGCTTTCCAGCCGGTAATGTGCCAACATTGTAACCATGCACCTTGTGAAACTGTTTGTCCTGTAGCGGCAACTTCGCATGGTCGACAAGGACAAAACCACATGGCCTATAACCGTTGCGTTGGTACTCGTTACTGTGCGAATAACTGTCCTTATAAAGTGCGTCGTTTTAACTGGTTCTTGTATGCCGAAAACGATGAGTTTGATTACAACATGAACAATGATCTTGGTCGAATGGTGTTAAACCCAGACGTAGTGGTTCGTTCCCGTGGGGTAATGGAAAAATGTTCGATGTGTATCCAAATGACTCAAAAGACTATCTTGGATGCGAAGAAGGAAGGGAAACCTGTGAAGGATTCCGCATTTAAAACTGCTTGTTCAGCTGCTTGTGACACTGGTGCGATCCAATTTGGTGATATCAACGACCATGATAGTGTTGTATACAAGGAGAAAAACGATAAAAGAATGTATCACTTACTGGAGGCCGTAGGAACCAAACCGAACGTGTTCTATCAAGTTAAAGTGAGAAATACAAACGAAGCATAAACTAAGAAATTGAATATATAGATATGGCGTCGCATTACGAAGCACCTATTAGAAGACCCTTAGTTACCGGAGATAAAACCTACCACGATGTAACCGTGGATGTGGCAGCTCCCGTAGAAGGAAAGGCAAACAAATCTTGGTGGATTGTATTTTCCATTGCCCTTGTGGCTTTCCTTTGGGGACTAGGATGTATTATTTATACCGTCTCCACCGGTATTGGTGTTTGGGGGTTGAACAAGACCGTAAACTGGGCTTGGGATATCACCAACTTTGTTTGGTGGGTAGGTATTGGTCACGCAGGAACCTTGATTTCTGCGGTATTATTATTGTTCCGTCAAAAATGGAGAATGGCGATTAACCGTTCTGCGGAAGCCATGACTATTTTCTCGGTGATCCAAGCAGGTCTGTTCCCAATTATTCACATGGGACGTCCGTGGTTGGCGTATTGGGTGTTACCTATTCCAAACCAATTTGGTTCTTTATGGGTAAACTTCAACTCACCACTATTATGGGATGTATTTGCGATTTCCACATACCTTTCCGTATCATTGGTATTCTGGTGGACAGGGTTGCTGCCCGATTTTGCAATGATTCGAGATAGAGCGATTACCCCTTTCACTAAAAGAGTATATAGTATTCTTTCTTTTGGATGGAGTGGTCGTGCAAAAGATTGGCAACGTTTTGAAGAAGTTTCCTTGGTGCTGGCAGGTTTGGCTACCCCACTGGTACTTTCGGTACACACCATTGTATCTTTTGACTTCGCCACGTCGGTCATTCCAGGATGGCACACCACGATTTTCCCTCCTTACTTTGTAGCGGGAGCGATTTTCTCTGGTTTTGCCATGGTAAATACCCTTCTTATTATCATGAGAAAGGTTTCCAATCTGGAGAATTATATTACCCTTCAACATATAGAGTTAATGAATATTGTAATCATGATTACAGGTTCTATTGTTGGGGTAGCCTATATTACCGAGCTATTTATTGCATGGTATTCTGGAGTAGAATATGAGCAATATGCATTCTTAAACCGTGCCACAGGACCTTACTGGTGGGCTTATTGGTCCATGATGACTTGCAACGTGTTCTCTCCACAGTTTATGTGGTTCAAAAAGTTGCGTACCAGTATTATGTTCTCCTTCTTTATCTCTATTGTAGTAAATATAGGAATGTGGTTCGAGCGTTTCGTAATTATCGTAACCTCACTTCATAGGGATTACTTAACTTCTTCTTGGACGATGTTCTCCCCAACTTTTGTAGATATTGGTATTTTTATCGGTACTATTGGGTTTTTCTTTGTACTGTTCTTATTATATGCGAGAACCTTCCCTGTAATTGCGCAAGCGGAAGTGAAATCTATTCTGAAAGGCTCTGGAAGCAAGTACAAAAAGTTAAGAGCTGAACAAGGGGATGACGCTAAGCATTACGTAATGCCTACCAATGCTGCGGTAATGAAATCTGAAGTTAAAACGCCAGATACAGTCCATGAAGGTGCAATCGCTGAAACAGGAGATGATAAAATGAAAATCAATGCTCTTCTTGCAAACATTGGTACTTTCAATCCTGAAACACAACAAGCAGACGATTTAAAGAAAATTAGCGGTGTAGGCCCTGTTATGGAACAAAAACTACACCAATTAGGGATCTACACTTTCGAACAGGTAAGTAGAATGACCGATAAAGATTACGATTTATTAGATAGTATTATTGACGAATTCCCAGGAAGAGCAAAACGTGATGATTGGGCAGGTCAAGCAGAACAACTTAAAAATAGTTAATAGTATGGCATCAAAAGTAATTCATGCAATTTACAACGATGATGACATTCTTATGAATGCCGTTAAGGCGGTTCGTAATGAACACTATCATATTGAAGAGGTATATACTCCTTTTCCTGTACATGGACTCGATAAGGCGATGGGACTTGCTGATACAAGAATAGCGATTACTTCCTTCTTATATGGATTGGTAGGGCTTTCTGTCGCAATCGTGATGATGAACTATATTATGATCGAAGATTGGCCTCAAAATATAGGAGGGAAACCAAGCTTCAGCTATATAGAAAACATGCCTGCTTTCGTACCCATTATGTTCGAACTTACTGTATTCTTTGCAGCGCACTTAATGGTAATTACCTTTTACATGCGAAGTAAATTATGGCCTTTTAAAAAGGCAGAAAACCCCGATGTAAGAACAACCGATGACCACTTCTTAATGGCCATTGATGCTGGGAATAACGATATCGAAAAGGTTTCTAAATTCTTAGTAGCTACTGGAGCTATTGAAATTAGTTTAATCGAAAATGATGATGAACACTAATATGAAAAGTATATCTAACATAATTATTGTAGCCATAGCCTCTATATTGATGGTTTCTTGTTTCGATTCGAAACAGCCCAACTACCAATATATGCCTAACATGTACAAGCCTGTAGGGTATGAAACCTATGGGGAATACGAAATATTCCCTGGAAATCAAGAGGCCATGCTTCCTGCAGAGGGGTCTATCCCTAGAGGATGGCAACCTTACGATTATCCAAATACGACAGAAGGATTAAATCTAGCCAAAGCAGAGCTTAAAAGCCCCATTCCTGTAACGGAAGAAAGTTTATTGAACGGAGGAAAATTATATACAATTTATTGTGGAGTTTGTCATGGAGGTAATGGCGACGGAAAAGGAATTTTGGTTCAAAATGAGAAAATTCTTGGGGTTCCTAGTTATGCCGATCCTGGAAGAACCATTACCATGGGTGGAGTTTATCACGTACAAATGTATGGGCTTAATTCCATGGGGTCATATGCTTCACAAACTAGTGAATTGGAGCGTTGGCAAATCGCACAGCACGTGATGAACCTTAAAGCTAAATTGGAAGGAACTCCTTTATTGACTCCAGAGAATTCTGAAGTTGAGGAAGCTCCAGCACCAACTATGGAAGCAGAAGCCGAAACTTCTGTAGAACAACATTAATAAAGAAAAGACAATAGCTAAAGATATGTATACGCTACCCAACAAATTAAAAGTTTTTGCGATTGTTTTTATGGTCGTAGGTGCCATTGGGATGATTTCAGGATTTTTATTCGCTCCCAGCACTACTGAAGAGGTGAAGGAAATGATGGCAGGCCATCACGAAGAGGGCCATGGAGATACACATTCCATGGAAGCAGACACTCATGGTGAAGGCCATGGAGATGTTAAGGAAGAAGCTCATGGGGGAGAAGATGCCCACTACGAGCATGTATTACACCAAATGCAAAACCGTCCTTGGTCTGCACTATACATTGCCTCATTCTTTTTCTTTATGATTGCATTGGGAGTTTTGGCCTTTTATGCCATTCAATATGCTGCCCAAGCAGGATGGTCGCCCGTATTGTTTAGGGTGATGGAAGGAATTACAGCCTATTTGCCTGTTGCTTCAGTAATTTTATTTGTATTGTTGTTGCTTTCCGCATTTCATGTAAATCATATTTTTCATTGGATGGATCCTGAATTAGTGAATCCAGAAAGTGATCATTACGACGAGTTAATCGCTGGTAAAAGTGGGTTCCTAAATGTCCCTTTCTTTTTAATTAGGGCTGCTATTTTCTTGGCAGGTTGGAATTTGTATCGTTATTTCTCTAGAAAAAATTCTATTGCCGACGATACGGCTGAAGACAACCGCTACTACAAAAAGAATTTTAAAATATCTGCAGGGTTTTTAGTCTTCTTTATTGTGACAGAATCAATCATGTCTTGGGATTGGATCATGAGTTTCGACCCACACTGGTTTAGTACCTTGTTTGGATGGTATGTATTTGCCGGTATGATGGTATGCGCCGTGACGGTAATTGCTTTAGTAACTATCGTATTGAAATCACAAGGGTACCTAGAATATGTTAATGATAGCCACATTCACGATTTAGCGAAATTCATGTTTGGGTTTAGTATTTTCTGGACCTACTTATGGTTCTCACAATTCATGCTTATTTGGTATGCCGATATCCCAGAAGAAGTGACTTATTTTGTCACTCGAATTGAAGACTATAAAATTCCTTTCTTCGGAATGTTGGCGATGAATTTTATATTCCCAGTATTGCTATTAATGAATAGCGATTACAAACGTATGAACTGGTTTGTCGTAATGACAGGAATTGTCATTCTATTAGGTCACTACGTTGATGTTTTCAATATGGTGATGCCTGCTACGGTAGGAACTTCCTGGTTCATTGGATTACCTGAAATAGGTTCGATGCTATTCTTCTTTGGATTGTTTGTTTTGGTCGTATTTACCGCCTTAACAAAAGCACCATTATTAGCTAAAAACAATCCGTTGATTAAGGAGAGTAAACATTTTCATTATTAATTAAATTTAGAAGATAGATAACGATGACTGCATTTTTAGTTGTATTAGTAATCATACTTTTTGGAGTGGCCGTTTGGCAAATGGGAAAGATTTTTCAACTCTCCAAAGGGAAAGCAGATGATTCGTCTCAAATAGCGAACGATAAGGATAATAATGTGAATGGTTGGCTCATGTTGATGTTTGTACTCTTCATTTATGCCTTGTCCGCTATTTCCTTTATGAAGTGGGGAGACGTGTTATTGCCTCAATCTGCTTCCGAACATGGAGTGGATACCGATAACCTCATGTTAATTTCCATGGTCCTTATTTTTATTGTTGGAATCATCACCCAATGGTTGCTTCACTTCTTTGCTTTCAAATACAAAGGAAGAAAAAATGGAAGGGCTACTTTCTATGCAGACAATGATAAATTGGAATTTATCTGGACGATCATTCCTGTAATTGTGTTGGCAGGGCTTATTATTTACGGGTTATTTACCTGGACCGATATTATGAATGTCGATACCGAAAACGATGACCCCATGGTTATTGAATTATATGCCTATCAATTTGATTGGAGAGCTCGCTACAGTGGAGAGGATAATGTTTTAGGGGAAGCCAATGTTCGTCTTATCGAAGGAGTTAATCAATTAGGGGTGGATGCTTCCGATCCTAATGCACAAGACGATATTGTAGTAAACGAATTACACTTACCTGTAAACAGAAAGGTTATTTTTAAAATGCGTTCTCAAGACGTATTGCATTCTGCTTACATGCCTCACTTCAGGGCACAAATGAATTGCGTTCCCGGAATGATTACTCAGTTCTCTTTTACGCCTACCCTTACTACTGAAGATATGCGAAAAGATCCTGAGATGATAGATAAGGTTGCTAGAATCAACGAAATTAGAAGAAAAAACAGTGAAGCATTGGTCGCTAACGGAGAAGAACCTTTGGAAACCTACGAATTCGACTACTTACTACTTTGTAATAAGATTTGCGGTAACAACCACTATAACATGCAAATGAAAATAATAGTGGAAGACGAAGAAGATTATAACGCCTGGATTAAAGAACAGGCAACTTTAGCGGAAGCGCTTAAACAATAACAAAAAAATAGCTTAAGAGATATGTCAGCACACGCACACGATTTAGCTTTGGATCATCACGACGATCACGGACATCATCATAAAGAAACCTTTATCACTAAATATATATTTAGTCAGGATCATAAAATGATTTCCAAACAATACCTTATCACAGGGTTGATTATGGGAATTATAGGAATTGCTATGTCTTTGCTTTTCAGATTGCAATTGGCCTGGCCCGATCATAAATTCACCGCCTATGAAATATTCTTAGGAAAGTGGGGTGCTGAAGGTGTGATGGATCCAAGTATCTATCTTGCTTTAGTGACCATTCACGGAACCATAATGGTGTTCTTTGTGCTAACAGCAGGTTTAAGTGGTACCTTTAGTAACCTTTTAATTCCATTGCAAATTGGTGCTAGGGATATGGCCTCAGGATTCCTGAACATGGTTTCCTATTGGTTGTTCTTCCTGTCGAGTATTATTATGGTGATGTCTTTGTTTGTAGAAGCAGGACCTGCTTCTGCCGGATGGACCATATATCCTCCATTAAGTGCTTTGCCACAAGCCATTCCTGGGTCAGGAGCGGGTATGACTTTATGGTTGGTATCCATGGCAATTTTTATTGCTTCCTCATTGTTAGGATCGCTTAACTATGTGGTAACGGTATTAAACCTGCGAACCAAAGGAATGTCAATGACGCGTTTGCCTCTTACCATCTGGGCTTTCTTTATAACTGCTGTAATAGGTATCGTTTCATTCCCGGTATTACTTTCTGCAGCCTTAATGCTAATTATGGATAGAAGCTTTGGTACGTCTTTCTTCCTTTCCGATATTTATATTGCTGGGGAAGTATTGCATAACCAAGGAGGTTCGCCCGTATTGTTCGAACACTTGTTTTGGTTTCTAGGACACCCTGAAGTATATATCGTATTACTTCCAGCATTAGGAATTACTTCCGAAATTATTGCAACCAACTCCCGTAAACCAATCTTTGGATATCGTGCGATGGTGGCTTCTATATTAGCGATTGCTTTCCTTTCTACCATTGTTTGGGGACACCACATGTTTGTTTCAGGAATGAATCCGTTCTTAGGGTCTGTATTTACTTTTACTACCTTATTAATTGCAATTCCTTCTGCAGTAAAAGCATTCAATTACATTACCACACTTTGGAAAGGAAACTTGCAATTTAACCCAGCCATGCTGTTTTCCATAGGATTGGTTTCTACCTTCATCACAGGTGGACTTACCGGAATTATCCTTGGGGACAGTGCTCTGGATATCAATGTACACGATACTTATTTCGTAGTGGCTCACTTCCACTTGGTAATGGGTATTTCAGCTTTATACGGACTATTTGCAGGAGTATATCACTGGTTCCCAAAAATGTTTGAAGGAAAACTGATGAACAAAAACCTTGGGTATGTTCACTTTTGGGTTACGGCGATAGGAGCTTATGGGGTATTCTTCCCTATGCACTTTATTGGAATGGCAGGATTGCCTAGACGTTATTATACAAATACTGCATTCCCTTATTTTGATGATTTAGCTGATGTGAACGTTGTTATTACCATCTTTGCATTTATTGCAGCGGCGGCTCAAATTGTCTTCTTGTTCAATTTTGTGTATTCTATTTTCTACGGAAAAAGAGGTCCTAAGAACCCTTGGAAATCCAATACCTTGGAGTGGACAGCAGAGCAAAAGCACATCCACGGAAACTGGGACGGTCCTATTCCCCATGTGTACCGTTGGGCATACGACTATAGTAAATTGAACAAAGATGAAACCGATTATGTGATTCCGGGTCAGGATTTTATTCCACAGACCTTGCCACTTCAGGATAACGAAGAGGAAATGAATCACTAACAATATGATGCTACATTATTTTAAAACCCTTTCAGAAACTGAAAGGGTTTTTTTGTGATGATTTGGTCACTACACTTTGTATATTTGTGCTATGAACGAACACCTCGACCCTACTGGGGAACATCTATCCCCGCAAGAGCTGGATATAGAAAAAAAGCTGAGACCCTTATCTTTTGAAGATTTTACAGGTCAGGACCAAGCTTTGGAGAACCTCAAGGTTTTTGTTCAAGCGGCCAATCTCAGGGAAGAGGCACTGGACCATACTTTATTTCATGGGCCTCCAGGACTAGGAAAGACTACTTTAGCGCATATTTTAGCTCAAGAGTTGGAAGTGAATATTAGGGTCACTTCTGGCCCCGTATTGGATAAACCAGGCGATTTAGCAGGTCTTTTAACCAATTTGGAAGAAAGGGATGTGCTCTTTATTGACGAAATTCATAGGTTAAGCCCCATTGTGGAAGAATACCTGTATTCGGCCATGGAAGATTATAAAATCGATATCATGATCGAATCGGGTCCCAATGCCCGCACAGTTCAAATCAATTTAAACCCTTTTACCCTCGTCGGGGCAACCACCCGTTCTGGTTTACTTACGGCTCCCATGCGCGCCCGATTCGGAATTTCCTCTAGGTTACAGTACTATACCACAGAGCTCTTGACCAGTATCGTGCAAAGAAGTGCAGGTATACTAGGGGTCCCCATCACCATGGAAGCGGCTATCGAGATTGCAGGCCGAAGCAGGGGAACACCTCGAATTGCCAATGCCTTATTGCGAAGGGTACGTGACTTTGCCCAAATTAAAGGAGACGGAAAGATTGACATTAAAATAGCAAAGTTCGCTTTAAAGCAATTAAATGTCGATATGCATGGTCTGGACGAAATGGATAATAAAATTCTCACCACCATTATCGATAAATTTAAAGGCGGGCCCGTAGGAATTACCACTTTAGCAACAGCGGTTTCTGAAAGCTCCGAGACCATTGAAGAAGTATACGAGCCTTTTCTTATCCAGCAAGGCTTTATTGTGCGAACGCCTCGTGGAAGAGAAGTCACGGAGTTTGCCTACAAACATTTGGGGAAAATAAAAGGGGGCACCCAAGGAGGGTTGTTTTAAACCCTATGGAAGCTTCCAAAAAATATCAATACCCTAAAAGTCTTTCCTTGTTTCGTTTTTTCTTGAATTCGGAAGCAATTCGGAAAAACCCGTTACCTTTTCACAAGGAACATTTTGAAAAACTGGGAGATACCTTCTCCGTGAAGGTAGGTTATAAAAAATACCTGCTTCTAAGTCGTGATCCCGAAGTAGCGCAACACATCCTTCAGAAAAACCATAAGAACTATTATAAGTCCAAAATCCAAACCCGCTATCTTTCAAAATACCTAGGAAATGGATTGCTTACTTCCAATGGAGATTACTGGCTGCAACAAAGAAGACTCATTCAACCGGCTTTCCATAAAAAGAAAATGGAACAGTTAATTGCATTGATGCAACAAACCATTCACCAAGAAGTACTAAAAATCCCTTCTCAAGAAACCATTGATGTCTTTCCTTTGATGAATCGTTTGGCTTTCAAAGTCGTGGCAACTTCCCTTTTCGATGTATCTATTTCTGAAAGTCAGTTGCAGCGATTGCAACATATCATTGAGCAAGTGCAGCAGTTTCTAGTGAAGGAAGTACGCTTACCACATAAAGCATTGTGGTACAGGGCCAGTGGGCAGATTGCGAAGCATAAAAAATTAGCACAAGAGAGTCGGGATATTATTGAATCCATTATTGAAGAACGGAAGCAATCAAAGCAGGACCATCAAGATTTATTAGACCTATTGTTGGCGACTCGTTATGAAGATACGGGCAAGGCAATGACCACCGAACAGCTCATTGACGAAATTACCATTCTGTTTGTGGCCGGCCATGAAACCACAGCGAACGCTCTTTCTTTTACCTTGTTTTTATTGGCCAAACACCCTGAAATTCAACAAAAGGTTCTAGAGGAGATTGTTATGGTAGAAAGGGGTTTCCCATCACCTATTGAAAAACTGCAAAAACTTCCTTATACCAAAGCTGTTATCGATGAGTCGATGCGATTATATCCGCCTGCTTGGATTACCGACCGTGAAAATTTGGAAGATGATACGCTGAAGGATTTTCATATACGCAAAAACACTTTAGTAGGAATCTCGTTTTACGAACTGCATAGAAACCCAACCTATTGGGAAGAACCCGAAAGCTTCAAGCCCGAGCGATTTTTAAGTAAACAAACAGTTCCGCAAAATGCCTATTTTCCTTTTGGGGCAGGGCCTAGAATGTGCATTGGAATGGGGTTTGCCGTCTTTGAAATGCTATTGGCGGTTTCTCAAATGGTCCATCAATATAAAATCACGACCCATGTTTCAGAAGCAAAGGTGAATCCGTTAATTACCCTAAAACCGGTAGATTTGAATCTGATGTTTTCAGCAAGATGAGTTCCAAAGAAAAGCATACGCAGTTTATTAAGGAGGAAGCCAAACGGTTGGGGTTTCTTTCCTGCGGAATTAGTAAAGCACAATTCTTGGAGGAGGAAGCGCCTCGTTTGGAAGCTTGGTTGAAAAATGGGATGCACGGTGAAATGGCGTACATGGAGAATCATTTCGACAAACGTTTGGATCCCACCAAGCTCGTGGAAGGCTCCAAAAGCGTGATATCCTTGTTGCTGAATTACTATCCTTCAGAAACACAAAGAGCGGACTCTTATAAGATTTCCAAATATGCCTACGGAACCGATTATCACTTTGTTATAAAGGATAAACTGAAGGATTTGCTAGCGAGCATCCAAGAAGAGATTGGGGACGTTCACGGACGGGCGTTTGTCGATTCGGCCCCAGTTTTGGATAAGGCTTGGGCTGCCCGAAGTGGCTTAGGTTGGATAGGGAAACACAGTAACTTATTATCAAAACAGGTGGGTTCTTTTTTCTTTGTCGCCGAACTTATTATCGATTTGGAATTGGATTACGATACTCCTGTTACCGATCATTGCGGAACTTGTACGGCTTGTATCGATGCTTGTCCTACCCAGGCCATTGTACAACCCTATGTGGTCGATGGTAGTAAATGTATTTCGTATCTCACCATCGAATTAAAAGATCAAATTCCTTCAGACTTTTCGAACCAGATGGACGACTGGATGTTTGGTTGTGATGTGTGCCAGGATGTATGTCCTTGGAATCGTTTCAGTAAAGCACATAGCGAACCCCTTTTTCAACCCAAACCCGAGTTGCTATCCAAGTCCAAAAAAGATTGGGAAGAAATCACCGAAGAAGTTTTTCAGAAACTATTCCGGAAAAGTGCGATGAAACGCACAAAATACTCGGGTCTTAAACGAAATCTGGACTTCCTAAAAGATTGCTAACGAAAGTTTTTTCATTACATGAACTCTGTTACCTTTGTAAGTCTTACAATAGCCAACTATGAGCAAGCAAAGCAAACGCAGGGAAGCCCTTTTGTATCATGCAAAACCCCGCCCAGGAAAAATACAGGTAGTTCCTACCAAAAAATATGCGAGTCAGCGTGACTTGTCCTTAGCCTATTCGCCTGGGGTGGCAGAACCTTGCTTAGAGATTGATAAAGATGTCGAGAATGTATATCGCTACACCAATAAAGGGAATCTGGTCGCAGTAATTTCTAACGGTACTGCAGTATTGGGCCTAGGGAATATTGGCCCAGAAGCTTCTAAGCCCGTGATGGAAGGAAAAGGGTTGCTTTTTAAAATCTTTGCCGATATCGATGTGTTTGATATTGAAATCAATACGGAAGACGTAGATGCATTTATTGAGACCGTTAAAAATATTGCACCCACTTTTGGAGGAATTAACTTGGAAGATATCAAAGCTCCTGAAGCTTTTGAAATTGAAAAGCGGTTAAAAGAAGAGTTGGACATTCCTGTAATGCATGACGATCAGCACGGAACTGCAATTATCTCTGCTGCTGCCTTATTGAATGCTTTGGAAATTGCCGAAAAGGATATTTCAGAAGTAAAGATTGTCATTAGCGGAGCAGGAGCTGCCGCAGTTTCTTGTACCCGTCTATACAAAGCTTTTGGAGCCAGGGCTGAAAATATTGTCATGTTGGATAGCAAAGGTGTAATACGAAAGGATCGGGAAAATCTTTCCGAAGAGAAGGCAGAATTTGCTACTTCCAGAAAAATAGATACCCTAGACGAGGCATTAAAAGAAGCAGATGTTTTTGTAGGGCTTTCCATTGCCAATATTGTTTCTCCGAAAATGTTGAAAAGTATGGCGGCAAATCCTATTGTATTTGCCATGGCAAACCCCGATCCGGAGATTGCGTATGATTTGGCGATAAAAACCCGTGACGACATTATTATGGCTACGGGAAGGAGCGATCACCCCAACCAAGTAAATAATGTGTTAGGATTTCCATTTATTTTTCGTGGAGCCTTAGATGTGAGAGCGAGTAAGATTAATGAAGAAATGAAAATGGCGGCGGTAAAGGCCCTAGCCGAATTGGCTAAAGAACCTGTGCCAGAGCAAGTGAATATCGCCTATGGGGAAACCCGATTACAATTTGGTAAAGAATATATCATTCCTAAGCCTTTTGACCCTAGACTTATAGCCAAAGTACCTCCAGCAGTTGCCAAAGCAGCTATCGAAAGTGGCGTAGCCCTTTCTACAATCAAAGATTGGAATAAGTACGAAGATGAGCTATATGAACGCATGGGCAGTGATAATAAAATCATCAAATTGCTTATGGATCGTGCTAAGAGCAATCCCAAGCGTGTGGTATTTGCAGAAGCGGATCATCTAGATGTATTAAAAGTGGCGCAAATTGTTCATGAAGAGGGAATTGCTATTCCAATTTTATTGGGGAGAAAGGAAATTATAAAAGAATTGATGACCGAATTGGATTTTGAGAACGATTTGGAAATCATTGATCCCAAAGCCGATGAACAACAAGATCAGCTTTTAGAATATGCAAAAGCTTATTGGGAACGACGACACAGAAACGGAGTGACCTTTTTCGATGCGAAGCGTTTGATGCGGGAACGGAACTATTTTGCTTCGATGATGGTTAATACCGGGGATGCCGATGCCATGGTTTCTGGCTATGCCAGATCGTACCCCACGGTATTGCGTCCCGTATTGGAAACCATTGGTAAATATGAGGGGGTGCAAAAAGTAGCGGCAACCAACTTAATGCTTACCAGCAGAGGACCTCTTTTTATTTCAGATACCTCCGTAAATATTGATCCCACAGCACATGAATTGGCCAATATTGCGAGAATGACCAGCTATACCGTAAAAATGTTTGGCTTAAAACCTGTAATTGCCATGATTTCCTATGCCAACTTTGGTTCTTCGAAGGATCCGCATGCAGCAAAGGTTCGTGAAGCGGTAGGAATTTTGCATAGAATGAAGCCCGATATGGTGGTAGATGGGGAAATTCAAACCGATTTTGCTTTAAATGCTGAAATGTTAAAAAATAAGTTTCCTTTTTCCAAACTAGCTGGGAATAAGGTAAATGCCTTGATTTTTCCAAATCTGGATTCGGCCAACAGTAATTATAAGATGCTGAAGGAGCAAAAAGGAGTTGAGTCTATTGGCCCTATTATGCTGGGAATGAAAAAACCCGTGCATATTTTTCAGTTGGGGGCGAGTGTGGAAGAAATGGTAAACATGACGGCCATTGCAGTAGTCGATGCGCAACAAAAAGAGAAGCTTCAGAAAGAAAAAAACCGCAAACAAAAATAGAAATTATAGCCCTTATTTTAATAGTCGGTAAGACTGGCAGATGCAAATAATTATGCTATATTTGGGCCATTAACCTTTTGTTAACAAATGATTACCCACATTCAGGGAAGATTGATAGAAAAAAACCCAACCGATGTAGTGATAGACTGTCATGGCGTGGGTTATTTTTTGAATATATCCCTTCATACTTTTTCGCAGCTCCCTTCCGATGAAAATGTAAAACTATTTACACAGTTATTGGTTCGGGAAGATTCGCATACATTGTATGGTTTTTCCAGCCGCGAAGAGAGGGAGGTTTTCAATTTATTAATCTCTGTTTCGGGTGTGGGGGCAAGTACTGCAAGAACGATGTTGTCGTCGTTGGCGCCAGAGTTAGTAAGGGACGCTATTGTCTCAGAAGACATTGCTACCATTCAAAGTGTAAAAGGGATTGGTTCTAAAACTGCCCAGCGGGTGATTTTAGATCTAAAAGATAAAATTTTGAAAGTCTATGGGGCATCAGCTATTTCTTCTACGTCAAGCAATACGAATAGAAATGAAGCGTTATCTGCTTTGGAGACTTTAGGTTTTGTCCGAAAACAGGCTGAAAAAGCCTGCGATGCCGTGTTAAAAGAACAGCCACAAGCAAGTGTTGAAGAAATTATCAAACAAGCCTTAAAAAATTTGTAAAGATTTGGGAGTGAAAAATTACAATTTTAAAAACAGCTTAACCACCTACATATTATTTGGGATTTTAATGATGAAAGCCACGGTGGCTTTTTCACAGGATTCTACCGCTACAGGATACGATTCGGGTCGTATGGATTTGCCCGATCCCACTAGTATTGAAAACCTGTATACATACGATCCCATTACCGATCGGTACATACTTTCCCAGATGTTGGGAGATTTTAATATTTCCTATCCCGTCATTCTTACTCCAGATGAGTATGAAGATTTGTTGCTGAAAGAGCAAATGAAAGAATACTTCAAGGAGAAAATTGATGCTGCCGATGGAAGGAAGGAAGGTTCTGAAGAAGCCCAGAAAAATTTACTGCCCACTTTTTATGTAAACTCTAGTTTTTTTGAAAGTGTTTTTGGAGGAAATACAATTGAAATCGTACCTCAGGGTACGGTAGAATTAGACCTTGGAGTCTTGTTTACCAAACAGGACAATCCGCAATTTTCCCCTCGTAACCGGAGCAATTTATCTTTCGATTTCGACCAAAGAATTAGTTTAAGTTTATTGGGTAAAATTGGGGAAAGACTTCAGGTGACGGCCAATTACGATACGCAGTCTACCTTCGATTTTCAGAATTTAATCAAACTGGAATACACCCCAACCGAAGACGATATCATTCAGAAAATTGAAGTAGGTAACGTAAGCATGCCACTAAATAGCTCATTAATTCAAGGGGCACAGAGCCTTTTTGGAGTGAAAGCACAACTTCAGTTTGGAAAAACTACCATTACAGGAGTATTTTCCGAACAACGTTCGGAAACCCGTTCGGTTGTTGCGGAAGGTGGCGCGACAGTAACAAATTTCGAGCTGTTTGCGTTAGATTACGATGAAAACCGACACTTTTTCTTATCTCACTATTTTCGGGATAATTACGATAGGGTGCTTCGGGATTATCCTTTCATAAGATCGAATGTGCAAATTACCCGTGCAGAAGTTTGGATTACCAATAGAAATACAACCACTGCCGATGTGCGAAACATCGTTGCCTTACAAGATATTGGAGAAGCCGATGTAAACAATGTGGGACTTAACTTTATCCCTGGGGGGTTTGTGAATAAGCCTAGGAATTCTTATCCCGATAATTCTAATAATGATTTTAACCCCTTTGGAATCGACAATCCTGGGGTGCAGAGTATCCTAAACGATAATATTAGGGATGTAGCTTCGGTGCAAAGCGGTTTTGGTGGGGTTCCTGTAAATGAAGGAATAGATTATGTAACCCTTGAAAATGCTCGGAAGCTACAACCAAACGAATATCAGTTAAACTCTCAATTGGGATATATTTCCCTGAACCAACGATTGAATAATGACGAAGTGCTGGCCGTAGCATTCCAGTTCACCGTGAATGGACAGGTGTATCAAGTTGGAGAGTTTTCAACCGATGGAGTAGAAGCAAATGGCGTGATCCAAACAGGCACTGGGGGAGATCCCACTGGAGGTGGAGGGGATCCTACTGGAGGAGATCCAAACAATCAGGCAATCCCCGATGCGCAAAATTTAGTGGTGAAATTACTAAAAAGTAATATCACCAATGTAAACGAGCCCGTTTGGGATTTAATGATGAAGAATATCTATCCTATTGGAGCTTACCAATTGGAACAGGAAGACTTTAGGATGAATATCCTATACTTAGAAGCTTCTCCTTTAAATTATATTACCCCTGCCACAGGAGACCCAGGTACGATAGAGCCTCTTCCTAACGATGAGCCAGATGATGTTTTATTGGATCAGGTTTTATTAAAACTATTCAATCTCGACCGATTGAATTTCAACAATGATCCCCAACAAGGCGGAGATGGCTTTTTTGATTTTTATCCCGGAATTACCGTAGACCAACAAAATGGACGAATCATTTTTACAAGTGTTGAGCCCTTTGGTGAATACCTTTTTGAGAAATTGGACGCACCAGGGCCTAGGCCCGATGGTACGGTGCAGATTTATGAAGAGCCGCAAACGTATAATGCAAATCAGCAAAAATATGTTTTCAGGGAGCTCTATACTTCTACAAAAGTTGTAGCCGAACAGGAAGCGAGTGATAAAAACAAATTCCAATTAAAAGGATCTTATAAATCTACTGGAGGGGACGGCATCCCAATTGGGGCCTTTAACATCCCTCAAGGTTCCGTAACAGTGACTGCAGGAGGAAGAACCTTAGTGGAGGGGGTCGATTATACTGTAAACTACCAATTGGGAAGAGTGCAAATTTTGGATCCTTCCTTACAAAACTCAAACACGCCTATTAATATTAGTGTAGAAAACAATACGTTATTTGGGCAACAAACCAAGCGATTTACTGGATTCGACATCCAGCATCGATTCAGTAATAAGTTCCAGTTAGGAGGAACCTTTCTGAACTTGAATGAAAGGCCCTTAACCCAAAAGGCAGCTTTTCAGAATGAACCCATTAACAATACCATGTTCGGGATCAATGCCAATTATTCTACAGAAGTTCCTTTCTTAACACGATTGGTAAATAAGCTTCCCAATATTGATACCGATGTGGAATCAAACATATCCCTAAGAGGGGAGTTTGCTTATTTATTGCCTAGTGCGCCCAAAGTTTCCGATTTTGATGGAAAGACTACTGCTTATATTGATGATTTTGAAGCAGCACAAACCGCTATCGATATAAGTGCTCCATTAACCTGGTTCTTGTCCAGTACCCCTGTTGGATTTGGAGGAGAGCTTCCTAATGAAGATTTAAACTACAACGACCGAAGGGCAAAATTATCTTGGTATACTATTGACCCTGTTTTTTACAGTGGACAAAGACCCGAGGGTATTAACGATGAAGATTTATCGTCTCCTTTTACCAGAAGGGTATTTAGAGATGAAATTTTTCCAGATCAGGATATTGTACAGGGGCAAACACAAGCCTTGTTCTCTATGGATTTAACCTATTATCCAGATCAAAGAGGGCCATACAATTACAATTCTGCGGCTAGTGGCGGAAATACACTACCCAACCCTACAGATAATTATGGTGGGATTTCAAGGCAGCTAAGCACAACCGATTTTGAACGGGCCAATGTAGAATACATCCAGTTTTGGTTAATGGACCCGTTTATTTATGAAGAAAACTTCAATAACCCGGGAGGGAAACTTACCTTCGATTTAGGGAATATTTCTGAAGATATCTTAAAAGATGGAAGAAAGCAATATGAAAATGGACTTCCGGAAGATGGTGGTTTTGATAATACAGTACGTGAAACAGCATGGGGTAAAGTTCCTAGAAACCAGTCGTTGGTATACACTTTTGCCACGGAAGGTCAAGAACGAATCAATCAAGATGCTGGTTTGGATGGGTTAAGTGATGCGGAAGAAATTGCCAAATATCCAGATTTTGCTGGATTGGAAGATCCTGCTGGGGATAACTATGAATATTTCTTACAAGCGGAAGGCGATATTATCAATCGATATTACCGTTACAATGGTACCCAAGGAAACTCCCCAGATCAGTTTAGCAATACCAATAGGGGGTCTACCGCACAGCCAGATGTAGAAGATATTAACCGGGATAACACGATGAATACCGTAGATAGTTATTTTGAATACGGTATCGATATCACCCCTGGGATGAACCCCGATAATTCAGATTATGTGACCGATGTAAAAGAAATTACGGTCACCACTCAAAATAATCAAGAGATCCCTGTTCGTTGGATTCAATTCCGTGTTCCTTTAAGTGAATATACAGAGGCGGTTAATGGAATTTCAGATTTTCGTTCTATTCGTTTTATGCGGATGTACATGTCTGGATTCCAACAGCAAACAACGCTTCGTTTTGGTACGTTAGAACTGTACCGAGGAGATTATAGAAGATATACCGAGTCCCTGGATGTTGACAATAGTCCTAATGAGCTTGACAATACCGTATTCGAGAATGAAGCCGTGGGTGTTATTCAGAACAGTAACTATGTAATTCCTCCAGGAGTTTTCAGGGAAGAATTAAATAATAACAATAATATTATTAGGCAGGATGAACAATCTTTGGCTTTAAGGATTACCGATTTAGAACCGGGCGATGCTAGAGGGGTTTATAAGAATTTTAATGTAGATATGCGTCAATACAAAAACTTGGAGATGTTCATTCATGCCGAGTCTTTGGATGCTCCTGCCCCCTTACTGGAAGATGGCGAAATGAAAGCTTTTATTCGGTTAGGAAACGATTTGAATACGAGTTTTTATGAAATTGAGATTCCTTTAAACATTTCTCCTAATTTACCCAATCCAAGTGATGCAGATGCCGATTTGGTTTGGCCGGAAGCAAACCGCTTAAACCTTCCCTTGAATTTACTTCAGGAAATTAAAACCCGGGTTTTGGGGCAAACGACGCCTCCAGATCCAACTCAAATCACTTATTTTAATCAGTCTGAATTAGACCCTAATTCCAGTACAGGCGATAACGAACTTAGAATAGGGATTAAAGGAAATCCTAGTTTTGGAAATGTACGGGTCATTATGATTGGTCTTCGAAATGCAGAAAACAATGGCCGCGATATTTCTGGTGAGGTTTGGTTTAACGAGCTTCGTATGAGCGAGCTGGACAATAAAGGAGGATGGGCTGCCGTGGCAAATATGGATGCCAATGTAGCTGATTTTGCCAATGTAAGCGCAACCGGTAGGATAAGTACCATTGGCTTCGGATCCATTGAACAAGGTCCTAATCAAAGAAGCTTAGAAGACACAAAGCTGTATGATGTCGTAACCAATGTTAATCTAGGTCAGCTATTACCCAAAGATTGGGGCGTACAATTACCCTTCAATTATGGGGTAGGGGAAGAAGTGATTACGCCTAAATATGATCCTGAGTTTGATGACATTGAATTGCAAGATCGATTGGATAACACTACCGATGAAGATGCAAAGGACGCTATACGGGAGCAATCTATTAACTATACTAAAAGAAAAAGCATCAACTTTATAGGGGTGCGAAAAAACAGAACGGGTGAAAGTAGTAAGCCAATGCCTTATGATATTGAAAACTTTACCTTCTCTTATTCTTACAATCAAGAAGATCATCATGACTTTGAAATTGAAGATGCCGTAGAACAAAATGTTCGGGTAGGTGGAACCTATGAATACACCATCAAACAAAAACCTATCGAGCCCTTCAAGAAAAATGACTCGTTATTTACAGGGAAGTATTGGCAGTTTTTAAAGGATCTGAATTTAAATCCGTTACCCAGTAGTATTGCTGTAAGCTCCAACATTACCCGAAAGTATAACGAACAAAAATTTCGGGAAATCAACTTGCTCCCTGGACAAATAGGATTGCCTACCCTATACCAAAGAAACTTCTTGTTCGATTGGCAGTATACGGTGAATTATAACTTAACTCAGTCACTTCGTTTCAATTTTAACGCTGCGAATAACCGTATTATCAATAATTATTTAACACCGGTTGAGAATGCAGACGGAACGGTAGACTATAACGTAGATAATTCTATTGGGGTTTGGGACGGATTTTTTAATGTGGGAGACCCTAATCAACATGTTCAATCACTTCAGCTAAATTACGACTTGCCTACGGCAAAATTCCCATTTTTGAAATGGATTAGGGCGACGTATTCCTACCAAGGAGATTACCAATGGCAAGATGGTAGTGATCAATTCAACAATATTGTAGCATTAAATCAGTTCGGAGAACCGCAAACCGATGAAAACGGAGAGATCATATCCTATAATTTAGGAAACTCTATTCAGAATGCTAGCACACACCGTATCAATTCTACCTTAGATATGAATACCTTTTATCGTTACGTAGGATTGACCAAGTTAAAGCCTAACTCGAGAAGGTCAAGACTTAGAGGAGGCTCTGGCACTGGTGGCGAAGGAGAAGAAGGCAATGGAAAATCTGGAAGAGGAGGCAAAGCCGGAGAAGAGAATAGTAAAGGGTCCTTGTCCACAAATCAAAATGATCCTCGAGGAGGTAGAGGCTCTGGAAATCAAGGTGGAGGAGGCGGAAGTCTTAGCGGAGGTCAAAAAGCAGCCAATTTCTTTATTGGTTTGGCCACCTCAATTAAGAAGATTCAAATAAATTACCAAGAAAATAACGGTACCTATCTTCCTGGGTTTACCCCATCCATCGGTTTTGCAGGAACCCTGAAGCCTACTACTGGTTTCGTTTTCGGAAGTCAGGAAGAGATTCGAGACCTTGCTGCAAGAAAAGGGTGGCTTACATTGTATCCCGAATTTAATGAACAATATACAGAAGTAGAAAGCAGACAGTTGGACGCACAGGTAAATATGGAATTGTTGCCCGACCTTAAAATTGATTTTAATGGAAGTAGGGCTTATTCCGAAAATTATGCTGAAAATTATATCGTCGAAGATGGACTGTATCGTTCTTTAACGCCAAATACTTTTGGGAACTTTAATATTTCAACCGTACTTATTAAAACGGCTTTTGGCCAAAGTGATGAAAACGGTTCTGCTGCTTTTGATGATTTTAGGGGGAACCGATTGGTAGTAGCCAATCGATTGGCCCAAGAATTTTATGGATCAGATACTTTCCCTGTGGATGAAGAAGGATACCCCGTTGGCTTCGGAAAAAACAGTCAGCAAGTTTTATTACCGGCATTCCTTTCAGCATATAAGGGAAGTGATGCTTCCAGTGAAAAAACAGGAATCTTTAGGGATATTCCTTTGCCTAACTGGGATGTAAAGTATACCGGATTAATGCGTTTGGATTGGTTCAAAAAGAACTTTAAGCGTTTTTCTATCCAACATGGCTATAGAGCTTCTTATACGGTGAACCAATTCCAAACAAACTTGGATTTTAACCGCGCCGATCCTACCGAATTAGATCAAGCTGGAAACTTTAAAAGTCCTACCTTCCTTAATAACGTAAACCTTACCGAACAGTTTTCACCATTGGTGCGATTGGATTTCGAAATGCAGAATTCCATTAAAATACTGGCCGAGCTAAGAAAAGATAGAGCACTATCTTTAAGTTTTGCGAATAATCTTTTAACCGAAATCAAAGAAGATGAAATCGTGCTAGGTTTGGGATATCGAATCAAAGACTTGAGAATAGGAACTAATTTTGGCGGAAAGAAGCGCATCCTTAAAAGCGACCTGAATTTCAAACTGGATGTTTCAAGAAGGGACAATAAAACCATTATTAGGTACTTGGACATTCAAAACAATCAAACTACAGCGGGACAAACCATTTATGGTATTCAGTTTACGGCCGATTATGCGTTGACCAAAAACCTTACGGCATTGTTCTATTATGACCATACTTTTTCAGAGTATGCCATTTCAACCGCATTCCCTCAAACTACCATAAGAAGTGGAATTACTTTACGATATAATTTTGGAAATTAATAATAACAGTTACCTATTATGAATATACCTTCAAACCTAAAATATACCAAAGACCATGAATGGGTTAAAATCGAGGATGGCATTGCCACTGTTGGAATTACAGATTTTGCTCAAGGGGAGTTGGGAGACATTGTTTATGTAGAAGTTGAAACCTTAGATGAAACTTTGGACCAAGAAGAAGTTTTTGGTACGGTAGAAGCAGTAAAAACAGTATCCGATCTTTTCATTCCTTTATCGGGTGAAATCATTGAATTTAACGAAGACCTGGAAAGTGAACCTGAAAAAGTAAATTCGGATCCTTATGGAGAAGGCTGGATGGTTAAAATAAAAATTTCCAATCCAGATGAAATAGATAGCTTATTGGATGCGGAAGCCTATAAAGAACTTGTTGGCGCGTAAAACAGTACTTTTTGTAGCCATAGCCTATTCTATAGTTGTTACGGCCCTGTTACTTACCCCTATTCCAGAGCAATCTTCCGTAGATGTACCCAATTTAGACAAGTTGGTTCATGTGTTTATTTACATGCTTCTAGTACTATTGTGGCTATGGGCAAAAGTGTCTAAATTTTCAGGAAAGCAACACAAAACTTGGTGGGTTATTTCATTTGTTCTTATTTATGGTATAGTTATTGAGATTATTCAAGGGAATTTTATCCCTACCAGAAGTTTTGATTTCTTCGATATTTTAGCAAATACAGGAGGTATCTTACTGGGATACTGGATATTCAGAACGGGATTTTTTCAAAATCGAATTTTAAAATGAAATTCACTTTGTATTAGAACACTTTTTTACATATTTTAGCAACTATCAAAACATTGGATTATGGAACCAAAGAAAAACCCAAAAGCAGATTTAAACCGATGGAGTTCTGTGTACTTAATGGCAGGACTGGTTTTAATGCTTTTTCTTGCATGGCAAGCTATTGAAAGGAAAACCTTCGATGAAGACAATATCGCTGGCGATGTATTGGATGTTGGTGATGACCTGTTAGAGGATGTGCCAATTACACAACAATTAACGCCACCGCCACCACCGCCACCACCGCCACCAGCACCCGAAGTTATCGAGGTTGTGGAAGATGAAGAGGAAGTGGAAGAGACCATCATTGAGTCTACCGAAACCAATCAAAATGAAGAAATCGTAGAGATTGAAGAGATTGAAGAAGTAGTGGAAGAGGAAATTGCAGACGTTCCATTTGCTGTGATTGAGAATGTACCTATATATCCTGGATGTGAAAACGCTGGAAACAACAATGCGAAGAAGCAATGTATGTCTGAGAAAATTCAAAAGTTCGTTCAGAAGAAATTCAATACAGAATTAGCGGGCGATTTGGGATTAGAAGGGAGACAGCGTATTTCTGTACAATTCAAAATTGATAAAAATGGTAAGGTTACCGATGTGAGAGCACGTGCTCCGCACCCAAGACTCGAAAAAGAGGCTATTGAAGTAGTTCAATCCTTACCCAATATGACACCTGGAAAACAACGAGGAAAAGCTGTAGGGGTATTGTATGCCCTTCCAATTCTTTTCCAAGTGGAAAATTAAGATTCTATATCCGATAGTTTATAAAAAGCGCCTTCAGAAATGAAGGCGTTTTTCTTTTTGGCACAGCGCTTGTAATATACCTAGGGTAACTTTAAATAGATATCCTATGAAACCATCAGTAAAAAATTCGCAAGTATCCAAAAGGGAAGACAAAAAACGAATCAACATCCGTTGGAACTCCGGTCTCTTTTTTCAAGTGGGCCTTATCGTAAGCTTGTTATTGGTATTCCTTGTTATGGAAAGTGACTGGGAACTTTCTCCAGTAGCCACTTATGATACCTCCAGGGAGAGAATCATTGAAGAACCTCCAATGATTGAATTTAGGGTAGAAGAGACAAAACCGGTAGAAAAAAAACCTACAGTAACACCAAAGCAGGAAAAACCTAAAGTAGAGAAGCCAAAGATTCTAGATAATGTAATAGAGGCCAAAAATGATGCTCCTACAAAAGAAACCGATGTCGCTCCTCTAGAAATGAAAAACGATGTCGATCCAATACCTACCTCAAAAGAGGGGGAAGAAAAGCTTCCAGAAGTCAACAAAAATATCTTAACGGTAGAAAATGCACCTATTTTTCCTGGATGTGAGTCTTTATCTACCAACGAAGAACGTAGGGATTGTTTGAATGAGAAAATCAGAAATTTTATCAATAAATCTTTTAGAACGGAGAAATTTTCTGAGAAATATTCAGGAGAAAGAAATCGGATTGATGTGATGTTTACCGTTAATTCTGAAGGCCAAATAGTAGACGTAATCACTCGGGCGCCCCATGAGGATTTAGGGGAAGAAGCTAAAAGAGTCGTTTCTAAACTACCTCGGATGACTCCAGGAAAGCACAATAACCATTGGGTAAATGTAATGTACTCCGTCCCCATAATTTTAAATATCGAAAATTAAAAGACCTCCCGCCTCTTGGCGGGATTTCTTTTTTTAGAATGATAGCCCATTTTAAAAAAGCTGTATCTTTCGGGAGTTAAAATGCCCTACCATGACAAAGAGAAGGTTTTATCTGCTTGTTACTTTTATTAGTTTTACTGCGGCTTTGTTCGGCCAAAATAATTCAATTGAAAAATATCCTGTCTTTCCCAATTGCAGTTCTGAAGCAATGGAAGCGCTTCCCTCTTGCTTTGATGAAACCGTGAAGGATTTACTTTTTTCGAATCTAGAGCTGCCATCAAAAGTTTCCGAAGAAAACTACAAAGGTGAGGTTAATGTGCTTTTTGAAGTCGATGAGGAAGGTGCTTTTAAAGTACTCTATGTGGATGCGGTTTATAAAGAATTAAAGGAAGCGGTAGACAGTGCTTTTTTGAAATTTCCAAAGATCACTCCGGCTACTTATAATGGTAAGCCTACCTATTCTCAATACAAATTTTCTTTTCCAATTCCGTTAGAAGCTATTTCAGTAACTCCTACACGTGAAACACCAGTCATAAAAAATATAGGTACTAGCGAACTGTCCGAATACGATGATTTGGAAAAATCCACCTATGATAATGACGCCTACAGAAGCAACATTAACATTCCCTTGTCACATCATAATTACAGTTTGTTCGATCTGTATCTAAATCAAATAGGGACTAATAATCACACTGCTCAAAAGCCTTTTGTATATAGTGAAGTAAATCGTTATTACGATTTTGCAAAGGAAAATGAAGCTATTAGTAAGCCTCGTACCACTTGGCTAGGTCGTAAATGGTGGAACGAGCACATGGTACAGTTTAAGGGCAAGGATTATTGGGTTACTTTGGATCCTGGGGTCGACTTACAAGTAGGAAAAGATACCGATGCCGACATTACTACCTATAACAATACCCGATTGGTCTATGCGCAAGGGGGTATTGGTAAGCAGTTCAGTTTCTTTGCAGTGGTGTATGAAAGCCAAGGTCGTTTTGCAGATTATTTTAATCGTTATGCTGAATCCATCAAACCTGATGGAGGAAATCCGGCCATTATTCCTGGAAGGGGAATCGCCAAGGAGTTTGGGGACGATTCTTATGACTATCCAGTGGCGACCGGACACATTTCTTATACTCCTTCAAAGTACTTCAATATTCAACTGGGCCATGGGAAAAATTTTATTGGGGATGGATACCGATCGCTTCTGTTAAGTGACAATGCAAGCCCTTATCCTTTTTTTAAGGTGAATACAACATTTTGGAAGATCAAATACACCAATACTTGGATGTCACTTCGGGATGTGCGCCCAGAAGTGACCGCAGATGGATCGTTTAGAACCAAGTTCATGGCTAATCATTACTTAAGCTATAATATTACCAAACGTTTAAATGTAGGCTTTTTTGAATCTGTGATCTGGGAAAATGACAACGATAGAGGTTTTGATTTTAACTATTTAAATCCGGTTATTTTTTATCGTGCGATTGAATTTTCAACAGGATCTCGGGGAGGGAATGCCTTGATTGGTCTTTCTGCCAAATACAAGTTTACCAATAGGGTTAATGCGTATGGACAATTGATTATTGATGAATTTTCTTCCGGGGATATTTTCGGTGGGGAAGGGAGCTATAAAAATAAAGTAGGCTATCAGTTAGGGGCCAAGTATTATGATGCTTTTGGACTTAAGAATTTATATCTTCAGGCAGAATATAACAGAGTTCGTCCTTACACTTACTCACACAATACAATTGTATTGAATTACGGGCATAGCAACCAATCGATGGCACATACCCTTGGAGCTAATTTTTCTGAATTTATTACCATTGCCCGATACCAAAAAGGGAGGGTTTTTGGAGATGCCAAAGTGATATTTGCCAAAAGGGGTTTTGACTTCAATACCGATGAAGACTCCTCTTTTTATGGGGGAGATGTTTACGGAACTGAAGACAATCGTGTGGCCGATACTGGTAACGAACTGGCCCAAGGGAACACCACGAATTTTTTTCATGGAGAACTACAGTTAGGGTATTTAATTAACCCTGCAACCAATCTTAAAGTATACGGTAGTTTGATGTATCGGGACTTTCAACCCGAGCTGAATACCTCTTCCGTATTTGAAAACCAAACCACTTGGATCAACTTTGGAGTGCGGACCGATTTATTTAACTGGTACTACGATTTCTAAATCGAATTATTTCCAAGGGTATCTTTTGGCAACTTCTTGGTAGATTGTTCGCACTATTTTTTCTGAAGAAATAAATCCTTTTCCGAAGCCTTTCGCATCAAAGTCCTTTGTGATTTCTTTCATGGCAACCACTTCATCTTCGGTTTTTTTGTTGATACGGTGATATGAAATAGAGTTTTTTAAATATTCGAGCATTTTATAGGAATAGGAGACATCTTCCCTAGTTGCAAGATTGCCATGGCCAGGAATGATTTTGGTTTCTTCATCGGCCATCATCATAATTCTTGAAAGTCCTTTCATGTACCCATCTAGAGTGCCTCCGTTAGCAGTGTCAATAAATGGGTAGCCTCCCTGTACAAAAGCATCACCAGTATGGATTACATTGCTGTTGCTAAAGAAAATCATGACATCTCCGTCGGTATGTGCATTGTGCACATGAAACGCTATAACTTTATCATTATTGAAATAAAAGGAGAGATTGTCACCGAAAGTAATGGTAGGAAGTAGTTCACTACCCTTAAGATTCGCTTCCATTTCCTGAAGGATTTCCTTTGCGCCTTGTTTTGCTTTTTCATCGGAAAGCCCTTTGTTTTCAGCCTCTTTCAAGTAGTCTTCATACGCTTTTTTCTGTTCTTTGATGTAGGCTTCATTTTCTTTTTCGATGATGCGCTGTCGAACCCTTTCCTGTGCAATTGTTGTAATACCTAGGTTGTTCATGTACCCATTTCCTCCTGTATGGTCGCCATGGTGATGGGTATTGATTAAGAATTTAATAGGCCGATTTGAAACTTGTTGAATGGTTTTTATGATTTCCGGTGCAGAAGCTTCAAATTGACTGTCAATCACTAAAATGCCTTCCTTTCCCATCTGTACGGCGACATTTCCTCCTTTTCCTTTCAGCAGAAAAATACTATCCCTTACTTTGATCTTAGTTACTTCATACCCTGTTACTACCTGTGTTTCGGGTTCTACCTTATCCTTCGCTATTTGTTTGTTTTCTTTACCATCTTGAGCGAAGACCGCAGGTGTAAGGCTAAAAAATACGAAAGGGATGGTGTATAGTAATAATTTCATGTCTAAGTTTTAAATAAGGATTCCCAAATGTACTAAAACAATCTTTTCTATAAGAATAAAGTAATTAATGTATTGTGAAAAAAGGGCTTGGTAATGTATCTTTGCGCACTCAATGAAACGAAAATAGTTGTCTAGATCTTTAAGCCCATTGTTGTCCAAAGGTTATGTAGGTAATTTCCTTGAAATTACTAAAATGCGGTTGTCTGTTAGTGTGGTGTTCTCATCTTTAGCAGGATATTTACTAGGAGCAGAAACAGTAAGCCTCAAAACCCTACTACTATTGTCATTAGGAGGCTATTGTATGGTTGGGGCTTCCAATGTGTTCAATCAAATTATCGAGAAAGATTTGGATGCCTTGATGAACCGAACCAAAGACCGTCCCTTACCTTCTGGAAGAATTTCCGTGAAATGGGCCTTTGTGTTAGGTTCCATGTTAACTTTGCTTGGGATTTTCATCTTGTATACGATTAACCCTAAAACGGCCATGTTTGGGGCTATATCAATCTTTATGTATGTGAGTTTGTACACCCCTTTAAAAACCAAAACACCTTTATCTGTTTTTGTGGGGGCGTTTCCGGGAGCCATTCCTTTTATGTTAGGTTGGGTGGCAGCTACCAACGACTTTGGAATTGAACCGGGAACCTTGTTTATGATTCAGTTTTTTTGGCAGTTCCCTCATTTTTGGGCCATTGGATGGTTTTTGTACGAAGATTATAAGAGAGCAGCATTTTTTATGTTACCCACAGGGAAAAGGGATAAGGGTACAGCTGTGCAAATAGTATTGTATTCAGTATGGACCCTTTTGGCATCTTTAATTCCAGCTTTTCATGTAACCGGAAGCCTAAAACTTAGTTTGGTATCTGCGTTCCTCATTTTTGGATTGGGAATCTGGCTCATTTATTATGCCGTAAGGTTGTATCGTCTTAAAACAGAAAAAGCGGCAAGACAACTTATGTTAGTGAGTGTAAGTTATATTACACTTTTACAAATAATTTACGTTTTAGATAAATTTATACGATAAATGGAGTTTACTGAAGAAATACAAAAGAAACGTAGGGCAAAGAAGATGATGCTCTGGTTTGGTATTGCAAGCTTGGGAATGAGTTTTGCGGGTCTTACCAGTGCGTACGTTGTAAGTAAAGAACGTGCCGATTGGCTTAAAAACCTAGAAATTCCGCAAGCTTTTTTATACAGTCTTATGGTTATTCTGGTAAGCAGTGTGACCCTTGAATTGGCCAAAAGAGCGGTAAAAAATGAGCAACATTCAAAAGGAATGATTTGGCTCTTGGTTACATTGATTTTAGGGGGGGTATTTGTCTTCTTTCAATACCAAGGATTCTCAGAAATATACAATGAATTTGGATATTCTTTTACGGGCCCTACCAGTAATATTTCCTATTCTTTCGTTTTTCTCATCGTATTTGTTCATATAATACATGTTTTGGCTGCAATTATTTCGTTAATTGCAGTAATTTATAATCATTTTAAACAGAAGTACAAAAACGGTAAAACCCTTGGTATTGAACTAGCTACCACCTTTTGGCATTTTGTGGATGTACTGTGGATTTATCTCTTTTTGTTTTTCTATTTCGTTAGATAAAAATTATCTTTATTTTTGCAACCTAAATAAACCAATTTCTCTGTATGGAAGCTACTGTTGCTAAAACAGGCACCGAAGGAAAAACCTGGGGAGGCGGAAGCCGACCCCTCAATGCCAGCTATGGTAAAATGATGATGTGGTTTTTTATTGTCTCGGATGCCCTTACCTTCTCTGGCTTTATTGCCTCGTATGGTTTTTCAAGATTTAAATTTATTGATGCTTGGCCCATCGCCGATGAAGTATTTACACACGTTCCTTTCTTACATGGAGTGCCAGCACCAATGTACTATGTGGCCTTTATGACCTTAGTGCTGATTTTCTCTTCTGTAACGATGGTGCTTGCAGTAGATGCTGGTCATAAAATGAAACAGACCAAGGTGGCTTGGTATATGTTTTTCACCATTATTGGGGGTGCTATATTCGTAGGTTCCCAAGCTTGGGAATGGGCTACCTTTATCAAAGGAGATTATGGTGCCGTTGAAACTAACGGTGGAAAAATCATTCAGTTTTTAAATACCGAGGGAGAACGCGTAGCGCTTAGGGATTTTGCAAAAAAACTACCTGCAGATAGGGTTAATCATTTAGAGAAAAACGGTATATGGTACGATACAGATGCTGTTACAAGATCTAGCTATTCCCTAGAAGAAGTTAAGGCAGGCTTTTTGGCTGATGAAAACTTATTAATTAGAACGCAGTATCTCGATGAAAATGGACATCCAACAGTTTTGTCAAGGGAAGAGTCTGTAGCAAAATTAGTGAAAGATGGGAAGCTAGTAGTCGAAGGAGCCAATCTTCAGCACAATGAATATGGACATCCTTTGTTTGCCGATTTCTTCTTCTTTATCACAGGATTTCACGGCTTTCACGTATTCTCTGGGGTAGTTATCAATATTATAATTTTCTTTAATGTCATTTTAGGAACCTACGAGAGAAGGAAAAGTTATGAAATGGTTGAAAAAGTTGGATTATACTGGCACTTTGTAGATTTGGTATGGGTGTTTGTATTTACATTCTTTTACTTGGTTTAATTCAGAAAAATAGACAATGGCACACGAACATAAATTAGCAATTTTTAGAGGCGCTTGGAAGTTTAAATCCAATGTAAGTAAAATCTGGGGTGTTTTTGCATTTCTATGTATAGTAACCGCAATTGAAGTGGTTTTGGGTATCATTAAACCGGAATCCTTAACAGGAACCCGTATTTTGGCAATGAAAGCCTTAAACTGGATCTTTATCATTCTAACCTTGGTTAAAGCGTACTATATTACCTGGGACTTCATGCACATGCGTGACGAATGGAAATCACTAAGGCGCTCTGTTGTTTGGACAGCAGTCTTCTTAATATGTTACTTAATCTTGATTCTTTTGATTGAAGGGGATTATATTTTTGAGGTTTATAAAGATGGGTTTATCAAGTTCAATTTTTAAACTAAAGATATTATTATATGAAAACCCCGCACATACATGCGGGGTTTTTTATGCTTGAAAATTAACTTCAAAGGGTTGCCCATCGATATTTTGGGTCGTATTTTTGCATAAAATAGTTTGCTTTGAAAAAGTACCTCGTTCTTGGAATTTTATTTTTGCTGCCCATTACTGTGTATATCTTTTTTGCGTCAGGGGTTAACAATTTTGCGAAGCTTCCTGTCCTTACGGAAAATGTTTCCGAGCTTACCAATTTCAAGAGTTTCGATTCAGCTTCCATTCAATTAGAAGGAAAAATTACAGTATTGGGTTTTTTTGGAAATGCTGTCGAAGAAAAAAAGGGGAATGCCTTCAACTTGGCACATAAAATCTACAAGAAAAATCATCAGTTTGAAGATTTTCAATTTGTAATTTTAGTAACGGAAGATCAAAGGACATCGGTAACAAGCCTAAAAAACAAAATTTCTGAAATAGCCGATCCTTCAAAATACCATTTTGCATACGCCGAACCTGAAGTGATAGCGCAAGTGTTTCTTTCTTTGCAAAATAAACAAGAATTAGATGCCCACCATGCTTCAGATTGGGTTTATATTATTGATAAAGATCGAAATTTAAGGGGAAGAAAGGCCGATGAGGATGAAGGTGTAAAATATGGATTCAATGCAGCAGATTATGCAGAAATTAATAATAAAATGGGAGATGATGTAAAAGTCATTTTAGCGGAATATCGCCTTGCGTTAAAAAAATATAAAGCCAAAAGAGAAATTTAGCATGCGTAAAAAAAACAATTATTCCTATATAGGCATCTCTTTTATAATTTTGGTTTTTGGAATTTTATTTATTCCTAAAATCATTAGCCGTATCTCTAACAATACCATAGTCGATGACGACCGGCATCACTTGGAAAGAAAAAAATCCAATGAGGAGGTTTTGGTCACCATAGGCAAAGTACCTTCATTTAAATTTATAAATCAGGATAGTGATACCATTACAAATCAAAACTATTTAGGGAAAGTTTATGTAGCCGAATTCTTTTTTACTACTTGTCCTTCTATTTGTCCCGTAATGAATCAGAATATGGGGAAGATAGAGAAAGAGTTTTTAGGGGAAAATAATTTTGGAATCGCTTCGTTTACGATCAATCCTATATACGACACTCCTTCGGTTTTGAAAGAGTATGCTCAAAAATACGAAATGACCCACCCAAATTGGAACTTACTTACGGGTGAACAAGAGGAGATTTACAAACTTGCCAACGAAGGGTTCAATCTTTATGTTGGGGAAGCTTCAGAAGTGGAAGGTGGTTTTGAGCATTCAGGGTTTTTTGCCTTGATTGATTCCGAAGGGAATATCCGTTCACGTAAAGATGTAAATGGAAACCCCATCATTTATTACGATGGTTTGGAAGAAGAGACGATCAAGATGCTTATAGAGGACATACAAAAATTACTGAAAAATTAATGGAAAATACAAAATTAGAGAATCGTTATAGAATTTGGACTTGGATATTGTCCATCGCGATTCCGGTAGCGGTAGCGGTGTTGTTTCGGGTACGTATTCCCAACGTGGAGCCGTTGGACTTTTTGCCTCCTATTTATGCAGGGATTAATGCTGCTACAGCAATACTATTAATTTTAGCCGTCATCCGAATTAAAAAAGGAGATCGTTTTTTTCATGAAATTTTTATGAAAATATGCATTGTGTTATCCTTACTTTTTCTAGTGATGTATGTGGCTTACCATATGACTTCCGATCCTACTCCTTATGGAGGAGAGGGATTTCTAAAGTATGTTTATTATGCGATTCTGGTGTCTCACATTATTCTTTCAATTACAGTAGTTCCATTTGTCTTAGTTACGTATGTGAGAGCAAGTCTTGGAAAATTTCCGCAGCATAAGAAAATAGCTAAGATCACTTTTCCCATTTGGTTGTATGTAGCAGTTACAGGAGTCATTGTATACATTATGATTTCACCTTATTACGCATGATAAAATTAAAATACATCTTCTTAATACTACTGATTGTCTGGGTGCTCCCCTCCGAAGCACAATGCGCCATGTGCCGTGCCGTTCTGGAAAGTGAAGATGGCGGTGGTGCTGCCAAGGGGATTAATAATGGAATTGTTTATTTAATGGTTTTTCCCTACCTTCTCATAGGTGGAGTGGGGTATTTCATTTATAAAATGAGAAAGAAAGCGAAGCAAGAAGCAGCTTAATTTCAAATCATGTGTAACAATTTAATTTCTTTTCAGTCTTATAAGGGACTTAGCTAACCATTTTCCGCAAGTCTTAACAAGAATTTCACATTTTAAGAATACAAAGGTATTTACTTTGTAATCTACACATTACGTATATGATATCGATTGAAAATTTACATAAGTCTTACCAAATGGGAACAAATTCCCTCCATGTATTAAAAGGGATAGATTTTACAGTTTCTGAGGGGGAAATGGTGGCGATTATGGGGTCTTCAGGCTCTGGAAAATCTACTTTACTCAATATTTTGGGAATGCTAGATGAAGCGGATGAAGGAACTTATACTTTGGATGGAAAGATTATTAAGAATTTAAATGAACGTATCGCTGCAAAATATAGGAATCAGTTCTTAGGATTTATTTTCCAATCTTTCAACCTTATCAATTATAAGTCGGCTTTGGATAATGTTGCGATGCCTTTATACTACCAAGGAGTGGCTAGGGCAGAGCGTACCGATAAAGCCATGCACTATCTAGAAAAAGTTGGTTTAAAGCAATGGGCAGATCACTTACCTAATGAACTCTCTGGAGGACAAAAACAGCGAGTGGCCATTGCAAGGGCTTTGGCGAGTGACCCCAAAGTTCTTTTGGCTGATGAGCCAACTGGAGCCTTGGATACCAAAACCTCTTATGAAGTGATGGAGCTTATTCAGGGAATTAATGACGAAGGAAAAACCATACTGGTGGTTACCCACGAAGATGATATTGCACATATGTGTAAGAGGATTGTTCACTTAAAGGATGGGTTGATTATCGATGATTCGAGCGTTACCCAAGTGAGAGCAAAGGAAGCAAAAGAAAAACAGACGGCCCATGCTTAATTTAGAACGTTGGCAAGAGATATTTGAAACCATTCGTAAAAATAAATTACGAACTTTTCTTACGGGATTATCGGTAGCCTCAGGAATTTTCATTCTGGTTATTTTATTGGCAATTGGTCAAGGGATGCAAAACGGAATTGCCCAAGAATTTGAGCAAGATGCCGCTAACAGAATTAGTGTTTGGGCAGGAGTAACTTCTGTGGAATACAAAGGATTAAATCCGGGCCGAAGGATCCAAATGGATATGCAGGATTACAACCTAGCAGAAGCAAAAAACCAAGATCGGTTAGAGTATAAATCAGGAGTCTACAGTATGTGGGGGCAATTGGCTACTTATGGAAAAGAGAGTGGTAGTTACCGCATTGAAGGTGTTCGCGGCGATTATCAGTTCCTAGAAAATGAGACGTTAACAGCCGGGCGCTATATTAACCAGAAGGATTTAGAGAATTACGAAAAAGTGGCAATCCTTGGAAATCGTGTTAATTTAGATCTTTTTAAAGGAAAGAAGGCGCTTGGAGAATATATCGAAATATCCGGAATCAAATTTAAAGTAGTAGGGATTTATACCGATCCAGGCGGGGAACGAGAAGAAACCCGAATTTTCATTCCGCTTACTACCGCTCAACGTATTTATAATGCTGGAACCGACTTACGTTCTATGGCCTTTACCCTAGAACCTCAAAACAGTTTTGAGGAAGCCGTGGCCATGTCTGAAGCTTTTTCGGCACAGTTAGAAAACGATCTTAAAACCCGCCATACTGTAGCTCCTCAGGATGAAAACGCCATTCACATTAATAATTCCCTTGAGAACGCCAAGCGGTTCTACGATCTTATGGCCATGATTCGCTATTTCTTTTGGGGCGTCGGTATATGTACTATCATTGCGGGTGTGGTAGGGGTTAGTAATATCATGCTTATTATCGTTAAGGAACGCACCAAAGAGATAGGCATTCGGAAAGCCATTGGAGCACAACCTCTTTCTATTATTGGGATGATTTTACACGAGTCCATTTTTGTAACAGCTATTGCGGGTTTTGTAGGGCTTATCTTAAGCTTACTTTTATTGGAAGTCGTAGGCCCCGCCATTGAAACCGATTTTATTAAAAACCCTTCCGTAAACTTTCAGGTAGCTATTACCACAGTTTTTATTCTAATTTTAGCAGGAGCTATTGCAGGCTTTTTTCCAGCCTACCGCGCTTCCAATATAAAACCCATAGTAGCCTTAAGAGATGAGTAAAATTTTCAGTAGGGATAGTTGGTCAGAAATTATTGAGGCGTTAAGCTCTAATTGGTTTAGAACAGTGCTTACAGCTTTTGGAGTGCTTTGGGGTATTTTTATCCTGGTCATCCTCTTGGCTGCTGGAAAGGGCTTGGAAAATGGTGTAAAACAGGGGTTCGATGGAATGGCAACAAATTCCATGTTCATGTGGACACAAACGGTCTCCAAACCTTACAAAGGAATGCCAAAGGGTAGAAGATATAATTTTAAAATTGGAGACGTAGAAGCCATTAAACAGAATGTACCCAATCTTCGATTTGTTTCTCCAAGAAATCAGTTAGGTGGTTTCCGTGGTGCGAATAATGTAGTACGTGGGCTAAAAACCGGTGCTTATAACGTGTATGGGGATTACCCAGAAATTATCGAACAGCAGCCTATGGATATTACCCAAGGCCGCTTTTTGAATTATTCAGATATTGACGAGAAGCGGAAAGTTGCGGTCATAGGTGAAAGTGTCCAGATAGGACTCTATGATCCAGGGGAAGAAGTGATAGGAAGTTACATCAAGATCAATGGTGTCAATTTTATGGTCATCGGAACGTATAAAAAGAAGAGTAATGGAGGAGGGGATGAAGAAGAAGCACAAAAAGAAATCTATGTGCCTTTCACCTCTTTTTCCCAAGCTTTTAATATGGCCGATAGGGTAGGTTGGATGGCTATTACCGCTCAAGATGGACACTCCATTACCAACTTGAAAAGTCAGGTGTTCGATGTTGTAAAAAAACGTCATAATATTCACCCAGAAGATGATCGGGCTGTAGGAAATTTTGACCTTTGGGAGGAATATAGAAGGATTAATGGACTCTTTGTGGCGCTCAATTTTGTCGCTTATTTTGTAGGTATCCTAGTATTGCTCTCTGGAATTATTGGGATCAGTAACATTATGCTTATTGTCGTTAAAGAGCGTACTAAGGAAATAGGCATCCGTAGAGCTTTAGGAGCTACACCTTGGAGTATCCGGACCCAAATTTTATTGGAATCCATTTTCTTAACCATCATTTCTGGAATGGCTGGAATTGTCTTGGCTTCGGGTGTCTTGATGTTGGTTAATTACCTAATGGCCGGAATGGACACTAGTGAAATGATGTTTTTAAATCCTTCCGTGAACATAGGAGTAGTGGTTGTGGCCCTTATTATATTAATTGTCTCAGGCTTATTAGCAGGGTTAATCCCTGCGCAAACCGCCATAAGGGTTAAGCCTGTAGATGCTTTAAGAACCGAATAGAAATCAATCAAAAAAGAATAAAAGAATAGAATAGCATGAAAAAAACTGGAACTATTATTACGCTTGTAGCCATTGTAGTATTATTTGGTGGCGCCATGTATTGGCTTTGGGCAAAGAATGCAGAGGATCCTGTAGTGTATACTTCGGAAGCACCTTCGCAGCAAAATATAGTGAAAAAGACGGTAGCCACTGGAAGTATTGTGCCAAAAGAAGAAGTATTGATTAAACCCAATATTTCTGGAATCATCGATGAGATTTTTGTGGAAGCAGGGGATCAGGTACAAGCGGGAGATCTTATTGCAAAGGTAAAGGTGGTGCCCAATGTAAATTCATTGAATTCGGCTAGGAATAGTATCAATAGCGCCCAAACTCAAGTGGAAACGGCACGTTTGGCTCTAGAAAACCAAAAGAATATTTACAACAGGCAAAAAGAACTCTTTGATAAAGGAGTGATTTCCGCAAACGAGTTTGACAATGCGCAGCTTACCTACAATCAAGCATTGCAACGTTTCAATCAGGAAAAAGTGAATCTTCAAGGAGCTCGACAAACTTTTGAAATTGTAAAAACCGGAACTACCAGTGGTTTAGGAACGGCTGCCAATACCGAAATTCGGGCAACCGTTTCAGGAATGGTGCTTGATGTTCCTGTAAAAGTTGGAAATCAAGTAATTGAAGCCAATAATTTTAATGACGGAACTACTATTGCGACACTTGCCGATGTTAATAAGATGATTTTTGAAGGGAAAGTGGATGAAAGTGAGGTAGGGAAAATAAAAGAAGATCTTCCTTTGGAAATTACCGTAGGAGCTATTGAAAATGAAAAGTTTGATGCCGTTTTGGATTATATAGCCCCAAAAGGAGTTGAAGAAAATGGAGCGATTCAATTTGAAATAAAGGGAAGTTTAAGGAATATCGATACTACAACCTTCATTAGGGCTGGTTTAAGCGCAAATGCCTCTATTATTTTAGCTAGGGCCGATAGCGTTTTGGCTATAAGTGAAGCCTTGGTTCAGTATGACGCAAAAACGCAACAACCGTTTGTGGAAGTGCAAATAGGAGATCAAGAGTTTGAGCGTCGTGAGGTAGAGTTGGGAATTAGCGATGGGATTAACGTTCAGGTTCTTAACGGAATATCTAAAGATGATAAGATCAAAGTTTGGAACCAAGTATCTAAACCTCAAGGATTTTAATTCTTTTGCCTAGTAATTTTTACGATATTTGTAACACTTTCATCAATCCAAAGACCAATCTGTCAACAACAATCATTATGAAGAAAATCTTCTTTTTCCTTATCGCCATCTCCTGGAACCTGGTTTCTGAAGCCCAAGAAAAAAAGTGGACGTTACGGGAATGTGTGGAATATGCGCTAGAGAATAATATTTCTGTGAAGCAAAGCGAATTAGACTTAGAAGTTGCCGATGCCGATAAACTTGCAGCCATTGGTAATTTTATGCCTAGTGTAAACGCTTCTTCCAGTATTTCCCAAAATACAGGTCTTAACTTTAACCCAATTACCAACAATGCTTCCACAACTACCTTTTTATCGGTTACGGGAAGAATTAATGTAGGGTATACGCTTTTCGACGGTCTCAGAAATTTTAGGCAAGTACAAAGAGCCGAGCTCAATAAGTTATCCAGTCAATATCGTTTGGATAAAATGAAGGATGATATTTCACTATTCGTAGCCAATGCGTATTTACAAGTATTGACTAATAAAGCAAATTTGGAAGTTTTAAAGGCTCAAAACCAAGTTACTCAAGAACAGATTACTCGTACTCAGGATTTAGTGGATGCTGGAGTGCTTCCTAAAGGTGATTTGCTTGAAATTCAGGCGACCGACGCTTCGGAAAAGCAAAATATTGCCGTCACCGAAAATACGGTTCAAATTTCATTAATTAGCCTTGCCCAATTACTACTTATAAAGGATTATGAGAATTTTGATATAGAAGATGAAGGATATGAAATCATTGATGAAGGGATTTCTGCAAAAGGAATTTCAGAAATTATTGATTCTGCCAAAGAAAATCGTTCAGAAATAAAAATCGCTGAAAAAAGTGTAGAATTGGCAGAAAAGGATTTGCAAATTGCAAGGGGGGCTTATCTTCCTACCTTGTCAGCATTTTTTGGGTATGATACACGGTATACAGACGTAACTTCCTTTCAACAGTTTGTAGACCCCGATAACCCTACTTTAGTGCAGCCTATTGGCTTTGTTGAAGAAACAGGCCAAACGGTAGTAGGAGAGTTTCCCAATACCATTACTAGGGAAGTTGGTGCCGATCCTTTTATCGATCAATTATATCAAAATGATGGTATAGGATATGGATTACAATTAAACATTCCTATTTTCAATGGATTTTCTACAAGGAGTAACGTTAAAAGGAGTAAAGTTAATCTTGAAAGGACAAAATATCAATTAGAGCAGGCAAAATTAGACTTGGAATCGACCGTCTATCAAGCCTATGTTGATGCCAAGGGGTCCTATAAATCTTATGAAGCAGCACAGAAAGCTTTGGAATCTCAAGAATTAGCTTATGAATATGCAAAAGATCGATACGATGTAGGGTTAACGAATGCTTTTGATTTTAGCCAGTCTAAGGCTCGGTACGATAATGCACGAATTGAAGCTAACAGAGCGAAATATGACTATATATTTAAATTAAAGGTATTAGAGTTGTATTTTGGGATTCCTGCAACGGAACTTAAGTTTTAACTAACCATGAAAAAAAAGACACTAACCTGGATTTTAATTGGCCTTGCCTTATTTATTGTGCTGCTTATCGCAGGAAAAAAAATGGGCTGGTTTGGAAAGACTGGTAACCAAAAAGAGGTAGAAGTCTCTCAAATAACTCCAATTGATATAACGGAAACGGTTGCGGCTACCGGGAAAATTCAACCGGAAGTTGAAGTGATGCTTTCCTCGGAAGTATCAGGCGAAATTATTGAACTTCCCATCAAGGAAGGGCAGCAGGTTGAAAAAGGAGACTTGTTGGTTAAAATCAACCCCGATTTAATACAATCCGCATTAAGTCAGGCGCAAGCCGGACTTCAAAATGCAAGGGCACAATTAGCGCAAACAGAGGCCTCCCTTAAAAATGCCGAACTAAATTACAACCGTAACAAGACCCTCTTCGACAAAGGTGTTATTTCCAAAAGTGAATGGGATCGTACCGTTGCAGATTATGAAATGGCACAAGCCAATAGGGAGTCTGCTTATTATAGTGTGCAAAGTGCTGCTGCCAATGTAAAGCAAACCAGGGATAACCTAACCCGAACTTCTATTTACGCACCAATGTCCGGAACTATTTCCAAACTTTCGGTAGAATTAGGGGAAAGGGTTGTAGGAACTGCACAAATGGCTGGGACAGAAATTGTTCGTGTGGCCAATTTGTCGAATATGGAAGTAGAAGTAGATGTAAATGAAAATGATATCGTAAAAGTTCAGATAGGGGATTCGACAATTGTCGAGGTGGATGCCTATTTAAAGAGGGAATTTAAAGGAATTGTTACGGAAATCGCAAATTCTGCTGAAACCGCTTTGTCTGCAGATCAGGTTACAAACTTTAAAGTAAAAGTTAGAATTTTACCAGAATCTTACACCGATCTTACCGAAGGAAAGCCCGAAAGTTTTTCTCCTTTTCGCCCAGGGATGACTGCCACTGTGGATATTATTACTGAAAAAGAAGAAAATGTAATTGGAGTCCCTATTAGTGCTGTTGTTATAAAAACGGATACCAGTAGCACCAAAAAATTTAACACTCAAAAAGTAACTTCAGAAACCGACGAAAAGTTTGAATGTGTTTTTGTGAAGGAGGGGGAAGTAGCAAAACTGAGAGTTGTGAAAACAGGAATTCAAGACGATAGTAACATTGAAATCACCTCAGGTCTTTCTGAAGGGGAAACCGTCATCATTGGTCCCTACAACACCGTTACTAAAACTTTGAAATCTGGGGATAAAGTGATGGAGCAATCTTCTTCAGAAACAAAAGAGAAAGAATAGCATGGCCTTAATTCTTTGCTTAGAAACAGCGACAACAAATTGTTCGGTAGCGCTTTCGGAAAACGGAAGCGTTATTGCATTTAGGGAGGATACTAGTAAGCAATATTCCCATGCCGAACGACTCCATGTTTTTATCAATGAGGTTTTAGAAGAAACTGAGTATGGTTTAAGCGATCTAGACGCCATTGCCGTTAGTAAAGGTCCAGGGTCTTATACCGGTCTGCGTATTGGTGTTTCGGCTGCAAAGGGGCTTTGTTTTTCTTTGGATGTTCCACTTTTGGCAATCCCTACTTTAGCTATTTTGGCTTCCCAGGTAGCGGATGATGTAGATTTTATAGTACCTATGATTGATGCTAGAAGGATGGAGGTTTATGCGATGGTGTTGAATAAAGAAATACAAGAAGTTCGAGAGATTAAAGCCGAAATTTTGGATTCTTCTTCTTTTTCGGGATTTCTTGAAAAAGGCAAAGTAGCTTTTATTGGAAACGGAGTTTCTAAGTTTCAGGAACTTTGCAAACACCCTAACGCATTATTTTTAAAAGAAAGGCTTCCATCTGCGCTGCAAATGGCCAGTATGGCAGAAGCACAAAATAAAATAGGCAACGTGGTAAACGTTGCCTATTTTGAACCTTTCTATTTAAAGGACTTTATTTTAGGTTAAAAAGTATCGTAATACTTAATCACCTTTATAAGATCTTTTTCATCGTTGATGTCAAGATCATACTTTTTCACATAATCTTTCACGGCATCTTTGTTATCGCCAAATACTTTTAATTTCTTGTTTCTTGAAGAAGGAAGCTCATAAAATTTTCCTTTTTTATCAACGATGTAGTAGATAGGCTCGTCTTCAAAACTGGCTGGAACATCTTTTGTAAGAGATGTTGTTGCTGGTTTTGCAGGGTTAAAGTCCTTTACCCACTTTTTGTATAAATCTATTTTATTACCTTCAGTAAGTACTTGGAAATACCCACCTTTTTCAACACCACCCTTGTAGGGGGCGAAAATATAGATGTCATTCATGATTTTCACAAAAACATCTGGAGACTTAGTTAAAACCCTGGCGGCCTCATCATCAGCGTTCAACGATTCCTTTATTTCCATTTCATCAGCAACGGCATTATACCGTATGGCAATATTAGAAGCCCATAAAGAATCATTTCGGTAAATATTTCCCATTAAGTAATTTGGATGGTTGTAGGGTGTCCCAGTATAGGAGGAAGTTTCTTTGAAATCGATTCCTTTGCTTTGTCGTTTAATATATTCATCAAGAAGAAAGAGGTCATTGGTAAATTGACGGGTTCCATAACCTTCTCCAAAATTCTGTGCTATAAAATTTTGGCTCACTAAAAGGATTACGAATAGTAAAAGTAGTTTTTTCATGTTTTTTTATTTATAGAAACAAATGTAAGAAAGCTACTGTAGATAAACCAATTATCATGCCTTAGATGTATCAATTTAGGGTCTATTTTTATAAAAACAGAGCGTTGTATTTATGGTCTTTCATATTAAATGTGTAGCTTCGATTGGTGACTTAAATGTACATCTTTCAATGAAGCACTTTACTTTAGTATTTACTTTCCTTATCACAGTTATCGTATTCAGTCAGGAGGAAACTCAAAGGCAAAAACTCAGTTCCAGATCTTATGACGAATTAATCGATTTATATGATGAAAATGTCCAGGATACCATCTATGCAGAGAGCATAGCCCGGGCCTATATTAATAAGGCAAAGGGAGATCGTGATAGTACTAAAATTGCAAGGGGCTATAGTAGGCTTTCTTTTATCTCACCCTATGAAGCGGCAATCAAATATCTTGATAACACCATTTACTTCTCTAGAAACTCAAAACACAAAAACTTCCCAACGATAGCTTTTTTATTTAAGTCGTTATATCATTACAACAAGGAAGCTTATGAGGAAAGTTTAAAAGATGCTATAAAAGCATATCAATTTGCAAAGAAAAAGAACAATGTAGAACACCAAATTTCGGCACTTCACCAAATTAATGGAATCAATGAGCTATGGGGAGATTACCAAAGAACTCTAGAGGCAGAAAAGCTTACGTTGCAATTATTGCAAACAAATCCAGGTGTAGATCGATATTACGAACATTTAATGGCTTCTTTGGAAGGGCTGGGAAAATGCTATGTAAGATTGCAAAAACCAGATTCTGCTCTAATTTATTTCAAATGGGGAATTGATAAATCCCTAGAAGAAAATGATAGTATTACTTATTACGCTTTTGTTTCTAGGACAGGTTCTGCATTTTACTTAAAAGGGGCTTATCAAAGAGCCTTAGACAGTCTCGAAAAAGCAAATACAAAGAAAGAGTTTTTTGTGAATAGTTATGCGGTATACTTCAATTACTACAAAGGCCTTATTAATGAGAAACTGAACTACCCAGAAAAGGCAATAAATTATTACCAAAAAATAGACTCCCTTTATGAGCAAGAACAGTTGTTAACACCAGAACTTCCTATAGTCTTTAACAAGTTAATACAATACTATAGTGCAAAGGGTAATACAGCACTAGAGGTAGATTATCTATACAAATTAGTGACTGTAGATAGCATTATAGATGCCAAGCAAATTTTTATCAAAGAAAAAACAAATTCAGAATACACCATTCCTAGTTTATTGGAAGGGAAGGAGCGTTTTATTGAAGGACTTCAAGACGAGAATGAAAGAGCGCATACCAGACTAATTGGAGTTTTGTTTTTGTTATTGTTGGTATTAACCTTTACGTTTTATTATTTCAGAAGGCAAAAGATATATAGGAAACGATACAGATTGTTAATGGAAAAAGGAGAAAAGGATCTGGTGCTTCCTAAAAAACAAGGGGCAAAGTCCAATGACCTTGCAGAAGATATTGTGAATGACATTTTAGAAAAACTAGAAACATTTGAAAAAGAAAAAGAATTTCTTTCTACAGATATCTCCCTGAATGAGATGGCCAAAAACCTTGGGACCAATTCTACCTATCTTTCTAAAGTGATTAATAGTGAAAAAGAACAGAACTTTTCTACCTATATCAACCACTTGCGAGTACGATTTGCATTTAGGGAGCTAAAAAGAAATCCCACATTTCGAAAATATACTATTAAAGCAATTGCCGAAGAATGTGGGTTTAAAAATTCAGAGTCTTTTTCGAAGACTTTTTATAAGGTTTATGGCTTTTATCCTTCTTATTACGTTAAAAAGTTAAAAAAAGATTTATAGCCAAAATTTAAAGGGTATCTACAAATTTGACGGTTTTAATAAGACCATCTTCTCTTTTAATGTTAAGATCTTTATCCTTTAGGAAGGATTTGATTTCTTTTTTTGAAACCCCTAAGGCGTCAATTCTTTTTCTTTTAGAACTTTCTAAAGCTTCAAATGTGTTTTGCTTTTTACGATTTAAAAGGTAGGTCTCGTTTTGTTTGAACATAGCTGGTACATCTCCCGTAATTGAATTCACAGATTCCATTCCTTCCACAAACTCTTTTGTGATTTTCTTATACAGGTTGAGATTTTCCCCTTCAAATAATAGTTGCAAATAACCTGCACTTTCCAAACCTTCGGTTTGAGGTTCGTAGACAAATATCTTATTAAGCGACCTTACATAAATAGTAGGTGATTTTACCAAGACTCTCGCGGTGTTTTCAGGAAGTGCTAAATTTTCTTTGATTTCAATTTCATCTCTTAACGCATTGTATCGAACGCCCACATTTACAGCTACAGGCGTATCATTCATATAAATTATCCCCTTCTCAAAAGTTTCATTTTCATAGTGAGAACCTCTGTAATCCTTATCTTTAGGAATAAAAATCGGCTTGTTTGTTAAATATTGCTCAGAATTACTATTAACAGGGTCTTGTTGGGAAAATGCTTTGCCAAAAGTCAAAGAAATGACGAACAATAGCAGAAATTGTTTTTTCATATTAATTTTTTAAGTAAATTTTTGTGCATAAGGAAACCCAATATTTAGTTGATGTAATTAGGGTTTCAATATTTTGAGCGACGAATATATGGAATGCGATTTACTTAGGCTGCCAAAAAAATGTGAAAGATATCTTAATTCATAAAATTTAAGATTTCAGATAATTTAAATGAAAACATATTTTTCAAATCATATTATAGCTAGTGAATCATTGGTTTTCCGGTTTTGAAGTTTTTGTCATTTTTTGGAAGCAAGCCCCCTTTAAAATCAAGTGCTTTTTAATTTAAAAGCTCTAAAGCTTCAGGAATCGTTTCTACGGGTAATTTACAGGTATTGTTTACGCACACATAAATCATGGTTCTTCCATCTACATACCTTTCTTGTAGTAACGGCAGGGATTCAGGTTTAGTGCTTCCAGCAACTAACTTGTTGGGCAAGTAGAGTTTTTCGAGTTCCAAAACTGTTTCCTGAGCATTATCTCCCGTAATCACCACTTCGTAAAAATTTGATTGATAATTCTCTAGTAGATCCATCCAATTCGAAAAGCTTGAGGGATATTTTTCCATTTCCGGCAAGACGTTTTTTAACATTTGAGAAGCTGTTTCCCTATACTTCTCATTGTCTAAGTGATGGGAGAGTACAAAAAGATTTTTTGCCATGATCGAATTGGAAGAAGGGATAACATTATCCCTGTAATCATAAGTCCTGGAAATAATCTCCTTATCTTCTTTTGAAGTAAAGTAAAACATATGACTTTCTTCGTCGAAAAAATGAGTAAAACTATAGTCTGTGAGTTTTTTAGCAGCTAACAGCCATTGTTTGTCAAGAGTGACTTCATAAAGCGATAGAAACGCCTTAATGACACTGGCATAATCTTCTAGATACCCGTTAATGGTACTCTTACCATCTTTGTAACTATGCCAAAGCCCACCATCTTTTTTATGCTGTTTTGATAAAATAAAGGAGGCATTTTTTAAGGCTTTCTGAAGGTATTCTTCTTTTTGAAAAGCCTTATAAGCATCAATGTAGCCCTGAAGCATTAATGCATTCCATGAAGTAAGCGTCTTATCGTCGAGCCGTGCTTTAGGCCGTTTTTCACGGTAATTGTACAAGGTTTTCTTCCAATCGGCAACTTTTTGTTGAAGTTCGCTTTCCGTGAGGGAAAACTGGGCGGCAATGGAAGCATCTGAAGCCGTTCGTATAAGTACATAGGTATTCTCTTCTTGCCATTTCCCATATTCATTTACATTAAAGTATTCTTTAAATATAGGCCAATCCGTCAAGATGAGTTCTTGAAGTTCTGGTTGCTTAAATGTATAAAATGCACCTTCTTCCAAAGTTCCGGCTTCATTTTCGCTGTCGGCATCCAATGAAGAATAAAAAACACCTTCGTTTCCGGTAAGCTCCTTTGCCACAAATGCAAGTGTTTCTGTCACGACTTTTTGGTAAAGGTCATTTTTAGTAGCCTTATAAGCTTCACTGTACAAACTCACCAGCTGGGCATTATCGTAAAGCATTTTTTCAAAATGGGGGACATGCCATTTTTCATCAGTACTGTAGCGGGCAAACCCTCCTCCCACATGATCGTAAAGTCCACCATATGCCATTTTTTCAAGTGTCAACGAGACATGATTCAATAGCTTTTTATCAGAACTGTTTTGTCCTTTTCTTAAAAAATAAGAAAGTTGATTGGGCATCATGAATTTCGGAGCACCACGGCTTCCACCGTCGACACTATCCAAGCGTTGGGTCCATTTCTGTATAATAGGAGCAACTTCATAATCAGAAAAATCTATTTCGTCTGTATTTAAAGTAACCAAGTCTAGACTTTTTATGCCTTCCTCAAGCCTATTGGCATAATCGATTAATTTTTTAGGATCCTCCTTATATAATTCTTGTATTTGATTTAAAGCTTGAATCCACTCTTCTTTTTTAAAATAAGTACCTCCAAAAATGGGTCTCCCGTCGGGAAGGGTTATGACGTTGAGGGGCCAGCCTGCATTTCCAGTCATGAGTTGCACTGCATTAATGTAGGTTTGATCCACATCGGGTCTTTCTTCTCTATCTACCTTTATAGAGAGATAGTTTTTATTCATAACGGAAGCTACTGTAGAATCTTCAAAACTTTCTTTTTCCATTACATGGCACCAATGGCAAGCGGCATACCCTATGCTTATTACCATAAGTTTCTGTGTTTTTTGGGCCTCTTCCAAAACCTTTTCGTTCCAAGGTTTCCAATTTACAGGGTTATGGGCATGCTGAAGTAAATAGGGACTTGTCTCGTGGATTAGGTCATTAGTGTAGTCGTGTTCCTCCAAGGCATTTTTTTTGGATTGGTTACAGGAAATAAAAATAATTCCTGAAAACAACAAGGTAAGGTAATATTTCATAAAAACGAAAATACGCTTTTAGATGTTACTCCAAAAACGTATTCCTAAATTTCGTGAGCTTCTGAATTATTTTACTTCAAAAGTGATTTTTACATTTACACGATACTCTGCCACATCTTCTCCATCGACTACGGCACTTTGCTCTTGAACATAGACCGAGCGAATATGTTTAACACTTTTGGAAGCGTGTTTAACAGCATTCTGCGTGGCTTCTTCCCAACTTTTTTTTGAGCTTGCTAATACCTCAATTACTTTTAAAACAGCCATAATGTATACTTTAAAGGGTTACTGAAACTTAAAGATACAAAAATAGCTGAAAATTACCCATTTATAGCTTCTACATAAGCTACCTTTCCTTGAAGCATCTCGCGAAGCATGGTTTCAATACCATTTTTTAAGGTCACCGTAGAAGAAGGACACCCACTACAAGCCCCTTGAAGTAAAACGGTCACGGTTTTGGAATTTTCATTGTAAGATTGAAAAGCAATATGGCCACCATCTCCTGCAACGGCGGGTTTTACATATTCATCAAGAATGGAAATAATCTCTTTTTCAATGGCATTTCCCGGTATCACATCATTGGTCTTGGCAGTAGCAGTCTCTTGGGTTTGCCCTTCAGAAAGAAGTGTGTCATTCAAAATAACTTTTCCGGCTTCAATATATTGCTTTAAAAAATCCCGTATTTCCATAACAATATCTTGCCATTCTGTAGCGGTATTTTTTGCAATGGAAATATAGTTTTCACTCACAAACACCTCTTTTACGAACGGAAAATTGAAAAGCGCAAGTGCGATAGGTGCTTCTTTTGCAGCAGTAGGATCTTTAAACTCATAAATACCACTTACCAAAGGCTTGTTGGCTACAAATTTCATCACCGAAGGATTAGGAGTGCTTTCCGCGTAAATACTAACAGGAACTTTTTTTGTATTTTCCGCTTGAACAATCACTTCTTTGCCCTCTCGAAGATAATTTTCAATAGATTTAGCGACTTCTTCTTGTACTTCTTCCCATGCAACAATGTTAAATTTTTCTATGGCGACAAAATTCTGTGTCACATATATCGTTTTCACAAAAGGTAGATGAAAGAGCTGTTGTGCCAAAGGGCTTGGTTTGGATTCGTCTATATTATGAAACTCAAAGCTCTCACCCTGAACCAAAAAAGTGTTTGCTACAAATTTTAAAATATTTTCATTACTAGTATTTTGAATGGTAATGTTAAAATCGGGCATTTTTTTGCAATTTTTGGCAAAATTAGGAAAGAAAACCGCAGTATTCAATATATTTGACAAATTAACATTTTATTAATGAAAAAACTTATACTCCTCTTATGTATCCTAGTATTTCCGCTATTTGGAAAAGCACAGATAACCGTAGATGAGACCTTAACAACACAAGAGCTGGTGGAAAACTATCTTGTGAGTGGTACTTGTTCCCAAGTTTCAAATTTCCTACAAAGTACTGGAACGAATTTTGGTGACGTAAATGGAATTGCTGCATTTGATGGAAATGGATCCGATTTTCCATTTGCTTCAGGAATTGTACTTTGCTCTGGTCAAGTAGCTGAAACCCCTGGTCCCAATACCAACCTTATGAGTGATGGTGGGTTTGGATGGCCTGGAGATGCAGATTTGGAAGCAAATACAACTGCTACAAATACCAACAATGCTTCTTGGATACAATTTGATTTTGTTCCCATTATTCCTCAAATAAGCTTTGATTTTATCATGGCTTCTGAAGAATACAACCAAAACTTTGAATGTACTTTTTCCGATGCATTTGCCTTTATCTTAATAGATCAAGTTACTGGGGCGGTTCAAAACCTTGCCGTACTTCCGGGGACTACAACACCCATTGAAGTTACCAATATTAGGGAAGATGTTCCGGGTCAATGTACTGCTGTAAATCCTGAATATTTCGATCGGTATAACTTTTTGCCATTTAACGACCCTGTCACATCGGCAATAAACTTAAATGGACAAACCGTACAGCTTACGGCCCTAGGAGACGTAACCCCCGGAAACACGTATACGATTAAATTGGTAGTTGCTGATGAGTCTGATACAGCCTATGATATCGCTGTTTTTTTAGAAGCAGGCTCTTTTAATATAGGAAATGTAGATTTGGGTATAGATTTAACTGCAGCTAATGGCAATGCCCGTTGTGAAGGTGAAACCTTTACAATAGCTCCAGATCTTAGTGTGCCTCCTGGCACTACCTACGAATGGCAGTATGAATCTCCTATTGGTTCGGGTGTGTTTCTACCCTTTATTCCTGCCGAAACAGGTCCCACATTAGATGTTACCACAACTGGAAACTATAAAATTATCGTAGATTTTGCTGGAGTTTGTGAATCGGAAGGAGAGTTATTTGTAGAATTTGTGCCACCCCCTGTAATCAATGACATGCCCTCTCCCCTTGTTCTGTGCGACGTTGACA
>CEQG01074911.1_pt1 | contig 64398 bp, 62 predicted proteins | sample 350301 | NCBI WGS metagenome assembly CEQG01 (sample SAMEA2621242, study PRJEB7988) | marine metagenome | isolation source: saline water (ENVO:00002010), including | reverse complement strand
TGTGGTTGCGGATGCGGATATTGGCGAAGGTGCCGCGCATCATGACCTCATGGTTGCCGCGGCGCGTGCCGTACTGGTTGAAGTCCGCCACGCCGACGCCGTGATCCATCAGATAGGAACCGGCCGGCGACTGCGCCTTGATCGAACCGGCCGGAGAGATGTGGTCGGTAGTGATCTTGTCGCCGAACAGGCCGAGGATGCGGGCATCCTTGATGTCGGAGATTTCGCCGGCGGACTTGCCCATGCCGACGAAGTAAGGCGGGTTCTGCACATAGGTCGAGGCATCGTCCCAGGCATAGGTCTGGCCCGCCGGCACCTGCACTGCCTGCCAGTTCTCGTCGCCTTTGAACACGTCGGCATATTTCTTCTGGAAGATCTCGCGCGTGACATATTTGGCGATGAAGTCCTGGATCTCCTTGTTGGAGGGCCAGATGTCCTTCAGGTAGACGTCGTTGCCGTTTTTGTCCTGGCCGATCGGCTCGTTGGTCAGGTCGATATTGACCGTGCCGGCGAGCGCATAGGCGACGACCAGCGGCGGCGAGGCGAGATAGTTCGCCTGCACGTCGGGCGAGATGCGGCCCTCGAAGTTGCGGTTGCCCGACAGAACGCCCGAGGCGATCAGGCCCTTGTCGTTGATCGTCTTGGAGATCGGCGCGTTGAGCGGGCCGGAGTTGCCGATGCAGGTCGTGCAGCCGAAGCCGACGAGGTTGAAGCCGATCTGGTCGAGCTCCTTCTGCAGGCCGGAATTCCCCAGATATTCGGCGACGACCTGCGATCCGGGCGCCAGCGACGTCTTCACCCAGGGCTTCTGCTTTAGGCCCAGCTCATTCGCCTTCTTGGCGACGAGACCGGCGCCGATCAGAACCGACGGGTTCGACGTGTTGGTGCAGGAGGTGATGGCGGCGATGGCGACGTCGCCATTGCCGAGATCGTAATCCTCGCCCTCGACGGCGTAGCGCTTGTCGAGTTCGGCCGGGTTCTTCTTGTATTCCTTCTCGAAGGCTTCGCGGAACTTCGCGCCGACGGTTTCCAGCGCCTGGCGGCCTTCCGGACGCTTCGGGCCGGCCATGGACGGGACGACGTCGCCGAGATCGAGTTCCAGCGTGTCGGTGAAGACCGGCTCGGCCGAACCGGTCTCGCGATACATGCCCTGCTCCTTCGCATAGGCCTCGACCAGCGCGATGCGGTCGGCCTCGCGGCCGGTCATGTTGAGATAGTTCAGCGTTTCCGAATCGATCGGGAAGAAGCCGCAGGTCGCGCCATATTCCGGACCCATATTGCCGATGGTGGCAGCGTCGGCCAGCGTCAGATAATCGAGGCCGTCGCCATAGAATTCGACGAATTTGCCGACGACGCCCTTCTGGCGCAGCATCTGCACGACGGTCAGCACGAGGTCGGTGGCGGTGACGCCTTCCTTCATCTTGCCGGTCAGCTTGAAGCCGATGACTTCCGGCAGCAGCATGGAGATCGGCTGGCCGAGCATCGCGGCCTCTGCCTCGATACCGCCGACGCCCCAGCCGAGAACGCCGAGACCGTTGATCATCGTGGTGTGCGAATCGGTGCCAACGCAGGTGTCCGGATAGGCGATGGTGTCGCCACCCTCTTCCCTGGTCCAGACGGTCTGGCCGAGATATTCGAGGTTTACCTGATGGCAGATGCCGGTGCCGGGCGGCACGACGCGGAAGTTCTCGAACGCCTGCTGGCCCCATTTGAGGAAGCGGTAGCGCTCGCCATTGCGCTCATATTCCTTCTCCACATTGTGGGCGAAGGCCATTGGCGTGCCGAACTCGTCGACGATGACGGAATGGTCGATGACGAGATCGACGGGAACCAGCGGGTTGATCTTCTTCGGGTCGCCGCCGAGCGACACCATCGCGTCGCGCATCGCGGCCAGATCGACGACGGCCGGAACGCCGGTGAAGTCCTGCATCAGGACGCGCGCCGGGCGATAGGCGATCTCGTAGCCGGCCGAGCCCTTGTCGTTGAGCCAGGCGGCGACGGCCTGGATGTCGGCCTTCTTGACGGAGTTGCCATCCTCGTTGCGCAGCAGGTTCTCAAGCAGAACCTTCATCGAATAGGGCAGTTTGGAAATACCTTCGAGGCCGTTCTTTTCGGCTTCGGCGAGGCTGTAATAGACATAGTCCTTGCCGCCGACATTGAGCGTCTTGCGGCATTTGAAGCTGTCGATGTTTGACACGGGAATTCACCTTTCGAGTTCGGGTTGCCTTGCAAGGGACGAACTCTTCCGCATTGGCGCACAAAGTTGCGCCCGTGAAGATGCGGGTGCGGCCATTTCCGCTGTCCGTCCCTGCCAGACCACACGAAGAGGCCCGACAATTCGGTCGGCTCAATATGTTCCACACCGGCCGCTGGTGCGTTGCAACAGCGATATAGATCAGTTTTTTGAACGATTCCAGACCGCCGAGGGGCAAAAAAGCGCGGGTTATTGCCTGTTTGGCGCAAACCATGCGACATGCCCGGCGAAACAGGGGAAACCATGAAGCTCGTCGTCACCGATCTTGGCGCGGACCGCGGTTCCGGGCCGATCTTCGAAGCGATCACCTTCGCGTTGCGCGACGGCGAGGGATTGCTGGTGACCGGGCCGAACGGCGCCGGCAAGTCCACGCTGGTCCGCGCGATCGCCGGCCTGCTGCGCCCCTCTTCGGGAACGGCCGTGCTGGAGGAAACAAACGAGTGGCCGGACGTGCCGTCGGCCTCGCATTATCTCGGGCCGATCAACGCGATGAAACCGGCGCTCTCGGTCTTCGAGAACCTTTCCTTCTGGCAAAGCTTCTGCGGCCGCCCGGCGCTCGATGTCGACGCGGCGCTCGACCGTATCGGGCTGGCGCATACGCGCGACCTGCCCTTTTCCTATCTGTCCACCGGCCAGCGCCGCCGCGTCTCCATCGCCAAGCTCCTGGTCAGCCACCGCCCGGTCTGGCTGCTGGACGAGCCGACCTCGGGCCTCGACGCGGCGTCGGAGCTGCATTTCGCCGAACTGGTGCGCGAGCATATGGAAGGCGGCGGCATCGTCGTCGCCGCGACCCATCTGCCGATCCGCGTCGACGGAATGAAGCGGCTCGAATTCAGCGGGGCGGTCGCGGCATGATATCCCTCATCCTGCGCGATATCCGGCTCGGCGTGCGAGCCGGCGGGGGGATGCTGATCGGCATCCTGTTTTTCCTGGCGGTCATCGCCGTGGTGCCTTTCGGCGTCGGACCGGATCTGAACCTGCTCGCCCGCATCGGCCCGGCGATCCTGTGGATCGGCGCGCTGCTCGCCTCGCTGCTCGGCCTCGACCGGCTGTTTCAGGCCGACCGCGAGGACGGCTCGCTCGACATATTGATCCTGCAGAACCACGAGCATCCGCTGGCGCTGACCGTCTTCGCGAAATGCATCGCCCACTGGCTGACGACCGGTCTGCCGCTGGTGATCGTCTCGCCGGCGCTGGGGCTGCTGATGAACATGGAGCCGGCAGGCATCCTCGCGACGACGGCGACGCTTCTCGCGGGAACGCCCGCCATCACCTTCATAGGCGCGACCGGCGCGGCGCTGGCCGTCGCCCTGCCGCGCGGCGGGCTTCTCGTCTCGGTCCTGGTACTGCCCTTCGTCATCCCCGTCCTTATTTTTGGCGTGATGGCCGCCTATGGAGCGGTAGAGAACCCGGCGCCCTTCACCCAGCCTTTCCTGCTGATGTGCGCCCTGACCCTCTTCTTCGCCGTTCTCGGTCCGCTGGCGGCCGGCGCGGCGCTGAAGGCGTCGAGCGACTGAGGCGCTTGCAGCTGAAATTGCCACCGCTTAGGCTGTTGCCATGATGTTCATGTCCACATTCTTCCCGCTGATCTGACAACCCCGGCGCTTTGCGCCGCTTCACCATCGGATCATGACGGCCCCGCCCAAACGGAGGCCGAACGGAGAATAATACATGACGCATGCGACACAGGCCGGACCGGCGGAAGACCGGGCCCGGCGGTTCATCGAAGACAGCTACATCAAGATCGAGCACGCATTCGGCGCGGATCTCGCGGCACGCTGTCGCGAGGAATTGTGGATGGCGACCGGCCTGTCGCCGGACGAGCCTGAAGACTGGACCCGGCCCGTCGTGAGGGTCGGATTCATGTCCTCCCCTCCTTTCGTCGAAGCCGCCAATACGGCGGTTCTCCACGAAGCCTATGACCTTCTCGCGGGAGAAGGTCGCTGGATCGCTCCGAACGGATTGGGCACCTTCCCGATCCGCTTCCCCTCCCCGCAGCCACCGGGAGACGACGGCTGGCATGTCGACATGAGCTTCGCGACGGACAGTCCGGATTTCATGCAATGGCGCGCGAATGTGACGAGCAGTGGCCGCGCCCTCTTGATGCTGTTTCTGTTCTCCGATGTCGGTCCCGACGACGCGCCGACGCGGATACGCAAGGGTTCGCACGCGACCATCGCGCGCACGCTTCTGCCTTTCGGCGAGGCGGGCATGACGCTAGGGCAACTCTCGCGAGACGGGTATGCCTCGACCGCCGATTGCGAGGTCGCGCTGGCGACGGGCGCGGCAGGCACCGTCTATCTGTGCCATCCGTTCATCGTCCATGCCGCGCAGCCGCACAGGGGCGCTGAGCCGCGCTTCATGGCGCAGCCGCCGCTGCTGCCTAAGGGCGCGTTCGATCCGGCCCTGCCGCCCTCGCCGGTGCAAGTCGCGATTCGAAAGGCGTGCGCACTGACATTCTGACATCGGACCCGGGGCACCGACCATGTTTGGCGCAATGGCCGCCTGTGCCCGACGGGACCCCCGGCGCTTCACCCGGCCTTTCCTGCTGATGAACACAGTTTCCGATCCCTTCATCGCCGGTGCGACACCAAGGGCGCGTTCGAGCCGAAAGGAACTCACGCCGTCTCGGAATAGGCTGTCATTACCTGTCGCGACGCCTCTTCGCGCAGCGGGACGATTTCGGCATATTCCGGACTCCGGTTCCATGCCAGGAGAGCCGCCATATCGGGGAAACGGACGGCGACAATGAGCGTTCCGCCGGGCTGGTCGCCAGCGAGTGCCGCAGTCGCCTTGCCCCGGAAAAGCAGTTCCGCGCCATATTTGGACGCGATTGCCTGGGTCCGGTTCATGTAGTCGGCAAAGGCCTTGCCGTCGGTGATTTCAACGGTCGAGATCATGAGAGCGCTCAATTTGCGTGTCCTTCCGCGGTCTGGATGGGTTGCTGGAGATAAAGACGGCCTTGCACCGCGGACGCGACCCACGCCGGGAATTGCACCGCCGGCTCGGGCTTTGCGATCCTGGGATAAGCCTGGAGTTCTTCCCATCGGTCGAGATCGGGAGGGCGGACAAGCAGCATCCTGAGGAGCATCAGAACGGCAGCCTGTCGGGATCCGACCGTCAGCTTCGGATGGATGAGCCTCGGGTCGGCGACATATCGGCGCGCCGTTTCGGCGAAGGTTTCCGGTGGGCGTCCTGTCAGGAATTCGACATCGTTTGTCGGCGCTCCGAGTTCGTAGGCGCCGGCATTGAGATCGGCGATGTAGTGACGGAGCTGCGATATTTCGGAGAGCGGAAACCCCTGCGCGATCGCGGCCTTCATAAACATTCGCGATGTGGCATTGCGATAGACCACCTTGCGCCCGAGGATCGTCGAGAGGTCGGATGCCACATCATACGGCGTGATGACGCGCGGACCTGTCGGCCGGTAGTCCTTGCCGAAATGCGAAGAAGGGTCGTCGAGCAAGGCGGCCGCGCAACGGCCGATATCCTCGTTTGACGCCGGCGCATTGCGCGATTCGCCATAGGGAAGCAGCAGCATTCCGAAATGGAAAGCGGCCGGCAGTCCAAGCAGATAGGTGAAGGCGAACAGACCGGGATTGAGGTGGATGACCTCTACCGACGGCATCCAGCGATAGATGTTGTTTGCGATCCAGTGCTCACGCGAGACGATCGAGGGATGGATCTCGTGCGGCTGCCACTGACTGAGCAGCACCACACATTCCAGGCGGGCTTCCTCCGCAGCCAGTGCGAAAAGCATGGCATTGTGCAGCAAGCCGAAGGAGAAGGGCGGACAATGATAGGCGCGCTGGACGTCTTTCATGGCGTCTCGCAAATCACGCATGTCGTTTAGATCGCCGACGAAGATTTCCGCGCCGGCGTCCTTCAGCGCTTCCGACCGGTGATCCTCACGATAGACGAATGCGCGAACGGGATAGCCGCGCTTGAGGAGTTCAAGCACCGCGGGACCACCCGTATGCCCCGCGGCGCTCGTGACCACAATTCTCGGTTTTCGCATGATTTTACCTGTATATGCAGATAGATGGACAAAATTTTTAGAGGTGATCTAGCGCGCCTTCCAACTCGCGGAGCGTTTCGAGCAATTGCGCATGCGTGTCCTTTCCGATGGACGCGACCAGGTTCGACTGAACCTGCGTCCACAGCGGCAAGGCCTCGGAATACAGGGTACGGCCTTGTTCGCTTATTTCCACGGTTCGAACGCGACCGTCGCGCATCTCCGGCCCCTGCCGAACGAGTCCCCGTCTCTCCAGAACGTTGAGATTGCGGTTGAGCGTCGTCGCATCCGTTTCCAGCAGCGCGGCCAGGGCGTTGATCGACTGTGCGCCGGAAATTTCGAGCGCGCCAAGGAGTGTGAACTGCGTGTTCCTGAGGCCGACCGGCTTGAGGGCTTCATCATAGGCACGCCCCGCCACGCGCGCCGCACGGCGCAGACGGTAGCTCATGCAATTTTCTGGGCTGACAGGATCGAGAACCATGGCACCATCGATTAATCTGTATATGCAGGTAATAACCCGGACTGAAATTGTCAAGCTGGCGATGCAGTTCACGTGATCACGCAGTCGCACGGACTTCGGCAAGCCGGACGGGACAGAGCGGGTAGTCCGCGTGAAGGAAAATCCGCACGTGTCCGGGGCGTTTCGACGCTACGGACACCGACCATATTTTCGGCGCTTTGGCTGACTATGCGCGGCCCGCCGGCCCGCCTTCACGATTTCGTGGATTGACCGGGGTCAATTGCACAGGCGACTGGAACATATTAAGAAACCCGCATGAGTGAGACGACAGCACCGGCCCGCTTCAGCTTCACGGCTCTCGCCAATCCGACGCGGTATCTTTCCTATTCCGGGAAGATCCTGCCCTGGCTCGGCGGGTTAAGCGCCCTGTTGCTCATCGTCGGCCTCTACATGGCCTTCGCCGCGCCGGAAGATTACCAGCAGGGCATCACGGTGCGCATCATGTATGTGCATGTGCCCGCCGCATGGCTGGCGATGATGGGCTATATGGTGATGGCCGTCTCGGCGCTCGGCACGCTGATCTGGCGCCATCCGCTGGCCGATGTCTCGATCAAGGCCGCCGCGCCCATCGGCGCGGCCTTTACCTTCCTGGCGCTCGCCACCGGCTCGCTCTGGGGCAAGCCCATGTGGGGCACATGGTGGGTCTGGGACGCGCGGCTGACGTCTATGTTCGTGCTGTTTCTGATGTATCTCGGCATCATCGCGCTGCAGCGCGCCATGGACGATCCGGTCAAGGCAGCGCGTCCGGTGGCGATCCTCGTGCTGATCGGCACGATCAACATCCCGATCATCAAGTTCTCGGTCGACTGGTGGAACACCTTGCACCAGCCCGCCGCCGTCTTCCGCATGGACGGCCCGACAATCGACCCGAGCCTTCTGTGGCCGCTGCTGATCATGGCGCTCGGCTTCACGGCCCTGTTCCTCTTCCTGCACATGGTGGCGATGCGCACGGAGATATGGCGCCGCCGCATCGCGACGCTGCGCCGCGCAAGCGCGCGGGAGCAACGGTCGACCGCCCGGCCGGTGCTGGCGGAGTAGGCCATGACGCACGAGCAATATGTCTTCGTCTCCTACGCGCTGACCGCCGTCGTTCTCGGCGGCATCGGCCTGTGGCTCTGGCTGGACCGCCGCGGCCGCCTCGCCGAACTCAAGCGGCTGGAAGAGGCGGGCATACGCCGCCGCTCCGAAGGCTGACGGCCGACCCGCCGAACGCCCCGCCGGCACAGGAACCGACATGACGATCACCCAAGAAGACGAACTCATCGGCCTTAAGGAAATCGGTCGCGTTGTCGCCAATGCCGTCGAGGCGATGAGCTCGGCGCTCGAACCGGGCATGACAACGGCCGAGCTGGACGCGATTGGCCGCAAGGTCATGGAGGACGCCGATGCGCGCCCCGCGCCGGAACTCTGCTACGGATTTCCCGGCGCGACCTGCATCAGCGTGAACGAGGAGATCGCCCACGGCATCCCCGGAGACCGGACAATCCGCAAAGGCGACCTCGTCAATATCGACGTCTCGGCGGAAAAGGACGGCTTCTTTGCCGACACCGGCGCGTCCTTCGCGGTCCCGCCCGTGTCAAAGGCGGTTGTGAAGCTGTGCCGGGACGGGAAACGCGCCATGTGGGCCGGCATCCGAACCGTGGCGACCGACAGGCCGCTAGCCGATATCGGCAATGCGGTCGGCGATTTTGCCCGCCGCAACCGCTATACCCTCGTGAAGAACCTCGCGAGCCATGGCGTCGGCCGGTCCCTGCATGAGGAACCGGGCGAAATCGCCACATGGCCCGACCGGTCCGAACGCCGTCGTATGACCGAGGGGCTGGTCTTCACGGTCGAGCCCTTCCTGTCGATGGGCGCGGAATGGGCGGACGATCGCGATGACGACCCATGGACGCTGTTCAGCGCTCCGCGGGCGCCGACCGTGCAATATGAGCACACCGTCGTCACCACGAAGAACGGACCGATCGTCGTGACGCTTCCGGGCTGACGCAACGGTGGCCGAACCCTATATCAGGCGCGGACGACAAACTCGGAAAAGACCATGAGCGAGACGACAAGCAACACAAAGACCGGGAAGAAGACCAATCTCGCGGTCTTCATTCCGGGCATCGTCTTCTTCCTGATCGTCATCCTGTTCGCCGTGATGATGCTGAAACCCGGCCGCGACGCCTCCGAAATCCCGTCCATGCTGATCGGCAAGCCCGCGCCGCAACTGACCCTGCCCGCGATCGAAGGCCTGACCGGCCCGGACGGCGACCAGTTGCCCGGGTTCGATCCGGCGCAGTTCCCCGACAAACCGGTGCTGGTCAATGTCTGGGCGTCCTGGTGTGTGCCCTGCCGGCAGGAACATCCGCTGCTGATGGCGCTGGCCAAAGAGGAAGGGGTGACCATCGCGGGCGTGAACTACAAGGACAAGAACGCCAACGCGCTGCAGTTCCTGAACGGTCTCGGCAATCCCTTCGCCGTGGCCGGCGAGGACAATTCCGGCCGCGCCGCCATCGAATGGGGCGTCTATGGCGTTCCGGAATCCTACATCGTCGATGCGAACCGGACGATCATCTACAAATATACGGGACCGCTGACGCCGGAAGCGGTCGAGACGGAAATCCTGCCGCGCCTCAGGGGCGAAACGCCGCAGGGCTGACCACAGACGCTCTCCCGGCACCGGCAAGTTCCGGTAACGGATTTTGACCATCGGCAATCCGGCTTTTGTGCGAAACGCCGAACAGGGTGTGAATAGAAGATCACATTCGCCGCTTGCGTCTTGCCGCCCAACTGGCGGTAAAGCATGTTTGGCCGGCCATGTCGCAATTGACCGTAGAAATCCGGCCCGCATCCTCGCGAGACGCCGCCCAGATCGCGGATGTTCACGCCGCGTCGTGGCAGAGCGCCTATGCCGGTCTGATCCCGCATAAATCGCTGCGCGGCATGATCGGCCGCCGCCATGCCGGCTGGTGGAAACGCGCCATCCAGCGCGGCACCTCGGTTCTGGTCGTCGATTTCGGCGGCGCCATTGCGGGCTACTGCACCTTCGGGCTGAACCGGGCCCGCGCCCTGCCGCAGGAAGGCGAAATCTACGAGCTCTACATCCGACCCGAATATCAGGGCATCGGCGTCGGCACACGGCTATTCAACGCCGCACGCACGGATCTCAGGAACCATGGCTGCGACGGCCTCGTCATCTGGGCTCTGGAAGACAATGACATGGCGATGAATTTCTACGCCGGCCATGGCGGCAAGGACATCGCCCAGGGCTACGAGACCTTCGAGGACCAGCGCCTGCGCAAGATCGCCTTCGTCTGGCAGTAGGCGAACGCGTCGTTTCGCCACCGGTGATACACTGTCATTCACCGTATTTGAGATTGCCGGAACGCGCATGGACGTTCGCGAAATTTCAGGACATTGGAAGCGCGCGATCCCTTCGACAGCCCGCTGCGATCATGCAGGACAGGCCGGGACGGCTCATTGTCCTAAGACGCGCATCGGCTCGCCGGCGAGAGGGCCGCGCTGGCCGTGATAGGCCGGCGCATCGCTCATACAGGTAAAATCCGCAGCCAGCGTATCGGCGACGTCGCGGGCCATCTCGTTGGCGTTCGGATTGGCGAGCGCGTCGACATAGCCGACCACGCAGGCACTGCCCTCGCCCGGCTGGGCGACCCGCGAGACGACCAGAACCTGACCGCGATGCGCCTCGTCCGGCGCGCCCGTGTCGGGGTTCGGGTTCTCGATGTACCAGCGCAGGATCGTGGCGTAGGGACGGCCGTCGCTGAGCCGCCATTCCACCGTGTCGTTGGTCTGGTTGAAAGCGCTGAAGCTCTCCCACGCGCCATCGGCGTACCACGGGCCGACATAGCCGAAAAAGACGGACTGGCGCAGGTCGCTTTCAGCAAAAAGGATGCCATAGCCGCGATGGCCCGCGCAGGAAAAACTCGCGCCGACCTCGTCGACCGACATGCGGATGCAACCGGTCTCGAAATCCATTTTCGTGTAGATCGACGAGAGCTCGCCCTCCTCTTGCGCAAGGGCGGCGGGCGCCGAAAGAAAGGCGCAGACCAGGGCGAAAACCGGGAATAGGGAGAAGCGCATTGTCGCATGTCCTGTTGAACCGGCGCAGAATGCCACCCCGGCGGCGGCGCGGCAATGCAGATAAGGATCCGCGACCTTCGGCGATGTTGCACCGCACCCCAAAACCCGGTATCAGCCCGCCATCTCCAAGGAGCACCAGATGCGCATCGAAGCCATTTCCATCGGCAACAATCCCCCCGAAGACGTCAATGTCATCATCGAGGTCCCCGTCGGCGGCCAGCCGATCAAATACGAGATGGATAAGGATGCCGGCGTCCTCGTCGTCGACCGTTTCCTCTACACGCCGATGACCTATCCGGGAAATTACGGCTTCGTGCCTCACACGCTGTCCGACGACGGCGACCCGATCGACGTTCTGGTGTGCAACACGCGCCCGCTCATTCCAGGCTGCGTCATCAATGTGCGCCCGATCGGCGTGATGCTGATGGAGGACAATTCCGGTCAGGACGAGAAGATCATCGCCGTGCCGACGCACGCCCTGACCAAGCGCTATGACAGTGTGAAGGACTATAACGACCTGCCGGAAATCACGCTCAAGCAGATCGAGCATTTCTTCGAGCACTACAAGGATCTGGAACCCGGCAAATGGGTGAAGATCGGCGGCTGGCAGAATGTCGACACCGCCAAGACGCTGATCCTCGAGGCCGTCGAGCGCGCCAAGTCCGCGAAGGGCTAGGATCGCCGGAACCAGCCGGTCTTCAGAGCACTTTCGGGCGGTCCAGATAAGAGCGCCTCTTTTCGCCATGCGAAGAGGGAATGCATGCCGGCCCGCCCTCGCCGCCTTGCGGCAGACCGATATCCGCCAGGAGATGCAGTGACGTCTTCGCGAGACGCTCCAGATCGCGCCGCATATCCGCGCGTGCGGCCTTGACGCGGCGCGCCGATACAATTTTCCTGAATAGGTGGAGATAAAGCGAGGGTAGCCAGAAAGGCCGGCGAACGCGCAAAAAACAGGCGGAAGCGTCAAAAAACACGGCCATTTCCTTACGATTGACCATTTGCCGCCATTACGGATAGTCTTGGACGAGACCTGCCGCAAACCAAGCTTTCTGACCATTAGGCTTAGGATAACTGACCCTGCACGATGCGTCTGCCGCCGCTCAATTCACTGAGGGCCTTCGAAGCCGCCGCCCGCCACGGCAATTACGCGCAAGCGGCCGAGGAACTCTTCGTTACGCGCGGAGCGATCAGCCGTCATGTGAAGCTTCTTGAGGAACATCTCGGCGTCCAGTTGTTCCGCCGGCTGCCGCAGGGCCTGGAATTGACCGTCGCCGGACACAGGTATCTGCCCGTCCTCTCCGAGACGTTCGGCCGTATCGCAGCCGAAACCGCCCGCCTCACTCGCGAGCGCGAAGATTTGCGCATCATCTGCCCGCCGACGATGTCGATTCGCTGGCTCATCCCCGGCCTCGCCGAATTCCAGGCGCTTCACCCGGACTTTGGCGTACGGCTGACGACAGGTTTCTTTCTTGCGGACGGCTTGGACACTGACGAATTCGATCTCGGCTTCTCGGTAGAATACGTGCCGAACCGGGCGCCGGACATCGCCGTCCTGCCCTTGCTTCCGCTGCTGCTGTCGCCGGCCTGCTCGCCGCGACTGCTGAACGGCGAGGCGCCGCTACGCAAACCCGAAGACCTCGCCCGGTTCACGCTCCTGCACGAAGGCCCCGAGCGTGACGACTGGAATACATGGCTTGCCGCATTCGGCATTGGCGGGGTCGATCCGATGTCGGGCAATGTCTTTCCGAATCTGGACATGGCCCTGAAAGCCGCGGTCATGGGCGCAGGCATCGTAATGGGCGACCTCGTGCTGGCCCGCGATGAACTGGACTCGGGCACGCTTGTCTTGCCCTTCCCGGATCTCAAATGCGAAACCGCGATGGGGCGCTTTTGCCTGATCGGCGCACCGGCAAGATGGACGAGCCCGAAGGTCGAGGCCTTCAAGGCGTGGGCGCTGGACAAGGCGCGCCGCGATACAGCCGAACTGGCGCTTTCATGACGAGCCCGGGACCCCGCCTTCCGTCTTTATTGCAGCGTGGTCCCGCAATGGTTGCAATGGATCGCGTCGGCGTCGTGCAGGACGAGCCCGCAGGTCGGACATTCGCGGCGAACCTTGCTCGAACGGAGCAGCACCTGCGCGTCGCGTCCCGGACCGTTGGGAAAAACCGGCGATGCCAGTTTACGGGAAGCGCCGTGGCGCTGTCACGCCGCCCCTCAACCGATGACCGCGTCGACTTCCAGTTCCACGAGCCAGTCCGGATCGACGAACCCCGAAACCTCGACAACGGTGCAAACCGGACGGATGGCCGAAAAGACCTCGCCATGCGCACTGGCCGCGTCCTTCCACAGCGATACGTCCGTCAGCATGATGCGGGTGCGGATGACATCATTCAGCGAAGCGCCGGCCTCGGCGAGCGCGGCCTCGACGATCTCAAGACAGCGCACGGTCTGGCGATAGACATCTCCGACCCCGTCCGTGCCGCCGCCGGCCGCGATCGGCGCGGTGCCCGCGACGGCGACCGTGTTTCCAATGCGAACGGCCCGGCTGAATCCGATTTCCGGCTCCAGATACGAGCCTGACGATACAAGCGTGCGTGCCATGAACTTCCTTCCTGCCGATTGCCGGCGCTAGCCGCCGTGCGCGCGCCCCAGTTCGGCGATTGCCTCATGCAGATCGCCGCCATCAACCCGTATTGTCTTGTCGCGCGCCGTTTCGCCCGCGATGACGGCGAATGAGGATTTCGGCAGGCGCAGCGCCTTGGCCAGCAGCGCCGTCACCGCCTTGTTGGCCTTGCCTTTCTCCGGCTGTGCGGTAACGCGAACGCGCAACCGCACCTGTCCGTCGTCGCGCGTCTCCGCACCCTCGATCGCATCGCGCGACGCATTGGGTGTCACGCGCAGGAATATGTCGAGATGGCCGTCGCCCGGGCGGGCGAAGGCGGGCAGCGACATCAGACGATGGCCGGAGCAAGCACGTTGATGATGATGCGTTCGACGAAGAAGATGATCACGAACAGGATGATCGGGGAAATGTCGAGGCCGCCAAGATCGGGCATGATCCTGCGAATGGGCCGAAGCAACGGCTCGGTCGCCTTGTAGAGGAATTCGCCCACCATCGCGACAAAGCGGTTTGAATTGTTGACCACGTTGAACGCGTAGAGCCACGAGAAAATGACCATGGCGATCACGATCCATTTATAGATCCCGATCACGAAAAGCAGGGTTTGGATGATCGTCAGGCCCACGCGCCGTCTCCCTTGATTTGCCGCGTTTCACTTAGGCGTTCCCGGGCCCGGCTGCAAGGCGAAGCGAACATCGTGAAATTGTAGCGGTGGCGATTTCCTCTTTGCCAAGCGATTGCAAAGCCAATATCGGTGGCTGGCCATGCCCACAGAATCCTCCGATACGATCAATTCCGGCCGGTTTGCCGCCTTTGCGCACAAGGCTTTCGTCGATTACTGGATCGCGCGCTTCTGCTCGACCTTCGCGGTGCAGATCGTCGCGGTCGCTGTTGGCTGGCAGGTCTACGACCTGACGCGCGATCCCCTGGATCTGGGCATTATCGGACTGGTGCAATTCCTGCCGCTCCTGATTCTCGTGTTGGTGACCGGCGCCGTCGCGGACCGTTTCGGCCGCCGACTCGTCATGGGCACGGCGATCGCGCTGGAATTCGTTTGCGCGGCGGCGATCCTGCTGGTGACGCTCAACGGGCTGACCGGTCCGATGCCGATCTTCGTGGCGCTGACCGGGATGGGCATCGCGCGCGCCTTTTTCGGTCCCGCCTCGCAATCGCTGGTCGTCAACCTCGTGCCGCAGAAGGATTTCGCCAACGCGGTCGCCTGGAACGCGTCGTCCTGGCAGGTTGCGAGCATCGTCGGCCCGGTCGCCGGCGGCCTGCTCTATGGCGTCGGCTCCGTCGTCGCCTATGCGGTCGCCTCGGCGATGTTCCTGATCGCGTTTTTCCTGATCACCCGCATCCCCAAGCCGCCGGTGCGCGGCGAGGTCAAGAAGGTCACCTTCTCCTCGCTCTTTGACGGCCTGCGTTACATCCGCAAGGAAAAGGTCGTGCTCGGCGCGATTTCGCTCGATCTTTTCGCCGTGCTGCTCGGCGGAGCGGTGGCGCTGTTGCCGGCCTATGCGCGCGACATCCTGCATCTCGGCCCCTGGGGCCTCGGCATTTTACGCGCCGCGCCCGGCATCGGCGCGATCGCCATGGGCGCCTATCTCGCCGCCGCGCCGATCAAGGACCACGCCGGCCGGATCCTGCTGGTCTTTGTCGGCCTGTTCGGGCTGTTCACCGCGATCTTCGGCATGTCGACCGTCGCCTGGCTGTCGATCGTCGCACTGGCGCTGGTCGGGGCGACAGACATGGTGAGCGTCTATGTCCGCGAGACGCTGCTGCAATTGTGGACGCCCGACGAGGTGCGCGGCCGCGTCAACGCCGTCAACATGGTCTTCCTCGGCGCATCGAACGAGCTCGGCGAATTCCGCGCCGGCTTCATGGCCGCCTGGATCGGCATCGTTCCGGCGGTCGTCTTCGGCGGGGTCGCGGCTGTCGGCGTCGCCGTCGGCTGGGCGATCATCTTCCCGCAATTGCGCGACGCGCGCTATCTGCACCGGCGCGGGTAGAAATTACGAAGCCTTGCGGTCCAGCACCGACTGCGCCCGGGCGGGCGTTTCGACGAATACCATGTCGAGGAACTGCCGAAGCCAGTCCAAGACCGGCCGGTCATAGAGAAACCGGCCCCACAGATGCTCCCGGCCGACCTGCGAGCCCGGCAGGGTGAAACGGTGCGCGCCGCGCGTCACCCAGCGCTGCATCATCATCTGGGTCAGTTCGGCATGGAACTGCACGCCCCAGGCATTGTCGCCGTAGCGGAACGCCTGGTTTTCATAGGTCTCGCCCTCCGCGAGCCGGACCGCGCCGCAAGGCAGGCTGAAACCCTCGCGGTGAAACTGGTAGATCATCTCCGGCCAATCCATCAGCTCGCGGCCTTCCCTGGTCGGCTTCAGCGGATACCAGCCGATCTCGACCAGACCATCGGGATGGCCCTCGACCTTGCCGCCGAGATGGTTGACCAGCATCTGCGCGCCGAGGCAGATGCCGAGCAGCGGCTTGTTTTCCCTGAGCGGCACGGCCAGCCAGTCGGTCTCGGCGCGGATATGGTCGGCCTCGTCATTGGCGCTCATCGGCCCTCCGAACACCACGGCGCCGGAATGGTTTTCGAGCGTTTCGGGCAGCGCGTCGCCGAGCGGCGGCCTGCGGATATCGAGCGAAAAGCCCATCCGGGTCAGTTCCTGGCCGACACGGCCCGGCGAGGATGTTTCCTGATGCAGGACGATCAGGACGGGATCGGGACCGCGCTCATTCACCTTTATGCTTCCCCGTCATCGTCGACCCTGGCCTGTACCGCCTGGCGCAGGAGAACACGGTCGCGCCCGTCGACGCCGAGCAATTCGGCGACGCGCCAGACCAGATTGTCTTCCAGCTCATGGTTTTCGCCATCGGAATAGACGATTTCCCAGAGAAGCTCGATGAACTTCAGCCGTTCTTCGCCCGACAGGCTGCGCATAAGGACGCTGGTGAACTGATAGAGGTCGACAGCCTCGTTGTCGGCGGCGCGCGCCGCCGCGACCAGCCGCGACAGAGTCTCGTCGTCGAGCGCATAGTTTTTCTGCAAAAGGTCGCCGAGGCGGTCCATTTCGGCATCCGAATAGACCCCGTCGGCGCCGATGACGTGATACATCAGGGCGGCGGCCGCCAGCCGCGGATCGTCATGCGAAAACCCGTCGTCACTCACGTCCGGCGACGTGTTGAGTTCCTTGAGGAAGGCTGCGATTCGTTCAAACATGACAGTTCACCACTGCAAATAACTGTCAGGTAGTTCGCTGCGGTGCAACAGTCAAAACAATCGAAAGCGTCTTGAAGGTTCCTCAGGCTGGGCATCCGGGTCGATTCCCGGGTCGTCGGGGATCGGAGGACGGGCGTCCTCGTCCTGTTTGGGTTCGGATTTTGCCACGGGTTCGACCGGTTTTTCCGGTTCGGCGGGCGCCGCTTCGACGGATTCGGCAGGCTTGGCGGCCTTCGTCTCCTCCGCCTCCGGTTCCTCGGCAGCTTCGCTGTCGGCCTCGGCCGGCGCTTCTTCCGTCTTCTCCGTTTCCTCCGGCTCCTTGACCGGCGTCGCTCCAGGAACGGTTTCTTCGGGTACGGTCGACTGCACAGCCGGCTCCACGACCTCGCCCTCGATCACGGTGCTGGCCTCGTCCTCCATATCAGGTTCAGGCTCCGCCGCATCGACGATCTCCGCCTCCTCGGCCGGTTCCGGCTCGGCCATGGCGGGCGCGGAAATGCCGCGCACCATCGGATCGAGGTCGTTCTCGACCACGGGGCCCAGCCTTTCGACCGGCACCTTCCATTCGAAGGCGTCGAGACGTCCGCTGATCGGCGAAACCGGCGCCCATTCCTCAGCCACATATCCGTCGGCGGTCCATGCCGGATCGCGCGGCGCACGCACGGCGCGGGCGAGCCATTCGCGCACCTTGCCCTGATCGCCCGTCTCGGCATCCTCGATATCGGCCATCAGCATGAAGGCGCCCTCGCGCGGCTCGTTGCGCAGCACCGCCGCGATCGCCTTGCGCGCATCGGAGAATTCGCCGGCCTCCATCGCCATTAGCGCGACGATCATCGAGGAATCGACATTGTTGGGCTTGAGCTTTTCCAGACGCTGCGCCCGCTTGTAGCGGTCGAGCGAGGAATCGCCGGGGCGCGCATTGACATAGGCGATCGCGATCTCCGGATGCGGGGCCTTGCGCCAGGTTGCTTCCAGCACATGGGCGCCGCGCCGCAATTCGTTGAGCCGGATCAGCGCCTGTGCGGCGGCAATCGCCGCGGGCGCGAATTCCGGCGCGAGGCGATGCGCCTCCATGGCTGCGGACTTGGCCTTGCTCGGATCCTTCTCGATATTCTCCTGCGCCAGCGCGGTCAGCAACACGGCGCGCTTGCGCTTGATTTCCTCCGGCTCGAGCTGCTTGGCCTTTTTCTGACCTTCGAGAAGCCGGAGCGCGCCGTCCCAGTCGCCGGCCGCCGTCTTCAACTCAAGCGCGGCGGTGCCGGCCCAGCGCAGTTGCGGGGCGAGTTCGGCGGCTTTCTCCGCATAGTGTTTCGCGGCGTCGCGGTCGCCGAGGCGCTTGGCTTCCATATAGAGGCCGCGCAGCCCGAAAATTCGCAGTTCCGGATCTTCAAGCATCGCCTCGAACTTCTCGCGCGCTTCCGCGTGATGGCCCTCGACGATGGAGGCCTGCGCGTCGAGCAGCTGAATCATCGGCTCGGTTGTCGAATTGAGCAAACCGCCAGCCTGTTTCAGCATCTTGCGCGCGGTGACGCTGTCGCCCGCGCCGGCCGCGATGATGCCGGTCGACAGTGACTGGTAGCCGCGGTCGCGGCGGCGCGCGCGGAAAAAGCGCTGCATGCGTTGCGGCGAGGTAAAGACCACCTTGATGATCCACCAGGTGAGCATGACCAAACCGACGGCGGCGACCAGCGCCACGGCGGCGACCATCAGCGAGACGGTGATCTCGCGTCCGTCGACGGTCGCGACCAGCGTGCCGGGCGTGTCGGCGAGGAAGGCGAAACCGAGGCCGAGAATGGCGACGGCTACGATGAACAGCAATACGCGCAACATGGTCCCGCTCCTATTCGCCTGTACCGGTTTCGGCCGAGGCCATCGCGCCGCTCAGCACCCTGGCGATCAGCGTATCGAGTTCGTTTCTTGCCTTCACGTCGGCGATGAAAGCCGACGAGGCCTGCTGCGCCGCCTCGGGCAGCGTCTCCCACTGCGAGACGACGCGGCCGAGATCGCCGTCCTTCAGGGCGACCTCCATGCGCGCGGCGATCTCACCGGGCTTGTCGCCCTCGACATCGCCCACGGGACGAACCTGCACCAGCGAACGGGCGCTGGCGGCCAGTCGGTCGACAATGCCCGCATCAGACCCGACGCCGCTCGCCGCGGCAACGATGCGATTTGCCACCGCCGGGAACCGTTCGGAGAGCTGCGTTACGGTCGGCACGCCGGACGCGGCGTAATCGCGCAACGCCGCGACCGTGTCCTGATCGCTGGCGACGGACGCATAGGCCTCCAGCTCGCTCATGAAACCGCCGCCGCGATCAGCCGCCGATTTCAGCGCCGAGGCGGCGATGGCCGCGGCGACGCGGCTGCCCGCGCCCGCCTCGATATCGCCCTCGACCTTGTCCAGACGGCCGGCTATCGCCTCAATGCGCGAGCGCGTCTCGTCCACCGATTGCCCGAGCGTGTCGATCTCCGAACGCAGCGAGGCGACTGTTTCCTGAACGGCGGTCACGGCCTCGGGGGTCGCTCCGCCATCTCCGGTCGCCGGACCGGACGTCTCAAGCGCCTCGACCCGCGACGACAGGCTGGCAAGCGAGGTCTCGATTGCGCCGGCGCGCTCGGTCAGCGCCTCGAGGCCGGCATTCTCGCCCGCGCCGCCGGAGGAGACCGTGTCGTCAAGCGCGGACACTTTATCCTGAAGCGTGGAAAGGTCGCCCCGGGCCGCTGCGATCGCCTCGCGATTTGCGGTGGCGGATGCTTCGGCAGCGTCGAGTTTCGAAGCGAGATCATCGGGCACGGCAGGCGTTGCGCCCTGCATGTTATCGACCTGTGAGGAGAGTGCGTCGATGCGGGCCTGAAGCGGCGAGAGATCGACCGGTTCAGGCTGACGCAGCGACGGCAGCACGCCGGCCCATTGCGCCCCGCCGGCAATCAGCAGGGCGACCAGTCCGCCGAGTACGCCGCCGCCGAGCCATGTCAATCCGCCTCCGCGCCGCGCCGCCGGGGGCGGGGTGGTCTTTCCGGAGTTTTCCCGCGGCGTCTCTTTCTCCGCCGGCTCGTCAGAGTGACTTTCGCCGGCTTCGATCGCCTCGCGCGCTTCCTCGTCCATGCCGCCTGTCTTCACGGTCTCGCGGATCGCCTCCTCGCGCTGATCCATCACCGTTTCCGGCGCAGCGCCGCTGTCGCCGGCCTGTTCGAATGCCACCGGCTCTGCCGCATGGACATCCGCACCGCGTGCCTCTTGCGCCTGGACCTCGCTTGCCTCGAGATCGATCGTCACGGGTTTTCGGGTCGGTTTGCTGCGCCGGCTCTTCGGCTGTTGAACCATCGGGGATCTCCTGAAGCGTGCCTGCGCGAGTCTTAGCACGGCTTTCGCGAAGCAAAAGGCCCGTTTGAGAATTCACCGCCCGGCGGGCGGAAGCGCCGCGCGCAACGCCGCCATGAGCGCCGGCTCATTCGGCTCGCGAGAGACTATAACTCGCGGCTTCAGCGCTGCCGGAAGAACCGATGAAATCCGTTCCGAAAGCATTAAAAAGTCTGTATTTTCGAAATCTTGAGAAAATTCTGCAAACACGTTCGCGGTAAAGGCCGACGCCGAAAACGCGGAATGGAAAAGGATGGCGTCCGGAGCTTGCCGGTCGAGCAAATTCCCGAAATATTCAGTCGGATAACTGACTATTTCTACCGTATAAAGTTCCGCCAAACGGCACTGGAAGTCCTTTTCGGCGAGCTTCGTGTCGAGATCACCGGTGCGGATGCGGCCACATAGATAAAGGATAGAAGCGCCGGGTCTTTCCCGCTTTGCGATCAGCGAAACGAGGTCATCGACCGCACCCTCGGCGGATTCGGCTGCGGCCAGACCGCGAGATCGCGCTTCCGCGGCCGTCGCATCGCCGGCGGCGTAGACAGGCTTGCCGGAGAGCGCATCGAGAAGCATGGCCGGCGCATGGCGCAGCGCGTTGGCGCTGGTGACGGCGACCGCGTCGTAACCGATGACGTCCGCAGGCGCGAGGTCGGGATCGCAGGCACGAATTTCGGTCAGCGGCAGCAGGACCGGGTCGTATCCGGCCTCGGCCAGCGCCTCGGCCGTTCGCGTCGCGCCCGGTTGCGGCCGGGTGATCCAGACGACAGGCCTGCGGCTCACGACCACGAATCGAAGAAAGCAGCGCCGGCCTGATGACGCAGAAAGCGCCCGGCCTCGCGGCCGATCGCGGCGGCATCGCCGGCGTCTCCGTTCCGCGCGATATCATGGGCCTGCGTGCCGTCCGGCGTCAGGATCATGCCGCGAAATGCGATGCCCGCGTCGGAAACGGTCGCCAGTCCGGCAATCGGCGTACGGCAAGAGCCGTCGAGTTCGGCAAGGAAGGCGCGCTCGCAGACAAGCGCCATTGCGGTTGCGTCGTGGTTGAGCGGCTCGACCAGCGCATCGGTTCGCGCGTCGCCCACCCTGCCCTCGATGCAGATGGCGCCCTGTCCGGGCGCCGGCAGAAACAGATCGGGATCCATCAGATCCGTGGCGACGCCGGCCATGTGGAGCCGATGCAGCCCGGCAATGGCGAGCAATGTGGCATCCGCCACGCCCTCGGAGAGTTTGCGCAGCCGGGTCTGCACATTGCCGCGAAACTGCACGACCTCGATATCGGGCCGCAACCGGCGAATCATCGCCTGGCGGCGCAGAGACGAGGAACCGACCACCGCGCCCTGCGGCAATTCCATCAACGATCGCGCCTTGCTCGAAATGAAGGCGTCTCGCGGATCCTCGCGTTCGAGAAAGGCGGTGATGGTCAGCCCGTCCGGCAGCACGGTCGGCATGTCCTTCGACGAATGCACGGCAAGATCGATGCGGCCGCCGAAAAGCTGTTCTTCCAGTTCCTGGGTGAACAGGCCCTTGCCGCCGACTTCCGAAAGCGGCCGGTCCTGGATGCGGTCGCCTGCCGTCGAAATCACTGCGACCTCGACATCGTCCGGCGCGATCCCATGCGCCGCGACGAGCCGGTCGCGCACCTCGTTCGCCTGCGCCAGCGCCAGCGGGCTGCCGCGCGTACCGATCCTGATTTTTCCTTGCGCCGCCATGATTGTTTGCAAGCCTGCCGTTCCATGTTACCCGACGGCGGACAGGTAAACACAATCGCGCGCATCGGCAACCGCGACCTTTGAGCGCCCTTTACGAAGCGGCTCCGAACACAATGACGATCATTCTCGGCATCGAAACGAGTTGCGACGAGACCGCCGCCGCAGTGGTGCGCCGCGAATCGCCCGATGCACCGGGCGAGATTCTCTCGAACACGGTCTACAGCCAGATTTCCGACCACGCAGCCTATGGCGGCGTCGTGCCTGAAATCGCCGCCCGAGCCCATGTCGAAGGGCTCGACGCGATCATCGCCCGCGCGCTGGCCGAGGCCGAGATGACGTTCGACAACATCGATGCGGTGGCTGTGACCTCCGGGCCGGGCCTGATCGGCGGCCTGCTGGTTGGATTGATGACCGCGAAGGCGATCGCCACGGCGCGCGGTCTGCCGCTGATCGCGGTCAACCATCTCGAAGGCCACGCGCTGACACCGCGCCTGACCGATGGCCTCGAATTTCCCTATCTGTTGCTGCTCGTTTCCGGCGGACACAGCCAGATCCTGCTGGTCGAGGGCCTCGGCACCTATCGCCGCTGGGGCACCACCATCGACGATGCGCTGGGCGAGGCCTTCGACAAGACGGCAAAACTGCTGGGCCTGCCCTATCCCGGCGGGCCGGCGGTCGAGCGAGAGGCGGCGAAGGGGAACCCGAAGCGTTTCGCCCTGCCGCGCCCGATGAAGGGCGAGGAACGGCTCGACTTTTCCTTCTCCGGCCTGAAGACCGCCGTGCGCCGGGAGGCAACGGCACTGGCCCCGCTGACCGACGCGGATATTGCCGACCTCTGCGCCTCCTTCCAGGCCGCGGTCACCGATACGCTGGCGGACCGCATGCGCCGCGCCTTCGCGCGCTATCGCGAGGAGATGGGAGATGGCGCGGCCGATCTCGTGGTCGCGGGCGGTGTCGCCGCCAACACGGCGATCCGGACCATGCTGGCCAATCTGTGCGCCGAAAACGACTTTACGCTGCATGCCCCGCCGCTGAACCTGTGCTCCGACAATGCCGTGATGATCGCCTGGGCCGGGCTGGAGCATTACGAGCGCGGCGAACTTGCGACACTCGACATCGCACCGCGCTCGCGCTGGCCGCTCGACCCGTCCGCCGAAGCCTTGATCGGCGCGGGGAAACGGGGAGCAAAGGCATGAACGCGCGCATTGCCGTCCTCGGTTCCGGCGCATGGGGCACCGCCCTCGCTGCCTCCTTCGCGCGCGCCGGCCAGGATTGCATGCTGTGGGGCCGCGATACGGAAACCGTCGCCGCGATCAACAACCGGCAACGCAACCCGAAATATCTCGGCGACATCACTCTCCCGGCGGAACTGAAGGCGACCACGGATGCCGGCGAAGCGCTGTCCGGCGCACAAACGGTCGTTCTCGCCGTGCCGGCGCAGACACTGCGCGACTTCCTCACCGAAATACTGGCGAAAACGGAGCCGCGCGCGATCTTCGTCTCCACAGCGAAGGGCATCGACCGGGCGAGCGGCCTCACCATGTCGGAGATCATCGACGATATCGCCGGCCGCGACCGCTCCGCGGTTCTGTCCGGCCCGAGCTTCGCCGCCGATGTCGCGGCCGGCCTGCCCACGGCGGTCACGGTCGCCGCCCATGATCTCGGTCTCGCGAGGGTGCTGGCCGAAACGCTGTCCAGCAAGACGTTGCGCGGCTATGCCTCCGACGATCTGATGGGTGTCGAAATGGGCGGCGCGCTGAAGAACGTCCTGGCGATCGCGGCCGGCATCGTTCATGGCTCCAGCCTCGGCGCCAGCGCTGTCGCGGCGCTGACGACGCGCGGATTCGCCGAACTGCAGCGTGTTGCGGCCGCGCTTGGCGGCAAGCCGGAAACACTGGCAGGCCTGTCGGGCCTCGGCGATCTGATCCTCTCCTGCGGCTCCGAGAAATCGCGCAACTTCGCCTATGGCGCGGCGCTCGCGCGCGGGGAGGATCTGTCGAATCGTCCGCTCGCGGAGGGCGTCTTCACCGCCTCTGTCGCCACACGGCTGGCGCATGAGCACGGACTCGAAGCGCCGATCATCTTCGCCGTCGACGCTATCCTGGACCGCCGCATCACCGTTCTTGAAGCGATGGACGGCCTGATGTCGCGCCCGCTCAAGACCGAGACTTGACCGCCGGATTGCGTGCTGTAGCTAGGGCACGACACAGCATCTGGTCCGGAGACGATTCATGGCGAACTACTGGTTGTTCAAGTCCGAGCCCTTCAAATTCTCCTGGGAGATGCTGAAGGCGAAGGGCGATGCCGGCGAGGAATGGGACGGCGTGCGCAACTATCAGGCGCGCAACAACATGCGCGCGATGAAACTGGGCGACAAGGGCTTCTTCTATCACTCCAACGAGGGGCTGGAAGTCGTCGGTATCGCCGAGGTCTGCAACGAAATCCACCCGGATTCGACCACGGACGACGAGCGCTGGGAATGCGTGGACATCAAGGCGGTCGCCGACATGCCGAAACCGGTGTCGCTGAAGGACGTGAAGGCCAATCCGAAGCTTGCCGAGATGTCGCTGGTCACCTCCATGCGCCTCTCCGTCCAGCCGGTGACGGAGGCCGAATGGATCGAGGTCTGCCGCATGGGCGGGCTCGATAATCCGCCAAAATAGCCGGCGGGCAATGGACGACAGCAAACGCGCCTTCATTCGCGCCAATACCGAGGCGATGACGCCGCCGCATGTGCCGGAAATATTCCTGCATCTGGCCGGCGAGGCGCACGCTCTTTGGCGCAAGACCGAGGAAGAACTGGCCGAAATTGGCCTCGAACCGCCCTTCTGGGCCTTCGCGTGGGCCGGCGGTCAGGGTCTGGCGCGCTACGTGTTCGATCATCCGGATTGTGTAAGCGGCCGCCGCGTCCTCGATTTTGCTACCGGTTCCGGCCTCGTCGCGATCGCCGCCGCGAAAGCCGGCGCGAGCGAGGTGACCGCTTCGGACATCGACCCTTTCTGCGAAACCGCCGTGGCGCTGAACGCCGGGCTGAACAGCGTCGCAATCGACTATGACGGCCGCGATCTCGTCGGCAGTTCGCTGCCCGCGATTGATGTCCTCCTGGCCGGCGATGTGTTCTTCGACCGGGCAATGAGCGCGCGGCTCGTGCCCTGGTTCGCAGAACTTGCCCAAAGTGGCGTCGACATTCTCGTCGGCGATCCGGGCCGGTCTTATCTGCCGCGCGAACGGCTGACCCTCCTCGATGTCTATGAAGTGCCGGTCACCCGGGCCCTTGAGGACGCCGAAGTGAAGAAGACGAGCGTCTGGCGTTTTCTCTAGAGCCCGAAAGGCTCCAAAATCCGGCAGCTTGAGTTTTTCGACGGCGCGGTGTTTCTTCCCGATGGGAGTGATTTTCGGGAGGGACGGAACATGTCATTCGGCGGCGCGAACTATATCGCGATTCTCGTGGCTGCGGTGGCGGCCTATCTGGCCGGCGCGATCTATTACGGCTGGCTCGGCAAGACCTGGATGAAGGCGGCACGCATCGACCCGGCGGAAGCGAAGATGTCGCTGCCGCTGATGGTCACCGGCTTCGTCTGCGAACTCGTCATGGCATGGGTAATGGCCGGCGTGATCGGCCATTTCGGCGATGTCACCATCAGCACCGGCCTGATTTCGGGCTTCCTGCTCTGGCTGGGCTTCATGGCCACTACGCTGACCGTCAACCAGCGCTACCAGGGCTTCGGCTGGAACCTCACGATCATCGACGGCATTCACTGGTTGATCGTTGCACTGCTGATGGGCGGCATCATCGGTGCGTTCGGCGTTTAGAAAAGCGTTCTGACCACCGTTTGCGGTCCGATGCGCGGCAGGAGCCAGCGCATCGTTTCCGGTGCGACCGCGATGCAGCCCTCCGTCGGCGGGAATCCCGGCCTGGCGATATGCAGGAAGATCGCCGAGCCGCCATATCGCTTGCGCCTGAACGGGGATGTTTTTTTCGTCGGTCGCGGTGCCGGACGGCGAACCGGCTTCCACTTCGCCTGGCCCCGCTCCAGGTTCCAGTCGAGCACGAGGCAGACATCGTAGAGCCGGTCGTCGCGCAGCATCCTTTCGTGGCTCGCGGCAAAGGGCAGGCGCACGGGGCGATTGTAGTTCGGATCGGCGGGCGCATCGCACCAGCCGTCACGCGCCCCGATCGGCTCCAGATCGAGCGCGGTTTGCGGCCTGGTCATGCGATCGGCGCGAAACCAGCCGGCGACGATACGCATCGCGGCAACCGGCGTCGCCCCGTCGCCCTCGCGTTTCGGCATGTGCATGCCACCTCGCCCTAGCGCGCAGCGGACCGACCGACCGCCCGCGACAAGTATGCCGCGGCGCGGATCGCCGGGTGCGAGTCTCACGAAGATCCTTGAAATCACGGCTCTTTTGCCTTCGCCCTTTTTCGCCCAAGATTATCACCGAACACTCACAACTTGGTGCAATCACGCGTGAAGTGGTTTCGCTGTTCACATTTTCATGACAGGGAATGTGTAAAACGTGTGAAAACGCAAGTTACCGACGATCGAGGCAAGACCACAGATGAACCCGCGAACGATCCTTCTGGTCGATGACGACGCAGATTTGCGCGAAATGCTCGTCGAGCAATTGTCTCTCTACGAGGAATTCGTGGTCCTGGAGGAAGAGAGCGCGACGAAGGGCATCCATGCGGCGCGCGGCGGTGTGATCGACCTGCTGATCATCGATGTCGGCCTGCCCGACATGGATGGCCGCGAGGCGGTGAAGATCCTGCGCAAATCGGGCTTCAAGGCGCCGGTGATTATGCTGACAGGCCACGATACCGATTCCGACACGATTCTCGGTCTCGAGGCCGGCGCCAACGATTATGTCACGAAGCCTTTCAAATTCGCGGTGCTATTGGCGCGCATAAGAGCGCAGTTGCGACAGCATGAGCAAAGCGAGGACGCGACATTCGTGGTCGGGCCCTATACGTTCAAGCCAAGCCAGAAACTGCTCATAGACGGCAATGGATCGAAGATCCGGCTGACCGAAAAGGAAGCCGCGATCATCAAGTATCTATATCGCGCCGACCGCAAAGTGGTGACCCGCGACACGCTGCTCGAAGAGGTCTGGGGTTACAATTCCGGCGTTACGACCCACACGCTCGAGACCCATGTCTACCGGCTGCGTCAAAAGATCGAGAAGGATCCGTCCAACGCGCAGATCCTCGTCACCGAGAGCGGCGGCTACAAGCTCAATCCCTGATTGCAGCCCGTCTTCGGCGCGAACACCGTATGTATTGACATCCGCGCACATGTCGCTTGCATATGCTTTGTGTCCGGATAAAGCCTAAGGTTTCACGTGCCCGGACTTTTCATTCGCTAAACCGTCATATAACAGCGGCGTTACCGAGTTTACCGCCAGCGGGCCCAGCTTTTGTCGCTTGAAGACGATATCCGCATTCTTTCCGGCGTGACGCTGTTCGAGGACCTGTCCACCGAGCAGTTGCGTCTGCTCGCCTTTGGCGCGGAACGCGTCAAGCTGGCCAAGGGCCGCGAACTGTATCGCGAGGGCCAGTCAGCCGAATGCGGTTTCATTATCGTGTCTGGCGCCGTCGACCTGTTTCGCGAAACGCCGCGCGGCCGACATGTCGTCAAGAAGGTCGTGCCGCCGATGGTGCTCGGCGAACTTGCGCTGATCACCGAAACGTCGAGACTGACCGGCGCGGTCGCCGCCGAGGACAGCGAAATCATGCGCATCAACCGCTCGCTGTTCAAGCGCATGCTGGAAGAATATCCGCAGATGGCCTTTTACCTGCATGAGCGGCTGACCGACCAGTTGCACGACCTGCTGCAGCGTATCGGCGAACTGGACGGCCGTTTCGGCTAGAGTCTCAGGAAATATCGAAGCGGGCGATCACCGGAACGTGGTCGGATGGCTTTTCCCAGCCGCGCGCCTCGCGCAGCACGGTGATATCCTTGAGCAACGGTTCCAGATCGGGCGTTCCCCAGACATGATCGAGGCGACGGCCCCTGTCGGAAATATCCCAATCGCGCGCGCGGTAGCTCCACCAGGTGAAGATTTTTTCCTCCGGCGGAATAAAGACGCGCATCAGGTCCGACCAGCCGCCTTGTCTGCGCATGTCCTCCAGCGTCTCGGTCTCGATCGGAGTGTGGCTGACCACTTTCAGGAGCTGCTTGTGCGACCAGACATCGGTTTCGAGCGGCGCGACATTGAGATCACCGACAAGGATCGCCGATTGCGCCTTGCCGGGATCGGCGCGGATGTCCCGCATCTCCGCCAGGAAGTCCAGCTTGTGGCGGAATTTCGGATTGATCGCCGGATTCGGCTCGTCGCCGCCGGCCGGCACATAGAAATTATGGATTCGGATATCGCGCTCCGGCGCTCTTACCACCGTATCAAGATGGCGCGTGTCGCCGATGCCGCAGAAATTCCGGCTCTCGACCTCCTCGAGCGGATGCTTCGAGATCGTCGCAACGCCGTGATAGCCCTTCTGGCCATGAATCTCGACGTGATCGTAGCCGAGCTTGCGGAAAGCCCCTGTCGGGAAGGCGTCGTTCGGGCATTTCGTTTCCTGCAGGCACAGCACGTCCGGGGCATGGTCGCGCAGGAAGGACAAGACGATCGGCAGGCGCATTCGTACGGAGTTGATGTTCCAGGTGGCGACGGAGAATGTCATGGCGCTTGTTTCCTCGGGCGCCGTCATATTCCCGCGTCGGGCCCGGGCCGCAAGACAGTGGGCGGGCGAACTTCAACCCGCCCACAATTTTCCGCGCGCACCCCGGACGTTTGCCAACAGGCCCGTCAGTTGCTCGATTGCTTCGCCTCATGGATCCGGCGATAGGGAATGTCGAACGTATCCGCGCCGAAGCGAACGCCCTGCTGGACGTTGAAGATCATCACGGTCGTGTCCTTGCCCTGTGCGTCGCGGACCGTCCACTGGCGCAGATCATAGGTCGCCGGATCGAACATCATGGTGATCTGGCTGTCGCCGAAGACCTGCTTGTCGTCGATCACGATCGTCGTCAGATCATCTGCCTCCGTTACGCTACGGACTGCCGAGCCGCTCAGGTCGATCCGGTCGCCAAGCAGGACGCGGAGCGGGGTCTTGCCGAGCGGATAGACTTCCCAGGTGTCGAGCTTCTTGTTGTTGACCACGACGGATTGGCCGTCTGCGACAACGCGGATCGGCGACGGCTTCTCGTAGAGGAAGAGAAGCTTGCCGGGCCGCTCGATATAGAACTTGCCGCCCGTCTGTTCGCCGGACGGGCCGAATTGCACGAATTCGCCGGCCATGGTGCGCACCGACGAAAAATGGTCGGCGATCTTTTGCGCCGTGTCGGCAGAGGCCGCGGCGGGCGCTGCGCCCGAAATCGAAAGGGCGAGCGCGCAAGCCGCGCCGAACAACACGCCGCGCCTGCTCATTTCGTGTTTCGCGAAGGTTTTCATGGTCATGTACCGCTCCTGCGGAAGTCTAGAATCTTTGATTAACGCCTGATCGGACATTTGGTTACGCAGACAGTTTGGCCTCTCTGTGGCACGGGTCACAAAGCGGCCCGCGCCGGCTCAGAGATCGTCATCCTCGGTCGGCACGAGAATCTCGCGTTTCCCGGCATGGTTGGCCGGGCCGATGATCCCCTCCTGTTCCATACGCTCGATGATAGAGGCGGCGCGGTTGTAGCCGATACCAAGACGGCGCTGAACGTACGAGGTCGAGGCCTTGCCGTCGCGCAGCACGACGGCGACCGCCTGATCGTAGGGGTCGTCGGAATCGCCGAGACCGCCTTCGCCGCCCCCGCCGGAGCCGCCATCGCCGTCTTCTTCGTCATCCTCGGTAATCGCCTCGAGATATTCCGGCACGCCCTGCAGCTTCAGATGTCCGACCACATCCTCAACCTCGCCGTCGGAGACGAACGGGCCGTGGACACGCTGGATGCGCCCGCCGCCGGCCATGTAGAGCATGTCACCCATGCCGAGCAGTTGTTCGGCGCCCTGCTCTCCCAGAATCGTGCGACTGTCGATCTTCGACGTGACCTGGAAGGAGATGCGAGTGGGGAAGTTCGCCTTGATCGTGCCGGTGATGACGTCGACCGAGGGGCGCTGGGTGGCCATGATGACATGGATTCCGGCCGCGCGCGCCATCTGCGCGAGACGCTGGACCGCGCCCTCGATATCCTTGCCCGCCACCATCATAAGGTCGGCCATCTCGTCGATGATGACGATGATGTAAGGCATCGGCTGGAGATCGAGCGTCTCGGTCTCGTAGATCGCCTCACCCGTCTCCCTGTCGAAGCCGGTCTGGACGGTGCGCGAGATGTCCTTGCCCTTGCGCAGCGATTCCTTCACCTTCGCGTTGAAGCCGTCGATATTGCGCACGCCGAGTTTCGACATGTTCTTGTAGCGCTGCTCCATCTCGCGGACGGTCCATTTCAGCGCAACGACGGCTTTTTTCGGATCGGTAACCACCGGTGTCAGCAGATGCGGGATGCCGTCATAGACCGACAGTTCCAGCATCTTCGGATCGATCATGATGAGCCGGCATTCCTCCGGCGTCATCTTGTAGAGGATCGACAGGATCATCGTGTTGATGGCGACGGACTTACCGGAGCCCGTCGTACCGGCAACGAGCAAATGCGGCATCTTGGCGAGATCGGCGATCACCGCCTCGCCATTGATCGTCTTGCCGAGCGCCAGCGCCAGTTTTGCCTTCGAGGAATCATAGGCCTGCGAGGAGATCAGCTCGCGCAGATAGACCGTTTCGCGGCGCGCATTCGGCAATTCGATACCGATGGCGTTGCGGCCGGGCACCACCGCGACGCGAGCCGCAATCGCGCTCATCGAACGGGCGATGTCCTCGGCGAGGCCGATTACCCGCGACGATTTGATGCCGGGCGCCGGCTCCAGTTCGTAAAGCGTCACGACCGGGCCGGGACGCACATGGATGATCTCGCCGCGCACGCCGAAATCCTCGAGAACGCCTTCGAGAAGCCGGGCATTCTGCTCGAGCGCTTCGGGCGACAGGCTTGGGTCCTTGCCGAGATTCTTGGGCTCGGCCAGCATATGGATGGCGGGCAGGTCGAAACCGGCGTCCTGAATGAAACTGGATTGCGCCTCGCGCTGCACCCGCACCGATTCCTTCGGCTTCGGGGCGGCCGATGCAACGCGCGGAGACGGACGCTGGTCATCGAGCGGCGGCGGCGTTACGGAGACGCGCGCCGGCTGCGGCGACCAGTCATCCTCCTCGGCCGCCTCGTCATCCTCGCCCATCTCCAGATCCGGCTCGAACGGCATTGCCGGATCGCCGGCGAAATCCGGTTCGAGCCTTTCGTCCTGCGCAGGACGGCGGGAAGCAACGGGCGCCTGACGCCGGGAGGTCCGGCGGGCGCCAAACAGGGTGCGGCGCAACGCCGTGCGCACAGTGTAGAAGACATGCAGCAGCGCGCCGATCGTCACGAATCGGCTTCCGTCGCTGTCCTCGTCGTCTTCCTCTTCGTCCGCCGACGCTGCGCCGTCCCAGAAGAAGCCGCAGGCAACGCCGAGCGCATAGATTGCGAGCGGCGCAAACACAATGAAGGACAGGACCCGCACCCAGCCGGACGGGTAGCCGCCGCTGAGAAGGCCAGGCAGCCGCAGCACCATGTCGCCGATGACGCCGCCAAGCCCGGTCGGCAGCGGCCAATGGCCGGTGACGGGGAAACAGCCGGCGACCGCGGCAGCGAGGATCGCCGCGACGGGCCACATGACGAGCCGGCGCGGCGCATGGGTCCAGTAATGACCGCGGATGCGCGCGAAGCCCCAGAACACCGTCGGAAGCAGCGCGGGCAGGGCAGCGATGCCAAAGAATTGCAGCGCGATATCGGATAGCACCGCGCCGGGATAGCCCATCGCGTTCTTCACCGGCGCGTCGGCGGCGTAGCTCCAGCTCGGGTCGCCCGCATTCCACGTGGCCAGTGAAAACAGCATGAAGGCGCTCAACAGCCAAAGCAGAGCGCCGGAAAAGAATTCGATCTGACGACGAACGAGATCCGCCATGCCGGCGGCGAGCGAACGTTCGCGTCGGCGGTTTCTTCCCATCCGCCGGTCGGCGGTCAATGGCATGGCGTGTTCGGCCGGCATCCCGTAATCCCGTCTCCTGTCCGCCCGGCGGCGGACGCAATGTCCCGGGCAAACCCTAGTGAAGCTTGGTTAAACAGGCATTAACCATGCACGCAGTCCGGTGAATTGTCGGAAATGAAGGATAAAAAAAGGCCCGGTCAAATGACCGGGCCAGTTGGTGTGATGTCAAACATCACGACGGGATAGTGTCGGGGCGGACCGTGGGAGGAGGAAACAGCCCGCCCATCGGAATTAGCCGGGCGTCAGGACGCCTTGGAGAATTCCGGATAGGCTTCGACGCCGATTTCCGCCTTGTCGAGACCCATGATCTCTTCCTCGGCCGAAACGCGCAGTCCCATGATCGCCTTCAGGATGAACCAGACGACGAAGGAACAGACCAGCGTGAACACACCGTAGGAGACAATGCCGATAATCTGCGTACCGAACGAGGTGTCGGCGTTGGACCAGGGAACGATGAACGTGCCCCAGATGCCGGCCAGAAGGTGGACCGGGATGGCGCCGACGACGTCGTCGATCTTCATCTTGTCGAGCATCGGAACCGCGAAGACCACGATGGCCGCACCAACGGCGCCGATCACGATCGCCTGCCAGACGGCCGGGGCGAGAGGCTCGGCCGTGATGGCGACCAGACCGGCGAGCGCGCCGTTGAGCACCATCGTGACATCGACCTTCTTGTAGAGGATCTGCAGAAGGATCATCGAGCAGACAACACCGGCCGCGGCTGCGATATTGGTGTTGGCGAAAATGCGCGATACGTCGGTGACATCGCTGATCGTGCCCATGGCGAGCTGCGACGCGCCATTGAAGCCAAACCAACCGAGCCACAGGATGAACGTGCCAAGCGTGGCGAGCGGGATCGAGGAACCCGGCATCGGGTTGATCTTGCCGCCCTCATACTTGCCGGCACGCGCGCCGACCAGAAGAGCACCGGCGAGAGCCGCCCAGCCGCCAACCGAGTGCACCAGCGTAGAACCGGCGAAATCGGAGAAGCCCATTTCGGAGAGCCAGCCACCGCCCCACTGCCAGGAACCGGCGATCGGGTAGATGAAGCCCGTCAGGACGACAACGAAGATCATGAACGGCCAGAGCTTCATGCGCTCGGCGACCGTACCGGAAACGATCGAGGCGGAGGTCGCGACGAAGACCATCTGGAAGAACCAGTCGGAAGCCGTCGAATAACCGGTATCGAGAGCGTCGCCGCCGACCGGGTCGAAGGCGTAGGTGCCGAACGAGCCGATATAGCCGCCATCGACGCCGACATACATCAGCTTGTAGCCGACCAGCCAGTACATGAGACCGGCGACCGAATAGAGCGCGATGTTCTTCAGGGACTGCATCGACACGTTCTTGGAACGGACGAGGCCGGCTTCCAGCATGGCGAAGCCCGCCGCCATCCACATCACGAGGAAGCCGCCGATGAGGAAGAGCAGCGTGTTCAAGATGTATTGGACGTCCGCGGACGGTGCGGTCGACGCCGCTTCGGCGGCCGCCTCAGCTTCCTGGGCGAATGCGGGACCGGCGCACAGCACGGCAGCTGCGGCAAGTCCGGCAAGGCCGTATCGAAAACCTTTAGACATGGTCATTGTTATTGAACTCCTGATAACTGGGCGCGCCTTAGAGCGCTTCGGAATCGGTCTCGCCCGTACGAATGCGGACAGCCTGGTCGATGGTGTAGGTGAAGATCTTGCCGTCGCCGATCTGACCGGTCTTGGCGGCTGCGGAGATCGTTTCGATCACCTTCTCAACCATGTCGTCGTCCACGGCGAGCTCGATCTTCAGCTTAGGCAGGAAGCTGATCGCGTATTCCGCTCCGCGGTAGATTTCGGTGTGCCCCTTCTGACGTCCATAGCCCTTCACCTCGGTGACGGTCAGGCCCTGGACGCCAAGCCCGGTGAGGGCTTCGCGCACCTCATCCAATTTGAAGGGCTTGATAATGGCCATGACTATTTTCATGCGCTGTAGTTCCCTATTTCTACACGTTTTCGCCGGCGGGCCGACGATACTGGGTGCAGCGCGACTTCGATGCCGAACGCTGTCGACACACACCAATCAAGAGCCGTGCCAAACTCACTGAAAACAGCTAAGATACTGAAATAATAGCGGTATATGCTTTCACGCGCAGATGCGGGATATTGATTTCAACACATCATGCCTAATATTTAGGCAATAATGGAAAATTGACGAATTCTTAATCTTCCAGGTGGGGAAAACCAAAAGCCCGGGCCAGAGCCCGGGCTTTCTGTCAGCGAAAATGCCTGTGTTTTCAGGCGTGATAGGCCGATTCGCCGTGGGAGGCGAGGTCGAGGCCTTCGCGCTCCGCATCGTCGCTGGCGCGGATGCCGGTGATCGCCTTCGTGATGAGGATGATCACGGCCGAACCGACACCGGACCACACCAGCGTGACGAGAACCGCCTGGATCTGGGTGAGCACCTGCGCGCCCATCGTCCCCGCCTCGACGACATAACCCGTACCGCCAAGCGCCGGGGCGCAGAGGATACCGGTGCCGATGGCGCCGACAATGCCGCCGATCCCATGCACGCCGAAGACGTCGAGACTGTCGTCATAGCCGAATTTCGACTTGATCGTGGTGACGAAGAAATAGCAGACCGGCGACACGGCAAGACCGAGAAGAAGCGCGCCGATCGGGCCCGACGTACCGCAGGCCGGCGTGACGGCGACGAGGCCGGCCACCATGCCGGAGGCGGCGCCGAGACCCGACGACTTGCCGCGCATCATGCCTTCGACCAGCGACCAGGAGACGACCGCGCCCGCCGTTGCGATGAAGGTGTTCATCATCGCCAGGGTGGCGTTGGAGGTAGCTTCCAGATTGGAGCCCGCATTGAAGCCAAACCAGCCGACCCACAGCATCGCCGCGCCGACCATGGTCAGCGTCATCGAGTGCGGCGCCATATTGTCTCTGCCCAAACCGATACGCTTGCCGAGCATGATCGCCCACACGAGGCCGGCGATACCGGCATTGATGTGGACGACCGTGCCGCCCGCGAAATCGATCGCGCCCCAGTTGAAGATGAGGCCGGAACCGTCCCAGACCATGTGGGCGATCGGGAAGTAGATGAAAGTGACCCACAGGACGGTGAACAGGATCACGCCCGAGAACTTCGCACGCTCGGCAAAGGCGCCGACGATCAGCGCAGGCGTAATGGCGGCAAATGTCATCTGGAAGCAGATGAACACATATTCCGGTATAACCACGCCGTCGGTAAAGGTCGCCGCCTCGCTGTCCATCGTGACGCCGGAAAGGAAAACTTTGCCGAGACCGCCCCAATAGGGCGACGTGCTGCCGCCGAAGGCGAAGGAATAGCCCCACAGAACCCAGATGATCATCACCACCGAGGCGATCAGCGTGCACTGCATGAGCACCGACAGCATGTTCTTGGCGCGCACGAGGCCGCCGTAGAAAAGCGCCAGGCCGGGAATGATCATGAACAGGACGAGAAGCGTCGACGTCATCATCCAGGCGGTGTCGCCCTTGTCCATGGTGGTCGCGGCGTCCTGCGCCAGCGCCACGCCGGCCGAAGCCAGCAGGGTGGAGAGCGCCGCGGCGCCCGAGAGAAGTTTTCTATTCATGGGAAGCCCCTTCCAAGGTCCGCGTCAGATCGCGTCGGAACCTGTTTCACCGGTGCGGATTCGTACCGCGTCATCAATGCCGAAAACGAAGATCTTGCCATCTCCGATCTGGCCCGTCTTGGCGGCGCCGGATACGGCGTCGATTGCCCTGGCGACCAGATCGTCCTCGACAACGATCTCGATCTTGGTTTTCGGCAGAAAGCTGATCGAATATTCCGCACCGCGATAGATTTCGGTGTGGCCTTTCTGGCGCCCGTAGCCCTTCACCTCGGACACGGTCAGTCCCTCGACGCCGACCGCCGTCAACGCCTCGCGCACCTCGTCGAGCTTGAACGGCTTGATAATGGCCATGATGAGCTTCATGCCTACGCCTCCCTCTTTTTCTGTTGTTATTTCCCGTACCGGATCAGCTCCGGCAGATGGTGTATAAACAAAAGCCGTGCCAATTCGCATGCGAAGGCCGCAGCCGGAAATCCGCCATTTCAAGCTGCAATCACTCAAAATTGGCCCGAAATCTGCCTGTTATTTTAGCAGAATTCGCATATTTGCTGAATATTTGGGCGGAGCGCCGATTATCCGCGCAGGCGGATCAGACCTTCCTGCGCCATGGAGGCAACCAGTGTGCCGTCGGAGGCATAGATCGACCCGCGCGTGAACCCGCGGGCGCCCGATGCGTTGGGGCTGTCCTGTGTATAGAGCAACCAGTCATCGAGCGCGTTGGGGCGGTGGAACCACATGGCGTGGTCTAGGCTGGCCACTTGCAAATCCTCGTCGAAGACAGCGCGGCCATGCGCGAAGAGCGAGGTATCGAGCAGCGTCATGTCCGACAGATAGGCGAGCACCGCCGCCTGCAGCGGCCGGTTATCGGGCACCTGGCCGGTGGTGCGGATCCAGATATGCTGTTTCGGCGGCAGTTTTTCCCGTGACGTGTAATGGACCAGCGAGACCGGCTTGAACTCGATAGGACGCTCGCGCTCCCAATAGGCACGCACGCTTTCCGGCACGCTGTCGATAAAGCTCTCGATCAGCTCCTTGGCGCTGGTCAGCGTTTCGGGACGCGGAAGGTCTTCGGGCATTTCGATCTGGTGTTCCAGCCCCGGCTCGTCGATCTGGAACGACGCGGAAAGGGAAAAGATCGCATGACCATGCTGGATGGCGACGACGCGTCGCGTCGTGAAGCTGTTGCCGTCGCGGATGCGATCGACCTCGTAGATAATCGGCACCGCCGGATCGCCCGGCCGCATGAAATAGCAGTGCAGGGAATGAACATGGCGATCGGCATCGACTGTGCGGTGCGCGGCGACCAGCGCCTGCGCGATCACCTGACCACCAAATACGCGCTGCCACCCTGTTTGCGGGCTGCGACCACGAAACAGGTTGCGCTCGAGCGTCTCCAGATCGAGGATCGAAATCAGGCCCTGCATTGCGGAAGACATGGCGGTACTCCATTTGGAGATGATGACGCGTTTTGCTACAGGGCGCAGGAAACAAGTCAAGTCCGCGGCACGCGCGTATCTGACAGGGAGACGATGATGGCGACGGCGACACCGCGCGCGAAAAGCGCGAGCAAGAAAGCTTCGAAAAAAAGTGGAACAGGCGCAAAGGCTTCGGCGAACAGCATCGATGTCCTGATCGCCGGAGCCGGCTATGTCGGGCTGGCAACGGCCGCCGCGATCGCCCATGCCGCACCGCATCTCTCCATTCGCGTCGTCGATCCGGCCCCCGAAGGCGTCTGGAAGAAGGACGGACGCGCCTCGGCGATCGCCGCCGCCGCATCGCGCATGCTCGCCGAGCTCGGCTGCTGGGACACGCTGCTGGACGATGCCGAGCCAATCCGCGAGATGATCGTCACCGATTCGCGGACCGGCGATCCGACGCGGCCGGTCTTCCTGACCTTCGACGGCGAAGTGCGGCCGGGCGAGCCTTTCGCCCACATGCTGCCGAACGCCGCGCTGAACGGAGCGCTGCGCGACATATGCGGCGCCTGCGGCGTGACCATTTCGCAGGGCGTCGCCGTTTCCGGCTTTTCCGAAGACGCACCCGGCACGCCACTGACGGTCTCGCTGACCGATGGCGAAGAGGTGAAGGCCCGCCTGCTGGTCGCCGCCGACGGCGTCAAATCCGCGCTGCGCGGTCTCGCCGGCATCAAGACGGTTCATTGGGATTACGGCCAGATGGGCATCGTCGCGACGATCGCGCACGAGCGTCCGCATGAAGGACGCGCCGAAGAACATTTCCTGCCGGCCGGACCCTTCGCCACCCTTCCCCTGAAGGGCAATCGCTCCTCCATCGTCTGGACGGAAACGAAGGAGAACGCCGAGAGGCTGCTCGCCGCCGACGATTTCACCTTCGACATCGAACTGGAACAGCGTTTCGGCCTGAAGCTCGGTGACATCCGTGTCGAGGGGCAAAAGCGCGCCTATCCGCTCGGCCTTACGCTGGCGCGCGACTTCGTCAAGCCGCGCGTTGCGCTTGTCGGCGATGCGGCGCATGGCATCCACCCGATTGCCGGTCAGGGGCTGAATCTGGGCTTCAAGGATGCCGCCGCGCTGGCCGAAACGGTGGTCGAGGCCGACAGGCTCGGCCTCGATATCGGCGCGCTGGACGTGTTGCAGCGTTATGAGCGCTGGCGGCGTTTCGACACCTGGCAGATGGGTGTGACCACCGACGTGCTCAACCGTATGTTCTCCAACGATTTCACGCCGCTTCGGGCGATCCGCGATATCGGCCTTGGACTGGTCGACCGCATGCCAGGCATGAAGAGTTTCTTCATCACCCAGGCCGCCGGCCTGTCCGGGCCCGCCCCGCGCCTGTTGCGCGGAGAGCCGATCTGATCAGGCGGGCGGCAGGCCGAGCGTGCGTTCCATGCGCGAAAAACACTCGGCAAGCACCGGCGGCTCACCAAGCGCATGCGCAAGCGCGATCGAACCTTGCCAGTCGGCAACCACGGCGCGTGCCCGTGACAGGGCGATGGACGGCCGCTGGCCCGTTCGTCCGAGTTCGGTGGCAATGAAGCCCGTCAGGAGTGAGAAGCTTTCGGCGGCCCGCGCGCCCTGATCCGGCGCGGCGCGGCGATAATCGCGCGCTGCCGAATAGATCGGACAGCCGAACTGCACACGGCCCTGTTGACCCGACTGCAACCGGGAAATCAGGAGTTTGAGCCTTTGGCGCGGTTCCGGCGTCTCGGCGCGCACCTCCTCGATCAGCGTCTCGGTCTGCTGGACGAAGAGATCCGCGACCGCACCTGCGAGATCGCTCTTGGTCTTGAAATAATAGTAGACATTGCCGAGCGGGACGCGGGCCGCCGAAGCGATGTCGGCCAGACTCGACGCCTCGTAGCCGCGCGTCCAGAACAGTTCGGCCGCCGCCTGCACCAGCGCCTCACGCTTGGCCTTGCCGCGTTTCGTGGTCGCGCCCTCGTTCACCTGTCGCGATACCTGCCGTGTTGTTCGATTCGATCGCTCCGAAGGTAGAGCTTTTCGGCGCGAAGGGGAAACCGTGCTTTACGGCGTGTCGAGCCGCCTTGCTTCCGAGGGCAGCATGATCGGGACGCCGCCACGCACCGGATAGGCAAGCTTCGCCGCCTGGGAAACCAGTTCGCCTTTCTCCCGGTCAAATGCGAGCGGCGACTTTGTAAGCGGACAGACCAGCAATTCGAGAAGTTTCGGGTCAATCTCCTCGTTGTGGGCCGCGTCCTGCCTTTTCTCTTTCTCGGCCATAGGCTGCCTCTGCTGCATCATGATCCCGATGCGCTTGTTACTGAAGAGTTTTAGCGAAGTCTTCCTTATCGCGCGCCAGCGCCATTTCGGTGATCGCGATCAGGGTCTCGGCGCGCGATTTCAGGTCAGGCGCCTCGAGCAAAGCCTGTTTTTCTGCCGGCCCGTAGGGCGACATCATCGACAGCGCGTTGACCAGCGTGTCGTTTCCGGCCCGCTTGACGCTTTCCCAGTCCGCCTCAAGATCGTTGGCGTCGAGATAGGCGCGGAATACGCGCAGCAGCGCCTCCCGATCGACGGATGAGGCATCGCCCTCCTCGTCGAGATCGGACATGAAGGGGCTGATGCGGCACTGACGGAACGGCGAACGCACATTGAGCTCCTCGGCAACACGAAATCGACATATGCCTTGAAGCGAAACCAGATAACGTCCGTCGCCGGACTCCGCGAAAGAAGCAACGCGTCCGAGACAGCCGACAGCACACAGCTTCGGCCGGTCGGAATTGCCGGCATCTTCGGAAAATTTCGGCTGGATCATGCCGATGACGCGGTCGCCGCGCAACGCCGCGTCGATCATCTCAAGATAGCGGGGCTCGAAAATGTTCAGGGGCATCTGGCCGCCCGGCAGAAGCAAGGCTCCCGACAACGGGAATACCGGGACGCAATCCGGGATATCCTTTGCGGTGCTGTATGTCCTGTTGCCTGCCTGCATGCCCGCTAAACACTACTCCTTTCGGCCTCTCCCGGAATCTGTGTCAGCCGCCGCCGAACTCAAGGGACGGCGGCGAAAGAGGCGCGATTTACCGGAAAAGCAGCGCCGACAATTTGCGCCGCGCCTTGACGGTCGCCGGATCGGTCGGGCCCCACGCCTCGAAGAATTTCAGCAGTTCCAGCCGCGCGCCGTCCTCGCGCCACTCCCGGTCTGCTTTCATGATGTCGAGCAGCAAATCGGCTGCGGCTTCGCGGTCGCCGGTAGCGTTTTTCAGCTGGGCCAGATCGAAACGCGTATCGTGATCGGCCGGATCGGCCGCCAGCTTGCGTTCCATCTCGGCGGGATCGCCGAGCCCCGCAACCTTCTCCGCCAATTCCAGCTGGGCCTTGACCGAAGCGATCTCCGGCGATGCGGCGATGCCTTCGGGCGCCTGCGCCACCATCTGTTTGGCCTGCTCGGTTTCGCCCGCTTCGAGCAGCATGCCGGCCAGACCCGCATAGGCCGGCGCATTGTCCGGCACCTGCTGCAGGATCATCTGGTAGATCTGTGCCGCGCGGTTGAGGTCTCCTGCTTCGCGCGCTGCGGCTGCAGCCTCCAGCGCCTGTTCGAGCGCCTCGTCCTGCGCATTGGACGACGGTCCCGCCAGCTTGGCGATGAATTCCTCGATTTGGCTGTCCGGCACCGCCCCCATGAACCCGTCGACCGGCTGGCCGTTTTGAAAAGCGACGACGGCCGGGATCGACTGGACGCCCATCTGTCCCGGAATTGAGGGATGCTCGTCGATATTCATCTTGACAAGCTTCACCTTGCCGCCGGCTTTTCTCACGGCAGCCTCGAGGCGCGGCGTCAGCTGCTTGCAGGGGCCGCACCAGGGTGCCCAGAAATCGATCAGCACCGGTTGATTGCGCGATTCGGCAATGACGTCGGCCTGGAAATTCGCGGTTGTCGTATCCTTGATAAGGTCGCCTGCCGCCGCGCCGGGCGCACCGCCCATGGCCGGCTGCGCTGCGCCATTGCCGCCGAACGCCACGTTCTGGCTGGAATAACCGCCCTGGTTGGAGGCAAACGGATTGTCGTTGGAGCTCATCGTCCGTGTCCTTTGCGCGAACTGCGGGGAATTGGTTGTAATCTGCCCGCCTATGTCGCGTTTTCGCCGGCAAGATTCAAGACTTGCCAGGCGTGACCCGTCGCCTCGACGAAACGCTTCATGTCGGCCGTCGCAATCGAGGTCGTTGCGTCATTTGCTAGCGGATGGGCATTGATGATGTCATGCGCGACGAGCGCTTCGTCAAAGATCAGCGTGACGGCATGGTCATCATCGTTGATAACGCCGAAGGCCGTAACCGCGCCCGGAATGACGCCGAGATACTCCATCAGCTGCTCCGGCTTGCCGAATGAAACGCGCCCGCTGGCGCCGATCTTCGCGTGCACCGTCTTCAGGTCGATGACAGCGTCTTCCTCGACGGTCAGAAGAAAATGCCGTCCCTTCTTGTCCTTCAGGAACAGGTTCTTGGTGTGCCCGCCGGGAATCTCGTCGCGCAGCGCCTTTGATTCCTCCACGGTGAAGACCGGCGGATGGTCTCTGGTCTTCACCGCAATACCGAGGCTGTCGAGAAAGGCGACGAGTTCGTCGCGTGTCTTTGCCGTCATGTCGTTCCTGCCGCGCCTCCCGTTGATCTCCCGTCGTTTCCTTAGAAGTGAGCCGCATGGCTTGGCAAGCGCGCAAAGGCCGCACCCAAAAAGAGCCGCCTCGATGGAAAATTTGCTGTTGCAATCGAAACGGGCTTGCGGCATAGAGCGCGGCAGCCCGGATCGGGCTTGTGAGCGGGCGTAGCTCAGGGGTAGAGCACAACCTTGCCAAGGTTGGGGTCGTGAGTTCGAATCTCATCGCCCGCTCCAGTTTCTTTAGTGATATCAATTAGATATCACACATTTCCTATTTCTCCTTCGCGGCTGCCGCTGCCAAGGTGTCCCCCAGGTGGTCACCGGCTTCCCACATGTCGGCATATGGAGCAGAGCAACAACAGCCTTCCCAGATTACGGCTATTAGATAATCCGACAGACATTTTACGCTCCGATCCGGAACGCACTCCTCGAATTCGTTGGTAATCTTCCCTTGCTCGTCCCAGAAGGTGTCATGGTAAGGCAGCAAACGGTAGCGGCAGCGAAGTCGAGTTCGATCTATTACCAGAACTGCCCCGCGAGCTTCTTCACTATCACGATAGAGCAGTGCCCAGTATGCCGCTATCTCAGGCGAACGTGTGAACGATATCGCCAAATGACCCACAGTCCGACAGGTTAAGCGGTTCTCGTGGATGATCTTTCTGGGATATCGCGTACCATGAAAAATCACATCTCTGCGTCGTGCTACGCAACGCACCAATCGGGATATTGGTTTCGGATTTATATAGTCTTTGTACATAGAGCCTCTCCAGATTAAGTCGCGGGAGGCTGATAGGAGCATGCCTCTGACGCGATCAGAGGCCGACTGATCTCCTATCTGGTCGGCATTCGGATATTAGTACAAGAGGCAAATGACATACAACGACCCGTCGATGAGCGGGCCACCACTTTCTTTCTATAAATTGGCCAGAATGGCATTCGCAATTTGCGGCAGTCGTTCAATTTCGATCCGTGAACTACACGCATCGAGTTCGAGCAACTGTGTCGAGAGATAAGGATGGAACTTCTCGAACATCAGGTTGGCGTTGTCCCAATCGACGGTCACCGCTTCGCCTTCTGCAAAGTTCTGAAGCGCCTGCAGCAACGGCAACTCCGATTTCCGCCCATCCACTTCCAGGAACCCATCGTGTAACTGCACCTTGAAACCTGCCGACTGCAACGCCAGCATGAGCGTCAGATTGCCAACAGACCCCTGGCGGGTCGCGATCCAGGAAATGCCTTCGCCAGTCTCGACCACCGATGTCCTTTCGAATCCCAAGTGCTCGAATTGCGCCCGGGCTTCGGTGAGCAACTCGACCGCCGTCTTGTCGAGATAGACCGGTATGTTGTCATCGACGTAAAGCATGAACATCCGCTGGATGATGCAATCATGGATGTCGCCGGGGTCTCCCCCGAATTTGGGCGGTATACCCGCTTCGGCGGGTTTCACCAGTATGATCTTCTCAGTTTCGTGAAGCTCGATAACCTGCCATCGGCGGCCGGAGAATATCAACAAAGTGCCGGGTACCAGAATGTTGTCGACCGGAATTGTCCCGATCTCCTTGCCGTCGCAGACCAGGCGATATTCCTCCGGTGTCGAAAACACCGCGTAGAAACTGTAGTGCTCGACCAGCTTCTCGCCTTTTTCGCCAAGAAGGAGCATCCCGTCCGGCGCTTGCTCTATCAGAGCGACATCATGGCTGCCCAAATTACGGAGAAGCGCCAGAAAGATGGTCTGATCGACCGTCCGGAAAGGCCCGCGCTGGCAGAGGCTGACGAACAGGCGCTGCGCACTCGCGCCGCCTCGCTCGGCTATGATCGACAATATCTGGTGGACGAGAGTCGAGAGATGCAACGAATGCGGCTTGGGCGGCTCGCACCAGCCCTCCAGAAGCAGCTCGGTCATCGACACCGTGCGGACAAGGCCGAGTCTCAAACGGTCGGCAATGCTGCTGTTCGAGCTAAGTCCGGCCTCGATCACATATTGACGAAGGATCGCGGGCTGCCCCGCCCGCCGCCCTGATCGTCCGAGCCTTTGCCTCAGCGCGGCGACAGAAAAGGGCGCACCGATCTGGGCGACGCAGGTGACATCTCCGATGTCGATGCCCAGTTCCAGCGTCGAGGTACAAACCGCCGTCGTCGGATTCCCGCTTTTCAGCTTGTCTTCCACAAACTCGCGATGGCCTTTGGACAGGCTGGCGTGATGAGGGAAGAACTCTTGTGGCAGATGCGCGCTTTCGCTCATGACTCGCAGCCGATCTGCGTAAATTTCCACCTGCTGTCGATTGCCGGCGAAGACAAGGTTGTTGGATCCGCGCAGCTTTTCGAACAGATGCCCCGCGATCTGTCGAGTGGTCGCGCCATCATCGCCATCGCCGCCGGACACGTATCCGCGCAACTGCAGGCGCAATTCTGCGCCCGAATGTTCGGCCTTGATCAACTTCACAGCTGACGCATCCTCCGGACGTAGATAGGCCTTCGTGAGCTCCATGTCGCCAAGCGTAGCCGACAAGCCTACTCGTCGAATTCCGTGTCCGGTCGCCAGTTCCAGCCGCGTGAGCAGCGAGCGCAGTTGTATGCCTCTTTCGCTGTCCAGAAGAGTATGGAGTTCATCGATAACGACGGCGTTTGTGCCGCCGAAAAGGCGCTGGATTTCCATTCCTCTTCTTACAAATAGCGATTCTAGGGACTCCGGCGTTATCAATAGAAGCCCACGCGGGTTACGGCGGGCCCTTTCTTTGATATTTGCCGGTATGTCTCCATGCCAAGGAACGACGGGGAGGTCGATGCTGTCACAAATCCCTTCGAGCCGACGTGTCTGGTCGTTAATAAGCGCCTTCAAGGGACCGATATAGACGAGGTCGAAACCTCCCGCCTTCGCCACATCGCTTTCCAGAACCTGCGAAATGAGCGGTAGAAACGCAGCTTCGGTCTTCCCGCCTGCCGTGGCGGCTGCAATTATCAGGTCATTCGAAGCGTCCATCACTGCATGGACGGCATCCGACTGAAACTTCCGCAGTTCTTTCCAGCCTTGACCCCTAATCCATTTCTGGATCGGTCGCGCAAGCTGGTCAAAGGCGCTCATGACAATTTGAAACTGGCCAGGTCGTCATCTGAATTGCTGACCGGGGCCGCCACCGGCTCGTCGGAAATGTCGCTCATGTCGTCGCCGGTGTCCGGTTCGATGGCCAGATCACCAATCAGGTCACGCCATGTCGTACCGGGGTTCTGGTCAATTACTGAGAGCATGTCGACAAATGCTTTCACCGTGTTTCTCGGTGTGCGGAAATAGGCTTCTCCGATACGGCGGGAGCAATGGTCCATGAACGCGACAAGAGCCTCGTCGGGTAGGGAATGACCGTCCTCAAACATGACCTCGCGAATATTCTGCAAAAGGACAAAGAGGTCTTCCGGGGTCAGATTGGCAAGCCGGATGACGGGTCCTGTCATGTCGACAAGGCCTTCACGAACGAAGGTGTTCTCCGCCAAACGTGTGTGCAGTGCCTCATAGCTGTAAAGGCCCCGTCGCGTGTCCATGAGGAGCTCCGGCGTGCCGCCCATTAGAAATCCGATACTGCCGGCCCCTCCCTGGAGTACGTCATTCAAGATGCGGAGTATCTGCTCGAAATTGGCGTTGCGCGCCTGAGACGAAGTCAACTTGTAGAGATTGACCATTTCGTCCAGCGACACGAGAAGACCCTTATATCCCGCTTCGCGGACGAAGGCCGCCATCAGTTTCAGGGCGTCATAGACATTGGCATCGTCGATTATCGTTCGCACGCCAAGCGACTTACGGGCATCGGTCCGGGTCGAGTATTCGGCGCGAAGCCATCGCAACGCCGCTGTTTTCAGGTCTTCGTCGCCAGTTTCATGTCCTTCCCAGTATTTTCCTATGACCTCGGCGAAGTCGAATCCTCCCGTGAACTCTTCGAAATGGGCCAGTTTCTCCCTAATGACGATCCCGGTCGCCAGATCGCGTTCCTGCGCTTCCTTGTGGGATTGGGTCACGAAACGCTCGACAATGCTCGCCATCGCGCCGCCGCCGGGTTTGGTCCGTGTGGCAAGATTGTGCGCCAACTCCGCATAAAGACCTCGGGCCTGGCCGCCAGTTGCATGCAGACGACGATCAGGAGCCAAGTCGGCGGACAAAACGACCAGACCTTTTTCCATTGCGACAAGCCGAATGAGATTGAGGAAAAAGGTCTTGCCCGATCCATACTCGCCGATGATGAACCGGATTGCCGCACCACCGTCCGCGACGCGCTCCATATCCTTCACCAGTTCCTCGATTTCCCGAGCACGGCCTACCTGGATATGCTGCAGTCCGAGTTTGGGAACCACGCCGGCGCGAAGAGCCTGAATTATCGTGTCACGTTCTCTACGTTTTAATGCGGCCACTAAACTGCTCCCCCGATCTGCCCATCAAGTAGACGAATGATATCCTTGTTCAGTTCAAGTCCATCGTATTCCTCGACTAACGCATCGTCATATCTTTCGAATGCCCATTCGTTGATCGTCTCAAGGCATCCTGCCGCCAATAGATTATGACGCTTTGCCAGTTCTGCAAATTCGCCTTCACTCCAATGAACGCGCTGTATCAGTTCATCAACAAACGCTGCGTGCCCTACGTCCAAACCGTCGAACCGGCGTGTTTTACCCATCCCAGCATCATTCTCCGTTTCCAGGTTTTCGGACGCGGCCTCCTCCTCGCCGTCGGCGAAAATAGCGCCCAAAACCGCAGAGACTCGCGAAGTGTCGGAACGAATTGCTGCAATTCTCGCTGCGTCGAGTCCATTCCCGCTGCTCTCTTCAGGAATTTGGTCGCCCGGCAGAGCCGCGACGGCCCGTTGCACAACAACTGGCTCGTCGGAACCCCCACGGGCATGAAGGTCCGAATAAACAGATTGTGTGGGTAGACCCAGTGCTCTGTATATGGATTCAACTCGTCGGACTTCATCGGCATGAACAACGGAGTCCGCATGCACCATCGATACCACAAAATTTCGGATAGCCCGCTGGTTCTCTGAAGATGCGCTTTTTAACTTGCTGCGAAACAACGCAAAGTCCGGTGGAACGGCGAGTAACCACATCAAGTTCGCGACCATTCGCAGCCGTTCCCGTGCATTGAGGCCGGGAAGGCCCTTAACAAGTTCAAGCAAGGACTTTTTCTCTGAGACGTCCACTTTATTGTCCGCCTGGGCGACAAATACTCCCAAAGCAACCTGCAACAATCCATCGCGATAGGCCTCGCTTACCTCGTTGCGCACAATCTCTTCCGACGGCAGTTGAAAGAGGATCATCGGCTCGTCAATTTTCGGTGTTCGGAGCGAATACCGGGAGTCCGGCGCGATGCCGAAACCGAGACTTGCCAACGCATCTTCCACGTCAACAAGCTGTCGTTTACTGATTTTGTCTGGGCGGTCGTTCTCTAGTCTTTCGACTAAATCAGCTGCAACGACTTTACCTCCAGCATTCACGATCCCCCACAGCCATGCCGTCAAGGCTTCCACGTCGCCCGAGCGATGAGTTGAACGGAGTTCCTTTGGGAGCAGCGCAAATGCTTCGATGGTCCCTCTCTTTTCCGGATTCTTGCCGACGAAACGGCTATATTTTGCAAGTTCGCTCATTGCCTCGTCAGCGATTTCCTGCGCTGCACTGACCGGTCTTTTGAGTAGCGAAATGTCTGGAAGGGCGTCGTTCTTAAACCGAGGAGTGTAGGTTCGCTCGAACTCCCCGGACGCTGCACGATAATGAAGCGAAAGGGTCTTCTTCGGTACCCGAACCTTCATCCCATCCGGATAGCGGTTTTGGAATTTCCTTCGGAACAGGGTGCGAAACTCTTGTTCGCAACGCTGCGCCGCAGTGCGCACGTTGGATTCAGGATGACAGTACCACCAACTCAAGGTCCAATCGGCGTCCAATTTGCCGGAACCCGCGACAATTGCCCCGACAGCAACCTTTAGCGATGCTGGAAGCTCGTATCCGCGATTATTGAAGGTGGGGTTTCGCAAGGCCGGTGAATTGGACACGACCTTTCCGAACTCAATGAAATCCTGAAGATATTTCTGTGCCGAATAGTTGTCTTGATAGAGCTGGCTAAGGCGTTCGGCCTCATCCAAGATTTCCTGCTTTTCGTCGCTTTCCGGGTTCTCGACCAGGAAACGCCGTTCGAGACCATAGAAGTAAAGAAACATGTAGCCGACATTGAACGCCGGATCATTTCGACCGTCGGCGAGCCACTTGAGATATGTGGCACGTGAGACTGGAGGAATCGAGGAGTAGTTAGGCCAATAATCCAGCCCTTTACCCTCTTTGTCTGCGGGCTCCCTACCAATAGGGAGTGCTGGATCGATGTAAGCGCGGCATTTTCCGCCGTTCCGGCCTGCTCGCGGTGGCGTGCCGACGTACACCATTCCCCCGATCTCCCACCCTCTGACGGATGCGGGTCGATGTTTTGGTATCCAGCCTCTTTCGGCGTTATGGGAACTCGCTGGATATTTACTGTACGTCTCCGCTCGCGTTACCGACAATCTGGAATCAGACGGATCGGCTACATGATGGGGAACACTCAGACCTTTGCCAGCTTCTGTCGTGGAATGCTTTGTTCGTTCGTCTTTTGTGATGGAGGGCGTTTGTTTGCGTTGTCCAAAAGACACTGCTCGCGACTGCGTCCTGATTTCGGCTTCTTTTACCTTGTTCCCCGATCTGTGGATTTTCCGCCGCCGGAGGCTCCGTCGTGCATGCACGAAAGCAAGAATGGGCGGGAGAAACAGGCCGATCAATCCAGCCCAAACACTATCCGTTGTCCCGCCGAGAGCGACCGCCAAGGCGATTAAAGTCAGAATAAAATACAGAAGATAATAGGCAATCAAACGTATGACGAAAAAGAACGCCGTCGAAAGAAATTCCAACATGAACCACCGGTCCCCAAGCCGGAAACTGTTGCTCAAGAGGGTAGCGGTTTGAAAGTGTTGCGCCAACCATCATGTTCAGAGAACCATGCAAACGACGCATCGTGCAGCACCAACGAGGGGCAAGGATTTCTGCGCTGCGCTAGTTCAGCAGCCTAATCTCCGTCGATAACAGCCCTCCGGCATTTACCGACCAACAATTCTACACGATAAGTTCAATTCTTATTGGAGACCAATCTGCAGTCATTCGCGCTGATCGTTCCGTAAGCAGTCTCGGTATTTATGCCTCCGAAACCGTTCTTTGCGCGATAGGTCATGCGCACTCCGATTTCGCCGCGAGCGTTCTTTTCGGTGAAGCGCGTTTCCACGTGTTCAAAGCTCGACGGATCGCGAAGCTGGCTTTTTACGCTCTTCACGAATTCCCGCGAAGAGCCATCCCATACCGAAAAGCATTCCGATCCGTCGCGGGAAGCGGCACGTTTTCCATCACCGCCGGTTTCGAATGAAGACGATATAATTGCCACCACGATGCAAAACGCGAAGATCGCCCCGCCAAATTTCATCCCCTGACCAAAGCTAACCTGCCCGTCGGGCTTGCGGTTCGGCTTCGTTTCAACCGTATCAGCAGGTCGGTCCCCCTTCTCAACGATTTTCCGGGCAGCCTCCAACTCGTCTTGGCTGATTTCGCCACGTGCACGCATTGTTACGAGTTCCGCAATCATCGCATCTCTACTGGCCATATGTGCCTCCTGTTCGTTGGCGCACTTTCAATAGTCGCCTCTTTTTCGCGGCACGTTCCAAGAAAATATCTAATTTTTGGATAATCCAGTTTTCGGATTAGCCGGTTCAAACAGCTTTTTTGGACCCGCTAAACTGATGTCGAAATCGCTACATTCGGAACGACATCAGAAGTTGACCGAGCTGCTACTTGCTCGACGCAAGGCATCGGGAATGACACAAGCCGATGTGGCTCGGGCAATGGGGCGGCACCAGCCATTCATCGCGAACATCGAGAAAGGTGAGCGGCGCGTCGATCTGATCGAGCTTTTAGAAATGTCGGAAATCGTCGGTTTCGACGTCCATGAATTGATCGACGAGCTGAAAAGCGCCTAGCGACTGAAACCGCCATCGGGGACAAAATCCCGGCAAATCCCCGGCAAATTACGCGCCGACATGGACACGCCACCTCATCAGGCATCACAGAATAACTGGCGCGTCATAACAGCGGAGGCCGGGCCTGTTCCTCATTGCCAGCGAGGCGCACATATCGGGCGACCATTTCATCCGAACGATGGCCGGTCTGTTGCCGTATCGCCCACGCAGTATGACCAGCGATGGCGGCACTCGTTGCGTATCCCGCTCGCAAGCTATGGCCCGATATGGATTTCGGATCGATGCCGACAGCCTCGGCGCGTCGTTTCAGAATGTTGGCGACGGCATGACCTGTCAACGCGGACGATCCAAGATTGCCGTGCCGGTCGATGGACCTGAATAGCGGCCCTTTAAAGATAGCGGCACCTTCCAGCCATCCCCGGACCGCCGCGACGGGACAGGTCAGCTCGTCACTGGCAGGCACGTCCACGATACGCCCCTCGCCATAGGGGTCGGTTTTCGAGCGCCGAATGACAATTCGTATACCGGCTGCTGTGAACGCCAAATCCCGCACATCGAGGCCGACCAGCTCAGATCGGCGTAATGCTCCCGCGAAGCCGAGCAGGATAAGAGCGCGGTCGCGCTGGCCGGTCAGATCACGCGGTATGGCGCGGACGATGGTGGCAATCTCGGTAACGGCCAGCGGTTTGGCCTGCTTCTGAGGCTTTCCGTGAATTCGCCGGATGCCCTGCATCGTCCGCCGAACGAGTGGATCAGCGGTCGGTGATTTGTGGCCAGCTGATAGATGCGCCTGCGAGATCGAAGAGAGCCGCCGCTTGAGCGTGGCTATCGAGAGGCTCGTGGCATGATCTGCGAGATAGGTGGCGATTGTCACCGGTGTCGCCGGGATCGTTCCGCCCCATTGATAAAACTGCTTAAGGTCGGACCGAATGGCATTGTGTGTCGCAGGACTGATCGCGTACTCCAGATAGCAGGCAAACTTATCACCCGGCGCGAACACCTCCGCAATTGCACGATTCGTCGGCTGCGTCCCGCTTCTGAGGCCCGATAAGGCGGAATTATCGGCCGTTAGATTTTCCGCTTCACATTCAAGGGTGGTCTTATCCATTTTGTCTCTCCACAATTTGCATCGAGCACGCAGGACAGATCCGCTATCGTCAAACGAAGAAAGGCGTAAACATAGACTTCCGGAAGTGGTGGTTAGCCCTTAGTCAAGGCCCTCTTGCAGTGCGAAAAACACTATTCGACGCCTTGATTTAAGACCTTATGTCGCCCGCGTGCACAAAGCAGATGTTAAGAGAGTCGTCTAAACGGCAGATCATGATGGGGACTGTATGGCCGAGAAACAGAAACAAGTTGCCCTTTCGGGCCCCCTGATTGAAGCTGTTAAGGGTCAAAGATGCGTTCTCTTTCTTGGGGCGGGCGCATCGAAAGAGGCTAAAAACTCGAATGGAGAGACTCCGCCCGACGCGGATCAGCTCCGTGACATTCTAGCAAGTCGCTTCTTTGGGAAGCCGATGCCCAATCGGGACGTCATGGGTGTCGCCGAGATGGCAATTGCGACGACCGGTTCTGGGCCCCAAGTCTATGAGGAAGTTCGCAAAGCATTTAGTGGCTTCACACCACAGGGCGCTCACAAGCTGATTCCAACCTTCAGTTGGCGAGCAATCGCCACGACGAATTACGACACAATTGTTGAAGAAGCCTACAGAGAAGTAACGAACAAAGTCCAACAACCTGTAGCGTTCGTTAAAGATGATGAACCCATCGACGACCGCTTACGTGAATTTCCAAATCCTGTCCCTTACCTTAAACTCCACGGTTGCCTCAATCATATCCACGACGGCGACATTCCGCCGGTTCTTTCGAGAGAGGTTTATTCGACATACTCAAAGAATCGCACGCGGCTTTTCCTTCGTTTGAAGGACATGGCATTCGAGCACACCTTCATATTCGTCGGATACAGACTCGATGACGCCCACATTCGGGATCTCATTTACAATCTTGGCCCTGATCGCCGACCAAGATGGTACATGGTGACCCCCAACGCCGAAGACGAGGATATCGCGTTTTGGGCGACTAAGAATGTCGAACTAATCAAGGCCTATTTCGGAGACTTCATGGCGGCGCTCGATAACGCTGTACCGCCGCTGTTTCGTCGACTGCGTCAGCCGGCAGACGTTGCGGAATTTCCGATCAGGCGCTTCTACAAGACACAGACGCTCGAGTCTGACCGTACTAACCGCTCATTGCGCGATGATCTTACTTTCGTGCACGCAGAGATGCCGTTCGATCATCAAAGCCCCGAACAATTCTATTCCGGGTACGATACCGGCTGGGGTGCGATCATCGACAGGCTCGATGTGCGTCGGCAAGTTGAGGAAGATATTCTTTTTAAAGCCATCCTGGAGAATGAAGCCCCAAGTGGTCCGGTAGTGATCACGGCAAAGGGACCTGCCGGATCGGGAAAGACCATTGCGCTTAAGCGATCCGCCTACGAGGCGGCAACAGCCTCCGACGCCCTAGTCCTTTGGTTCAACGATGATGGCGCATTGCGCCCAGATGTTTTTGTGGAACTTCATGAACTTACCGGCAGAACGATCTACCTGTTCGTGGATGATGTCGGCCTTCACGTCGACCGACTGCTGACGCTCTTAAGGGCGGCACGCGGGGCAAAGCTTCCACTAGTTGTCGTCGGAGCCGAACGGGATGCGGACTGGCATACCTATTGCGGTGCGCTCGAAAATGAATTTCCGGGGCCGGAACTGAAAGTGCGGTATCTCTCTCGCAAGGAAATCAATGGCCTCATTGACTTGCTCGAAAAACACGGCTGCCTCGGGCTTTTGGCGAGTGAAACACGTGACGAGCGCATACGTCAATTCGAGTCGGTTGCGGAACGGCAACTGTTGGTCGCCCTTCACCAGCTGACGCAAGGCAAGCCCTTTGAGGAAGTCCTTAGGCTAGAGCATCAGCGTATAAGTCCCGAGCAAGCCCGGCAGCTGTACCTCGATATTTCGACGATGCATCAATACGCTGTTGGCGCACGGGCCGGTACGATATCGCGTATTTCGGGGATCACTTTTGCGGATTATCAGGAAAAGTTCTTCTCTCCTCTTAAGAATATTGTCCGCGCCGAGACCGACAGATACTCAGGTGACTACAGTTACAGGACCCGCCACGCCCGGATTGCACGGCTTGTCTTTCGTCAGGCCTGCCCCACAGATAACGAAAAGGCCGAACAGTTTGCGCGGCTGATTTCCGGCTTAGATTTCGGCTACACATCGGACGCCCGTGCTCTCGAACAAATGACCAAAGGCAGGGCGCTTGCTGATACTTTTTCCGAACCGCAGCCTGGCCGGCATATTTACGAAGCCGCAATCGCCGTAGCCCCGAAGCAAGCGTTTCTCTATCAACAATGGGCGCTATTTGAGCTTCATCACCCCCACGGATCGCTTGATGAAGCTGAACGACACGCGAACCTGGCCCATGAAATCGAGCCAAAGAACACTGCCGTAATCCACTCGCAAGCTGAGATTGACCGCATACGCGCAACGAAGGTCGATTCGGCTCTATTGAAGGATCAGCTTCGAAGACGCGCCCGCGAGCGTTTGAACTCGTTGCCGTCCAGTAGCCGCTTTGCGGTTTCGAGCCGGTGTAAGTTGCTGGTCGACGAACTTTCGGAACTTAATCGCGACTTGAACAACGACACGCCGGAACACGATGTGATGTTTTTCGCGGAAAAAGTGAAAGAGACCGAAAATCGCATTCGTCTCGCGAACCAACAGTTCCCCGACGATGCTGATATCGTTCAGGTTGAGGCTCGCTTTCGTGAAGTGATCGACCAGGAGGAACGCGCACTCCGTGCATTGGAAAAGGCGCTTAGATTGAATCCCAAAGGCTCAGGTGCGGCAATACGGGTAGCCCGCATCTATCGTACCCGCAAAAGCCCGGAAGACGCATTGAAGGTATTGACGGACACACTGGCTAGCAATCCCGACGATAAGAATGTGCATTCAGAGTTGGCGCGACATTACCTCACTGAAGGAGTCGGCAGCGACGATCAGATCGAGACCCACCTGCGCCGGGCTTACTCCACCGGCGATGGAAACTATGAGGCGCGATTTGACCTAGCGCAGTTCCTATTCGTTCGCGGAGAAATGGCGAAAGCCGCTGATTTGTTCGATGAGATCGATGCCAAGGCACCCCAGTCGTTCCGTCAGGTTGCCAACAGAGAAAGCCCTTTCACGAACCGAATTCCGGAACAGTCGGGATATGTTCAATCAATCTCAGGGCACATGTTTTTTATCCGTCTTGGCGCATATCCAAGAGAGATTTTTTCCCACAAGTCGAATATTGCTCAGGGAGAATTCGAGGATTTGACCATCGGTGCCAACGTGCGGTTCCAAGTACGGTTTAATCGAAAGGGACCAGTTGCCATTTCCGTTTCAATTCTCTGAGTGGAATCGCGCTCGCTTTCGAGATGTCCCTACTTACACGAGTCAAAACGGCGATACCCAGCCGGTCGCCCAGTATTTCGGCGGAATGGGCGGTCCCGGAAACGAGCAGAGGCGTGGCTGTGCGATGCAATTCAATCATCCCTTCGCGAATTGTCCGGGCGCTCACGCAGGCCGTAGCCGGGCGAACAGATCGGCGACGGCATCCGGTGAGCCAAAATAACGGTTGGTGTTGAGGTGGCCGGCGCGAGGTGCATGGATACCGGGCAGCCCTTGCTCATCCACGCCGTCTATCCGTGCCGCATCGATGCCTGCGTTAATTCCATGCTGCTGATCGATGTCAGTTAGGAAGAGCGAGACCGCCAGTCCGGCGTCACGCGGGCCGGAAAGAGCTATGCCGCTCGGTCGGCGCTGCATGCGGTATCCTTTCGCCGCCGCGAGCGACAAGAAGGCCGAGAAAGTCTCCGAATGACCTCCCTCTCGGGCAAGCCGGTGAAGGTCATCGATGGAAGGAGGTGCGGACCTCCTCTGCTTTCCGATGAGCGTTGGCACGTCTATGTCGGCCCAATCGCCCCTCGGAGCAGCTTGATCAAAGCGGAACAGCGTCTCGATGCATTCGCCGGTCCATTCCCAGATGCGAGAATTGAAGCACCATTCCGAGCCTCGTTGCTCCAACATGGCGCGCAGCTCGCCGAAGCCGGTCTCCGTGTAGCCGCCGGCCAAGATTGCTATCTCAGGCGCTTTCGCGCTGTCCCAATGTCCACGGATGATATCGAGTTGATGGCCGGCCTCGCCGCGATAAACCCCGCCAACGGTCGATGCGATCTTGGCCTCTAGGGAGCCGGATCGGTCCGGCTGAAACCAAACCATTCCACCGCGAACGGAGGGTTTGACCTCGATGGCGATGACGGTCTCGGCCAGAAGGCCGATACTGTCCATACGGTCGCCCGTCGCTTCGACATCTCCGGCGAGTTCATCATAACCCCATTCCCGCGCCATCCAATCGACGGCTGCAAGTTGAAGTGATTTTTCGCGATAGACGTGCCCCATATGACTGTCCCGCTATTCCAGAAGGGACAGATTGGCCCGAGGCAGTATCAATTTCGTAAAACCGCTCTCGCCCGCAAGTCATCCAACAGGGGCAGGTCTGCCCGCAGCGCCTTTGCAGCGGACACCGCATCGAACGGCACCGATGACGTGAAGCCCTCGTCGGCGAGCGTTTTGAGCTTGAGCGAAATCACGGCTTGCCGCCGCCGCCGAACCAGACCGCTTTCAACACGGAACAGCAGGCCACCCAACACCTTCCGGCGCTGAGCGGGACCGATAGCATCAGTCAGCATGCGGGCCGTTTCGCATCGGGATTTCAGAAAGCGGTCAAGAACCGCCAGCCCCTCGCGACTGAACATGTCGTAGGCGTAGGCAGGGACGCCATTCGGCAGCAAGACGGTTTCCGTCAGGTCTGGATCGTCGGCATACGCCACCGGCGCAAGGCTGCCACCGGGTTCATTACGAGCCAACTCGGCTACCAGCATAGGCAATGTCTCGCCCGTCTTTCGGTACCCCGCTTTACAAACCTCGATGAGATCAGGGGCACAGCCGGAGCATGACAGCGCCGACCAGATCGCGTTGGGGCTGACTTGTGCCGGACTGCTATTTGGCCGACCATAGCGGTTCTGCTCCATCAGATTGACGATGGCGGAGGCACGGTTGAGAACAGCCCCCCATTCACTGATGCGCATCAACTGCTTGTCAGGCATTTCACGCCGCAACTCGGCGCGAGCCGTTTTCATTTCCGGGTGATTGCCGACGGTGATGAGCAGATCATCAGCGCCACGATCTTTCGGAGCGACGCACATCGATACGATGAATGCGGCAGCCGCACTCCAGTCGTCGCCGAATTGACGCCTCCGCTCCCGCGCACCGATGGCAGATATAACGCCGGAGATTGTCTCCAGGCTTCCGAGACCAATATCCTCGAAGCAGATGCCGGCCAATCTCCGCCAGAGCCGGGCCGGCTCTTGATCCAGCAAGGTCGCGGCTGCGCGCAGCGCGGTTTCAGGTTCGCCCCGCCGGATTGCCTTCTGCAAAATGGCCATCGCCACATATGGAGAGACGGGATAGGGCGAAGGCGAGCTTAGGGACAGATTGGCGGCGAAAAGCTCACCCTGGCGCGGCGAACGGACTTGTCTCGTGTCGGTCATTATCCCTCCATATTTCCACGGAGGAAGCGAGACTTCGTTCCCACATAACAGCGTAGAACAAGTTCCGGTTACCGACCTTAAATTATTTCGCTACCGGAGGTTTTTTGGCGCGAGGGTTAACCTGAGACCGGGTTCTGAATAGGACCCATTTCGAATGTCCTCGATGCTGTCCCCCGAAATGATTGGAGACATATTAAAGGGCTAGGGAGCGTCGTTGCCGTTGGTATCATTACCCAGCTCTGCGGCGATACGCAGGATGTCGGCCTTTGCGTACAGAGCCTGTCGCCCGGTCCGATATCGCGTTTCCGGCAGCAGCCCTTTCGCTTGCCACCTTCGGATTGTTCTAACCGAAACTGAAAACAGCTCCGCGACTTCTTCGACAGACATTTTTTCGTTTCGTTTTAGGTACATTGGGCATCGTCCCCACCGAGTGTCACAGGTAAGCAATTATGATCACGAAGGGAGGCCGTCGAAGAAGCCCGACTGGTTCAGTGCCGAAGGGAAGTCCTCCCACAAAGCCTCGTAATCCAGCATCAACGCCGAGCTGCCTTGAAGCTTGAGTTCGACCAACGCCTGCCGTTTGGGAGAGAGTAATTTCACGGCGCGGCTGACGCCCCGCACCCTCGCGGAGTCCGCGAAAATTGTTGGGTTGAAACCAAGCATCGCCTCGCTAATGGCGCTGACGGGATACAGTTCAACCTGGGCGAACGGATTTTTGAGCGTGTGGAGGTTCTTGCCAATGAGGCCAGGGTTCACGCGGCATTCTATGCGGAGATTGGTTTGGTCGGTGGCCTTGTCGTGTTTGTCATAGGCTACAAGACGGTTCTTTCCGGTCGGTGCCCCCAAATAGGCGGTTTGAGGTCTCCCATACTGATCGCTGTAAACGCCGATTTTCTTCTTTCCGATGGTGCGCACAATCACATCTTCTAGGCGCAAACCGACGTGGTCGACCGCAAGGTCGATACGGGTGCATTTGCCGTTCTTGAAGAACGCCTCCGGAGATGGATCGAAGTGGCTTTGCATAAACCCGTAGAGACACGTCCAAGCTTCACCGTCGAGGTTCGCGGGATTGAAATCCAGTCGGAACGAAGGGCGATTCCCGACTTTTGGGCCAGCTTCAATCAATATCTTTGCCGGCTTCAGATTGGGTAATTGCTGGGGAAGCGTAATAGTGGCCCGGACTTTGTAAAGCCCGCCTGGCTTTGTCGAGACCCCAGGTTCCTTAGTTATGTTGTCGCTGAGCAGGCTCGAAACCGATTGTGCGGTACTTTCTTCGCTGACCGTCATGCAAATTGTTAGACGGTCAACTTTAATATTCGATGTGATGGTAGGTTCTGTCTTCTCTAGCATTGTTTCTCTCTTTGATTGGACGTCGGCTTTAAGAGGGAATGGCAGGGAGCGGATTTCGCCAATGCTTCGCCGGCGGACTCGTCCGCGTCATTGGCTTTTCAAAAGGAATTCTGCGAGACGCGCTCAGCTTGCCGCGTCATATTCCGCAGTTGAGGAGCGGGATCGCTCAGATAGCCAAGCGTCCAGATCGCTTGGGCGGTAGAGTACCCGTGCTCCGATCTTGATGAAGCGCGGTCCTTCTCCGGTCAGGCGGCTCTTGGCCAAATATGAGCTGCTTACGCCAAGCACCTCAGCGGCCTCTCGTGTTGAAATGAGTCTGTCCGCGCCGGGCATGGCTGAACCTCCTGATATCTGCGCGTTGATCGCAGGAGATTGTCGCTCATAGCGGTGCATTGTCACGCGGGAAGATAGCCAAAATATTCGGCTAATTATCTGGCTTCCCGTCATCCCTTCTTGGTGGCTGCGGCCAAATCGGCCTTGATCGAACTGATGCTGCGTTTTTTGCGGACCGCGACATCCTCAATAGCGACCCCCCGCGGTTTTCCATTCGGCCACTTTTCGGGTTCAACCTTCGGATGACGCTGCTCTTCATCGACCGCCCACTTCGTGGCTAGGATTCGCGTCCGTTGTATCTGAGTTCGCGGCGGTCTTCCTTTGCTCCGCCTTTGAAGGACAAGCTTCCCAGGTATCAACGCCACAGGATACTCTTGGGGATCGAGATAGTCGGCGAGGAGAAGTAGTGCATCTCGGGGATCGCAATCACCGTTCCTCAGAACCTGCGCAGCGCGCAACGAATCGCCTTCAGCGAGGGCCTTATCCAATTCGTCGAAGCTTTGATCGGCAGCGGTTATCGCACCATCATTCTCGGTCTCATTCGCCATTGCCGATCAGTCTCCCGATTCTTCCAGCTGCATCTTGCAAGGCGGCATCCTGCAGATGGGCGTATATCGCTGTGCTACGCGGATTCGCGTGCCCAAGCAGTGCGCCAACAATCGAAAGAGGCTCGCCCGCGCTTGCCGCCAAGCTGCCGAATGTATGACGCAGCGTATGCGGTGTAATCCCTTCAAGCTTTGCGTGCCGCAAGATTGTGGGCCAGTGTCGCTTCACTCCGGTGAAGTAGCCGCCGCCCCGTTCAGCCGGAAATACGTACTCGGAACCTGGAGTTGGATTGATAGCTGAAATAAAGGCGCATGCTTCGGGAGACAGCGGCCGAATGCTCTTACCTGTCTTAGTTTCGGCCAACACCAATCTTGATCGCTGCAGGTCTATTTCTGACCACTTGAGAGAGGCAATCTCGTTATTCCTGCACCCGGTCAAAAGCCAAAGTCGGACGATCTGTTCAACCTTGGGATTTACACCTCTCTGCGTGGCAGTCCGCAACGCGGCGAACAGACTTTTTATCTCCTTAGGCGAAAGAAATCGCTCGCGCTGATTGAACGTTGGTTTTCTGACATTCAGGCACGGATTGGTTCCCAGAAGTTCGTGCCGGACGGCAAACGAAAAAAGCGCAGAAAGGTCTCTCGCCACCTTGCCGGCAGCGCCGCGCCCGCCACGAACGATTTTCCGGCCACGCTTTCCAGTCTTCACGTCTTTCGAAGTCTTGCCTTCTTCGATCTGACGGATCATCCGTTCGACATCACGAGGGCGGACACCTGATATCACCATTTTTCCGAGCAACGGTGAAACATGATTCCGCAGTCGCGCAATCGTATATTTTGCGGTCAGCGGTTTTAGATGGCCGATGCCATCTCGTTCATATTGGTCAATGAGATCATTGACCGATAGCTCATCTAACCGAGCCTGCTTCGCGAACGCTGGATCTTCATCATTTGCGACGGCACCAAGTATCCGTTTGGCCTGCTTTCGTGCCTCATCGACGGTTACTGGACCATATCGGCCAATTCGCAAGAATCGCCGGGGCGCAGATCGGCCTCCGCCTTTCGCTCGGTATCGGACAAAGAAACTTCGAACGCCAGTCGGTTCAACGCGAAGGCAGAAACCGGGAAGATCGGTGTCCCAATATTCCTTGCGCTTCTCCTCCGGCTTCACTCCCTTCACGAAAGTTTGCGTGAGCCGCACGGTGCTGGGCCTCGTCATCTAGATAACCTATCTGGTGTCCTCCGAGTGGCCACAGCATAGGAATCTGCAGGAATGCCTGTCAATCCGGATGAAAGGCAACTTATTGATTTATTTGAAGAAATGAACTCGTGGGAATAGCTGTCAATTCGTAGGAATGCGTATGCCAGTCTTTGCCAAGGTTGGGGTCGTGAGTTCGAATCTCATCGCCCGCTCCAAATTTTCAGGCATCCAAAGCCCCGGTTTCCGGGGCTTTTGCTTTTTCAGTCATAATGACACGGATACGTCCGGAAACGCACGCAAGTGCGGTTCTGGCCTGACCGGATTTCGGCGCTACACCGGAACCCGTGTCAAGCTGAGTGTTCGGCAACGGCATCGGCGCCGCTTTTCCGACGAGATCGCTTTCGAACGACTGGCCGTAAAGCCGGCGAGGATGGCGACATCGACCGCGTACCGAATCCGCAGGGTGACCCTGCTTCGGTAGTCTGCCCGACCTGCTACGGCTGATTTTTGCCAGGCTCTTTTCAATGGAAATTCCGGCCACGGGGCATCGCCCTAGCCGAAGCTTCACTTCGCTTCAATTGGTCGTAATCACTGCGCAATTGCGGGGCCTCTTTCAGCAATTGGGCGAGGCGCGAGCGCGGTTTCAGCTTCTCCCGGATTTCGATCACCGGCCGTCTTACCTCGTCTGCATTGGCAAGCCCGGCATCGCCAAGATCCATATCGCATGTCTCGTCCTTTTCCAGTTCGCCGAGCAGCGGCGTCAGATCCTCGATTCGTTCCGCCACCACATGGATGACGCCCATCTCGTTCTGCAGCCTGCCCGAAACGCGCACCAGCCGCGAACCGAGCACCAGGGAACGGTAACGTTCGAAGGTCTTCGGCCAGACAATGACATTGGCCACGCCGGTCTCGTCCTCCAGCGTCATGAAGATAACGCCCTTGGCCGAGCCCGGGCGCTGACGGACAAGCACGAGACCCGCGACATCCGCGCGCAGGCCAGAAGCGATCCGGTCGAGGCTTTCATGGCGCATCACGCCGAACCCGTCGAGTTGCCGGCGCAGGAAGGAAACCGGATGCGCCTTCAAGGAAAGCGACACATAGCGGTAGTCATGCACCACCTGTTCGCCGGGTGGCATCGGCGGGAGGCGGACTTCGCTCTCGCCGGCAATTTCGATGCCGGCCTCGTCCGGGTCGGCGCGCTGCGATATCCGCTCGAACAGCGGCATCCGCTCCTCGGCCACATGGTCGTCCAACGCCCGCACCGCCCAAAGCGCGGCGCGCCGGTCGAGCCCGATGGAGCGAAAGGCGTCGGCATCGGCGAGCCGCTCGATCTGCGCCCGTTTCAGGCCCGACCGCAGCCACAGATCGCGCACCGAATCGTAGCCGCGGCCGCGCCGCTTTACGAGCTGCGCCATGTCGTCCTCGCGCAGTCCCTTCACCTGCCGGAAACCGAGCCGCACCGCCTTTTGCGTCTCGATGACATTTTCCATCTCGCGGTGCCGCCGCATGATCCGCATGGCGGTTTGCGCCTCGTCCGGATCGCGGTCCTCAAGCGTGCTGTCCCAGTCCGACGCGTTGATGTCGACGGGCCGGATCTCGACGCCATGCTCGCGCGCATCGCGCACCAGTTGCGACGGCGCATAGAAACCCATCGGCTGTGCATTGAGGATCGCCGCGCAGAAGACGTCCGGATAATGCGCCTTCAGCCAGCAGGACGCATAGACGAGCAGCGCGAAGGACGCGGCATGGCTTTCCGGAAAACCGTATTCGCCAAAACCCTCGATCTGGCGGAAGCAGCGCTCGGCGAAATCCGCCTCGTAGCCATTCGCCACCATGCCGTCGATCATCTTCTGCTGGAACGTATGAATGGTGCCGACGCGCCGAAACGTCGCCATGGCGCGGCGCAGCCGATCGGCCTCGCCCGGCGTGAAGCCGGCGGCGACGATGGCGATCTTCATCGCCTGTTCCTGGAACAGCGGTACGCCCAGCGTCTTGCCGAGCACCTGTTCCAGTTCCTTGCTCGGATAGGAGACCGGCTCCTTGCCCTGCCTGCGGCGCAGATAGGGATGCACCATGTCGCCCTGGATCGGGCCCGGCCGGACGATCGCCACCTCGATGACAAGGTCGTAGAAATCGCGCGGGCGAAGCCGGGGCAGCATGGTCATCTGCGCCCGGCTCTCGATCTGGAAAACGCCGAGCGTGTCGGCGCGGCAGATCATGTCGTAGACTTCCGGCTCTTCCTTACGCATCGATGCGAGCGTCACCGGCCGGTCGTAATGCAGCGCCAAAAGGTCGAAGGCCCGGCGGATGCAGGACAGCATTCCGAGCGCGAGAATGTCGATCTTCAGGATACCCAGCGAATCGAGATCGTCCTTGTCCCATTCGACCATGGTGCGCCCGTCCATCGCCGACTTGGTGATCGGCACGACCTCGTCGAGACGGTCGCGTGTGATGACGAAGCCGCCGACATGCTGGGAGAGATGGCGCGGAAAGCCCATGATCTCGGTCGACAGGCGCAATACGTTCTGCGTCGTGCGGTCCTCCATGTCGAGACCGGCGGCTTGCGCTTCGCGTTCGCCGAGATCGGCCGTCGACCAGCCCCATATGGAGCCCGAAATCGCGCCGGCGACATCCTCCGACAAGCCGAAGACCTTGGATACCTCGCGCGCCGCCGACCGCGCCCGGTAGGTGATGACGGTCGCCGCCAGCCCGGCCCGGTCGCGGCCGTATTTGCCGTAGATATACTGGATCACCTCCTCGCGGCGCTCATGCTCGAAGTCGACATCGATATCGGGCGGCTCCCGCCTTTCCGGCGAGATGAAGCGCTCGAAGAGGAGATCGGTCAGCGTCGGATCGACGTCGGTGATGCGCAGGCAGAAACAGACCGTGGAATTGGCCGCCGAGCCGCGCCCCTGGCAGAGGATGTTCTCCCCGCGGGCAAAGCGCATGATGTCATGGACGGTCAGGAAATAGGGCGCGTATTCGAGTTCGGCGATCAGCGCCAGTTCGTGGCGGATCTGTGCAGCGACCTTCTCCGGCACGTCCGTGCCATAGCGCTCATGCGCGCCAAGCCATGAAAGCCGCTCCAGCTCCTGCTGCGGCGAGGCGCTCTCCCCGTAAGGTTCTTCCGGATACTGATAGCACAATTCGTCCAGCGAAAAATCGAGCTCTCCGAAAAAGGCCAATGTCTCGGCGATTGCCGCCGGCTCCGAGCGAAACAGACGCGCCATTTCATGGGCCGGCTTCAGACAACGCTCGGCATGTGCCGACAGGCGGTAGCCGGCCTCGGAAAGCGGCACATGTTCGCGGATCGCGGCCAGAACATCGCCGAGCACCCGGCGTTCGGGATCGTGCCAGAGCACGTCGCCGACGGCCATCAGCCTCACGCGTGCGGCGCCCGCCAGCGCGCGGCTCGCCTCCAGCGTCACCCGGTCACGCCCGTCATAGCCGGGCGTCAGCGCCAGCCGCACGGACCGGCCAAAGGCGGATCTCAGCTCCCCGAGGAAGGAGAGACAGGCTTCGTCCAGCGCCTCGGGACGCGGCAGAACGGCTAGCGCCAGCCCCTCGCCCCATTCGAGGAGGTCGCCGCGCTGCAGAAGGGGCGCGCCCTTTTCGCCGCGCAGATTGCCCGCCGTCAGCAGTCGGCAGAGATGCCCCCAGCCAACACGATGCTTCGGATAGGCGAGCACGTCAGGCGTGCCGTCAGAAAAGACGAGCCGGGCGCCCGGCCGGTAGGCGAGTCCCGCCTCCTTCGCCGCCATATGCGCACGCACCGTACCGGCGACCGTATTGCGGTCGGCGAGGCCCAACCCCGACAGGCCGAGCCGTTTCGCCATCACCGCCAGTTCCTCGGGATGCGACGCGCCCCTGAGAAAGGAGAAATTCGAGGCGGCGGCCAGTTCCGCATAGCCGGCATGGTCCGTCACGCGAACATCCCGTGCAGGAACCATTGCGGCGCGCTGCCATCGCCGGCCGGGCCGTAAAGCCCGCGCCTGAACAGCCAGTAGCGCCGGCCGGCCTCGTCCTCGACACGGTAATAGTCGCGCGGTGCGGGCTTCAGATTTTCGGGCGCATCCACACCCCACCACTCGCCGCCAATGCGCTCCGGCCCCTCGGCACGGGTCACCCGGAACGAGGCGCGCCGCCAGCGGAAATGCTGGGGCGGACCTTCCGGCACGCCGGCGACGACCTCGACCGGCTCGGGCCGGGAAAGCAGCCGGGTCGGCCTTGGAGCCGCCGATTGGTTTGCCGGCAAAACATCGGAGGCGTTCGTCGCCGGTCGACGGAGTTCGGCGCGCTCCGGCTCGTGGCTTTCGACTGCTGCCAGCCGCGACACAGGGTGCTGTCCGTCGATGACGGCACCGTTGCCGAGCCGCGCGGCGATACGGTCGAGCAGCAGCGCGACATCCGGATCACCGGCCTCTCCCGCCTCGGCGAAATCGCCCTGCCCGTCCGGCATCGCGTCGTCGGCCAGGACCGAAAGACGGACGAGATCGAAACCGTAACCGGCATCGAGTTCGTCGCCGACCGCGGCAAGCCGCTCACGGAACAGCTTGACGACGGTTTCGGGATCGCGCACCGGCCGCGATGCGCCGACGCAGAGCCGGTAGACCGCGCCATCGACGCGAAACAGCGCATATTCCAGAACGCGCGCGCCGACGCCACGCCGCTCCAGCCCCGGCTTCAGCCGCATCGCCAGCG
>CEQG01043505.1_pt1 | contig 66402 bp, 71 predicted proteins | sample 350301 | NCBI WGS metagenome assembly CEQG01 (sample SAMEA2621242, study PRJEB7988) | marine metagenome | isolation source: saline water (ENVO:00002010), including | reverse complement strand
CTTTGTTGGCAGTAGAAAACAACTGCATCCTTTCCAAAGATGCAGACATTACTGCCTGCTTTGAAGTGCGTTTGCCGGAACTGTTTACGGTAGCTTCTGCGGAATATGAAGCCATTCATTCCGCCTGGCACAAGGCTATCAAAACTTTGCCCGATTTTACGGTTATCCATAAACAGGATTGGTACATCAAGGAAAGCTACGCTCCCGATTTAGCAAAGGAAGACCAAAGTTTTTTGGCTAAATCCTACCAACGCCATTTTAATGAGCGACCATTCCTTAACCATTATTGTTACCTGTTCCTTACCAAGACCACAAAGGAAAGAATGCGTATGCAAAGCAACTTCAGTTCGCTTTGCAAAGGTACGCTGATACCAAAGGAAATCAGGAACAAGGAAACGATACACCGTTTTATGGAGGCAGTCGCTCAATTTGAGCGTATCGTGAACGATAGTGGTTTCATAACCCTGCAACGCCTTACTGAAGACGACATTATCGGAACAGACGAAAAGCAGGGATTGTTGGAACAATACCTAACCCTGTCAAGGGAAAGCGGAACACCGATGCAGGACATCGCACTCGGAACAGAAGAAGTCCGTATAGGGAACAAAAGATTGAGCCTGCACACTTTGTCCGATACGGACGATTTGCCTGGAACGGTATCGGCTGATACCCGTTTTGAAAAACTATCTACCGACCGGAGCGATTGCCGTTTATCGTTCGCCGCTCCTGTGGGACTACTCCTTAGCTGTAACCATATCTACAACCAATATTTGTTTTTAGATAACAGCGAAGACAACCTGCAAAAGTTTGAAAAGTCCGCAAGGAATATGCACTCGCTGGCAAGGTATAGCAGGGCTAACCAAATCAACAAAGAGTGGATAGAAAAGTACCTGAACGAAGCCCACAGCTTCGGGCTGTCTTCCATAAGGGCGCACTTCAACATTATGGCGTGGTCGGAAGACCCTGCCGAATTGAAACAGTTGAAGAACGATTGCGGTAGTGCGTTGGCACTAATGGAGTGTAAGCCCAGACACAACACTACGGACGTAGCCACTTTGTATTGGGCAGGAATGCCGGGCAATGCTGGCGATTTTCCGAGTGAGGAAAGTTTTTACACTTTTATCGAACCTGCTTTGTGCTTCTTCACGGAAGAAACCAACTACCATAATTCGCCCTCTCCGTTCGGCATTAAAATGGCTGACCGCTTGACCGGAAAGCCTATCCATTTGGATATATCGGATTTGCCAATGAAACGTGGGATTATCACGAACCGCAACAAATTTATTTTGGGGCCATCTGGTTCGGGAAAATCGTTCTTCACAAACCATATGGTAAGACAATATTACGAGCAGGGCGCTCACGTTCTGCTCGTAGATACAGGTAATTCCTATCAGGGTTTGTGCGAACTTATCAAAGGAAAGACCAGAGGCGAAGACGGCGTTTACTTCACTTATACTGAAGACAACCCGATTGCCTTTAATCCTTTCTATACGGACGATGGTGTTTTCGACATCGAAAAGCGTGAAAGTATCAAGACCTTGATACTTACGCTTTGGAAGCGTGACGATGAACCGCCAACCCGTTCGGAAGAAGTAGCATTGTCAAATGCTGTAAGCGGTTACATCGAACGTATCAAACAGGACGATGTTTATCCGTCATTCAATGGTTTCTATGAGTATGTAAAAGGCGACTACCGTAAGGTACTCGAAGAAAAACAGGTAAGGGAAAAAGACTTTGACATCGCCAATTTTTTAAACGTTCTCGAACCCTACTACAAAGGTGGCGAGTACGATTATCTGTTGAACTCCGATAAGCAGTTAGACCTGCTTTCCAAACGCTTTATTGTGTTTGAAATTGATGCAATTAAAGACCACAAAATCCTCTTTCCTATAGTTACCATCATCATTATGGAAGTCTTCATCAACAAGATGAGGCGACTTAAAGGTATCCGAAAGCTCATTCTGATTGAAGAAGCGTGGAAAGCGATTGCCAAAGAAGGTATGGCTGAATACATCAAGTACCTATTTAAAACTGTAAGGAAGTTTTTTGGAGAAGCAATTATCGTAACGCAGGAGGTTGACGACATCATCCAGTCGCCCATTGTCAAAGAAAGTATCATCAATAATTCCGACTGTAAAATCCTATTAGACCAACGCAAGTATATGAACAAGTTTGATGATATACAGGCAATGTTGGGACTTACAGATAAAGAAAAAGGTCAGGTGCTTTCCATCAATATGAACAACGACGCTTCACGGCTTTACAAAGAAGTGTGGATAGGTTTAGGTGGTACGAACTCGGCAGTCTATGCCACCGAAGTAAGTCTCGAAGAATACTTAGCCTACACCACTGAAGAAACCGAAAAAATGGAAGTGATGCAGCTCGCCCAAGAGCTGGACGGTAACGTCGAACTCGCCATCAAGCATATCTCTATGCAAAGGCGTGACAAGGCAAATCAATAGTCATTAACAATTTAAAATTCAGAAACAATGAAAAAAGTATTGTATCTGGTGTGTACGGCACTAATGCTTGCCGTAGCACCGTCAGCAAAAGCCCAATGGGTAGTAACCGACCCTACAAACCTGGCATCGGGTATTCTCAATAGTGCAAACGAAATCGTACAGACTTCCTCTACCGTGAGTAATGTGATTAAGAACTTCAACGAGGTAAAGAAAGTGTATGAGCAAGGTAAAGAATACTACGACAAGCTTAAAGCCATCAACAACCTTGTGAAAGATGCCCGCAAAGTACAGCAAACGGTTTTGCTGGTAGGCGATGTGTCCGAAATGTATGTGCAAAATTTCGGCAAGATGATGAACGACCCCAATTTTTCGCCGCAGGAATTGGTAGCTATCGGCAACGGTTATTCAGCGTTGCTGAATGAAAGTACAGAACTGCTGAAAGAACTCAAACAGATTGTAACAGCATCAAGCCTTTCTCTGAACGACAAGGAGCGTATGGATATTATTGACCGTGTGTACAAAGAAGTAAAGGACTACCATAGCCTTGTACGCTATTACACCAATAAGAATATTTCTGTCAGCTACCTGAGAGCGAAAAAGAAAAATGATGCCAAAAGAGTGCTTGAACTCTATGGAACTGCTAACCAAAAATACTGGTAAAAATGGAATGGGATAATCTTCACGAACTCTTACGTTCACTCTATGATGATATGATGCCACTTGCCGGAGATATGGCGGCAGTGGCTAAAGGTCTTGCGGGATTGGGTGCGTTGTTCTATGTGGCATTAAAGGTTTGGCAGGCGTTAAGCCGTGCCGAACCTATTGATATGTTCCCGCTGTTACGTCCATTCGCTTTGGGGCTTTGCATTATGTTTTTCCCAACTATAGTATTAGGAACTATCAATGCGGTATTAAGTCCGGTGGTTACAGGAACACACGCCATACTTGAAGACCAGGTGCTTGACCTGAATAAGCTCCAACAGCAGAAAGACCAATTGGAATACGAGGCAATGGTCAGAAATCCCGAAACCGCTTATATGGTATCAGATGAAGAGTTTGATAAAAAGCTGGACGAATTGGGCTGGTCGCCCTCCGACATTGGAACAATGGCGGGAATGTATATGGACAGGCAAGCCTACAAGATAGAAAAAGCCATAAAAGATTGGTTCCGCAATTTGCTGGAAATACTTTTTCAGGCGGCTGCTTTGGTTATTGATACCATACGAACATTTTTCCTCATAGTCTTATCCATACTCGGGCCGATAGCCTTTGCGATAAGCGTATGGGATGGTTTTCAGTCCACGCTCACGCAATGGCTGACCCGATATGTTAGTGTTTACCTGTGGCTTCCCGTTTCGGATTTGTTCAGCTCGATGTTGGCAAGAATACAATCTCTCATATTGGAAAGGGATATAGCAATGCTGGCTGACCCCACCTTCATTCCCGATACCAGCAATACGGTGTACATCATTTTTATGATTATAGGCATCATCGGGTACTTCACGATACCGACCGTAACAGGTTGGGTAATCCAAGCCGGAGGCGCAGGAAACTTTACCCGAAATGTAAATCAAGCTGCAATGAAAACCGGAAACATCGCCGGAGCTGGTGCGGGTTCTACGGTTGGAAATATTGGCGGAAAGCTAATGAACAAATAAACAATTAATCATTAAAAAAATGGAATTTAAAACGCTAAGAAATATCGAAAACAGCTTTAGGCAGATACGTTTGTATGCCATTGTGTTTGCGGTTCTCTGCATTGGCGTGGTAGGATATGCCGTATGGCAGTCCTACCGCTTTGCAGAAGAACAACGCCAAAAAATTTATGTACTGGATAACGGTAAATCTTTAATGCTTGCTTTATCCCAGGATGCAAGCATCAACCGCCCGGTTGAGGCGAGGGAACACGTCAGACGTTTTCACGAACTATTCTTTACGCTCGCTCCCGATAAGAACGCCATCGAAAGCAATATGAGCAGGGCTTTTAACCTTGCAGACAAAAGTGCTTTTGATTATTACAAAGATTTAACGGAAAAGGGTTACTACAGTCGTATTATTTCGGGGAACGTACAACAACGCATAGAGGTGGATAGTGTTGTGTGCAATTTCGATAACTATCCGTATGCGGTGCGAACCTATGCCAAACAATTCATCATTCGTTCGAGCAATGTAACCAAGCGTAATCTGATTACCTCTTGCTATCTCGTGAACTCTGTTCGCTCAGACAACAACCCGCAGGGTTTCAATATCGAAAAGTTTGCAGTCGTAGAAAACAGGGATATCGAAGTTATCGAACGCTAAAACAAATCTTATGGAAGCATTATCAGATTTAAACACATTCGCAAAAATCCTTACTGAAAAAGGATACAACGGCTATTTCCATACGCAGGGTGCGTATGCTGGAAAGCTAAAAGATAGCATCAGCGAATATCTTGAAAACTGCCAAAAAGGTGCAGACAGCCTGCCTAAGCAGGACTTGTTATTGACTGGCTACCTGCAATGGTCGGGAGAAAATAAGCCTCGTGTAGAATGCAATATGTGGGTAAAATACCTGAACGGCAAATTCTCTCTTAACAGAATGGACGTAATAAAGACGGACGCTTTTGGGCAACTGCTGAAAAAGTCGGAGCTGACAAACCTGTCTATAATATCCGTACCCAAAGCAGTTGAAGCGGTCGCATTGGTCAACGATGAGCCGAAGCAAAAAGCAGGGAAAAGTCCTAAGCGTTTCAAGCTATAACAACAGAAATAGTAAGGCTATGAAAAAATTAAGAGCAAATATGGATAGGTATTTCGATAAGCTGGACGAACATTGGCAGGCATTGCCAGTTCGTAAACAGCAACAATATACCCTGTATTTTTTTGTGGGTTATCTCTTGCTTACCGCAGGGGTTATCGGCAAAGTAGTGTACGATACAGGTAAGCCCAATGATGCCATCAACATCAGGCATATCGAAAACCCTATTCTCAAAAAAAATGAAAGTCCAGCAAGGTTGCAGGACACAGTATCAACAATTTTAAAAAATAGGATTTATGAAAGAAAATGAGAACAAAAAATCGGTTGTTCGGGTAACAGAGGGAAACCCGACATCAACTGCTGATGTACTGCAAGATGGTACACAGAACAAAGCCGAAAAGCTCAAAAAGCCACTCATTTTTGGCTTAATGGCAGTTGTCTTCTTAGGTTGTATGTACCTCATATTTAAACCGTCTGAAGATAAAAAGGCAATTGAAAACGTAGGGCTTAACGATGCAGTTCCACAGGCAACGGGTGCAGGAATGCCTGCCGACAAGGGCAAGGCTTACGAACAGGAAATGCTCGAACGAAAAGAACAGGAAAAGCGAAATTCTTTAGCTACGCTTTCTGACTATTGGGATACGGAAGATAAAGATGAGCCGACTGACGAACAATTTTCTGACGAAGATGAAAATAACGGCTATGGTAATAGTAAAAGTTCGGTAAGAAACGGTAGTCCAGCGTTGAGCAGCTACAGAAATGCGCAAAGTACATTAGGGTCATTTTATCAGAGTGAAAATTCGGAAACAACCGAACTACGCAGGCAATTGGACGAATTGAAAGAACGATTAGCAGAGAAAGATGTACCTAAACCCGTTACTGTTAATGACCAGCTTGCCCTGATGGAGAAATCCTATCAGATGGCGGCAAAGTATCTTCCACAAGGTACTGCGAACACAGGAGAAGCACCTCAAACTAATGGTACAGCATCAAAGGCTTCGGGTGCTAATCAAAAAGAGCATTTTGTAGCTTTTACCCCTACAAAGAAAAACACCGTATCAGCCCTGTACCGTGAGCCAAGCGACAGTGCTTTTTTAGCCGATTGGAGCGAAACAAAAAATCGTGGGTTTTATACTGCTGGTTCTACTGAGCAAACAGTGCAGCCGAAAAACAGTATTAAAGCCTGCGTTCACGAAACGCAGACTGTTATCGGGGAAACAGGCGTAAGGCTGCGTTTATTGGAACCTGCTAAAACACCTAACCGAACCATTCCCAAAGGGACGATTGTAACGGCGAATGCCAAATTTCAGGGAGGACGTTTACAGCTAAAAATAACATCCATTGAATTAGAGGGCAACATCATCCCGGTTGACATTACCATTTACGATTTGGACGGACAGCAAGGTTTATACGTTCCATATTCGCCCGAAATGAACGCCCTAACCGAAATGGCGGGTAATATGAGCCAGACTTCAGGAACAAGTATAATGCTTACGCAGAATGCCGGACAACAGGTTGCTGCTGATTTAAGCCGTGGCGTGGTACAGGGTATTTCGGGTTATTTCGCCAAAAAAGTAAGAACTCCAAAAGTTACCCTGAAGACAGGGCATCAGGTCTTCCTTGTTTCCAAACAATAATGTTGAACTCAAATAAATAAAATAATGAAAAATCTTTTTAAAACCTTTTGGGCATTCGCTCTGACTGTCGGCATTGCCGCAACCTCTTTTGCACAGGATAGTGCAAAGGCAAAAACACCGCTTGCCTTGGGCAAGATAGAACCGTACCATATGGAAGTTACCTATGATAAAACTTCGCACCTGATTTTCCCAACTGCCATTCGTTACGTGGATTTGGGCAGCGAATACCTGATTGCAGGGAAAGCGGAAGATGCGGAAAATGTTTTGCGTGTAAAAGCATCTGTGAGAAACTTTGAGCCGGAAACCAATTTCTCTGTGATTACTAATGACGGACGTTTTTACAGCTTCAATGTATATTATAGTTCCTATCCGGAGGCGATAAGCTATGACCTGCTAACGATGCAAAAAGCGGTAGATAAAGCAAACGGAAACGATGTGCTTTTTGAAGAATTGGGCAACAATTCCCCGTCATTGGCAGGCTTGCTTTTGGAAACCATTTATAAAAAGGATAAACGTATAGTAAAACATATCGGGGCTAAGAGTTTCGGAATACAATTCATTCTGAAAGGTATTTACATTCACAATGGCAAATACTATTTCCATACGGAATTGAGAAACCGTACCAATGTACCTTTCGAGATTGATTTTGTGAATTTCAAGGTGGTAGATAAGAAAGTAGCCAAACGCACCGTAGTACAGGAACGCCCGATGATACCACTTAGGACTTACAAACCATTGGACGGCATTGCCGGAAAAGCGACCGAACAAAATGTGTTCCTGCTTGACCAATTTACCATTGCCGATGATAAGGTACTGCTGATTGAGATTTTCGAGAAAAACGGCGGCAGACATCAAACACTTCAGGTAGAAAATTCCGACTTAATTAAAGCCCGTTTGATTAACGATATGCACCTGAAATTTTAATAACCTCTTAAAGCAAATAATATGAAAAAGTATATCTATACCGTGATGCTCATCTTTATGGCCATCACGGTTACACAGGCACAAAGAATGCTGCCTAAGCAGAAAGGATTGGAAGTGAGTACAGGTGTACTATCCGATGATAAAATCGGGAATGATTATTATATCAATATAGCAATGACCGTAAACGGTAAGAACGGTAATTACCAGCTTTGGGCGTTGGAATATACGCATCAATATCACGATTATAAAGACCTCCGCATACCACAGGAAACCTATACCGCAGAGGGCGGTTATAGTTTCTTCCTGCTGGGCGATACCCGTAAGAACATCACATTGAACTTCGGAATAACAAGTGTAGTCGGTTATGAAAGCATCAACCGGGGCGAAACGATGTTGTATGACGGGGCGAAAATATTAGACGAGGACAATTTCGTTTATGGTGCTGGTGGTCGGCTGACTTTTGAAACCTACCTGTCAGACCGATTTGTGTTAGTCCTGCAAGGGCGAACAAAAGTTCTTTGGGGTACAGACCTGGAGCAGTTTCGACCATCCGCAGGCATAGGATTAAGGTTTAACTTTTAAAACGTAGAACAATGATAGCAATATTTAATAAATTCAGAATGGGGCTACTGCCTGTATATGTACTCTTGGCAATCCTCACAGCTTCGGTTTCGCTGGTATCTTGTAGCAAAGATGATGAACTCGAAATACAGAATGATTTTCCTTTCGAGGTTAAAGTGATGCCAGTACCTAAAGATGTTGCCAACGGACAGACCGTTGAGATACGCATTACTATACAGCGCACTGGAAATTACAGCAACACGCAGTATTTTCTTCGTTATTTCCAATTTGACGGACAAGGCACATTACAGTATTATGATGAACCACCGTATTTGCCAAATGACTTGTACCCATTACCCACAGAGCAATTCAGATTGTATTATACCTCGACTTCTGCCGTATCGCAATCTTTTGACGTTTGGATTTCGGACAGTTTTGGAAACGAGAAGCAGGTAAGTTTTCAGTTTAACAGTAGTGATTAGGACAATGTATGTATTCAGAGCGAACGGCTTATCTTTTCGATAAGCCGTTTTAGCATTCAGCGTATTCGCATAGGAATAATTTTAGAGGTTAATCAATATTTTTTAAATTTATCATCGGTAAAAATTAAAAGTAAGGGCTATGGTGGCATCATTGGTTATAGGAATAATATTCTTGGTTTTGGGGTTGGGTCTTCGTTATTGGATTAACCGTCGGAAGTTTTACAGACGAAGCGACACCGGAGCAGAGGGCTTTTCGTCCTATGAAAAGCAGGTCGCCATTAAGTTTATTGAACGAGTTGGTAAATGGATAGCTTATGCACTGATTATTTTCGGGCTGTTGTCATTGTGGGTTTATTCCCGTGAGAAAAAAGATAAAGAAAAAACAGAAGTGGAAATTCAAAATCCTCGATAATCAATCTGTTTATTCAACCTCCCGCCTAATAAATTTGCATAATTTTGTAGTATGTTAAACAGCAAAATTGGCAAAATATAATTTGAATGAAATTACGAATTGAAAATTGGATTGAGAATAATAATTTTTCAGAAGATGTAAACGTACTATTTACTGATGCCGTTACTTGTTATAAAGCAAGAGCGAACAGAGCATCATTATTGTTTTCATATTTGGCTTTTCTGACAATACTGAAGGAAAGAATAATAGAAGGAACTAAACCAAACCTATTTCCGCAAGGAGAATGGGATAAACTAATCTCTAAATTACAAAATGAAGACCTGTGGGAAGCAAATGTATTTGATGCTACACAACAACAAGAAAAAATTGACCAGGCTACAAAGCAACGTATTAAAGACCCAATTTTTAGCCTTAATGACAATCTACGATTGCAAATAAAATATTGGAAAGACAGGAGGAATGATTGCGCTCATTATAAAGATAACATTATAGACACTTTCCATATCGAAAACTTCTGGGCATTTATGGAGAGTAATATGTCAAAAATAACGATAGAGGGCGGAATGCAATCTTTGATAAATAAAATTTATAAGCACTTTGACCCAACTATTACTCCACCGGATAAAGATATTACTCCATTAATTCAAGAGGTTGAATATTCCGTAGAAAGGTCAAAATTGAAACATTTTTGGGAAACATTACTAAATAATGGAGAGTGGGATTTTGACTTATCTAAAAGGAAACAGGAACTAATTAGTAAAAGTTTAGAGGTAAATAAAGATTTCGTAAACGATAGTTTAATTGCAATTGTCAAAGCCAATAAATTTTATTTAAAAGATTTTCTATCGAACCATACGGATAAGGTTTTAAGATTTAATTTTAACGAAGAAGAAGTCAGAAAATTTTGGAAAACTCAATTGCCATCCTGTAATAATATTTTAGGATTATATACCTCTTTTTTAAGAAATGGTTTAATTCCACAAAATGAAATAGCTGAAGCAAATAGGACTATAATAAGTGCTATACGAGAGTATTCTCCAACTATCAATGAACATCAAATATTGTTAGGAAATGGCTTCTTAAATACGTTTAAAGAAGAGGTTTTAAACAATAGCAGTTTTGTGGGATATAAGTCATATTTATGGGTAAATGATAGAGCCGATATTATTTCCGGAGTAATTAAAAATTATCCCCCTGACAATGATATAATTAACAGATTGGTTGAGCATTATAATCAACGAGATAATTCTGATTGGTTATTGGAAAGATTTAATAATATATTTATTGAAGGAAGTACCATTACCAATGAATATAAAAGTATTTTACAATCTAATAATGTAGAAATACCGGAGAAATTAAAAAAGTATTTTCCTTAAATTGTGAATGAACAATATCAAATCGGATAGCTTAAATAACTATCCGATTTTTTTATTTAAGACAAAAGTAAACTGCCAAATACTGCCTTTCAAAGCCAACGGGCGCAACCTTTCCCAACCGCACAAAAAGCCTTTATAAATTCGACTTCCACAGAAAAATAATGCAAACTATGGAAGTTATTGCAGTGCAAAAATCCGCATTGGACGGAATGAAGAATGATATAAAGGAGCTTTTGGAACTGACCGAAAATGCTACTCATAAATATACCTCGATTTTCAAAGAAGAACAATGGCTCGATAACCAGGAGGTGTGCCTGATGATGAACATTACTAAACGGACTTTACAAAGCTACAAGGATAAAGGCATACTGCCTTACTCCAAACTGAACCGCAAGAATTACTATAAACTTTCGGATGTGCAGGCTTTGCTCGAAGCCGGACAGCCGTACAATACAAATGACAATGGATTTACTTACGAATGAAGCCGAAGAAATCATCGCCTATCAGGAAATGATAACACGGTTGCGAAGCCGTATTGAAGAAATATTGAAAAACTACCGTCCTGTAATGAACGGAGAAATTTACCTTTCGGGCGAAGATATGTGCGGATTGCTACATATCAGCAAACGAACTTTACAACAATACCGTGATGATAATATCCTGCCATTTATCCAGATTGGGGGCAAAATAATCTATAAGGAAAGTGATATTCTGAAAATTTTGGAACAGAACTATATATCCAATAAGCCCAACACAGTATAACCATTTTTTACACTTATTATGTTCCGGCATCGGAACGAGTTTAGTATCTTTGCATCTGAAAATATAGAAAATCTTAAAGTGTTTTTGCTTTAGGTTCCGCATTAGAAACTGGTAATTTTTAAAACCCCGGAACAGATAAGTAAGAACGCTCACGTCACAGGCGTGGGCGCTCGCTTATTTGGGGGTCAGGCGTACCAGTGCCTTAATGCCAATAAGTGTAGTTGCCTGCGCCTTCTTTTTTAGTGCAGTCTGCCACTAACTTTAAAAATTGATAGTTATGGAAACTGTAAACAATCTCGACCAAACCAGCATTGCCTTTATCAATGATAAAAGCCCAATTTTGGATTTGACCAACAACGACCTCGTTGCTTCAGGAATTAATGTATTGTTTCGTTCGGAAAACATTGAGGACGGAATATCTCAATTATCCTCTTTAAAGACACTTCCCAAAGTCTTTATTATTGACCTTGATTTTCACGATATGATTGTGCTTACCCAGCTTCGGGAATTAAGGACAAAATATCCAAACATTAAACTTATTGCCTATAGTGATATTGATGTAGATAAAACGGTAAAAGCCGTCTTAGAAATTGGCTTTGAAAGTTATCTGCTTATCGGTAGCGATACAGACGATTTTAAAAAAGCCATTGAAGTTATTATCAATGGCGGTAGATATTTTAGTGTGGGAATAGCAAAAATTGCACAAGAATACTTTACTGATAATTAAAGCTGCTTTTTTAAATCTGTAATTTTTATTTGAATAATATTGTTATCATTTATTCCAAGTTGCAACAATGTTTCCTTGTGTGCTTGCTTTTCAAGCTCACTATAATATGAAACATTCCAAATTACATTTTCATTTAGTTTGGCTTTTAATATTTCAAAATATTTTAAATCAACTTCTGAAATGGAATGTCCCAAAACAATAACTTTTTCAACCTCCGTAAGATTTGTAAAAAAATCAATATTGTGTTCTATAATTGAAGTTGTATTTTTAAATGCCTTTGTATAATAAGATAGTATTTCTTGTTTAGCACTTTCATAAGAAAAGTCATATTCATCAGCCTTTTGCTCACGCCATTCATAGAGTTCTTCTTCGCTTAAACCTTGTGGCGGTTCTTCTTCTTTCTCAATAAAATTCGATGGGTCGGTTCCGTGTCCTAAAATTAGTGTACAGTTGTCTGCATTGGCTCTGTTATGAATATAGGTTATTCGCTCCTCGGGAATATTGTAGCTTTCTTGTAATGTTTCAGTGTAATTGAAGTTTAAAAAATGACTATCATCTTCCAAGTCAATTAGTATGTCTTTTGGAATATTTTCGTATTCAACTTCAAGGATAAAATTATTAAAGTCGTTAATCAGAGTTGTAGTTAAATCTTTGATGATTTCTTCCATCTCTATCTGATAACTATGCCAATCTCTATCTCGAAAATCCTCAGCACCAGGGCGAGCAATTAGGTCAGAATTATCGTCCAATACTGTTAAGTAATCTAAATCAGCTAACGCTTGCTCAAATCTTGACCATAACGCATATTCTTCATCTGTCAATTCGGGGTTTGTAATATCAGGAAGTCCATAATAATTTAATAAAAGGTCATAGACTTCGCTGTCATTTTCAGCCAAGTAGTTTGCAAAACTTTGATATCTTGTGTCTAATCTATGATGGATGTCAAATCCATTACCGATAATGTATAATGTTTTCATAATTCAGTTGCTCAATTTATTCTTGTAGGTTTATAAACCACTGCGTTTGCCAAATATTGGGCTTAGTTTATCCCAAAACTGCTGTTCAAGAATTTCGACAATGAAACGCTCGATAGTTTCATTACTTTCCGAAATGACTTCGTATGCAAAAATATTCAAATCATATTCTAAACAATTGTCCCACTTGCATAAATGTAAACTATAAACTCTCGTTCCCTCTGTACCAAGATGATTTTTAATTCTTGTCCTGAAATCTGTTGTTGAGCTTCCAACGTATAATACATCCGATGAAGTTTTGTTGTATCGGGAAAGATTAACTCTATCTTTATTCTTTGTTTTTAGCTTGTTTGCAGAATGATAGTTTTCAAAATATTCAATTAATCTTTTTACCTTTTTTGGGGACTGAACTCGTAATATATAGATAAGTGGATTATCACTTTTGGGTATTTTATCTATGTGCTTTTTTAGTGTTGCTTTATCTCTAAACTGCAAGGAATGAAAAGATATTTCACAAAATGGTTGAACCGTAATTTTAGAAATTTGGTCAGCTACATTTAATGCGAATTTTTCAGATTGCTTTACGATGTCTTTTGTGTCAATTTTCATTTAAATGATTTTCCTCCGTTCTAATTTATTCAATTTTACCTTTTCTTTACTTAATTCGTCATCCCAAAAAAACACTGCCGATTTCTGATTTCTATTTTGTGAAGAGGGGTAAATAATTCCCGATATTTTATTCTTTCTATTTTTATTAAATGGATACCTTAAAAATTCAGTCACAACTTGCGTTGGAACATATTCGGTATGCTCTTTTCCATCTTTAGTAATTTGTTGAGTTATATCTCTTACAAATGAGTAAAGGAATAAGATAAGGTAGTATCGTTTCTTATCTCTAATTCCGAAAATGCTTGGGATTTTAGGCAACTTATTAAAATCAACAACAATCTGATTTTCTAATGTTTCAAATTCTGCAATCGTAACATACTTTTTGTATTTATCTGTCCTGCTTATTGTTTCCAAAATTGCTGTATCAATATCAAACGCAGAATAAAACATTGATATTCCTGAAGGACTAAACCTATTCGGATAAATTGCTTTTTTATTTGGTGGAGCCGAAATTTCGTCAAATTCAGTAAAATGTGTTTTGAAGTCGTGCTGTCTGCAACGATAAAGTTTTGTTCCTGCCGGGATTTCCCTTATTATATTTAATTTTGATATTAGCTTGCCAACCTCTTGTAATATGTGTAATGCTTTAGGTTGGTCACTATCTCCAGACGAAAAAAGATAACGGGATTTATGTTTAATAATATCCTTAAAGTATTTCCACTGAAATTCTAAATCATCTTTAATATTGTCATAATACAAGTCCGGTTGAGCCCAAGCAATATCTTCAATTGAGTTAACGATGTCTTCTATAACTTCAAACGGCTCAGCGTTTAATTCGATGTGTTCTTGAATGAGTTCGTCAGGAGTATAAATTTCTCCAAGATAACCGCCCTCTCTTGAATTGTAACTCATAAAATTGGCAGCATCTTCGTAGAAATTTGAAATTCCATCCATAATAAATTCCATTAAATCTTCAAGGGGAACGACTTTTAATTCCTTGCCACAATAATCGCAAAAGCCATCTTGATAGTTTTTTTTAATGAAACGGTTAATACTTTTGTCTTCAAAATGCTTGATACAAATGTTCTTATCTGGAATACTACTTAAATTTCTACTTTCCAATTCAAGCCACCTCTGTTTTACACCTCCCATATATCTGATTTGTTAGAATACAAATTTAGTGAATTTAAAAAAGTGCTTCTACTCCCATAATCGAAATCAAAACCAATATAGCGACGTTCTTTTGCTTCTTTTCTTTGGTCGCTTATGTAGAAAGAAAAGAAGTTGTTATGATACAAAAAATGGGATAAAGAATATCCCACGCAATAATGCTGCAACCTGTTTGCTAAAATGAAGAAGAAGGAATTGTGTGTGGTGCATTTTGGCAATGGAGTTGCACCTATCTAAAGCAAAAAGACTGCCCGACCATCGGGAGGATCTGTCTTTTTGCCGCCCGACTTTTCGGGTCAGGCGATTTTTATCGGGTGGGTTCGGAAGCCTTTCAGATTGTGAAAAAAACCTTTGTATTCGGTCATTCCCCTGCGAAACAAATTCCACAATAAGGAGCAACCCATTTGTGTCAATGATGAATTGATAAACAAATCTTGATGTTCCAATGCTTCGGCAAGTGAGCAACTTGGTGTGTTGTCCTCTTGTTCGGATTGCATCAGCAATTCGCCAAATTCTTCTGTAACAAATGGCAGGCTTGCCACCGTTTGGTACTTTTCTGAGTTGGGTTGTTTAATTTCCCCGATTGTAGATAACAGCACTTGTCCTGTATTTTGGCTATTGCCGAAATCCAGCCAATACTTTGGGGTATCTCGGTAATTTCTGCGGTTGCTTAATGCTTTCAGTATTTCAGCAACACCAAACCTTGCCTGTACATTATCTACGCAAGTAATTGTAATGGTCGCCTGTGCTTCTTCGGGTATCTGTCCGAAATTATCCTTTTCAAATTTTCGGTTCTCGGCTTTCCAATTCGTACCGATACAACGGTTTACACGGTTAATTAAAGCAACGGATTTATACAATCCTGTTTCACTTTCAAAAAAACGCTGTCTGCCTAAATTTGCAGTCGTGATAATATCATCATCCCACAACCTTACGGACAATCCTGCGTGTCCCAAAGCCGTCAGACTTTCGTTTATCTCTAACAAGGCTGTCAATACTTTTGAGCCTGTGCCACCTGCTCCGATAAGGTTTACTGTAATCGGGTTGGTTGGGTTTAACAGATAGTTATCTGTGAAATGTATTTTTGTTTTCTCGTTATTCATCACAATAGATTTTTAAGGGTTTTACTGTTCTTTTTTAATGCTTCTTTCGGAAAGGGTTTGTTTGTATGAACAAGGTCTTTCCAAAGGGTTACGATGTTCTTTTTGGTCAAGTTCTCGCACAATGAATGGCTGAAATAAGAATTGAAAAAATAATGCTCCCAAGCCTGTATAAATTCTTCAACCGAAGCCGAATTTTTAATGTCAATGCTTACTGTTCCCATACATACGTTGCCTTTTTCGTAGATATTGAAAAATGGGGCGTAATGCAAAGGTGTTTTCTCGGTGGGTCTTCTGTCGTTTGCCAAAGCAAATACAGTCAGACTGCTTTTACTCGCTAACCAAAGCATTGCAGGTACTTGTGCCATTCCGTTGGGAATGTCCAAACCGTCCACAAAATACAGTTGCCTTTGCTGTGCTTTGGTGTACCATAGCACAGTGCCTTTATCAAGGTTCGGATTGATATGCAGAACATTGGTAGGCAAAATTCCTTTTGACTTTAAAAAGGCGGTGTTCTTTTCTTCATCGGTCTGTAAACACTTTGCCAAAACATTGGCTTCTTTTACGGTCAATGGGTGGGCATTGATAGGGTTGCCATCCTTATCCATATCGAAATGCTCTACATAGGTTTCTTTCTCTGTGCTGTTGGTTTCGTAAAAAACCAATGCTGATTTAGGAAAATAAAGCGTTCCGAAATTTGCTGTTATGTCGGTTGCATTGTTCATTATTCTGTGGTTTTATAATTATTCAATAGGTATGAAAGGTCGTCCAATAGTTCAAACATTCGGTTCTCAAAATCAAGGTTTCCAACCGATATTTTCTTGCCGTCAAAGGCTTTGCTAATGGTCGGTTCTTCCAATACTCCGCACTCGTTAAACTCGTTGTTGATGCTGTCTTTAACGCTTTCATACAACCAACCTTTAGTATCTGCGATAAAGGAAATATACTTTTCCATTCCGATAACTTCGTTTTCGCAATCATCGGTATAGGGGTCTTGTTCGGGCATTGGTGCGTTTCGGAAAATACTTGCTGTCGGGTATTCCGTGTAAAGAGCAAAGGCATTACAAGCCACGTTCCAACATTCGTGGTCAAATGTATCACGGCTTTTAAAACGGCTTAAACGCTGTTCAAATACCGTTAGATTGATACGGTTGTATAACTTCTGCTCAATCTTGTCGCCAATGGTTTCCGCTTTCCTCAATTCATTTTTATAACTTTCGGTTTCTTCCGTTTCATCGTCATTATCTATCCAATCTTTATGCGTTTCATACAGCCAATACAAATAACTGTCCTCCTGTCTGTAATACGGTATTCGGGCAATATGGTACAGATAACTGCAAACCGAAGTCAGTAAATGTGCGGTGTGTTTTCGCTGTTTGTCGTGCAACATTTCAAAGAGTGGAACAATAGGAATGTAAAACAGCGTTGTACCTGTGTCGTATCTTTCCTCACTCGTTAAAAAGGTTTTCTTACTGTCCAGTATCAATTTAAAACCGTCCCAATTTCTAAGGCTTCGTTTCATTTTAGTGTCCATATCCCACATAGCCAGTACCATATTGTAGGGATAACCGTAATCCTGTTGGGTTGGCATTGGCTCAATGCTGTAATGCTCGGCAAGTTTGGAAAGGGACTGATAAAAATCCCTTTCCGATTTCTTACAAGCCTGTACAGATTGTGCTGTTTTCAATTTAGGCAGAAACGTACATTTTAAAAAACCATTGGTAGCATTGCTATCGGTACGGATTTCCGTTTGTCTTTTTGTACTTGGTCTGCGTCTTTTGGTCTTTGCATCCATTGTGCGAACTCGCCCAACTGTCGGTGCAACTTCTGTTGCCTTTGCTGTTCGGGTATATGGATTGTTCCCGATATTTTGTTGCGTTGCATAGTTCATTGCTTTACGGTTTTAAATTATCCTTTTGTCCCCATTACGCTTTCAAATCTGTACTCGACTGCATCGTCCTTAATCTTCGGTGCTGATACCTTTGCAGTTGTCAAAATCGGGTACATATTGGCGTAAAAATTCATTACTGCTTCCACGCTCCAACCTGTTTCGGGGTCGGTCAATGTGATTTCCTGTCCTTTATCTTTGAGTATAAAAACTCTCGGTAATACTGTTGCTAATAACATAAATTCGATTTTAAGGGTTAATACTGTTCTTCGTTCTCGTCTGCTTCATCAATGGGATAATCGGCAGTAGCTTCTACCGTTTGTAGTGGCTCTGCGGTTGGTTCTTCCATTGCTCCGAAAAGGCTCGGTGTTGCAAACTTGTCGGACAATGATGTTTTGCGTTTGCGTATCTCATCTGCTTTTTCGGGAAACTCCGTAATGTCAGGTACTTTCATCCACGCTTCACGGAATTTGCCCTCTTTCTCCAGCTCGTCCACCTTTGCCATACCGTCTTTGTATTTCTTGTCTTTGGCTTCTTTTTCCTTTTTGGCTTTCTCGGCTTTCTGCTTCTCCATTTCGGATTGCATTTTGACTGCTTCCATTTGCTTCATAAAGGCTTCCATATCGACCATTAAACCCGAAACGGTTTGTATAGGTGCGGTTATCTGCTGAAAAAATCCCTCGTCAAACTCTTGGGGCGTGGCGTTAAATGTCAATGGGGGAATGAGGTTTTTGGCACTATCTCCGCATTGCTCATTGTTGAGAATAATCGATACAATTAGGTTATTTTCTACTCCCTTAGAAATGTTCAGTTGCAATACTCCTGTAAAATCCAATTGCTGTATTTGATTGAAAAAATTTGTGTTCATTGCTCTTAAATTTTAATGTGTTGTTACTTGTTCTTTGATTGCTGTCAGTTTCTCGTACATATCCACCCAATAGGCTTTTTGCCTTTTGTCAAACTCCGAAAAACTTTTATCCTTATGCCTGTATTCCTTGTAGTCTGCCGTTATTCTTATGGCTTCGTCAAGGTCTGTTACTTCAATTAGGCAACCGTTTAAATCTGTGATGTACATTGCTTTGCTGTTAAGAGTTTAATTTTTCGGAGGTATAAATCCCATTTACATAGTAGCCGAATGATTGTTCCCAAAGGCGTATTAAACCGTTAGTATCTACATAGAATTTTTCTGTTCTATTGCAGTAAATAATGTGTATGGTTTCGTCTATGTGCTTCTTTTCAAGGCTCTGTGCTTTAGCCAGATTTTTTGCTTCTTCTATTGTATTCGCTTCCATATTGATTTTTTATAGTAGGCTACCACCGTTTAAGGCGGTAGCCTGTTATTATTTAATTAAGGTTTAGGATTTCCGCACCGTCCAAAGCAAATGCAGTACATAATTCAAATGCTTTCTGTGATTTGAGTTGTGCAGTTCCACCCAATACAATGCTCTGTAATTTGGCTTCATCATTCTTATAATTTCTTACGTTCTGATAGTAGCCTGTAACAGCGTTATAAGCTCCGAACAATGTACCTTTGGTGGTATCCATTTGCTGTGTGTCGCTTATCATAGCGTATGCAAATGCGTCTTCAACGGTGTTTTTGAACACGGTGGAAATTTCATCGTCTGCACCTTTTTTGATAAGGTCAAGCGTTTCCTTGTTTGGGCAAAGTGCCAACTGGATTAGCTTTCTTACTTCTCGGTCATTCACTTTTACTTTTGTCCACTCGTTGAAAATACCCTCTAATTGGTTGCTCAAAGTATTGGCAAGTCCCATAATCTTGTGGGCGTTCTCGATACGTTGTTTTGCTCCCGAAGTGTGTTTGATACGAACTACATTGGTCATACTGCGTAGTGAGGCATTCAGTGTGTTTTGGCATACAATCCTGATAGGAGTAAATGCGGCTGTGATACTTCCGCTACCATCGTGCGAAGTGGTTAAGAAAATGTACTTTTCCGTTACATCATCGCCATTGCCTACACGGATATAGTCGGGTAGTTTCGCTGTGATAAAAATGCGTTCTCCGTTGCCTAACGCTCCTGCGGTTTCATATAGAATGCCCTCGCCACCACCTACAATAGCATCAAAGAAATTAAAGGCTTCACGGTTTTGTACAATGTGGTAATCCTTGCCGACTACGCCCAATACTGCATTGTTATCGGTGCGTATGTTGGCGAAATAGTTAGGTACAGCTAATTCGCTACTGCCTATCTCTATGCCGTTGGCAGTTTCGATAATGCCCGAACCTTTGGTAAATAGAGGGGATTTTTCGACCTCATAATCTAACCCTGCGTGTATAATAGCTTCTTCGCTTGTTGGGTATTGCTCCACGATTTGCCCTAAACCGTGCCACGCTTTTTGTTGAACGCTAAAGAATGAATAACGTCCTGTTCTCTCGTTGAAATTGATATTATGTGCCATAATGTTTGAAATTTTGATAGTTAAAAAATGATTGAATGTTAGTTGTTAAAATGGGAGGTCGTCATTTACTCCCTGCGCTGTAAATCCGTTGCTTTCAGATTGTGCAGCAGTAGCCTGTACGGTTTCTACTTTCTTGCTACCTCCGTGTAATTTGATTTGTGAGGTATTGAAGTTTAGCCCCGAACGTGCTTCGCCGTCTTTGCCTATCCACGCCCTTGTGCTTACCCTGCCCGTGAGTTCTACCAATGTGCCTTTTGTAAGCAGGTTTGCTACTTTTGCCGATAGCCAGTAGGCACAATCGAAATAGGTTGTTTGCTCTACACGTTCGCCCTGTTTGTTACGGTAGCTTTCGTTGGTCGCAACTGAGAAGTTTACTACCTGTTTTTCGTTCGACAATGTGCGTACTTCCGCATCTTTTGTCAGTCTTCCTATGATGTTCATAATCGTCCTGTTTTAAAAGTTTTACATTTTGTTACGTTCGCTTTCTTCGCTTCCTGCTCCCTGTTAGTGGCTTTCTCCGCTTCGCTTCGCAAATCATTTTTCCAAAAGAAAAACCGGAAAAAAGAAAGCAGATAATCCAAGCGGGCTATGCGGAAAAACCAAAAGGAAACGGAATAAGTCCCGGAGGGTGGCAAGGCAACACACTACAACCGGCGAAGCCATCATTTTGCCTTGCCATTATGCCGTAGTCTTTTGGTTGGGGAGGTGCGATGGCAGCCCGCTATAACTTAGCTGCCTTTTTACCGGTTGATTGTGGAAAATTTATTATCTAATAAACCTTTTAGAATAAATGACCAGGCTATGAAAGCCTGTGATAGAGATTTGAAAATGGATTAATGAGGGCATAAAAAAAGCAGAACCGTTAAGTTCTGCTCGCTTATGAAGTAATAAAGATTAATCAGATTGCTGTTAAAAATGCTTCTTCCATAGCTTGAAATTTTGGGGCAACTAAGTCCATATCCTTACTGATTTTCTGGCTTGTGATTTTAGCATAAATCTGAGTAGTAGCAATATTTTTATGTCCCATCATTTTGCTAAGGCTTTCAAGTGGTACACCCTCGGTCAAGAACATTGTTCCAAAAGTATGTCTTGCCGTATGAAAGGTTACTTTTTGTTCTGTAATAATTTCTGCTTTTCCAATCAATTTACCTACGTGGGTATTACAGGTTGCATTGGTCGGAACGGGGAAGATAAATTCATTTCTTGTTGTGCCCTGATATTTTTCAATGATGCGTTTTGGTATTTCCATTAGTCGAACATTGGATGCAACATCTGATTTTTTCCTCTTGCTGATAATCCACTGATGTCCATCAAAGAATGATTGAATATTGTTTCTTGTCAATTTTTTAATATCTGCGTATGCAAGTCCGGTAAAGCAACTGAAAATAAAAAGGTCTTTTACAAGTTCATAGCGTGGGTGCGATGGTACGCATAGCATAAATCTTTCAACATCTTCTTTAAGAATGTACCCTCTGTCGGTTTCTTCCATACTAATTTCATAATCCTGAAACGGATTATCACGTATCAAACCTTTCTTAATAGCCAATTCAACCAGACTTAATACAGGCATTGTGTAAACCCAGACCGTATTATGAGAGGACTGTAAATCATATCGAAGATAAAAATCAAACTCACGAATAAAGTCGGCAGTCAATTCCCGAAAAGCCATATCATCACGATGATAACGCTCTTTTATAAATGTGGTAAGATGATTGTAAACAGTGATATATTTATTATAGGTACTCTGGGAGCGTTCTTCCTTTTCAACCAATTTTTTAAAATCTTCATTTTGGTCGTTAAAGACTTTTAGTATTGCATCATCCATTACACCTACACCCAAAAAAGATAATTTTACTTTTTGGGCAGTAGCAAAGCCCTCGTGCTTCAGCATATCTTCATATATCTTGTCAATACGCCCTCGTATATTGTCCAGTTTTTTGTTAATGCTCAAAGCTGTGGCACTTTTGCCCTCAACTCTTCCGTATTTTAAATCCCAATTATTAGGGTCAATTTCTAACTTTGTTCCCAAAGTTTTAGGTGTTCCATCAATGGTAATACGTGCCATAATTGGGGCGTTACCATTCTTTTTCAGTTCGTTCTTTTTCAGATAGAAAAGCAGTTTGAACGTCGATTTTTTTGTCTGCTCCATAACTCGAATGTTTAATGTTTAAAATTAAATTACATTGAGTTACAAGGAAATAGAGAAAACAGAGCAAAAGACTGAAGTATAATCAGTTAAGTTGTATTGTTACCGTTGTCAATCGGTAACGAATTAGTAACCTAACCTTGTCATTTTAAGCACAAAACCTATCAGACACCGAGTTCCAAACTAAGACTACAATTTTACAAAGCTTTGTATAACAACGGTTTTAACCGTTTTGCTTATTTTTGCTTTTTACTAACCTTTTTTGATAAAAAATCTGAAACTAGTCCAACCAAGATTACTAGCGCACATTATGATAAATTTGGAAATCTTCTAAATTGGCCGATAGGATTCTTCTTACCATCTTATTAACATGATTCTACACATTTCTGATCAACTCATAAAAAAACGTAACAAGCAAGAAAACTTTAATGATTTTATATTGAATATAATGCTTGCATACAAAGAGGGTAAGCATGTAATAATAATATCACCAATATCAATACGTAAATTGATATTTGATAAAAAAATAGGTGAATACACTAAACAATTATTAAATAGTTATAATTCCCATAATAAAGCCTCTTTAAGCTTATTACAACATTTTGGTGTAATTATAAAAATAATACCGAAAAATTTTAAAGAAAAAGTATATTCTAAAATTTCTACAAAAGTAGAAATAAGACAAATTCATATGGATAAATTTGTCGATACGGTTAATATACAAAGCACTATTCTTTTAGGTGAAAACACAAATGATTCTAAAGTTTATAATCTTATTGCAGAATATTATCGGTTAAAAAATAATTTAAATTTTTTAAAGGTATCGTGTAGAGAGCAAATGGGAGGTGGTGATACAACTGCTAAGCAATATAAGCATATATATAATAGTGGTAAAGAATTTTGCCTTTGCATTCTAGACAGTGATAAGAAATTACCTCAAAATGATTACGGAGAAACTGCTAAAAAAGTTAAGTCATTTCACCACAGCCAAATTAATTTTAACTATAAGTGCCAGTATTTTATTCTTAATAAGCTTGAATTAGAAAATTATATTCCAGAGAAATTTTACATTAAAAACTTTGAATGTGTAGAAACTAATAGAATTAAGTATAATTTTCAAAAGATAAATAAATTAAGAGATCTAAATTATAATGCTACAAATTATCTTGACTTTAAAAAAGGATTGAAATCTTTTAAACAAGAAGACAATGAAGCTATTAATAAATTTTGGTACAATGTTCTATCTAAATCAAAAATTTTATGGATTCCAGATGATTCAAATCATTATATTAAAGGATATGGAGACAAAATTTTGGATGGGTTTATCGAATGCGAGCATTCTGAAATTTTTGAACAAGTTGATAATGACAGCTACATTAAGCGCGAATGGCTTGAATTAGGTAAATCCATAAGTTCATTTATTTTTGGAAGTATTATTAGAAGGGCTATTTGACATTTACATTTCCCCCTTTGTAAAATATTAACTATTTTCGTACGCGTAAATAAACGAGAAAAAATACTTACTCATGAAATACGATGTTATTGTTTTGGGAAGCGGCCCGGGCGGTTATGTAACAGCCATAAGGGCTTCTCAGTTAGGCTTTAAGGTAGCCATAGTAGAAAAAGAAAACTTAGGCGGCATATGCCTTAACTGGGGTTGTATCCCAACAAAAGCGTTGCTTAAAAGCGCGCAGGTATTTGATTACCTTAAGCATGCATCTGACTACGGGCTTACCGTAAAGGAATTTGATAAAGACTTTGGCGCTGTTATTAAGCGCAGCCGCGACGTTGCCGACGGTATGAGCAAGGGCGTTCAGTTCCTTATGAAAAAGAACAAGATAGAAGTTATATTCGGCGCCGGTAAAGTTAAGCCGGGCAAAAAAATTGAAGTTACCGATAAAGACGGTAAAACAAGCGAACTTAGCGCCGACCATATCATTATTGCTACCGGGGCACGCTCCCGCGAGCTGCCTAACCTTCCGCAGGACGGTAAAAAGGTTATCGGTTACCGCCAGGCCATGACACTGCCGGAACAGCCAAAATCGATGATAGTAGTAGGTTCGGGCGCAATAGGTGTTGAGTTTGCACATTTTTACAATGCAATGGGTACCGATGTAACCGTTGTAGAATTCATGCCTAACATCGTTCCGGTTGAGGATGAAGATATCTCTAAGCAGTTTGAGCGTTCGCTTAAAAAGGCGGGGGTTAAAATAATGACCAATGCATCTGTAGAAAAAGTAGATACTACAGGCAACGGGGTTAAGGCTACCGTTAAAACGGCTAAAGGCGAAGAAGTACTTGAAGCTGACATTGTGCTTTCGGCTGTGGGAATCAAATCAAACATTGAAAACATTGGCCTTGAAGAAGTAGGCATTGCTACCGACAGGGACAAGATATTGGTTAACAGCTATTACCAGACCAACATACCGGGATACTATGCCATTGGTGACGTTGTTCCGGGCCAGGCACTTGCACACGTTGCCTCTGCCGAGGGTATCCTTTGCGTAGAGAAAATTGCTGGCATGCACGTAGAACCGCTTGATTATGGCAACATACCGGGCTGTACCTATGCTACCCCTGAAATTGCTTCTGTCGGCCTTACCGAAAAAGCAGCCAAAGAAAAGGGTTACGAAATTAAAGTGGGTAAATTTCCGTTCACGGCTTCGGGCAAGGCAAAAGCCGCCGGAACACCTGATGGTTTCGTAAAAGTTATTTTTGATGCCAAGTACGGCGAATGGCTGGGCTGCCACATGATTGGCGCAGGCGTTACCGATATGATAGCTGAGGCTGTTGTAGCCCGCAAGCTGGAGACTACAGGCCATGAAATACTGAAAGCCGTTCACCCGCACCCAACCATGAGCGAGGCGGTTATGGAAGCTGTAGCCGATGCTTACGGCGAAGTGATTCACTTGTAATTTAAGATTGAAGATTTCTGATTTAAGATTCAGAAATTAGAATATATAAAATCCGCTTTGAGTTTTCAGGGCGGATTTTTTCTATTTAACAATATTTAAAGTTGCGTTATTTGGCTTTTACTCCCCGTTATTATGCCATAACTTCAGGTTACAAAAATTTATGCTATGAGTAAACTGAAGAAAAAAGCTAAAAAAAGCAGCAAGAAGAAAAACAAACTGGGTGTTAAAAACTCTTTGGTGAACAACATCAATGCACGCAAAAAGAAAGGCAAGTCCCGCTCTAAAAAGAATTCCACCGTTTCAAAGAAATCCTATAAGAAAATGAAGAATAACTGGGGAAAAAAGAAGAAAAAGAAAGGCAGGAAGAAAAAGAAAAAGTAAGCTATAGCCTCTCCCCTCTTTCCAGCATTTTGAGCATTTTTACAATACGCTCAACTTTAGTATCTTCTTTTTTGGCACTGTATATCCAGTCGGCAAAAGCTTTTTGCTCGGTTTGGGTATAACTGCACAACATTTCATAAGCGCCGGGTTCATCTTTAAGGCAGCGTATAAGTTCATCGGGGACTTCAAATGTGCTGTCATCAATGTATAAGATTACATGGACATAGTCGCCTGCCTGCTTTTTAATCTTTTTGCGTATTTCGGCCTTTACAGGCAGGAACAACTGCCCGTTGCCCATCGGCATAAGGTGGTAAGCTTTAATTTCGTAGCCATCAATTGTGCCCATTACTTTGCGCCACCCAAATGGCGCATTTTTATCAGATTCTATTTCAGGCAGCCTTGCAAACGTCCATCCGCCCTTACCCGGAAATTTTTCGAGGAGTAGTTCCTGATTGATGAGGGGGTTTTTATTCATAGTACTTATATTGAAATTCCTGTGCAATTTTCAAGTCGTGGTGTGTTTCAATTAATTCTTCAAGTTCATCAACATAACTCAGGGTCTGCTTTTTATATTCTTTTCTTTCTTCTGTTGTTTCAAGATAAGAATATTGGTTGCCTTTTACTTTCTCATATGCATTCAGTTCGTCTTCAATTTTTTGCTTTAATAATTGTACATATAAATCTTTTTGTTTTTCTATACTGTATTTCTTATCATATATTATTTCATTATACATCACATAGTTATATATAGCATATTCAGCATAAGCAGCAATTGCTGTCCGCTGAGCTGCGAAATAAATCCCTCCGTCAAAATGTATATTGCGATGTATAGCATTGATGAGTCCGAATATTTTCAATAGCTTCTTTCGCATATCGCTATGTACATAAATACCGTTCTTTCTTTGAGTAAAATGCGCATATAAATAAAAAAAATCAGGGCCTACGGCGACTTTATTTATAGGATTAGATGTTTGTTTATAAATGTCTCTTTCAACAAAAAGTAATTGTGCATCATCAGGATGATGAATGTAATTTTTATTTAAGTCATCAAACCATTTTTTAAATGCCTTATACCCATCTTCATCATAATAGCTACCGGCATTAGTTTGATGGTTATAATAAATAACTTTCTTTAATTTAGAAGAATCAATCACACCATTTGTTGGCAAACTATCTATTACTTTAACCTCTTCAGGAGAATTTTCCTTAGAAGATTTGTTGCAGCTACAGAACAATACAATTAGAAAAAGACATACCATTTTCATAGGTAAGGAGTATTTAATACAATGATTAACGCATTTGTAAATATATAAGTATTTAATTATCGAAGCATATCTTAAATCTCATTCAACTTATGTAATATAAAAAATCCCTTCCCATTCCCTTAACAAAATTTCAGGCTGAAAACCGTATCTTTGCACATTATATTTTTGCTATGATAACACCTGATATATCTGCACTCGAACCCAAAAAAAATATACTGATAAAAGGGGCGCAACTGCACAACCTTAAAAATATAGATGTTGCCATTCCGCGTAATAAACTGGTAGTGGTAACGGGGCTTTCCGGCTCAGGTAAGTCGAGTCTTGCGTTTGATACGCTGTATGCCGAAGGCCAGCGCCGCTATGTAGAAAGCCTTAGCAGTTATGCCCGCCAGTTTCTTGGCAGGTTAGACAAGCCAAAGGTAGAATATATAAAAGGCATAGCTCCGGCAATTGCCATAGAGCAAAAGGTAAATACTACCAACGCACGCTCTACAGTCGGCACCAGCACCGAGATTTACGATTACATGAAGCTGCTGTTTGCGCGTGTAGGCCGCACCTACTCCCCCGTATCAGGACGTGAGGTAAAAAAAGATACAGTTACCGATGTAGTAAACGAGGTTAAAGGCTTTGAGCAAAACAGCCGCTGGCTGCTGCTTGCGCCTATCCATATAGAAAAAGGCCACACTATAGAAGAAAAGCTGGGCGTGCTGCTGCAACAGGGTTTTGCCCGTATTCTTGCGGATGGCGAGACATTGCGTTTAGATGAAATAGAAGGCGCCGACTTTACCAACAAAGAGGTATTGCTGGTGGTTGACCGCATTGTTGTTAAAGACGAGGAAGAATTTTACAACAGGCTTGCCGATGCCATACAAACCGCTTTTTATGAAGGTAAAGGCGAGCTGTACCTGCAGGAAGTAAGCACAGGTAACAGGCTTACCTTTAGTAATAAGTTTGAGCTGGATGGTATGAACTTCCTTGAACCGAATGTGCACCTCTTCAGCTTTAACAACCCTTATGGCGCCTGCCCTGCCTGCGAGGGCTACGGTAGTATTATAGGCATAGATGAAGAGCTTGTAATACCCAACACGGCACTGTCAGTATATGAAAATGCGATATTCCCGTGGCGTGGCGAAAGCATGGGCTGGTACCGCGACCAATTGGTAAATAACAGCCATAAGTTTAACTTCCCTGTTCACAAGCCTTATTTTGAGCTATCGGATGCCGACAAGCAGCTTGTATGGACGGGTAACAAATACTTTACCGGGCTTAACGACTTTTTTGCCGAACTGGAAGAAAAGAACTATAAGATACAAAACCGCGTAATGCTTTCGCGCTATCGCGGCAAAACAAAATGCCCAACGTGCAAAGGAAAGCGCCTTCGCCCCGAAGCCAATTATATTAAAGTTGGCGGGCGTACAATATCTGACCTTGTAGATTTGCCTATAAAGAACCTTATCGACTTCTTTAAAGGAATAGAGCTGAATGAATATGACGAAAAAGTAGCAAACAGGCTATTGCTTGAAATCAACAACCGTCTGCGCTTTTTGCAGGAAGTAGGGCTTGATTACCTCACGCTGAACCGGAGGTCTTCTACCCTTTCGGGTGGAGAAAGCCAGCGCATTAATCTTGCTACGTCATTAGGCAGCAGCCTTGTAGGCTCTATGTATATATTAGATGAACCAAGCATAGGCCTGCATCCTAAAGATACCGAAAGGCTCATCAAAGTACTGGCAAACCTGCGCAACCTGGGTAACACGGTTATAGTGGTAGAGCACGATGAGGATATTATGAAAGCCGCCGATATGATTATCGATGTAGGCCCCGAGGCGGGTACGTATGGCGGGCAATTGGTAGCACAGGGCACGTATGATGAAATACTGCAGTCAGATTCGTTAACGGCAAAATATCTTAACGGCAACTTTGAGATACCTGTACCCAAAAAACGCCGCAAGTTTAAGCACCACATTGATGTAATAGGCGCAAGGGAAAACAACCTTAAAAATATAGATGTCACTTTTCCGTTAGATTGCCTTACGGTAATTACAGGGGTTTCGGGTAGCGGTAAGAGTACGCTGGTAAAAAAAATACTTTTCCCCGCACTGCAAAAAAAGCTGGAAGGCGTCGGCGAAAAAGCAGGGCAGTTTACCGAGTTGCAGGGCAGCTATTCGCACATTAAGCATATAGAGTATGTAGACCAGAACCCCATAGGCCGCAGCTCGCGCTCTAACCCGGTAACCTATATTAAGGCTTATGACGATATACGCGACCTGTTCTCGAAACAAAAGCTGTCTAAACTTCGCGGCTACCAGTCCAAACACTTTTCGTTTAATGTAGATGGAGGGCGTTGCGATACCTGCAAAGGCGAAGGCGAGGTAACTATAGAAATGCAGTTTATGGCCGATGTGCACCTGGAGTGCGAAACGTGCCACGGTAAGCGTTTTAAAAAGGAAATACTTGAAGTAACCTTTGAGGGTAAAAATATAGACGACATCCTGACAATGACCATTGATGATGCCGTAGCATTTTTTACTGAGCATAAGCAGGCCAAAATAATACAAAAGCTGCAACCGTTACAGGATGTTGGTTTGGGTTATGTACAGTTAGGGCAAAGCTCTTCTACCCTTTCGGGTGGCGAGGCGCAGCGTATTAAACTCGCTTCTTTCCTGGTTAAAGGCGCAACTAAAGATAAAGTATTATTTGTGTTTGATGAGCCAACTACGGGGCTGCATTTTCATGACATACGCAAGCTGTTGGCTTCTTTTGAGGCATTACTGGATAAAGGGCATAGCATTGTGGTGATTGAACACAACCTCGACCTGATTAAATGCGCTGATTATATTATTGACATAGGCCCTGAAGGCGGAGAGAACGGTGGGCACCTGGTTGCCTTTGGCACCCCTGAAGAAGTGGCTAAAAATCCTAAATCGGTTACGGGAGAGTATTTGCGAAGCAAATTATAAGTATAGCTGGATGCGACTTACAAAAAATCGATTACAATGGGATTTTCTATACGTTAGGTGTAAATTTTGATTTACGTAAAGATGCAGAACAATTCTGTATGTGGTTATCAGTTAACATTTAAAATTTATAAGGCGGTAAAATAATTTTATGACAAACAGCATAATCGGCTCATTTTTAAATCTCTTTGGCTACAGAAGATCAGAACATAAAGAACGTATTTTGACTAGGAGGAAAATTGAAAATGCAAGTGATAACGAATTATTGCTAATGATTTTTAACAAACTTTCTAAAGAACTTTCTGGCATACCAGAAGAAATAGCTATAAAAAGCTGGAACAGATCAAAACAGGCAATTTATATAATCTGGCTTTTAGAGTCAGAAGTGAATAATGGTGGCTTTTGGCAATTTTTCGTGAATTCAAGCGGGAAATTCTACTATTTAATTCCTAGTTCTTTGGAACTTGTCGGAGCAAGCAGGTTTGCAGAACTTACAACAAATGTAAATAGGATATACGACGCACACGCATCAGATTTTTCAAAAGAATTTGAAACAACTTTCGAAAGTCATAAATCTGTTCTATCGAAAAAATTGTTCGACGATTTTGATAGCGAGTTTTATTCATTATATGCTTTGGAGGATCTTCACCAAATTCAGGTTAAGTTTATTCGTGAAAATATTAATGATTTTCTCGACTAAGGTTTCGGGATTTTCAAAGTATGAACCTGTGGAAGTGATACAAAATAATTTTATACATTTATAACCGAAGCTGTGTAAGCTGCTTCAGTTATAAATGCAAAGCTTATGTTCACATTTCTTATAATCATCTGGATTCCATTTGTTGTTTGCTTTTTATATTGGTTGGTAACAAAAAAGCCTTTTAGCAAACGAAGAAGTTAGTCATTATCAGTATGGATACTCTTGATACTTTTGAACCAAAAATTAACTCAAGGCCTACAGAAGAGTTGTTAGAAATAGCGGGTAGTCCTGAGAAATGGGAACCTGAGGCTGTAGCACTTGCACAACAGGAACTTACTAACAGGAATATAAAGCCCGTAAAGATTGAAATGGCTGGTTATTTAGCCAAAAAAAGACAAAGAATAGAAGACTATAAGAAAGCAAATGAAGGTTACACTTTCCATAAGCCAATTGTAACATTATTTATAATGCTATTCGCATGGGAGCATAAAAAAGATGGTTATTACAGAAAAGCAAGGCAGCAAAAACGGTTCAGGTTATTTATTCTTGTGTCAATTATTATTTATCTTACATACATCATCGTTAAAGCAACATTGCTGTAATGAAAAACCACTATCAAATATTAGGTGTTGAACCCGGTTGCAGCCCGGCAGAAATAAAAAAAGCCTACCGGCTGCTGGCGGTGCAGTACCATCCGGATAAAAACAACGGGGACAGCCTTAGTGAGGAACGCTTTAAAGAAATATCAGAGTCGTATATAATACTGGGTGATGCCGTTAAACGCGATGCCTATGATTATGCCTGCGGCTACCAGAAAAAGTATAAAGCCCCTACATCGGGTTCGGGACACACACCAACGGGAATTTTGTTGCTGTTTAAAAAAATAAAAAACAAGATATTTAATTCGGGCGGTAAGGTTAATGAGCAGTTACTGTACAAGCTGGTAACTGATTTACTAACTTCAGATACTATTGATTTTCTCATCAAAGCAGAAGAAATAGCCAATAACAGCCTGATAATAGATGAAGTGCTGGTATGCGGAATCTTCTTAAGTGATGAACACAAACCCGTTATCGCCGAGAAACTTACAACACTTGCTGATGGCAACCCGAGGCTGCTCAAAAAAATAACGGTATTGCATAACAAGAGCTGTAAATAATTTTGACTACTTTGCTACACAAAAATTTTATGGAAGCAACAGCCACTTCAGCGCAAATTGCCAAACATTTCAAGGAAGTGTTCTTTGGGGGTAACTGGACGTGTGTAAACCTGAAAGACACACTTTCCGATGTTACCCATACCGAAGCGCTGGCTCAGGTACACTCCTTCAATACCATTGCAACATTAACTTACCATATTGCATATTTTGTAAAAGTAGTAAAACAGGTATTACAGGGCGGGCCGCTTGAAGGTAATGATAAACTTAGCTTTAATCATCCGCAAATACAGTCAGAAGAAGACTGGCAAAATATGCTTAAAAGTATGTGGGCTGATGCCGAAGCATTTATCCGGCTTACAGAACAACTCCCAGATGAAAAGCTGCCAACAGTTTTTGAAGATGCCAAATACGGGAACTACTACCGCAACCTTTTCGGTATTATAGAGCATACGCACTATCATTTGGGGCAGATAACTGTTTTAAAGAAACTGATACGCGAAAAATAATCACAAACTACACTACTAACCATGAAAATCAATTACAAATCAATCCGACCTTTTATTGGCTCTAAAGACTTTACTACATCGCGCAGTTTTTACCGCGACCTTGGTTTCGAGGAAAATGTACTTGCACCGAATCTTTCGGTATTTAAAGCCGGTAACCAGGCATTTTATCTTCAGGATGCCTATGTAAAAGAATGGGTAGATAATACCATGCTATTTATGGAGGTAGCCGACGTAGCCGCTTTTTGGGAGGAACTGGTTAAGCTAAACCTACCCGAAAAATATGAGGGTGTGCGCATTATACCCATTCGTGAACTGGACTGGGGCAAAGAGTGTTTTGTACATGATCCTTCAGGTATTTTATGGCATTTTGGCGAGTTTAAAGCATTATAAATACTACCAATTATATTACCCGCAAATAGTTTTTAAACTATGATTTAAATCAGTTTTTGTGGTTTTTGTCTTACATACTTTTGATATGTAATTTAAAAACCAATAAACATGAAAAAAATAGTTCTGGCTGTAATGGCAGTAGCACTATTCAGCACAACCGCAGTAAATGCTCAGGAAGATAACCAGACAAACGATTTAAAAAAATGGCAGGTTCGCCTTCGCGGTATTGCCGTAGTGCCCGATGAAGACGCCACTATAGGCGTTATAGGTGGTAATGCCGAAATTTCGACTTCGTTTATTCCTGAAGTAGATTTTACTTATTTCTTCACTAAAAATATTGCTGCCGAACTTATACTGGGCACAACCAAGCACGATGTTAATACCGCAGGCTCTGATATTTCAGCTATTGGCGGCCCTACAAAAGCCGATGTAGATTTGGGCAGTGTTTACCTGCTGCCGCCAACCTTAACGCTGCAATACTACTTTTATGCAGGCGATTACTTTAAGCCCTATGTTGGTGCAGGTATTAACTATACTATTTTTTATGGTGTGGATGAAGGCGATGTGGTTAAAGATGTGGAGTATGACAATGCGCTTGGCTATGCTTTTCAGTTAGGGTTTGACCTTAAGCTGAACGACAAGTTCTTTATAAATGCCGATGTAAAAAAGCTGTTCCTTACTACAGATGTAACCGTTGACGGCTCTAACCTAGCACCAGGCCTTAAAATACCTGCCGAGGTAGATATTAACCCTTGGCTTGTGGGCTTTGGTGTAGGTATGAAATTTTAATGTCCCAATTTTGGTTTTAGTGATGCTTGAGGGCTGTCCGTTCCAACCGGGCAGCTCTCCCTGTTTACAGCGATTGTAATGCTGAGACTAGTACATCAATATCCTCTTTAGTATTAAAATGGCTTAACGAAATGCGCAGCGATGGCTTTTTAATTTCTTCCTGCGGAAGTATTTCCTGCAAAACGTGAGATGGCCTTACACTGCCCGACTGGCAGGCACTGCCACGCGATACTGCAATGCCTTTCATATCAAGATGAAAAAGTATCATGGCAGTTACCTCTTCCGCAAGCGGAAGCAGCACATTCACAATATTATAAAACGTTTCGTTACCACCGTTAAGCTTATAGCCAGGCATGGCGCTGCCAAGCTGCTGCAAGAGGTATTCTTTTAATGATGTTATATGTGCCTTTTCCTGCTCAAGGTTTTTATATGAAAGTTCAAGGGCTTTAGCCATTCCCGCAATTTGGTGTATGGCTTCGGTACCGGCACGCAGCCCTTTTTCCTGTTCACCACCATATATCATGGCTTTAAGTCCGCTGCCTTTTCTTATATAGGCAAAACCAACCCCTTTTGGCCCATGGAATTTATGTGCACTTGCCGTTATAAAATCAACTGGCAAAAGGTTTAAGTCCAGTAGCTCCTTCCCTACCGACTGTACGGTATCAGAATGAAACCATGCGTTATACTCACTGCAAAGACTGCCTATTGCATCCAGGTCAAAAACAATCCCGGTTTCGTTATTTACATGCATGAGCGATACCAGCGTGGGTATCTCTTCCTGCAATAGCTCACGCAGGTTTTGCATATCGGGGTAACCATGTTGCGTTAGCGATACATAATCTACCTTAATACCATGTTGCAACTGTAGGGCCTCAACAGTGGTAAGTACTGCATGATGCTCTGTTTTAGCTGTAATAATCCTTTTTACTTTTAAATCTTTTACAGCACTATGTAGTATTAAATTATCCGCTTCGGTACCGCTGGATGTAAAAATAATTTCGCGGGCTTCAGCGTTTAATAAAGCAGCTATTGTTTTGCGTGCGGTTTCGACTACAACACGTGCAGATCGCCCAAAACTGTGTGTAGATGACGGGTTGCCGTACTGTTCCTGCAATACATTGGTAATTTCTGTAATTACTTCAGGGCGCAGTGCAGTGGTAGAGGCATTATCTAAATAGGCTTTTTTCATCTCTGCAAAATTACTTAAAAAGTTAATGTAATTATGTTTTGCGCAAAAGCGGCTAAAAATATTATTTTTGTTTAAAATTTATCTTATGAAAAAGTTTTTTGCACTTGCTTGTGCAGCGGTTTTAGCGACAGCCTGCGATGATGGCGACATTTCTTTTAATGAGTTTAACCTGGAGCCTGGTGATGCGGTTAACTGCCCTGAAAGCAATATATATTACCGTGTAGATGGTACACAGGCCTATATACTGGAACTTTCACCCTCTAACCTTATTCCGGAGATTGATGATAACGGACAATTTATTGTACGCGAAGTTAACCTGGCAGCCGGAGATTTAATATACAGGGCTTACAGCTCTGATGTACCCGCAGGGGCAGGAAGCTTTTTTTGCAGCGATATACCGCCTACATCTCCAAATGTTACAGAACAGTGGGAAGGTACAGGTACTATAACCATATTTACAGATGATAATGTTAATGCTGATGGTAAACTAACAGGTTACTCGCACACTATAACTTTACAGAATGTAACTTTTACACGTGGCGAAAGCAGTATTGTGGTACAAAACAGAACCTTTGGCGATATTGTAACTACGCTGGGTATTGGCTTTAACTTTACAACCACCGAACAAACCTCTGTGCAGGGTTGTGATGAAAATGGGCTTGTGTACCGCATCAGCGGGCGCGAAGCTGTAGTTATGGATTTTCCGGCAAATGTTTTTGATAATACAGATGGTGATATAAATACTATTGACCTTTCATCTGCCGAAGATGCTTTTGAATTGTATCTTGAATATTACAGCGGAAACGCTACAGAAAGCAATATATGTTCGATTATTGATCCTATAAGCCCTGTGGTGCAGCAACGCTGGAGGGCATCTGCAGGTAGTGTAATTGTAGAAACATCAGAAAGTAATGTAACCCCAGGGACTTATAACCATAAAATATGGCTGAAAAATATAGTATTTACACAAACAGACAGCAATCAAAGCGTAAGACTTGTTGATTTACTCACGCAGGAAGCACGTAATGCTTTACCCGCTAATGGCCTGTTTATAGGTACTTATGTAACAAATTAAGTTTATGAGGCTGTTTCGAAATTCTTATTATAGAAAATTTTGAAACAGCTTTTTTACATTTAGCGGTTTGGGTTCTGCTTTATATATACCTCTGTAGCGCCAAGCCCGTATTTCTGGTAATTGGCATCCTGAAAACTGATGCCTTCATAACGCCCGAGAAGAAAGTCAAGTTCTGCCTTTAACACCCCCTCACCCACACCGTGGATAAAAACTACTTTTGGCATTCTGTTCTTTACTGCAAAATCAAGCTGGCGTTTGGCAGTTTCCATCTGCAGGGTTAAAATATCATAGTTGCTCATACCTTTCTTGTTAGGTACAAGCTTTTCTATATGTAAATCTACTTCCAGTACAAAACCTTCCTTTTTAGTACGCTTTTCTTTGGTAAAGCTGCGCTTTAAAGGTTCTTCTTTTTCCTTTAATACTGCATTAGGGCTTTTACCGCTAAAAAGGCCGGTCATGCCCGTATCTGAAATTTTTATAAGCTCATTTTCATCAAAGTCAAGCTCAAAACCTTCAGAAGTCTCAATAACCACACGACCTTTTTTATAACCTTTTACTTTTCCGCTAAAGGCGTCATCAAGTACACTAACGTTATCTCCGGGCTTATACATCATCACTTTCATCTTTTTTCTTGTTAGGTACTTTACTCATAAGGCGCATCAGCAAAAGCATAAAAACAACTATTGCAACAACCATAATAACCATATTTGGCTTTGGCAGGCTCTGCTGGTAGAAAGCCACAAAGGCCGCAATAAACATTATAATTATATATATGGTTTTCATAGCTGTACTTTATAAAGCAAATTTAAAAAAATAGAAACAAAAAATCCCCGTAATGCACTCACGGGGATTGTATATTGTAAATATTATACCTGATTAAAATGCAGCCAGCGCAGCAAATAAACCTAATATAAAGAATAACGCATAAATACCAAGCACAATTGCAGTAAGGATACCTACAAACTTGTAATGCGACTTCAGGTTCTCGAAAGCATCTGTAAGCTGTTCTGTATTGTTGTTGTTGAAAGCAGCTAATGTTTTAGTAGAAAATTTGTATAAGTACATTACCGGGAAAAAGTACAGCAATGCAATAAGCAGATAAATGATGCCTAAAGCAGTTCCGCCCAAAGCCATCATGCCACCGCCCATGCCGCCTGCTAAACTCTCCATAGCACCTCCTAAAGCAAACATTGCAAAAGCACCAAGCACCATAAGGCCTATTACTACATAGCCGACAATTGCCAGAAACCTACCCCATTTGGCTGTTTCCCTTAAAAATAGTTTTGCAGACTCTGTTAACTGCAGTTCGAAAGAATCAAAAGCGGAATTGTTTTCCATAAATTAAAGTATTAATTGGTTAGTGATTACTTATTGGTTTTCAAATTCTTTCAATGTGTTTGTTATAATCGCAACACACTCCAGCAATTGTTCTTTATTCATAACCAATGGCGGAGCAAAGCGTATAATATTACCATGCGTAGGTTTGGCCAGCAAACCATTGTCGCGAAGTTTTATACATATATCCCATGCAGTAGAGCCGTCTTCTGTATCGTTTATAACAATAGCATTAAGCAGGCCTTTACCCCTTACTAATGTTACAATATTGCTGGTTTGTATATATTCATTCATTTTTTCGCGGAACAATTTGCCCAGTTTTTCTGCATTTTCCGATAGCTTTTCTTCTTCAACAACCTCAAGGGCGGCTATGGCTACTGCGGCAGCAACAGGGTTACCCCCAAAGGTAGAGCCATGCTGGCCCGGCTTTATTACGTTCATTATCTCATCATTGGCAAGTACAGCCGAAACAGGATATGCCCCGCCCGAAAGCGCTTTACCCAAAATAAGGATATCAGGCTGCACATCTTCATGATGGCAGGCTAAGAGTTTACCTGTGCGTGCAATACCCGTTTGTACCTCATCTGCAATAAAAAGTACATTATATTGTTCACACAATTCTTTTGTTTTTGCAAGATAACCTTCAGATGGTACATACACACCTGCTTCACCCTGAATAGGCTCTACAAGGAAACCTGCTATATCTTTATCATTCTTAAGCACTTCTTCAAGCGCAGCAATATCATCATAAGCTATTTTAATGAACCCCGGAGTATAGGGTCCAAAGTTCTTTCTTGCATTTTCATCGTTAGAGAAAGAAATAATAGTTGTTGTACGCCCGTGGAAGTTATTCTCACATACCACAATCTTTGCCTGCTTTTCATCAATACCCTTACGCTCATAAGCCCACTTGCGGCATATTTTTATTGCGGTTTCAACAGCTTCAGCGCCCGTATTCATTGGCAGCACTTTATCAAAACCAAAGTATTGCGTAATGAACTCTTCATAGCGCCCAAGCTGGTCGTTATAGAATGCGCGTGAAGTTAAGGTAAGTGTCTGTGCCTGATTCATCATGGCACCTACAATCTTCGGGTTGCAGTGCCCCTGGTTTACCGCTGAATAGGCAGAAAGGAAATCATAATATTTTTTACCTTCAACATCCCATACATATACACCTTCTCCCCTGCTTAACACTACAGGCAGCGGGTGGTAGTTATGGGCTCCGTACTTATCTTCAAGGGCAATGGCATCTGCCGAAGTCATTTTTTCTAATACCGACATTTTAATTCCGAAATTATAATTTTCTAAAAAGTAATTCCTTCTTTATTATAGGAGAGAAATCATCCGATTTATGTGTGCAAATTACTAAAAATAAAATAATTTTCTGTTTATTTTACATTAAATGCAATAGTATTATTTATGCGTTATCCTGCTATTTCAGTGGTAGCTGTCATTTTATCGGCAATTTTTTGTGTAAGTTCCACTATCCTGTCTTTAAGTTCCTGAGGTTCTGAAATTTCAGCATAATCGGCAAAAGAGAGTACCCACCGTGCAAGCCCCTCATCTAATGATGCGGTTAAAAAAGTCATCTCAATGCAGTCTTCTTTCTCCTCTTCCGATACAAAACCGAAAAAATGCCTGCGCTCCTGCAGGTACATTGCTATATTTTTATCTACCCGTATAACAGCTTTTTTAAGGCAGTGCATGTTCTTTAACTGCTCTTTGTTCCTGTATTCTTTAAGGGTTTCGCGTTCTTTTTGCTGTATATCTGTCAGTTTTATAGCCCGCACCCTGTCTATCCTGAACTGCCTGTACTCATCCCTTAAATGGCAAAAGCCAATGGTGTACCAGTTCTCATTTTCATGAAATATACCTATAGGCTCTATAAGCCTGCTGCTGTTTTCATCATTACCAAAGGCGCGGTACTCCATAGCTACCGCTTTTTTCTCGGCTATTGCTTTAAGCAATATATCCAGCGTGTTAGCAGGGAAGCTCTTATTGCGTTTTTGGTCTTTCACCTCAATAAGCTCTTCCAAATTTGCGACCATGTCTTTTTCGGAACCCCTCAAAACAGCTTTTACCTTAAACATAGCCGAAGTATAATTTTGCTGAAGCGCCGCATCTGCAAACCTTTCCATGAGCTTTTCCGCAGTAACGAAAGCCATAGCCTCTTCGGGTGTAAACATAACCGGTGGCAGCCTGTAGCCATCTACTAAAGAATAGCCTACACCCGCCTCGCCATAAAGCGGTACACCGGCTTCCTCCAAAGTGCGTATATCACGATACACCGTTCTAAGGCTAATGCCGAACCTTTCGGCTAAATCCTGCGCTTTTACTACTTTTTTAGACTGTAGCTGTATTAGTATAGCGGTTATCCTGTCAAAACGGTTCATAGCCTTATCTTTAGCAATACTCCAAAAATAACAAAAAAAGCCCCTTCATAAAGGGGCTTATCACAAAATATGAAATCGAATAACTAGTTCTTTACTAAAGTAGCATGAGATGAAATTTCGGTATTAAGCAGCCTTGATATAGGGCAGTTTTTTTCTGCCTTCTGTACGTGCTGCTGAAATGCTTCTGTCGATATATCATCAACCCTGCCGATAACAGAAAGGTGGCTGCTAACCACGCTGCCGTTCTGGAAATCTACATTACATTTGGTTTCCAACGATGCTACCCTGTACCCTGATTCGTTTAAGTAAGCCGTTAGCTGCATAGTAAAGCAGCCTGCGTGTGCAGCAGCTATAAGCTCTTCGGGGTTGGTACCGTTGCCGCTCTCAAAACGGGTTTTATATGAGTACTGTGTGTTGCTTAAAACGTTACTTTCTGTGGTAAGTTTGCCGTTACCTTCTTTAAGGGAACCTTCCCAAACTGCGGTTGCATTTCTTTTCATGGTAATTGTTTGTTGTTTTGTTATCTGTTTTTTAAAATTAATAAATAAGATATAAAACTCATTATCAAACAACTGCCATTAACACAAACTTATGATTTGCTTCCGGTTTCTTTAAGCATAGCAAAAAGTTTTACGGTGGTGTTCCAGTTACGCATGGTGGCGCGCAGCTTCAGCTTATTTTCTATAAGGTTATTTGAGAGCTTGGAATCAGATACTTTTCCTGCAAGTTTAAAATATAAAATAGCATCTTTAAGTACTATTTCATCTTCACCAATTGGTGCCTGTAACAGCTTTTCATAACAACGTGCTTCAGGAATGCCGGAAAGAAATGTGACGTAAATCCTTTTAGTTCCTTCCTCTATGTCATCAGGGCCTGCAAACGGGTTGAGATGCACAGCTCTGTGCATATCATTTTCATCAAATATAAAAATGGTAATGCTCAGTTTGTATTCTTTTTCTATTAATGCCTCTAAGTGCTGCCTTACTATATCTTTATCAGGTTCAGTCGCTGTGAAAACGACATTGCCACTTTGTATGTAGGTTGCAACATCTGCATATCCTGCATTTGCCATAACCTTTCGCAGGTCTTCCATTTTAATGATATTTTTACCACTAACGTTTATTCCGCGAAAAAGAGCAAGGTATTTTTGCATACTATAGAAAAAGGTTACATGCAAATTTATTCATATTTAATTACCAATAGCTTATTTTTGCCGCATGGGAAGAAAAAGATCAGACAAGATCATATTTGAAAATGTAAGTGTGCTTGATGCAGGCGCAAAAGGTGTTTCTGTAGCAAAAGCGCCGGATGGAAAGGTAATTTTTATACCTAATGTTGTACCCGGAGATGTTGTAGATGTGCAAACGCTTAAAAAGAAACGCGCCTATTATGAGGGGCGTGCTATAAAATTCCATGAACTGTCAGAGTACCGTACTGTACCTGTGTGTGCCCACTTTGGCTCGTGCGGGGGCTGCAAATGGCAGAACATGACCTACAGCCAGCAGCTTTTTTACAAGAACCAGGAAGTTTTTAACAACCTGAAACGCATCGGTAAAATTGAACTGCCGGAATTTGAACCGATAATGGGCAGCGAGAAACGCTTTTTTTACCGCAACAAGATGGAGTTTTCTTTTTCTAACAGCCGTTGGATGACGGAAGAAGAAATTGCAAGCGGAGCTACAATAGATAATGCAAACGCACTTGGCTTTCATATACCAAGGATGTGGGATAAAATTCTTGATATTACCCATTGCAGCCTTCAGGAAGATCCAAGTAATGCAATACGGAATGAAATACGTGATTTTGCAAATGCAAATGGCCTGAGCTTTTTTAACCCCCGCGAGCACAGCGGACTACTGCGCACGCTTATGATACGCACGGCAAGCACAGGGGAAATAATGGTACTGGTACAGTTTTATGATGACGACAAGGAGAAAAGAGAATTGCTGCTCAACTTTCTTGCTGAGCGTTTCCCCGAAATTACATCATTACAGTATGTGGTGAACCAAAAGGCAAACGACACGCTTTACGACCAGGATATCATACTCTACAAAGGCAGGGATTATATACTGGAAGAAATGGAAGGTTTAAAATTCAGCATTAATGCCAAATCTTTTTACCAGACTAACTCAGACCAGGCTTACGAGCTGTATAAAATTACAAGAGATTTTGCAGGGCTAACCGGTAACGAACTGGTTTATGACCTGTATACCGGTACGGGTACTATTGCGCAGTTTGTATCGAAAAAAGCAAGTAAGGTAATTGGTGTTGAAGCAGTGCCCGAAGCCATAGCCGATGCAAAAGAGAACGCTAAGCGCAATGCCATTACCAACTGCGAGTTCTTTGCAGGTGACATGAAAGAAGTTTTTAACGAAGACTTTATTGCCACACATGGCAGGCCCGATGTTATAATAACCGACCCTCCGCGTGATGGTATGCATAAAGATGTTGTGGCGCAAATATTAAATATAGCCCCGGAGCGTGTGGTATATGTAAGCTGTAACTCTGCCACGCAGGCTCGCGACCTTGCCCTGATGGATGAACAGTATAAAGTAACCCGTGTGCGCCCTGTAGATATGTTTCCACAAACGCACCACGTTGAAAATGTTGTACTTTTAGAAAAAAGAAAATAACACGGCACAACCGCTATGAAAAATATTATTATTACTGCAATTATCGCTACAGTTATAGCTACCTACTTCTGGAGCTGTGAGAAAGACGATATTTGTGCTGAAGATACCCCTACTACTCCCAACATGATTGTCACTTTTTACAATGCCGATAACCAGGAAGTACGCAAAAGCGGCAGGATACTGCAATTTATGGAAGGTGACAGCATTGAAGGCAGGGATGCTGTGGCTGTTGACAGTTTAGTAGTACCGCTAGGGGCAGATGCAGAATCTGTAAGATGGGGCTTTACACTGGTTACAAACGCGCCCGGCGGCGGTTTGAATTATAATACTGACTACATTGAATTTAAATATACCCACAATGAGGTTTACATTTCGAGGGCGTGTGGGTTTAAATCCCTTTTTTATCTTAAAGAAAATACTAACGAAGAGCCAAACCCTGTACTAACAGACACTATACCTGCAGATAACCTGTGGATTCAAGAAATACAGGTCATAGAAAGTAATATTGAAAATGAAAACACAGAGCATATTAAAATATTTTACTAGCCTGGGTATTATGCTCGCTGCCATGCAGGGGTCGGCGCAAGTAGCAACAGATACTGTTGCCCCGGCCGAGACTGCAGTGCCTGCTCCTAAAAGCGAGCGGTATGGCATACGCCTTGGTGTAGATCTTAATAAGATTGCGAAAGGCTTCTATACTGATGATTACAGAGGCCTTGAGATAGTTGGAGATTACAGGCTGAGTAAAAAGCTTTATGCAGCGGCAGAAATAGGTAATGAAGATTATACCATTGATGACAGGCAGTTAAATTTTACTGCATCAGGCAGCTATTTAAAAGTAGGCTTTGATTATAATGCCTATGAAAACTGGCTTGATATGGAGAACATGATATATGTAGGTTTCCGCTATAGCATAGCTTCCTTTAGCCAGACACTGAACTCTTACAAAATATATGATAACCGGATTTTAGATGGTAATGTTCGCTATCTTGATGAGGTAACAGTAATATCGGGCAGGGAGTACAGCAGCCTGAGTGCACATTGGGCCGAAGTTGTAGGCGGTGTTAAAGCTGAAGTTTTTGATAATCTTTTTTTAGGGTTTAGCGTGAGGCTGAATTTATTGTTCGCAAACAAAAAACCCGATAATTTTGATAACCTTTATATACCCGGTTATAACCGCACCTATGCGGGCAGTTTTGGCGCAGGGTTTAACTATACTGTTTCTTATTTTATACCGCTTTATAAAAAAACTGCCAAACCCGAAGAAAAAACTACTCCATAAAAAAGCCCGTTTGCACATTGCAAAAGGGCTTTTAGTATTACAAGCTTTATTTTTACTTTATTATCAGTTTTTGGGTAGAAGATTTACCTTCTGTAATTATACTTATAAAGTATATGCCACTATGTAATGAGGAAATGTCTATCGAATTTGTATTACCCGCTACTTTTGCAATTAATACTGTTTTAGCCAATACATCTGTAAATACTACATCTGCTTCTCCGGTAAGGTTTTCAGCCAGTATAGAAACTGATCCTGATGCAGGGTTAGGATACACTACAAAAGCCGTATTATTAAAATCTTTTGCCGAAGCTGCCGTCTGCACAGTAGTTGTAGTAGTGTTGGTAAGCACTACAGGGTTAAAGTCGAAATAAATACCTGCTGAAGCCATAATAATGTCTCCTTCTGCTATGCTGCTGACAGGTTTTATCCTGTAGCTGATATATCCCTGACTTCCTGCTTCATCTGCATCGGTATAAGGAAGGTTTATGTTATTAAAATAAAACTGTACCATATTACCTGTACGCATCGTCTGCATATTATGGCTTGAAGCAACAGGCTGAAAGGTGTCCCAGTCTAAATTGTCATCCAGCATGTCATCCACACGTATATTTATGGCGTTGCCGTTACCTTCATTCTGGAACCTTATTGTGTAATGGAGGTAACCCTCTGCCTGTTGCGGTGTAATAACAGCACCTTCATGAACGGTAATATCATTTGGGTCGTATGAGTTTACAACTGTCTGGTTTACTATCGAAATATTATCATCTGTTATATCATCTGTTCCCGATAGTGCTGCTGTAAACTCAAGTATATCACCGCCATTTACTGTTGGAGGGGTAAATACTGTAAAGTTAATAGCTGCCGTTACAGACTGAAATGGCATAAGCTGGGCAAAGTTATAAGTCAGCACATTACCTGACAGTGACATTGCAGGGCTTGAAGAATTAAAGGTAAGGCTTGCATTGTTAAAGGTTATGGTTATAGTGCCGCCTGCCGGAGTACTGCCTGTATTTTGCACTATTAGTTGGTAATAAGCATCAAAACCGGGTATTGCATTACCCATCGGCACCATTGTTACAGATATATTGGTACTGTTATCTTCTGCCGAAAGGCAGAAATTATAACCTTGTTCCTCTCCCTCAGGTGATAAAGTATAGCTTCCCGGTGTTGTGGTAAAGGGGAATGTGCCGCCCTGCCCTACAGTGAGTGAGCCCTCTCCTTCTGGAATATTCACAAACCCATAATTTCCGTTGCTGTCCGTAAATGCAACATAGTTTGTAATGCCGTTATTAAAGCTTACAGGTAAGCCCTGAGCGCCTACAGAACCCGTATCGCATTCATTACTACCAAGGTCATATGTAACCATACCTGTAACACTTGCACCTTCACAATCTCCGGCAATAAGCTCTAAAGAGGTAACAGAATGGCAGGTGCCATCATACTTTCTTACATATATTGTCTCGGTATATGGCAATATGTTTTGGTAGGCTGATGTATTGGCTATTGCATTTACACCATCCTCAGCATCAGCATGCGTCTGATGGAATGTTACCATAATCCACTGATTGTTTCCGTTTATACCTTCTATAAGTGATGCAAGGTTAAACAATGCAATACCATCCATATTTTCGTCACAACCTGTAAGCGGTTCTAAAGGCCCTTCAAAATGTATAAAATCAGGCTGTGCAATCAAATCAAATTCTAATATACATCCTTCATATTCGGCATATGCGTATAAATGTGTAAATTGAGGTACTATAGTGCCTGAAGCATATACCATACCCTGCCCCCCAGGCTCAGAATAAAATTCTCCGATATTGAGGTCAGGCACATCATATCCTTCACAAACTATCAGAGTAGGTTCCGTACCATATAGGCTTACATCCGTAACTGTAAAATGAACTATGGCATAACTCTCATCATTGTTGTTTTCTACACGCGCATAAATAGTCACATATCCAGGTACAATAGCGGGTACAGTATATTGCTCGGGTTGGGGAATGGCGTTTACCGAAGCTTCCGCATCTGCTTCAGACTCATAATAGCTGACAGTAAACATTGAAGGATTAAGCCCTCCTAAAATGAGTGGTGTCTGCTGAGTCAAATCTACCGGTGGCGCCGAATCCATAAAAATATTAGGATTACACTGTACAATATTCGGTGGGGTGTTGGCTACAGTCTGGCTAAATGCTGTACTTCCGTAAAATAATGATAGAAAGAGTAGAATTTTTTTCATAAGCGGTTGGTTTTAAGATGGAAAAGATACAATATTTATAAATATAAAAAGCCCTCCGCTTTAAAACGGAGGGCTAAAAACTATTTCCTATTGTTACTTAATAATTATTTTCTGAGTAACAGACTTTCCATTAGCAGAAAGCGTAACAAAATACATTCCGCTTGTTAAAGATGAAAGATTAATACTTGAATCAGACCCGGACACTTTTGTACTTAAAACTGTTTTACCAAATACATCTGTAAATACCACATCTGCTTCTCCGGTAAGGTTTTCAGCCAGTATAGAAACTGAGCCTGAGGCAGGGTTAGGATATACAACAAAAGCCGTGTTATTAAAATCTTTTGCCGAAGCTGCGGTCTGCACAGTTGTTGTAGCCGTATTGGTAATAATAGCTTCATTAAAATCGAAGTATATACCTGCTGTAGCCGACATAGAATCTCCTAAAGCAATATCTGATACAGGCTTGATTTTATAAGTAACCCAACCATTGCTTCCCGGCTCATCCATATCTGCATAAGGCAAGTCAATTCCGTTAAAGATAAATTCAACATTGTCTTCGTTGCGCTGTGTTACATAATTGTGGCTCGCAGCAATCGGTTCAAATGTGCTCCAGTCAAGGTTTGCATCCAGTTCGGTTTCAATCCTTACATTCTGGGCATTGGCAGTACCTTCATTCTGGAATCGGATAGTGTAATGCAGGTAACCTTCTGCCTGTTCCGGTGTGATAGAAGCACCTTCATGAACTCTTATATCATTAGGGTCGTAGCTGTTAACAACAACCTGGTTAAGTACGTGGCTGTTATTAGCCATATTATCATCAGAAGTACCGTCTATACCTACAGTAAGAGTAACTACATCGCCTAATTGTACTGTTGGCGGCTGCATTACATTAAAGTACACATAAACATATTCCCACTCAAAAGGCTGAAGTCCGGAATATGAAAATGTTAGTGAACTCCCGTTTAGCTGCATGGCAGGAACCGACATATTATAGCTAAGCATTGCATCGTCAAAGTTCAGGGTAATGGTACCATTTTGTATATAAGAGCCTAAGTTTTCATACATAATCAGGTAACCTGTTTCCATACCCGGAATAGCGTTAAGTATCGGGAAAATTGTTACGGCAACATCATTTACAGGGTTAGCCGCGGCAAGGCAAAAATCATACTCTGTTTCATCTTCAGGAAGCGTTACGGTATAATTTGCCGGGGTTGGTGCATATTGCTGGGTATTATTTACATATACAATATTGTCACCATCAGGAACATGGTAAAAAGTATATTGACCGTTCTCATCTGTAAATGTATAATACACATCATTATTGTGGGTATAGCTTACTATAACGCCTGCAGCAGGTATATCATTGGAAGAACAACCATTACCGTCTGTATCATAAGTAATTGTACCGGTTAGGGTGTTGTCACTGCATTGCCCTGCTACTATAGGAGCTTCATATACTCCGAAACAAGTACCGCCATCTACCCTAACATAAAGCGTTTGCTGATACTGTACAATGTTTGTGTAGCTCCACATCTGGTCAAAAGTTAGCGCATTAGTACCATTTTGTGCATCAACATTGGTTTCATGTATACTTATCTGATAGTTATCACTTGCATTTAGCATGGCATAAACCTGCTCCCATATCAGGGCTACATCAAAAATTTCATAACCATCTTCATCATCATCACAGGCAATCAGCGGGCTGACAGTAATTGCGGGTATTGGGTATATATTTACATATATAATTTTCTCAGCAGGACAGATACCTGACCAGTTATGATAAACATAAACATTTGTTGTTTCTGTTATTACATCGCCTGCCATAAGCATAGTCCCGGTGCCGCCGGGGCCTGTGTAATAATTGCCGATTTCCGGTACAGGCAGTGTATAACTTTCGCATTGCAGAATTTCTTCATCATACCCTATCCATCCGCTGCCCCATCCTACAGAAAACGAGCTTACATCATAAGTGTCATCTATTTCAGAAGTTACCCTTACAAAAACCTCAATAAACACATCTTCGGGTGTCATATAAAATGTTGGGTCAGCAATAGGGTTTGTATTATTTATGGCATTTTCTTCTGTATGGAAATATGCCACTGTAAAATTTGAAGGATCCTGATTACCCAAAACAATATTGTTTTGAAGAGTCAAATCAAAAACTTCGATACCGCACTGAACCATATCAGGTGCATCATAAGCCGTGGTTTGCGAGTAACCTGCAACACACAACAAGGCTGAAGCAAAAAATGTAAGTAATTTCTTTTTCATAAGTTAAAAATTTTGATTGTTTGATGTTAAAACAACCAAAAAAAGAAATTCCCTACCTTATTTAATCAATTAATTTAATAATTGTTTAATTATATGAGGTTTTCCCGTATTTGCCCGGGAAGCAATATATCACTGATATTCAGGTTGTAATAACTCCTGTATTCAGGGTTGATTATCACTTCAAAATTTTTACGGAAACGTGTATATTCTTCGTTGGTAAAATCATCAAGAATTATTTTTACCATATAATCTACGCCCTGCATAAATTTTACCCTGTCAATACAGATAACCGAGGCATTAAAACAATCTTCGTACTGGTGGTAAAACCCTGCGCCTATGGGTTCATAACGGGTAATATCTATACCTCTTGATACTAACAGCGATTTAAGTTCGAGGCTGCTGTTTTTCGGTTCTGCCTGTATCCTGGCTTTTTTTGGCCTGCCCATTAATGACTCCATTTCTTAGTGCTTGTTTGCTTCTGCAAATTTGCGCCAAAAAACGGGGGACAGCATTAAAATTATGGTAATTGTTTATTAAGGAACCCTTAAATATTCAGGACTTGTTTCGCTCGCGCCAGTTTTCGGTAATGGCATTATAATCTATATCAAAAGCGGGTTCCTGGCGCTGCAGCCTGTGCTCTTCGAAAGCTTTAAGCAAAAATCCTTCAATCATATAATCTTCAGGCACATTAGCAGGGTCATATTTTGTCTTGAGGTTAATATCAAATACTCTTGCCATACGGTCAGACCAAAAGGCTTTCCAGCCACTTTTTTGCTCTTTAATAAGGTTAAAAGTAGTTTCTCCCGTTTGCCTGTGTATCAGCTTTACAAGTATTTGCCCGTCTTTACGTGACAAATCTTTTAACTGTCCCTCAAATTCTTCTTCAAGATATTTCTGCACAATTTTGGCATATTTCTTCTTTTCCCTCTCGGTTTTAAGTTTCGCCATATTGCGGTTAAGCAGCGTTAGCCTGTCGGCAGCTATTTTGGCGTAAGGGTAAACCTTAAGCACCCTGCGCCTAAGTATCAGCAGTTTCTTTTTTTCGTCGGGACTAAGGGTGTCCTTTACATTAGAGATAACAATTTCCTGCATCTCCATATTAAAAAAAATGGAATCATTCTCTGTTACATTCTTCACGGTATCAGTAACAATTTCCTGCGCATTTGCAGAAACTGAAATGATAGCCAGCAACAGGAATAAAAACCGTGTTTTCATGTTCTTAAAATTTAATTCAAAAATATGCATTTATACGTAACTCTGTTTTCAAATTCTTAATTTAGCGAAAAATCATAAAAATAATCTATGTCTGCAAAATCTGTTTTAAACGACAACTCAATTACATTTCTCGAAAAATACCTTAATAACGCCTCTCCTACCGGTTTTGAAGCCGAAGGGCAAAAAATATGGATGGAATACCTGAAGCCGTATGTAGATACTTTTATTACCGATACTTATGGCACTGCGGTTGGGGTTATTAACCCCGACGCCCCTTATAAGGTTGTTATAGAGGGCCACAGCGACGAAATATCGTGGTATGTTAACTACATTACCGATAACGGGCTTGTTTACGTAATCCGTAACGGCGGATCAGACCACATGATCGCTCCCTCTAAGCGTGTCAATATCCATACCAAAAACGGAATTGTGAAGGGTGTGTTCGGCTGGCCGGCCATACATACCCGCAATCGCAGCAAGGAAGAGCCTGCGAAACTGGAAACTATTTTTATAGACCTTGGTTGCTCTACCAAAGAAGAAGTAGAAAAGCTTGGTGTTCATGTAGGCTGTGTAATAACCTATCCTGACGAATTTATGGTACTAAACGACAACAAATTTGTTTGCCGTGCCATAGATAACCGCATTGGCGGCTTTATGATTGCCGAAGTAGCACGCCTGCTGCATGAAAATAAAAAGAAACTGCCTTTCGGGTTGTATATAACAAATTCTGTTCAGGAAGAAGTAGGGCTTCGCGGCGCCGAGATGATTACTAAAACAATCCGCCCCAACGCTGCTATAGTTACCGATGTTTGCCATGATACCACAACGCCTATGATAGACAAGCGTATTGAAGGCGATACAGTTATAGGCAAAGGTCCTGTTATTACCTATGCCCCTGCCGTGCAAAACAAACTGCGCGAACTGATTATTGATACTGCCACTGCTAACGAAATACCTTTCCAAAGGCTGGCGTCATCACGCGTTACAGGTACCGATACTGATGCTTTTGCCTACAGTAACGGTGGTGTGGCAAGCGCGCTTATATCATTACCGTTGCGTTATATGCATACAACCGTAGAGATGGTGCACCGCGACGATGTTGAGAATGTAATAAGACTTATTTATGAAACGCTGCTTAAAATGAAGAATGAAGATTCGTATTCTTACTTCAGCTAATAAACAAAGCATCTGCCGTGGCAGATGCTTTTTCATTTAAGACTGTTTTTGTTCTGGAATGCTTACGCATTTTTGGCTTCCTTCAGTACTGCAAGCGCTTCTTTAGCATTAGAAAGCTCTGCATACTTAATGGCAGTAAAACCTTTCTGGTCTTCCAGCCTTAAGTTAGCGCCGTTCTCTAAAAGCAGCTTTATCATTTCTACCTGATTGTAACGGGCTGCAAGCATCAGGGGTGTTGCGCCGTTCGATTTTTCGTTTACATCTGCCCCGTACTCAATAAACTTTTTTACCGTTTCAAGATCGCCTTTGCATATGGCAACACAAAGCGGTGTCATGTTTTTGTACTCTCTAACAAACTCAACTTTTTGGGCAGTTGAAACATTGGCAGCAAATGTTGTGCTACTGAAGGCTACAAGAGCCAGGCTTAAATAAATGATCGCTTTTTTCATGATTGATGATGATTTGATGATTAAAAAATATGTTTGTTTATTACTTGCTTACTAAGCAACGGTTGATTAGGCCGTTTGAAATAATAGACGCATATACAAAGGCTAACGTTACCCAAAAACACTATTTTAACAAATATTTAACAGCTTTAATCTTGTTATGCCTGCATACAAAAAGAGCATCGCCCCGCATTAGCAGGGCGATGAAGTACATATTTTTTTATAGATTATTTATTTAAATAATCCAGTACATTTTTTTCAATTCTTTTGTGGATATCGGATATATCAGCTTTAGAAAACTTCTCGCCGATGATATTTTCATAAAGCTCTATATACCTTTCAGAAACGCTTTCTATATACGCTTCATCCATATCGGGTATCTGTTGCCCTTCTTTACCCTGAAACCCATTGGCAATAAGCCACTGCCTTACAAACTCTTTACTAAGCTGCTTTTGAGCTTCTCCCCTGTTTTGGCGTTGCTCATAGCCTTCGGCATAAAAGTAACGCGAAGAGTCAGGCGTGTGTATCTCATCAATAAGCACTATCCTACCGTCTTTAGTACGCCCGAATTCATATTTGGTATCTACCAGTATCAGCCCGCGCGATGCAGCAATCTCGGTGCCACGCTTAAAAAGGTCGCGTGTATATTTTTCAAGTATTTTATAATCTTCCTCGCTAACTATGCCTTTGGTTATAATATCCTCGCGCGATATATCCATATCATGCTCACCATTATCCGCTTTAGTAGTGGGCGTTATAATCGGCGAAGGGAATTTATCATTCTCTTTCATTCCTTCCGGCAGTTCAACGCCACAAAGAACACGCCTGCCGGCAGCATACTCGCGCGCCGCATGGCCACTAAGGTAACCGCGAATAACCATCTCTACTTTAAAAGGTTCGCATACAAGCCCTACGGCAACATTAGGGTCGGGTGTGTCCAGCAGCCAGTTAGGTACTACATCTTCGGTAAGGCGCATAAATTTTGTGGCAATCTGGTTCAGTATCTGCCCTTTGTATGGAATGCCTTTTGGCATAATAACATCAAAAGCCGAAAGCCTGTCGGTGGCTATCATTACCAGCAGTTCATCATTAATGTTGTAAACCTCGCGTACCTTGCCACGGTAAACCGACTTTTGCCCCGGGAAATTAAAATCTGTTTTGGTTATGGTGTTCATAACAGTTGTTGTGTGTTAGCAGTTAAGCTGCAAAAGTAATAAAGTTTGGTAAGTTTATTCACTTCTTTTCCTTACCAACGCAATAATAATGTTGGTATATAGCATCAGCATTGCTGAAAGAATTAAACCAATAGTTAAAACAAAAACCAGGCTATCGGTTATCTTCAAAAAGAGTGAACATATTACAGAAACAGCAAGAAATGTAATATTGAGGATTAAAACCTTTTTACTGTACCTTGCTTTTGTAGCATACATTATTACATAACCCAAAAAAGAGAGCAAAAGAGTAAACATAAATACTACTGGAAGAACTCCCGAAAATTCCCACGCCCAGCCAATGGTCCTGATTACACCATAAGTACCAATACTGGCATCAAACAAAAAGAAACATCCTGCTATTAAAATTACTGTAGCTATCAGTAAAAAGGCTAACCCTGCTTTTTTGATGAACTTCATAAAATAAATCAAGAACCACCGAAAGTTTACACTTTCAATGGTTACTTTATGACTTTACACTTTTAAACTTTAAACTATGGCTTAATCATGATTCTCAATAGCCTTGTAGGCATCTATAACCTTCTTAACCAGCCTGTGGCGCACCACATCTTTATCATCAAGGTATATCATACCGATGCCTTCTATATCTTTTAATACAAGTAAAGCCTCTTTAAGCCCGCTAATTACACGGCGTGGCAGGTCAACCTGTCCCGGGTCGCCCGTAATCATAAATTTGGCCTGCTTACCCATACGAGTAAGGAACATCTTCATTTGCGAGTGGGTAGTGTTCTGGGCTTCATCCAATATTACAAAAGCATTATCCAGTGTGCGTCCGCGCATGAAAGCCAGCGGCGCTATCTGAACTATACCTTTTAGCAGGTAATCTTCCAGTTTTTCAGGCGGTATCATGTCGCGCAGCGCATCGTATAACGGCTGCATGTAAGGGTCGAGCTTTTCCTTCATATCGCCCGGTAAAAAGCCGAGGTTCTCCCCTGCCTCTACCGCAGGGCGTGTAAGTATAATACGTTTTACCTGCTTTTCCTTAAGTGCTTTTACGGCCAGTGCAACACCCGTATAGGTTTTACCCGTACCGGCAGGGCCTACTGCAAAAACCATATCATTTTTCTGCATCAGGTCAACCAGCTTTTGCTGGTTCGGGGTCATGGCTTTAATGAGCTTGCCGCCAAGCCCGTGCACCAGTATCTTGTCAGATGCATCCATCTGCTCTACCTGCTGGTCGCTTTGTATAACGCGCTCTATAACATTATCATCTATCCTGTTGTATCGGGAAAAATGCACCATCAGCCTCTTAAACCGCTTTTCAAACTCGTCAAGCATTTCTTTCTCGCCAAAGGCTTTAAGGGTTGTGCCGCGTGCCACTATTTTTAATTTGGGGTAATATTTTTTTATAGTTTCCAGGTGGGCATCCTGTGCGCCCCAAAAATCTTTCGGGGCTATGTCTGTAAGTTCAATTGTCCTTTCGTTCAAAAGCAGTTTTTTTAAATTAAAAATATCGCTATATAATTAGTAGCTTTGCATTCAAATTTAGTGAAATTTTAATCGCGCCTAATAAAAGTTTTACACAATTTTATGTCAATAATTACCCTTACAACCGACTTTGGCCTGAAAGACCATTTTGTGGGCGCCCTTAAGGGAAAAATCCTCTCAGACTATCCTGAAGCGGTTATTATAGACGTATCGCACGATGTAGATCTTTTTAATATTGCGGAGGCCAGCTACATAATAAGCGCGGCATACAGCAGCTTCCCGAAAGGCACCGTTCACCTTATAGGTGTTGATGCCGAACTCAGCAAAGAAAACAGGCATATTGCCATGCAGTGGGACGGGCATTTTTTTGTGTGTGCCGATAATGGCATCCCCAGTATTTTATCCCAAAAAATTGTACCCGAAAAAGTGGTTGAAATTACTGTACACGACCGTTTTGGCACCGATGCTACCGAAATGGATGTGTTTGTAAAAGTAGCCTGTCACCTCTCCCGTGGCGGACTACTGAATGTAATCGGCAGGGAAATAACAGAAGTTAAACCCGTAAATCAGTTACAGCCGGTTATAAGCCACGATAACACCACCATTAAAGGATATGTGGTATATATAGACCATTTTGGCAACTGCATTACCAACATTACCAAAAGGCTCTTTAAAGAAATTGGGAGAGGGCGCGGCTATGAGATTACTTTTGGAAACAAGACAATAAAAGGGGTTAAAGAGGGTTATTCTGACTTTACAGTAAACGAAAGGTTTTCTTTAAAAGATTATGAAGGCGAAAAGCTGGCTATTTTTAATGAAGCAGGCTATCTTGAAATTGCTATATACAGAAGTAACCCATTAACAGTGGGCACGGCACGCTCGCTGCTGGGGCTTAAATACCGCGATGTGGTAAATATTGTGTTTAGATAATATACATAAGTAAAATATGTTCATACGAATTGTAAAAATGAGTTTTGAGGCTGATAAGGTTGAAGCCTTTCTTCAGAATTTTGAAGAAGTGAAGCAGCACATACGAAATTACCCCGGTAACCGTTTTTTAGAACTGTACCGCGACAAAGCCGACCCTACTGTATTTTTCACTTATAGCTACTGGGAAAACGAAGCTGACCTTGAAAGCTACCGCAATTCGGAATTGTTTAAAGAGGTGTGGTCTTTTACCAAAAAACTGTTTCGCGACAAGCCTGAAGCCTGGAGTGTTGACAGGCTGGTAACACTTGATTAGTTTTTACAGAGAATACTTGTAACTTTACAACCAAATTTTTAAGACTTACAGTTTAATGAAAGCCTTACTTTTAAGAGAGATAAAATCTTTTTTCGGGTCGCCCATAGGTTACCTGGTCATAGCGGTATTCCTGCTGCTCAACGGGCTTTTCCTTTGGGTTTTTGATGGCGACTTTAATATCCTGAACAGCGGCTTTGCCGACCTTACACCCTTCTTTACGCTGGTGCCGTGGATACTTATATTTTTAATACCGGCAGTAACTATGCGCAGCTTTTCTGATGAAAAAAAGCAGGGTACCATAGAATTGCTTTTTACAAAACCGCTAACCGTTTGGGAAATTGCCACCGGTAAGTTTTTGGGTGCATTTGTACTGATACTACTCGCGCTTTTGCCGACAATAGTTTATGTATTTGTAATATCTGACCTTGGGCTGCCGCAGGGTAATATTGATATGGGCAGTACACTGGGTTCGTACTTCGGGCTACTGTTCCTGATAGCGGGTTATACTGCAATTGGCATTTTCAGTTCTTCATTATCTGACAACCAGATTGTGTCTTTTATAGCAGCAGTTTTCCTTTGTTTCCTTTTTTACTTTGGTTTTGAGGGGATTTCCGGCTACGCAGGTGGCGCAGCAGGGAATATCATATCTTCCATCGGAATGGACAGCCATTTTAAAAGCATGAGCCGTGGTGTTATAGATACACGCGATGTTATTTATTTTATAAGCATAGCAGTGTTGTTCCTGTCGTTAACTGTTTACAAACTTAAATCACTTAAATGGTAATGGAAACAGGAAAGAAAAAAAGTTTGAGGCAACTTGCCATTACGGTTATCGTTTTACTTGCACTTAATCTTGCAGGGAGCTTTATATTTAAGCGTTTCGACCTTACGCATGATAATCGCTATACATTATCGGAAACCACACTTTCGCTTGTAGAAAATGTAGATGAGCCTTTATATATAGATGTTTTTTTAGAGGGAGAATTTCCGGGTGAGTTTAAAAAACTACAGGATGAAACCCGCCAGTTGCTTGAAGAGTTTCATGCGTATAATTCTAACATAAAGTTTAGATTTTTTAATCCTCTGGGTGATTCAGTCACAGATGAAGAAAAGTTTTTACTCATCTATAATTTATTTAAACTTGATAACACAATTCGTTCCGAAGAAGAAGAAAGAGAGATAAAAAAAAGTATTTATGGAATAACTGATTTGGATAACGCTATATTTGAATCCTTCAAGGGGAATGGCCTGATGCCAATTAGTGTGACGATGGATTACAGGGGCAAGCAAACACAGGAAATGGTGTATCCCTGGGCTATTGCCACCTATGGCGATAAAAGCACTAAAATTCCGTTACTGAAAAACCAGATAGGAGCCTCTACTGCCGAAAAGGTGGAAAGCTCTGTACAGCACCTTGAGTATGCGCTTGCCGACGGCCTGAATAAAATTACAAAAGAGAAAGAGAAGAAAATTGCAGTTATAAAAGGAAACGGTGAGATGCACGACCTGCTCATGGCTGACTTTTTAAAACAGGTACGCGAAAGCTATTTTATAGCGGCATTCACACTTGATTCTGTTGCGGCAAATCCGCAAAAAACGCTTGCACAGCTAAAAGAATATGATCTTGCAATTATAGCAAAGCCTACACAACGTTTTAGTGAAGAAGAAAAAGAGGTGTTAGACCAATATATAATTAATGGTGGCAAAACACTTTGGATGGTTGATGCCGTGCAGATTGACATGGACAGCCTGTATAACGAAACAGGTACTACTCTCGCCTATCCGCGCGACCTTAACCTTGCCGATATGTTCTTTAAGTATGGTTTCAGGCTACAGCCAGATATCATAAAAGACGAAGTATCTACACCTATCAAACTTGCAGTAGGCGCACAGGGCAGCGGCACACAGTATCAGGAATATCCGTGGCGCTTTTCACCTTTTGTATATCCTGACACTACTTACAATAAAGATGCGGGCCATCCGATAGTTAAAAACATGGGCGGTGTTAAGTTTGAATTTACCAATCCTATCGATACGCTTAAAAACGGCATAAAAAAAACCGTGCTTCTCAACACATCAAAGTATTCCAAGCAAATAGGCACGCCTGTAGAGGTTAACCTTGATATGGTTGCTGAAGAAACCAAACCACAGGATTATGAAAACCATGGTTTTATTCCAGTATCTGTATTGTTGGAAGGTAAATTCAAGTCGATGTACGAAAATCGGATACTGCCTTTTAAGGATAATACCTACAAAAATATAGGCACAGATAATAAAATGATTATAATATCTGACGGGGATGTGGTAAAGAACCAGCTCGACCAGAATTACCAGCCGCTGGAACTGGGTTATGACAAGTGGACAAAAAACATATATGATAACAAAGAGTTCCTGATGAACTGCGTTAATTATCTTTTAGATGATAACGGACTTATTAACATACGCGGTAAGGAAGTAAGCCTGCCAATGCTTGACAAAGAAAGAGTTTATACCGGCTATACTATGGCACAGTTTATAACCGTCGGATTACCAATAGTGATACTGATTGTTTTCGGGGTGGTATTTACTTATTTGCGCAGGCGCAAATACACTGCTTAGTGTTAATAAAAAAGTTTCAGTATTAAACAGGATTACGATATATTTGTGAAATGTAAAATCTTCAGGATTTTACACCTAATTATAAAATAAAGCGATGAAATTTATAGTATCCAGCTCTTATTTGCTTAAACAGTTGCAGGTATTAGGCAGCGTTATCAACAGCAGCAATACCCTGCCAATATTGGATAATTTCCTTTTTGAATTGGATAACAGCAGGCTAACCGTTTCGGCTTCAGACCTTGAGACTACAATGTCGGCAACCTTAGAAATAGATTCTGACAGCCAGGGCAGCGTAGCGGTACCCGCTAAACTGTTGCTGGAAACCCTTAAAACCTTCCCCGAGCAGCCGCTTACCTTTACGGTTGAAGATAACAACACAATAGAAATAAGCTCAAACTCGGGTAAATATGCACTTGCCTATGCAGCAGGCGAAGAATTTCCTAAAGCTGTAGTGCTTGAAGACCCTTCTTCTACCCTTGTGCCTGCAGAGGTGCTTGCCACAGCAGTAAGCAAAACCATATTCGCAGCGGGTAATGATGACCTTCGCCCGGTAATGTCTGGGGTATTCTTCCAGTTTTCACCGGAAGGCTTAACATTTGTGGCTACAGATGCACATAAGCTGGTTAAGTATGCCCGTACTGATGTAAAGGCATCTCAGGTGGCTGATTTTATCATGCCGAAAAAACCGCTTAATATCCTTAAAGGCATCCTTGCAACATCTGATGCAGAGGTTAAAATTGAATATAACGACAGCAACGCTACTTTTTCTTTTGATAACTATGTGCTTACCTGCCGACTAATAGACGGAAAATATCCTAACTATGAGGCGGTTATACCAAAGGAAAATCCTAACAAGCTGCTTATAAACCGAGTTCAGTTTTTGAGTTCTGTGCGCCGTGTGGCTATCTTCTCTAACAAAACTACGCACCAGATAAGGCTTAAAATAGCGGGAACCGAACTTAATATTTCTGCTGAAGATATTGATTATTCAAACAAAGCGGAAGAACGCCTTACGTGCGACTATCAGGGAGATGATATGCAGATTGGCTTTAATTCGCGTTTCCTTACAGAAATGCTTAACAACCTGCACAGCGATGAGATAATGCTCGAAATGTCATTACCAAACCGCGCAGGTATCCTTACCCCGGTTGACGGCCTTGATGAAGGTGAAACCGTTACCATGCTTGTTATGCCGGTAATGCTTAACAGCTAAAAATGCTTTTAATCAACCTTAAATAAAGAAAACCCGGTTACTGTTTATGTACCGGGTTTTTGATTTTTATTGCTATTCCGTCTTTCTTTCAGAACCTCCTTTACCGCTTATCCTGATAAGTTTTTTGTTTACAAACTCGTGTATGCCTAAATCGGACAGCTCACGCCCGTAGCCGGAGCGTTTAATGCCGCCAAAAGGCAGTTCGGGGCTGGAGCTGGTAGGCTCGTTAATAAATACCATACCTGTTTCTATCTGAAGCGCCACACGCTCTGCCCTTGCAATATCTTTACTGTAAACAGAACCACCTAACCCAAAATCAGAATCATTAGCCAGCTTTACAGCCTCTTCTTCACCTTTCACTTTATAAATAGAAATTACAGGTCCAAAAAGCTCTTCATGGTAGGCTGTCATTCCCGGTTTGATATCGGTAAGTATGGTAGGCTCTACAAATGCGCCTGCTCTGTCCATACGCTTACCGCCTAACAGCACTTTTGCGCCTTGCTCTATTGTTTCCTGAATTTGCTTGTTCAGCTTTTTAGCTGCATCTTCACTGCTTAACGGCCCTATTTCAGTATCTTCTTCAGATGGATCTCCCACACGCATATTTCTTACTTTTTCTGCCAGTTTTTCGGTAAAGGTATCTGCTACTTTTTCATCTACAATCATACGTTTTGCAGCCGTGCATGACTGTCCCATATTTTTCATACGCCCTGCAAAAGCCATTTTAACGGCATGGTCTACGTCGGCATCATCAAGTACAATAAAGGGATCATTACCACCAAGCTCCAGTACTGATTTTTTCAGGTTTTTACCTGCTGCTTCGGCAAGGCTTGAACCTGCATCTTCACTTCCTGTTAATGATAATCCTTTAATACGCTTGTCATCTGCCAAACGGCTTATATTTTTACCTGAAACGAATAAATTAGTGTAAACGCCCTCAGGTGCTCCTGCTTCTTTAAAAATATCTTCTATTGCCTGTGCACATTGTGGTACAATAGATGCGTGCTTAATCATGATAACATTGCCTGCTGCAATGTTGGGCGCTGCAAGCCTTGCAACCTGATAAAAAGGATAATTCCACGGCTCTACGCCTAAAATAATGCCTATGGGTGTATATTTTATATAGGCGCTGCCTTTTTCTACCTCAAGCTGCCTGTCCTGCAAAAAAGACTCTGCATTATCAGCATAATATTTATAAATAGCCGAACTAATGTCAATTTCGTCCCTGCTTTCAGAAATAAGCTTGCCCATTTCTTCTGTAATCAGCTTTGCAAGTTTGTCTTTTTTATCCTGAAGCAATTGTGCAACCTTAGCAAGTATGGAGCATCTCTTCTTAACAGGAGTGTCGCGCCAGCTTGTATATGCTGTGTCTGCTGCTGTAATTTTGGTTTCTATCTGTTCTTCAGTAAGTTCATTAAATTCTTTTCCCGGTAAGTTGGTATAAGGGTTTACTGTTTGTATTGCCATGATTCTTTATTGTTAAAAAACCGCAACTTGCCCTACAGGTAAATTGCGGTTACGGTTATAAGTAAAAATTATGAGTTTATGAAGCTTATCAAATCATCATTAAACTTGTTCTTATGGGTATAGTGCAGCCCGTGCGGGGCATCATCATATACTATATAATTTGCCTGGGGTATGTACTTAACGGTTTCATCTGCCGAGGCATCGATTGGCACAGTTTCATCTGCCTTACCGTGAATAATAAGTGTCGGTATCTTCACGTTTTCAAGGTCGCCCCTAAAGTCGGTGGTTGACCATGCATTCATAGATTTTATAGTGGCATAGCCCGCTGCCTGAAAGCACATCATCAGGTCGTGGTGCATGTGCTCATCGCTAACCGGGTGGCTGAACAGGTGAACCCCGTAGAATTTCTTTCCAAAATCCGCCAGAAACTTAGCACGGTCATCTTCAAGCTGTTCGCGCATACCTTCAAACTGGTCCTGCGGTATACCTGTAGGATTATCATCAGTCTGTAAAAGGAAAGGTGTTACCGCACTTATAAAAGCAACTTTGGTAACCCTGCATTCTGTATTATATTTAGATACATAGCGTGCGGCCTCGCCACCGCCCATAGAAAATCCAACTAAGGTAACATCAGTAAGTTCAAGTTCTTTCAGTAACAGGTCTAAGTCGGCAGCAAAGGTATCATAGTCATAGCCGTCCCACGGGCGCGATGATTTACCATAACCCCGCCTGTCGTATGCAATTACGCGTATGTTGTGCTTGGGCAATTCGTTAAACTGGTATTCCCACATATCGCTGTTTAACGGCCATCCGTGTACGAGCACTACAGGTTTGCCCCTGCCTACATCCTGATAAAATAATTTAACTTCTTCTGAATTGCCAGAAAGGCTTACTGAATTGGTTCTTAAAAAAGGCATAAGTTTAGTTTAATTTAAATGTTAGTAAATAGCTTGATGAAGTTACTAACTATTAAACCGGTAACACCTTAATTAAGAAAGCCTTATCAGTTAATAAAAACTTAAACTTAAATTACCCCTGTTTTTTTCATGAGGAATGTTGCGCTTTTATTGCGGCAAATACCGTTACGGAGTGTATAGTCAAAATGCAGTTCTTCTTGTGCAATCTCAACCTCAAAACACCTGTTTACAAGGCTGTCAGGGTAATCATCTGCAATGTTGCAGACTTCAATATCATGTGTGGCAATGGCACCAATGACCTGTTTCTGAACCATCTTTTTTACTACCTCTATTGTGCCTGTGCGTTTATCATCAGAATTAGTGCCGCGCAATATCTCATCAAGCAATACAAAAGAGCGTTTGCTGTCGAGTTCGTCCATAATAAACTTAAGCCTTTTTATTTCGGCAAAGAAATAAGACTCGCTGTCAGACAATGAATCAGAAAGCCTCATGGAAACCAATACAGGCAATGGGTGTACATCAGCCGATACTGCGCATACCGGAGCACCGGCACCTGCCAAAACCATATTAATACCAAGGCTGCGCAGAAAAGTACTCTTACCCGACATATTAGAGCCTGTGAGTATAGTAAAGCAGGGAGTAAATGTTATATCATTACCAATTCTTTTTTGCGGATTTAAAAGCGGGTGTGCAAGATTTTTAAAGTTAATGGCATACCTGCTATTCAGTTCAGGGAATGCATAACCGGGATTATTATAGCTGAAATTGGCGAGGCTGCTTAAAGCTTCTGTTTCGGCTATGGCATCCAGCCACTGCGGTATTTGTGCAGCATGCTTTCTCTTCCACAATTGCAGCGCCCTGAAAATATGGACATGGTACTGAAACAAGCCGTTAAATAAAATAGCTGCAAAAACATTTGCAACAGTATCTAATTGGCCAAACAACAATGCCAGTTTTTTTATAAGGCTGCCTGCCGACATATTGCCATTGCCCAACTTGCTTTTAATTTCATTAAGCTTTTCAGATCGGAAATTTTGCTGTTCTATACTATTGATTATTAGACGATACTGGTTTACTATCTCATTTATTGCTGTAGTGCCTGCTGCTTCATTTTTTATAGCTTTGGCTTTAGCCATCGTGGCAAGCAGGTTAAAGCTGAAAATATAAGTACAGGCAGAAAGTAAGTCTCCGTTACCTGTGATTAAATAGCCCGCAAAACATACTGCTAAAGCTACCGGCCCGGCAACAGATAACACAGTGCTCAAAACATTTGTAGTAAATGCGGGGGTTTTGCTCCAATGTATAAGCGTATTATAAGTCTTGCCGCTGTCTTTCTTTATCCTGCCAAGTGCCTGTACTTCCTGCCTCCATTCCGGTTTAGCAGCAAGCTCTTTTACGGCTTCCTGTGTTCTCAATATCTCTGTTTGAGGCAGCAGGGTAAGCAGGCTTTTTGCGAGCTTTTGGCTGCCTCTGTAGGTTTCGGTACGGTTAAGGTGCTGGTAAAGGGAGTTATCTCCAAAAATATCAAGGTCGTGCGAATAGGGGTGTTTTGGATCGGCAAATTCGCTGCCATTATAAAAGTTACTGCCCCTGCGTGACAGATGGTTAAGTTCATCTTCATTAATAGCAACAAGCGTAGCAGCACGCTGCTTTTTAAAAACTATAATGCTATGCAGGCGGAGCAACACTATAAAAATGACAACTAATGACAATGACGGAATTATATAACCTGAAATATTATCCTGCCTGATGGCCAGATATATAAACACCAGAAATATAACAGCAACTAAAAACCTTGCTGTACTTATAGCATTATACTGGTTTTTATATTTAGTAAGCTCTGCTGAAAAGGATTTAACCCGGGATATATAGAAATCCATGAAATTAGAATATGCACAAAAATATAAAATCCCGCCGCAGCGGGATGATAACTTCTTACATATATTTACGTACCTCGGTAGAATCTACTATATAGCCACGCTCATTTGTTTTCCCTTCCACCATTTCCTGCAGGCCGCCTTTCTTCTCCTGTTCTATGTGGTACAGTTCCTCATAATCTTTAGTATATAAAGCATCGGGAACTACATGTATATCGAAATAAGTTGTGTGCGAATGTTTCTCTGTATTGGCAATTATAGTTGTGTAAACACCAACTTTACCAATGTTTTTATTACTATTATACTTTAGCTCTATAAAACCCTCATTACCCGGCGCAATGGCATGGGTGGTAAACTCTGCAATAGTGCAGCCGCATGAAGGTAGTACTTTAAACAGTTTTAGAGGGTTTTCTCCTGTATTGGTTACCTTAATAACTATGTTTTGTTCCAGCCCCTGCAATATTGGGTAATAATGCCTTACAGGGTCTTCTATCTCCATTGTGGTAAGCTCAAGGAAAGCATTTTCGCCACTGCCCTGGCAGCCACTCACAACAATAAATGTTATAAAGCAGATAAGGGCCTTACAGTTGTGCGCTAACTTACTTAATTTGCTTTTCATGCTGTTTCTTTTATTTTTTGAAATAAATCTCATCTGTTGCAGCCGACCTGTTTTTATATTCCTGCTTCTTCATTACGCCTATAGTCACCTCTGTATCACCGCTCTTTAATTCTATTGGGATTGTAACAGTAACGATAGCCGGCTTTTTATCTTCTGCTACCGGGAGCGTCGTCTGGTATTCACGGTTATTGATTGCCACCACTACCCTTTGTGGCAAGTATATTTTATGCCTCGGGTCATGAAGAAAGTTCATCACTATCGAGGTTGCACCGTTAACCTGAGCGGCATCTGCCTTAACCCTTAATGCATCTTTAGTAAAAAGCATCCAGTTGTTGTAATAATCGGTAAAGCCGGTAGCCCCGTCATTCAGCATACGTATGTCGGCATAATCTTCATCCATTTCAGACAATACCTGTACTTTTTTATTATACAGCAGGTTTTTGTAACCGTTATCCAGTAATTGCTGCCAGTCTTCAATATATTGGGTTAGCGTGGCACCTGTTTCATTATAAACTTCAATACCTGTCTCTGCTTTCAGTTGCTTAAGCCTTGCAAGTAATTTTACTGTTTCGGGCTTTATCAGTACCTTATCATTCTGCATATTTGCATAGCCACCATCTTTTAAACCTGACGTACGCATCATCTCCAGTTTCTGAAAAGTAAATGCCAGTAACAACGGTTGAAGGGATTTCCTTTCCTCACCCTGAATTGTATCGTACTGATGTATAATCTTGTCATAAAAAGCATCAAAGCCAGAAGCATCTAAATATTTTTTGCGTGCCTGTGCCATACCGCCATAAATATCATGCTGCTTTTTAGATTCGGCGGCAAGCTGTTCTGCTTTACTGTAATAATCGAACAAAAGGCGGCCTGACTGCGGAAAAAGCGTGCTGAAGTAATTACTTGCATGGCGCTTAATATTAGTATCGGTATCCTGCAGCAGTTTTGCATACAGGTAACATTTTACGCCTGAAAATGCACTATAACGGTCTTCACTGCCGTGCATAAAAACACCTGTTACTCCCCTGCTCTTGTAGAACTGAAGGTTTTTTTGGGCAATACTGACGGTGGGATAAAATTCAAAATAATTATCAAAGTTAACTGCATAGTCCCAAAGGTAAATCTTATCAGTAACTTTCTTCCAGCCGGTAATTGCGGCTTCCACTGCATTTTTCTTATCCGATTCTCCTAAAATCACTCCTTTAGGAAAATCCATACTGCTTAACATAACACCTGCATTTTTCTCAAGTTTGAAATCAGGTGATTTTTGCGTGGTCATATAGGCTGTACTGAAAAACTGCCTGTCAGGGAATTGTTTCGCCAGCTTGTTAAGCAACGAAAAAACGGCAGGGCTTGCATTATTTTTAGTGTTACCCGCTGCTGTGCACCTGTCGCATTGGCATACCAGCATGTTATCGTTAGGCATTATCATGTACCGCTGTGCACCTGTACCCGCAGGGTTATTTTTTATGTAAGCTGCAAGCGCATCTTTAAGTTCGGGGCTGGTAAAGCAGTATTGTTCTTCGTTTATTTCGCCATCTATAACGGCAAACATCTTTTCATTATAAGGTACCGCTTTGCCGATGTTATGCCCCCAAAGCCCCCACTCTTCTTCAAGGGTTTGGGTCATGTTACGGCGTCGGTATTCTTTATTGAAATTGTCCGGGAAATAAGGCTCCCGGTATTCAAATGACGGAACAAAATGTATATCAAGGCCAGCAGGAACTCTAATCTCATCTGTTTTTTTAGCTGATGTCTGCACCTGAAATGCGGGAAGCCCTGCATATTCTGAAAACAAATAGCGGTTGGCATAGTACAACGCCTCTTTGTCTGTACCTGCTATTTCTAAACCTTTCTTTGTATGTGAAATAGAAAATATTGCAGCATCCTCCTTATCTCTTTTTTTATAAGTGCTTATATATATAGCTGCCTGTTTTTTTGCCGCGTCATTTACAATTTTAGGGTGAATGCCTGCAACCTGCTCAAACAGGTCGCAAAGATCTTCTGCCAAAGGATGCAAAGAAGGCTCTGTGACTACCACAACGGGAGACACTTCATCTTTTTTATAAATGGTAAAGTCCTTCGGATTGCCATCACAGCCCCAGCCTGCCAGTATTAGTAAGAGTATGGCAATTTTTTTATACATAGTAAGCAGGATTTAAAATTTAGTCCTGATAGTTAAAAACAGGTTATACTGATTTACGTAGGCATTATCATTAACGCGGTAATTATACCAGTTGCCGAGCACACCAAAGCTGGTACGATGGCTTAAATGATGAAAATAACCCGCACCCACCATAGTATTAACATAGGTTAAAAAGGTGTCTATCTGAAACTCCAGTTTTTCATCCTCAGGTGCTGTACCTATAGATGTCATGGCGGTTACATAATCTTTTTCGTTTTGCATGTAAAACCTTGCCTGTGCAAAAAAGCTGTTATACAGGTCTTCGGTATCACTCATTACCATAACCTTGGCATTAACCCAAAGTCTGTCAAATGTCCGCTCGGCTCCCAATACACCGGTTATAAAGTTCCTGTCATCGGGCAGGCGGGCAAATTTACCGCCAAGCTCTACCATATATACTTTTTTAACCGGGCTGAACAACGATAACGCTCCTTTAAATTTAGGGAAAAACTGGTTGGCAAATCCTAAATTAGCTATAAAATAAGGAGCAGTTTTATAAAATTCTGTTTTAAAGGTATGGTACCAGTCTGCTTCTGCCTGAACACCAACGCCTGTAGGCCTTGCTGCATAGTTTGCACGGGCAATAAAAGTATTGCGCCTTGCAAACCTTAAATATTCCAGCGTGGCTACAGATGTGTGCACAAATATTGAATCGGCAGTCGCTTTAAGATAACTTATGTTTATCTGGTTTTTAAGCAATTGGCTGTCAAGATAAGCAAGGTGGTCTTTATGCTCTTCATATTTGTGTGCGGGCGGCACATATTTGGACTGAAATTCGCGTGCACGCCTGAAGTCGCCCATTAGCTCATAAATTACTCCTTTTTTATAAAGCAGTTCCGGGTTGTCTTTATTTAAATCAAGGCTGTCTTCTATAACCTTCATAGCCTCAGGATATTCCTGCCTTGCAATGTAAATATTAGCCAGC
>CEQG01153504.1_pt1 | contig 67640 bp, 66 predicted proteins | sample 350301 | NCBI WGS metagenome assembly CEQG01 (sample SAMEA2621242, study PRJEB7988) | marine metagenome | isolation source: saline water (ENVO:00002010), including | reverse complement strand
AAAAAACCCCCTCCAATTTGGAGGGGGTTTTATTTTTTAAATAGTTATTTTTTCTTTTGAGGGGATTTTATGTTTTCTCTTTTTTTCTTTTTTCTAAGCCTAAGCTTTCCATAAGTTCCACGTATAATTTTTCCTCTTTTTGTTTTTTTGTCACCTTTTCCCATAAACTATCTTTTTTTGATTCATTCTTCTTAAAGATAAAAAATGCTTCTACATAAGCAAGTAATTTAAAATTCCTTTATGAATTGGTTTATTTGATGCAGTGGATTATGAGACAAAAACTTTATAAAGGCGCTTCCTATAATTGCTCCTTTTGCATATTGTGTTGCGGAGTTATAGGTTTGTTGGTTATAAATGCCAAAACCTACTATTTGTGGATTTTTAAGGTGCATTTGATGAATTTTTTGAAAGTACGCTGTTTGAGAGGTCCCAAAACCTGATTGAGAACCCGTCGTGCTGGCCGAACTTACCATGTAAATAAATGTATTGGTAAGATTATCTATTTCCCGTATACGCTTTTCAGAAGTTTGTGGCGTGATTAATAAAATGTTGGATAAGTTGTATTTTTCAAAGAGCGGTTGGTAAGTTTTTGAATATATTTCTAAAGGTAAGTCTGGAATAATGATACCGTCGATCCCTATTTCTTGACATCTATCGCAAAATTTTTCTACTCCATACTGAAGAATGGGGTTAAAATAGCCCATTAAAACTAAGGGGATGGACACTTCCTTTCGAATATCCTGAAGCTGTTCCAATAATAACTTTAGGGTCATTCCATTTTTTAAAGCTTGGGTAGAACTTTCCTGAATGGTTGGTCCATCGGCTAGGGGGTCGCTAAAAGGAATGCCAATTTCAATCATGTCCACTCCATTTTTTTCCAACTCTTTAATAATTGGAACCGTGTCATCTAATTCGGGGTATCCAGCGGTCATGTAAATAGAGAGGAGTTTTTTGTTTTCCTTTAATTTCTCTTGTATCCTTTTCATAGGGTTTGCGTTAGGGATTGAGCGGCTTACCTTGTAAAAGCGAAAGCCCGACCCGGACCGAGTGGCCTATCCCGCGGATAGGTTACACGAGGTGCCAGCTTTTTGCGCGGGCCTTTGCGAAGGGTAACGCCCTCTTATAAATTAAAATAATTAATATAGGTGTTTAAATCTTTGTCGCCACGGCCACTTAGGTTGAGTACAACAATATCTTCTTTTTGAAATTTTATCTTGTCCAAAACAGCCAGGGCATGGCTACTCTCTATAGCTGGAATGATTCCTTCCAATTGACAAAGTTCCAGTCCGGCTTGCATGGCCTCATCGTCGGTAATGGCATGGAATTTTCCGCGACCACTGGTATGCAAATGCGCATGCAATGGACCCACACCGGGATAGTCCAACCCTGCGGAAATGGAGTAAGGCTCGGTAATTTGTCCGTCATCGGTTTGCATTAATAGTGTTTTGCTCCCGTGGATGATTCCTTCTTTTCCCAAAATCGTGGTGGCGGCGCTTTTTCCGGAATGAATTCCTTTTCCACCTGCTTCGGAAGCGATTAATACTACTTTGGAGTGGTCCAAGTAATGATAAAAAGCACCAGCCGCATTACTGCCTCCTCCTACACAAGCGATAATATAGTGGGGGTTTGAAGTGCCTTCTTTTTCCCTAAGCTGTTTTTGAATTTCCTGAGAGATGACACTCTGAAAGCGTGCGACCATATCGGGGTAAGGATGGGGGCCTACAACACTTCCAATAATGTAATAGGTGTTTTCTGGATGGTTGATCCAGTCCCGAAGCGCTTCATTGGTAGCATCTTTAAGGGTTTTACTGCCGCTAGTAGCGGGAATCACTTCTGCTCCTAGCATTTTCATACGTGCCACGTTAGGCGCTTGTCTTTCAATATCGACTTCGCCCATATAGATCTTGCATTCCAATCCCATGAGTGCGCATACCGTTGCCGTGGCGACACCATGTTGCCCGGCCCCTGTTTCGGCAATGATTCTTTTTTTTCCTAATCGCTGAGCGAGCAATATTTGTCCAATGGTATTATTGACCTTATGCGCCCCTGTATGGCATAGGTCTTCCCTTTTTAAATAAATTTTAGCTTGGTATTTTTCAGAAAGACGTTTGGCAAAATACAATGGGGTAGGGCGTCCCACATAGTCTCTCAATAATTGATGGAACTCTTTTTGGAAAGAAGCCTCCTCCATGATGGAAAGGTATTTCCTTCGAAGTTCTTCTATATTTGGGTATAGCATTTCGGGGATGTAGGCTCCTCCAAATTCGCCATAATAACCTTGTTTGTTAACTTGAAAGGGCATGGATGAATTTTTTTAATTGCGTAATATTTTTTAGTCCAGGTTCTGTTTCAAACCTGCTGTTAAGGTCTATTCCGTGTAAAGGAATTGGTTTTTTGAGAAGGGCTCGAATGGCTGAAATGCTTTCGGGTCCAATTCCTCCACTTAGTATAAAAGGGGTTTGAAAGGGATAATCGGTTAATACCTCCCAATTGAAGGACCTGCCATTTCCTCCTCTTTTTTTACCTTGGGTATCGAACAGGTATTTGTCGGCATGTTTTTCAAAAGGAGTTATTTCTGAAAAATCCAAGGTATCACCAATGCTGAAAACCTTCCATAATTCTATTTTTTTTTCTGAAGTTTCTATCTGGTCCCTCAGGGAGGCAAGGTAGTCTGCAGATTCATCTCCATGAAGCTGAAGGACCTGAAACTCATGCTCTTTTACTTTTTCGAGAATTGTTTCAATGGTTTCATTTACAAAAACCCCTACTTTTTTAATCGTATTGGGGAGTGGTGGAATCGTTTTGTCAAAATTACGCGGACTCCCTTTATAAAATATAAATCCCAAGTATGCTGGATGCAGCAAAGATACCTCCTGTACATTATGGTTCATACCGCATATTTTGATTTTAAGATTCATGAAAGGGCTTTTAAAAAATTTGCTAGTGAAGCTCCAGGATCCTCATTTTTCATAAAATATTCCCCTATCAAAAAGCCTTTGAAGCCATACGGAAGCAGTTCTTTAATGGTTTCGGGATGGTGAATGCCACTTTCGGAAATAGCTGTAAATTCTGAAGGGATTTTTTTGGAAAGTTGCTTGCTATGGGCGAGATCTACTTCAAAAGTTTTCAAATTGCGATTATTGATTCCTATAAGATCTACCGAAGGGTGCAGCGCTTTTTCCAGTTCTTCTTCGGAATGGATTTCTACTAGAACTTCCAATTGCAATGATTTGGCCAAATTGGAAAATTCTGAAATCTCTTTTTTTGAAAGAGACGCGGCAATCAATAAAACGGCATCGGCTCCATAAGCTTTTGCTTCATACACTTGATAAGGGGCTACGATAAAGTCTTTTCTTAGGATAGGTAAGGATACGGTTTCCCTAGCCAAAAGTAAATCGTCCAAGGAACCCCCAAAAAAACGGGTATCGGTGAGTACTGAAAGTGCTTTGGCTCCTGCTTTTTCATAGCCAGAGACAATGGTTGTGAGGTCTAACGTGTCGTTGATTACCGATTTACTAGGTGATTTTCTTTTGTGTTCGGCAATAATCCCGAAGGAATTTTGCTTCAAAGAGTTGGATAAGGAATGGGTGCTTCTTGAAAAATGAACAGATTTCACCAATTGCGTCATAGGAACTACTTGCTTTCTTAGCGTTACTTCCTGTTTTTTATGGAGGGTTATTTTTTCTAAAATCGTCATAGAGCTTCAGAGAGTTTTTGTAATTGTTTCAAAGATTTTAGGGCTTTTCCCGATACTAGGGATTCTTTAGCTTCCGTAAAACCCTCTTCAATAGAACCATTTTTTGCCGTAGCAATAGCCAAAGCAGCATTAGCACAGACCACGTGGTTTTGTGCATCCGAACCTTTTCCTTCCAGAATGTTCATGAAAATTTTTGCCGAAGCCTCGACAGTGTCGCCTCCAAAGATTTCGGAAGGGGAAATTTGGGAAAGACCAAAGTTGGAAGGATGTATATATTCTTCGGAATTTCTGGAAATGACCTTGGTAGTTCCTGTTAGGGAAATTTCATCATAACCTTCCAATGCATGAACAATGCTAAAGTTTTTATCCGTGTTTTGGTATAAATACCCATACAATCTGGCCAATTCCAAACTAAAAACCCCGACCAATTGACTTTTGGGATCGGCTGGATTTACCATGGGACCTAACATATTGAAAAAGGTTTTTACACCCAATTCGCGTCGTATGGGGCCTACGTTTTTCATGGCTGGATGAAATAACGGGGCATGAAGCATACAAATCCCAGCATTTTCGAGGCAATTTTTTAAATATTCTTCATCGTTAGAGAATTTAATTCCCAAGGCTTCCAGTACATTGCTGCTGCCACTTATGGAAGAAACCCCGTAGTTTCCGTGTTTTGAAACCATTACTCCAGCACCTGCGGTCACAAACGATGCTAGGGTAGAGATGTTAAAGGTGTTTTTTCCGTCGCCACCCGTTCCGCAGAGGTCAATGGTTTGATAGCCTTTTATGTCTACCCGAACACATAATTCCAAGAGGGCATCCCGAAATCCTTCCAGTTCCTCGAGAGTGATGCTTCGCATCATGTATACAGTGATGAAAGCCGCTACCTGACTCTGATTAAAATCTCCTTTGGAAATTTTCACCAAAACGTCTTTTGCTTGTTCTTTTGAAAGTTTTTCGTGATGTATCAATTGGTTGAGTATCTCTTTCATTTTAGCTTTCTATCCAGTTTTTAATAATCTTTTTACCCATGGGTGTCAATACGCTTTCGGGATGAAATTGTACCCCACAAATGTTGTATTCCTTATGGCGTAGCGACATGATTTGGTTGTTTTCATCTACCGAAGTGATGATGAGATTTTCAGGAAAACCTTCGCGAGAAACGACCCAGGAATGGTAACGGCCAATTTCAATTTCCTTATCGAGGTCTTTGAATAAAGGTTCCTCAGGATTCAAAATGGTTGCTTTGGTAGCAACTCCATGAAACACTTTGTTCAGGTTGATGATTTTCCCACCAAATACTTCGCCAATGGCTTGTTGGCCTAGGCACACCCCGAATATGGGTTTTTTCCCTGCGTAGGCTTTGATTAAAGGTTTCAAAAGTCCTGCTTCTTCGGGAATTCCTGGTCCTGGGGAGAGCAGTATTTTATCGAAGGCTTCTACGTCATCCAGGTGAAATTGATCATTTCGAACGACCGTGACCTCACAATCGAGCTCGTCCAAATAGTGCACAAGGTTGTACACAAAACTGTCATAATTGTCAATTACCAATACTTTCATATTATATAGTTTCAGCTAGTTCTAAGGCTTTCGTTAAGGCTCCTAATTTGTGATAAACTTCCTGTAATTCGTTTTCTTCATTGCTTTCAGAAACGACACCAGCCCCTGCCTGATAATGGAGGCAGTGATTTTTACTAACAAAGGAACGAATGATAATGGCGTGATTAAAATTTCCTTCAAAATCCATAAAACCAATGGCTCCTCCATAAAATTCCCGACTTCTATTTTCGTATTGTTCCAAAAGCTGCATGGCTTTGTGTTTTGGAGCACCGCTTAAAGTTCCCGCCGGAAAGGTGTCGGCTACAATTTGTAAAGTTTTTTTAGCTGGAATTTGTGCGGTTACCTTACTTACTAAATGGATGACGTGGGAAAAATATTGTATCTCTTTATAGGTCTCTACTTTCACTTGATTGCCATGACGGCTTAAATCGTTTCGGGCTAGATCGACCAACATTACATGTTCGCTATTTTCTTTAGTATCTTGAGCGAGCTGTTGCGCCAATTGGGCATCTTCTGTGTCGTTGCCTGTTCGTTTGAAGGTTCCTGCAATAGGATGGATTTCCGCTTTTTGATCTTTGATAACTAGTTGTGCTTCTGGAGAACTTCCGAAGATTTTAAAAGTTCCATAATCAAAATAAAATAGATAGGGGGAAGGGTTGATGCTCCTTAAAGCACGATACACGTTAAAATCATCCCCTGTAAAATTTTGTGCAAAGCGTTTGCTGGGCACTATTTGAAAGACATCGCCACGGGCACAATGCTGTTTGCATTTTTTTACTAACTCCTTAAAAAACGGGTCATCCATATTGGATTGCGTTTCCCCTTTTCTTCGGAAAGGATATTCTGCAAAATTTTTCGTGGAAATGAGTTGTTCTATTTCAGGGATATTGCTTTCAGAATGATAACAATGCGCAAAAATATACGCTTCATTATGAAAGTGATTGATGGCAATAATATTTTGGTAAACGGCGTAAAACGCATCGGGAATTTGAAGGTTTTTTTGTTTTTTCTCTAAGTCAATGCTTTCAAAATACCGCACCATATCATAACTCATAAACCCGAAGAGCCCATGATGCACAAAGGGTAGCTTTTGAGGCTCCATAAGGGTAAACGATTGGCTAAACTCCTGAAGTGTTTGAATGACATCTTGGGGTTTTGCAATCGCAGACTTGCTTTCTGTTCCATCCGGAAAACTTTGTGTAAGGGTTTCATTTTTAACTTCGATAGAGGCAATGGGGTTGCAGCAAATATAGCTGAAGCTGTTATCGTTGGCATGATAATCACTACTTTCCAAAAGAAGGCTATTGGGAAATGAATCCCGTAAGCGCAAGTAAACCGAAACAGGGGTTAGCGTATCGGCCAACAATTTTTTTGAATAGGTTTTTAAGGTGTATTTTTTCATTTTTAAAATAAAAAAAGCCTGTCGTGAAAGACAGGCTTTGGTATATTATAAACATACAAGATGGTCTAGCTCACGACTATTGCTCGTAAATTATTCCACCACCAAGTATGTTGTTTGTTCATTTTCATTGCTTCAAATATAGAAATGATTTTTTAATATCCTAAGAAATTATCTCTTAAAATTTCAGAGTAATGTCCAGTTCGAAATCGTCATAAATGGTTTTGTCTCCCAAGTTATCAAAGAAACTACCCGATCCGTAACGGATTCCGAATTTGGTGCGATCAATTTTGAAGGAGCTAGTAGCGGTGTTGCCATTTTTGTTTAAATCGAAAGTAATGGGTTCGGTTACTCCTTTTATGGTAATATTCCCATTAATGGTGTAAGTATCCCCGTTTTTTTCAGCAGAATTTACAACCAAAGTAGCTGTGGGATGGTTATTAACCCCGAAGAAATCATCAGAGTTTAAGTGCCCTTCCAATTTCTCTTTGTATTCTCCCGACAAATCGGTTACGGTAATGGAAGTCATGTCGATCACAAAAGTACCACCAACAATGTTGTCACCTTCCATTTCAAGGTACCCTTCTTTCAGGTCGATAGTTCCCATGTGTTTGCCGGTTACCTTTTTACCCACCCAATTGATGGTGCTTTCCTGAACAGTTTTCTTTTCTTTTACAGGATTTGTAAAGGAGCTTGACACTACAATTAAGGATAGTGCTACGGAGTTTTTAATCATTTTTTTCATAAAGTTTAATTTTAAGTGTTTGTATTTATACATGTTTGAATAATATATTTTGTGGCTTACGAACTTTCGCATAATGCTGTGTGGCATCTTCCTCGCTTCGGTAGCCAACCGTGGCAATAACGGAAGCATTTAGGTTTTTATCATTTAAATCTAAAATGCTATTGACCTCTTCTGCAGAAAAGCCTTCCATGGGACATACATCTAATTTTTTATGCGCTGCGGCCGATAATAAATTTCCTAAAGCGATATAGGTTTGCTTGGCGGTCCACTGTGATTTTTCTTCCTGCGGAAGCGCCACCAACTTACTTTTCATAAAATCGGCATATCCTTTTAAATCCTCTTTGCTCAGGTTTCTGGTAGTAGCCACATTGTCTATGTAATCGTCCACCAACTCATCCCCAAAATCGGTTTTATTAGCAAAAACGATAAGGTAGGAGGCATCGGTTATTTGCGACTGATTCCAAGCGGCGGGTTTCAATTTCTCTCGAATAGCTTGATCTTTAATGATTAGGATTTCATAAGGCTGAAGTCCATAAGAGGAAGCCGAAAGCTGTAGTGCTTCCTTTAAGTAGTTTAGGTCTTCTTCAGAAATATCCTTAGAAGCATCAAACTGTTTTGTGGCATATCGCCATTTCAGGTTTTCAATGTAATCGCTCATTTTTTTCTCAATTTGTCTAATAGTTCATTTAATTTTTCTAATTCAGGGGTGGAAAGGTTTTCCACAATATCATTGTTGGTATGTTCTACCAGAGGATCTAGGGTTTTTAACAAGGAAAGGCCTTCTTCGGTGATAAAAACTTCAATTTTTCTTCTGTTTTTTTCACAAACCTGCCGATTTACCAATCCCTTTTGAATCAGTTTATCGATTAATCTCGTAGTGTTGCTGCTTTTATCTATCATTCGTTCAGTAATCGTCGATAAATTAGCGGGTTTGCCTTTTTGTCCTCTTAAAATACGGAGCACATTGTATTGTTGATGGGTAAGATCATGCTCTTTAAATAATGAAGTTCCGAATTCTTCTACCTGTCTGCAGGTATACATTAAATTGATGACGGTACGACTTCCTTGACTTAGTGGTGTGTTATTTTTAAGTGCTTGTTCTATATTCATAATTGTATCAACAATATTTGTATATACAAATGTATAAAAAATAATTTGAATTTTAACGCTTTAACAAACAATTAATAAATGGGATGGGTGGTGTTTCTTATTTTTAAGGTGATGAAAATTTTATGCACCTTACTGCTGGCGATGAGTCTCTTATGGAGTTGTAATCAAGGGAAAAAAAGGGAATCGGTTACTGCTGAAGTATCGAAAGAACCGATTGCTCAAGTCCCTTCTTACGACTTTCCCCAATTGGAATCTGCCTATTTTTCACCAGATACTGGAAAAGTAGTGGTCTTGAACTTTTGGGCAACTTGGTGCAAGCCTTGCGTAAAAGAACTTCCGGCTTTTGAAGAACTTCATCGTAAATATGCAGACAGCGGAGTAGAGGTAGTGTTGGTGAGCTTGGACTTCCCTGAGAAACTGGAGCGCCAAGTGTTGCCCTTTATTGAGAAAAACAATTTGGAAAGTAAAGTGGTACTACTGGACGACCCCAATGCCAACGATTGGATTCCAAAGGTAAGTGAGTCATGGAGCGGCGCAATACCCGCTACTGTTTTCATTAAAGGTGATAAAAAACACTTTTATGAGCAATCTTTCACTTTTGAAGCATTAGAAGAGGAATTAAAAAAAATATTATAAAAACACGTATTATGAAAAAGTCAGTTCTATTTTTACTTCTCATTATCTCTGGAGGATTACTATTGAGTAGCTTTCAGGAAAATGAGAACCTATATGGTTATTCCATCGGGGACGAAGCTACCGATTTCAAACTGAAAAACGTGGATGGGACAATGGTATCCCTATCCAATTATAAAGAAGCCAAAGGATTTATTGTCATATTTACCTGCAATACCTGTCCGTACGCGGTGGCAAGCGAAGACCGAATTATTGCATTGGATCAAGAGTTTAAAGAAAAAGGGTTTCCGGTTATTGCAATTAACCCGAATAATCCCGAAGTACAACCGGCAGATACCTTTCAGAAAATGCAGGAGAAGGCCAAGGAGAAAAAATTTACCTTTCCGTATTTGTACGATGAATCCCATTCCCTTTATAAAACCTATGGAGCAGCGAAAACCCCTCATGTGTATTTACTTCAGAAAGAACAGGGAAAATATAGGGTAAAATATATTGGTGCCATTGATGATAACGTAAGGAATGCCAATGCTGTAAAGGAACGCTTTTTGGCCAATGCAGTGAATGAGTTATTGCAAGGCAAGGAAGTTTCTGTTAAGGAAACCAAAGCCATTGGGTGTTCAGTGAAAGTGTAAAAAGTTGGAAATTCAAGCCCTTTCTGTAACTTTTTGATTTTAATTAGTACTGATAAAGAAACCTTTTACACGATGAAAAAACAACTTCTTTGGGTCTCTATTGTTTGCGCTACACTTATGATTAGCCTCGCCTATATTTTGAAGGATACGGTATATGGTACTTATGTGCCGTTTGTGATTATTTTTTGCTATGCATTTGTCTATTCGTATTTAATGGGTAAGCATCGAAAAAAATCATGTTGCTAAATTCTTCTAAAAATCTCAATCCAATTTTAAAAAACTTCTTATAGTTTGTCTAAATTGCAGCACTTATTTAAACAGTAGCATTATGCAAGAACTTTCACAATCCCAATGGAAAGAGCAATCCGAAAATGATGCCAATGCGGTTATTCTCGATGTTAGAACCGATATGGAAGTAGCCCAAGGAATGATTCCCAACGCCCAACAAATGGATATTCAAAAAACTACGGTGTTTATGGATAAAATAAAGCAGTTGGATGCTTCCAAAAACTATTATGTGTATTGCCGTTCTGGAGCGAGAAGCGCCCAAGCTTGTATGATCATGAATTCCATAGGAATTGAAAATACCTACAACCTCATAGGGGGTATCTTGGATTGGGAAGGTGAAACCGTTTAATGCGTTTCCAAACTTTACTGACCAACTTCTATTTCGTTTCTTAAAAAATTAACACATTGATTTGTAATGGGTTAAATTAAAGCCAAAGACCTGGCTAAATTTTTCATTCCCCATTTTCATAGGTATATTTATATAGATACATTCGCTATGAAAACACAAAACAAACAAATCAGGGACGCCATGTTGGCACTAATTGCCAAAAGCTGCCAAGCTCCATTAACTACTTCCCAGTACACAGGATTTCATAAAAGTTTATTGAAGTTTTACTTCCATGCTACCGATGTGACTGTAGACTACGTGAAAAATTTCATATCAATTTCGAAGCCTACTTCCTCTTCCGAAAAAGAAAATGGCTTGTTCGCACTTCAACATCCCGAATCCCAATTAATGGAATACACTAATTTGGAAGAAACTCTTAAAGAGTGCTTGGAAAGTAGCATCAACGCCAGCCGATTTTATAAAACATTATTGTTTCACTATAACCATGTAAATGATCCCCTAAAAAACCCGCCTCTGAGCGCATAAATAAAACCATTTACAAACTCCAGCCTGCTTTTAGCAGGCTTTTTTGATTTAAAAAAAATCAACGATTAGCTTCTGGGCCTTCGAAGGCACTGCCAGCCGGGACGCTTACGTCGGTTATTAGAATTGAAAAAGGCACCGGTATGGATGGTTGCGCCAGCTGGAGGAATTATAGTATCTTTAGAAAGTTTATGACAATGAAAAAAGAGTTCGTATATATTTGCCTATTATTATTTATCAGTATCAACTGTATCTCCCAAAATCAGGATGGAACAATAAATAATTCCCCTACTTATACAGTCTACATTGAAAGTTCTAAAGAGAATTTCATTCAGGTTCATTTAGATTCCATACTGAACATTACTAGGGATAGAATTATCCCAAAATTTTTGATGGATGAATGTTTTGATTATCATTTTAGGGCTTATTCTAATTCTATCCATAACCCAGAATCATTAAGGCAAAAAATAATAGTTTCGATAAAAGATAAGGAGATACTTGAATTTTTACTGAGTAAAAAAGAACATATAAGCGATGAAATTTGTGGTAGAAAATTGGAGGAGCCATATGGCAGCGCAACATATAGTATGGACAGTCAAGAGTATTCTAATTTGGATTTAATCAGAATGAGACTTGATGAATTACAAAATAAGTAACCTACATCTGCTAGTTCGGACGTCCATGTGCTTGCTAAAAAATAACTAAGTGAATGTAAAAAGGCACAGACAAGCATGACTTCGCCAGTGAGGGGGAGGGACTACCTGCGGTGTTCCCTAGTGGTTCCTATGTTGCAAATACAGCTGCCTATCTTTTCAAGATAGGTGTCTTAAAACAACAAAACCCAATCAAGTAAACTTGTTGGGTTTTTATGTGTTAATCCACAAGGCAGTTGTGAGTGTCGTGGAGCCGGAGGGATTCGAACCCTCGTCCAAACGCGCAATGTTAAGGCTTTCTACAGGCTTAGTTTTTGTTCAGATTTTCGTCCGATTGTTGGTCAAAAACCACCCACGCACGGCTTATCTTCAATTAGATTTCACAGATACATCAAAGCCCTATACCTGCTAGGTTTACTTTCACGAAGCCACTAAACCGAACGCCGCAAACCAAGGCCTTCGAGTGACTTCCTGCTTTCCCGATCTTATCGGGACGAGGCATACCGTACTATAATTCGGGTTATGCAGCTAGGGCGTAGTTATTCTCGCCGTTTAAAAAAGTGTGAAATATGAGATTTACGAGCTGTATCCCAGCGCTCGACCTGCTTACATTACCATTAGACCCGCTGTCAAAACCAGTCGGCCCCATTATTTTCAAAGATCTTTCTTTGGGCGTTGCCCCGAAATACTTCGGTGCCGGGCTTTCGGTGCTACACGGTAGCTGCCTCAATCCCTAACGCGGGCTGCAAAGATACAAGAAAAACCCTATCTTTGCAGACCTATTCAATAAATCAAAAAGTATTCCAAATGCCCATTACCTTCGCTATTATCAAGGAACGAAAGAATCCACCCGATAGAAGAGTCGTTTTTTCACCCGAAAAGTGCCAAGAAGTCATGCAACAGTTTCCCGATGCCCGTATCATTGTGGAAGCTTCAGATATACGTATTTTTCCCGATAGCGCCTATAAAGCGGTAGGCTGTGAGGTAAAAGCGGATGTTTCCGAAGCCGATGTTATGCTGGGCGTTAAGGAAGTACCGGTGGAAGCATTGATTCCGAACAAAAAATATTTTTTCTTTAGCCATACCATTAAAAAGCAACCTTATAACAGGAAGTTGCTTCAGGCAATTTTAAAGCATAAGATTCAGTTGTTCGATCACGAAACCATTGTAAAGAAAAACAATGCCCGACTGATTGGTTTTGGTCGCTACGCTGGGTTGGTAGGTGCTTACAACGGATTCCGGTTATTAGGGAAAAGGGATGGGATTTTTGAGCTCCCAAAAGCTGAAACCCTGCCCGACCTAAATGCCATGAAAGCCGAATTGGATAAAATCACCCTTCCGAAGTCCTTAAAAATCATACTCTCAGGAACAGGAAAAGTCACTGGAGGCGCCAAAGAAATTTTGGACCATCTTAACGTCCGGGAAGTGCAAGATGAAGCTTATCTAACACAGGATTTTAATGAACCGGTGTATTGTTTGATCGATGTGATGGAATACAATAAGCGTATCGATGGACAGCCTGGCGATAAATACGAGTTTTACAAGGATCCGTCGGGGTATGAAAGTGATTTTATGAAATACGCACAGGTAAGCAACTTTTTTATTGCAGGACATTTCTATGGCAATGGCGCGCCTTACTTATTCACAAGGGAGGATGCTAAAAAACCCGAATTCAACATTGACTTAGTTGCCGATATTTCCTGTGACATCGATGGTCCGGTAGCGAGTACCATTCGCCCTTCCACGATTGCCGATCCTTTTTATGCCTACGATCCACAAAATGAAGTTGAGGTGCCCGTGGGAACCCCAGGTTCCATTGCGGTAATGGCCGTGGATAATTTACCTTGTGAGTTGCCCAAAGATGCCAGTGAAGGTTTTGGGGAGATGTTTTTGGATCATGTAATTCCGGCCTTCTTCAACGAAGATACGAAAGGTATTTTGGAACGTGCCCGAATGACGACCGAAGAGGGAACGCTCACAAAACGGTTTCAGTATCTGCAGGATTACGTAGAAGGGAAGGAGTAGCTTCCTATTCAGGAACAATGATGTTTGTCATATTTTTGGCAGGGGCTTTTTACGAAATTTAAGAAACCTTAAAAAGTAGTAATTATGAAACAACGAACTCCTGTTTCCACCATAATGACCAAAGAGGTCATTACCCTGAATAGCACCGATAGCTTAGATAAAGCAGAACATTTGTTTAAAACCAAAAAAATTAGACACATTCCTGTCGTGAGCGGTTCGGCAATAATTGGGATGTTGAGCTATACCGATATCCTTCGGATTAGTTTTGCCGATTCCGTAACGGCCGAAGAAGATTATGTGGATACTTCGGTATACAACCTTTTTAGTATTGAACAAGTGATGGCCAAAAACTTGTTAAGTGTTTCTTCAGATACCACTATAAAAGAAACGGCCGAAATTCTATCCAAAAAGGAATTTCATGCCATCCCGGTGGTAGATGAAGGGGTATTAGTGGGGATTGTAACCACTACCGACTTAATTCAATACCTTTTACAACAGTATTAAAAATAAAAAGCGTCCTTTTCCAAAAAGGAAAAGGACGCTTTTTAAGTGCCAATAACCTTATACTTTTTTCAGTTGAATGAGTTCCTTGCTTTGCGCTAGGGCAATGTCTTTGAAAAAGTTTTTTAAGGCTTCGTAATAGTTGGGGTCGATACTGTCTTTTTGAACCTTAATGGTAAAGGTTACGATTAATTCAGTAGCATTTTTCATGTACTTTACTTGAAAATCCCCTAATCCATCGGGTAGTTCAGCATGTACATTACTAGGAAGGTTTACCACTTCATATTGTGTTCCCAAATCTAATGCAAAGGCATAATTGATCACAAAAGGATACCCAAATTCTACTGGGTACGTTCTTTGGTTAAGTGTAAAAGGATTTTTTTTGAAAAATCGTTGTAAATCGAAAGGCGAAAAGTAAATATCGTTATTGATGCTTTCTGGGGTGAGAGTAACCTCATAGGTCTCTTTAACGGGTTTTTCCAAAGAAGTTAGGTCTTCTACTTGATACTTAGCGAGGGTCACGTTTTTCATGCGCCCCTTCTTTTTCTCCAAGTATTTTTCTTGTCCGTCTTCGTGAATTCTTTCCCTAGCGTTCAAAGCATAGTAACCAATATTGGTTTCTTGGGCAGTTCCCGTAAAAAGGTTTTCGTCGGTAATGGAAAGCTTGGTTCTCAAGTAGGAGATGTTCTTGGGGTTAGGGGTCACGGAAACCCAGAAACTTTCATTTTTATAATCCATTACCCTTGCAATCTTATTTAAGGAATGGAAAGGGAGCATGCCAAACTCTGTAAATTTATTACTGGCATCCAATAAATATTGTTTCCCATTAATGTTTAGGTGGCATAACGCATAATTAAATTCAGATAGTACGGGGTATTTAACAGTGGGTAAACCATGGTCTCTAGAAGAAGATAAAACCAAATTGGCTTCAAAATCGTGAGCTTGTAAGGCATTAATTAGCGCAAAATTAATTTCGGCAATCGAACCACTTTTTTCTTCAAAAGCCTTTTTACAGTCTTTATCACCAAATAGGCCATACCATCCATTCCAGGTAAAATGATTTTGTATAAAGTAGAAAATACGCTTAGCATTTTGCAGGGTAGGTTGGTCTCCTTCCATGGGCACCTTGTCTCTAAAAAAGGAGTTATTTTTAAGCTCCCTCCCTAAGTTTTTATCGGTTCTCACTTCATTGTCAACGTCACTCCAGTCTTCAGAAACCTTATAGGGATGGCCGTCAAATGAGGTATATTCGCGCAGCTCTAATTTGATACTCGATTTAAAGTTTTTGGAAGTTAACATATAGTCTTCTTCCTTAAACGCAGGAACATTCTTCATGGCATGAATAGCAACTTCACAATCGGCATTTTGAGCATAGCCTTCAATAAAAAAGCAGCCTTCCAACAAGGATACCTCGTTAATGTATAAGGGTAAATTACCCACCAAAACCTTATTGTATCGGTAATTCCCGGGTATTTCCGAATGATATTCAGTATATACCTTGGGAATTTCATCCTGAAATTCCCAGCCATTAAAACTGTAGGCATTATTTGAATATAGTGTGTACTGAAATTCAATAATACTTCCTTCTTTCACATTAGGGAATGTAAAACTTAAAGAGGAATAGTTTTCATTTTCCTTGTTTCGGTAAAAACTATTTTCGGCCACAAAATTTTGAAGATTTCCATTATGTGTTACCGCTTTAATTTTATAGATTTCTTCCTTGTTATTTCTAGGGGTTCTATAATATATTTTCAACGTCTTTCCGTCAAACTTCTCTGGGTCAAATACTTTAATCCTTTTATGTACTTCACGAACAAATTTTATGCTGTTGTTGACTAACTTCACATAGTTCTTGGCCTTTTCAAAAAGCACTACCGCATTGGCATCGGGATCTTTTTCATAGGAAGTCATGGAGATTTCCTGTTCGGAAATTTTTCCAAATTCTGCTTCCATACGTTGCTGGGAAAAGCCCATTTGCGAACTAATACATAAAAGAAATAAAAATAGATAGATTCTCATCGATTGATTTTTTTTGTGAGCGAGGGCAAAATACTAATTATAGTTTATTTCGTTTTATAAATATCAAATAAACCAACAAACAGTGCTTAATTTTTCACGAATCATTGGGCTTCGATCCTTATGGTTGGACCTAAGAATTTTGGGCCTTTCTTTAAAACAACATCCAAAAAAGCCTTGCCCCTTGCTAGATACTCCCTGAGATTTGTTTTAAGGGCAAAAGAACCTTTAATTTCCTTCGCATTAAATCCTATGGCCGATAGTTGGTGTTTTTCAGCTAAATAAATGGCTCGTTGGTTATGAAACTCTTGGGAAATAACGATTAGGGACTTTTGTCCAAAAATTTCCTTTGCACGAATCATAGAATCCAAAGTTCTAAACCCAGCATAGTCCAAATAAATACAGTCTTCAGGAATGCCAAGTTGTATTAGGTCGGTTTTAAAATCCAAAGGTTCATTATAGTCATGGCGACTATGATCCCCGCTTATCAAAAGAGCACAAATTTTTCCTTCAAAATATAAGATTGAAGCAGCTTCGAGTCGTGTTTTATAATACGGATTGATTCTGCCGTTTTTCATGTACTTACTTGTACCCAACAGTAAACCAACCGTTTTGGGTTCCAAATCGCTTACCTCATTAAATGTTTTTCCTTGAGCGGTATGGATTACTTCATAATTTGAAAAGAAAAGCAAAACGATCAAGCTACCAACTAATAATAGAAAACCTCTATAGAAAAGGATTCGAAGTCTTTTATCACGTCTATTCTGTTCAAGAGTAACATAAAATAGCCAGAAAGGTTTCACTGCATAATACATTATAAACCATGCGATTAAAGTGCCTATTTTACTAAAAAGGAGCGCAAGAATTCTTGCGCTCATAGAGTCCTTATTCATTGCTCCAATCAATTTTTCGGGAAGCAAACATGACAATCGCCAGGATGACAAATAAGCCAATGCTACCCACTAGGAGGGCATATTTCTCCAATTGAATGATAACATAAATGAATCCGTAGAGCGATGCAAGAGAGGCTCCCACTAACATAGGAAAACGGAATCCTCTTAAGATAACCCTAGAGTATAATGTGATTAATCCCAAAACGGAAGTAGCTGCCATCACATAAGCTTTAAAAAACGAGCTGTGTTCCGAAATGGAAATAAGCAAGGTGTAGAACATCACCAACGCTAGCCCAATCATTAAGTATTGAAAGGGATGAATGTAAATTTTACTGGCCAATTGTATTAATAGGAAAACCAATAAGGTTAAGCCAATGACCATAAATCCATATTTGGCCGCCCGTTCACTTTTTTGATATTCGTCTACGGGGATGATAAGATTGGCCCCAAAAGCAAAACCAGAAAGGTCGGGTAGGTTGTTAAAGAATTTCTGTTGAAATTGCCGATTGATCTGAAGGACCTTCCAGGAAGCTTCAAATCCGTTTTGGGTAATATCCCGGGATCCATCTTCTGGCAGGTACCGTCCATCAAAACTAGGGGAGTGCCAATTCGATTTCATTTGAGCTACGGTTTGTTTTCCAATGGGAATGAATTTTAAAGCTTCACTTCCATTCACTTTTAACGCTAAATGAAAAGGAATTTTTTCTTGTGCTGCAGAAAGGTAGTCGAAAGGTTTGGAGGCAATGGTATTTAAATATTCTTCCGAATATTGCGGATTTAGCGCAAGTGTTTGATTGGCAAGTTGAATTTCCAAGTTATTTCGAATACCCTTCAAATTGGTGCTTTTTATGAAAACCGAAATCTTTTCCCACACTATATCTTCGGGAAGAATGTCGTTTTCCAAAAGATCAATTTTAGGGAAATACCCTTCTATGGAGAGGTCTGCAGTGAATACCACCGATTCATAAATACTGCGTTTTAAAGGTTCTTCTTTGGTGTTTACTTCAGATTGGATTTGAAGGTCGTCTGGAAAAAGGTAGGCATATTGAATGATTTCCTCCGTTTTGGTTTCATAGGACTTGCTATTTTCCAGGTATACTTTTTCCTTTTTGAAGGTTTTGTACGGTATTTTCAGAATGGGTCCCGAAATGATCACTTCATTTCCCCATTTGCTGTTGATTTCACGAACCACTTCTTCTTGTCGATAGGCCCTTTCAGAAATGAGGCTTTTTACAAATTCCAAAGGGATGAGTAACACAAACAATAAAATCCCTACGACCAGCATTCTAGCTGTAATGGAATTTCGTAACCAATTGGCGAATTTTCCTTTTTTTGTTTCCATATCATTGATTTTATAAGATTTTGGAGAATTTTTTTTCTGAAAATACCATCGCCCTCATCTCCTCAAGGGGTATGGTTAATAATTTTGAATAATCGTAATCGTGAAAATGATTCGCTTTTTTCCCCCGTTTGAAGGAGCGGATATAATACGGCAGGTACTCTGGAAGAATGATACTGCCTACTAGGATGACGGCTAGGGAGTAAGGGGTTCTTTTTCCATTTCCGAAGCATACGTATTGAAGCGCAACTTCATCTTCAGCTTGCGTGCCATAGCCCGTAAGTACATGATAAGCGTCATGCCGCTCCACTTTAGGAATGAGTTCAAAACCATTTTTTTGAAGAAACAGCCCTAGATGATAGCCAAAACTTTCTTCGGGATAAGAGAGCAGTAATTCCTTCGTAACATTCCAGGCCTCTTTTTTCTTTTTAAAATGTTGGGTGTAGAACCGTTGTGATATTTCAAACAACCAAGCAATGAATTTTTTTCTGTTCAGTGTCATAAAGTACTTTGTATTTCAAAGTGAATGCGTAAAAAAATTATTTCCGTATTAATTTCTCCAAGGCATCAATGTGTTTGGTAAAGGCTTGTTTCCCTTCTTTGGTGGCGCTGTATCGGGTATTGGGTTTTCGGCCAATAAATTGTTTTACCACTAAAATATATTCGGCTTTTTCAAGTGCTTTTAAATGGCTCGCCAAATTTCCATCGGTTACTTCCAACAACTCCTTCAAGCGGTTAAAATCGGCATCTTCATTGACCATTAAAATCGACATGATTCCCAACCGGATTCTATGATCGAAAAGTTTATTTATGTTTTCAATAATTCCCAACGGCCCTATTTGTTTTCTTTCATATACATAATACTTCCATAGACGATGTGCATGACCCCAAATCCGAATACCCAAAAGTAAAACCCGTATCCAGGCAAGGCTGCGCAGATGAGCCCGGCCATAATTTCTACATACCCTAAATATTTGATGTTTCCCACCGTATATTTGGAAGCATTTACCAGTGCCAATCCATAAAAAATAAGCATCAAGGCCGCTGTTAGGCCATAATGCTGACTGTTTAATTTTATTAAAATATAGATGCCACCCGTTACCAAAGGTATCAAAAAGTTGAGCAATAGCCGTTGGGTGGTATGATCCCAAATTTTGGCACGATCCTTTTTGGCTTTATTACTGGTAAGCAAATAGGCAGTTACCACACTAAGTAGCGCTACAGCTATTAACGTGACCAATAACATTTTAAAGTTCCAACTGTGCAGCGTAATGTAGTCCCCTTCCGAAAAAAAATAGAAATAGGCGATCGCAGCACCCAACAAGGCGTAGGTTCCTGCAAAAATTCCCGAGAGTCCGCTCAAGGAAATAAAGCGGGAGGAACGGTTCATAAGATTCTTAATCTCACTGATATCTTTTAAATAATCCTGCTCACTCATAATTAAAGTACTTTGAAAAACAAAGTAAATGATTTTATCCAATAAAATGGAATTTTTTGGCAATAATTTAGCAAATAGGAAAAATATCCTACAAAAAAGGGTTTTTCCCCTATAGAAAAAGGGTTTTTCCTGTGTGGGATGCTATGTAATTTGTTGGATATTTGTTTTAGTTATAATGATATCATAACCATCAAGATTTCATACATGATCGGGTGAGAAATTAACTGGGGAGTTAAGGATTAGATCGATCATTTTAAAAGAGCCGTCATTTATTGATGGCTTTTTTTATGAAAATATTCACAGAAATAATTCGCTTCGTCGTTTATTTATGCATTTCATCAAATGTATTGGTAAATTACTTATAATCAGTCAGAAATAGGCTACATTTACAAACTATAATACATAAGTATATAACCCCAAATTACCACCAACCATGAGAAAACTAGCCCCTATTCTCGTTGCATTGTTTTCATGCTACTTTTCTACAGCTCAAGTAGGTATCAATACTACAGAGCCTTCCTCCACTTTAGATGTTAATGGAACGATCCGAATTCGAAGCCTTTCCGAAGAACCTGAAAATGGCGAATTGGAATATGTGGCAGAGCGTATTGTAGGAATAGATGAAAATGGAAACTTCGTTCCTGTAGAAATGGGGGATAATGTGGTATTGGAAGATAATAAATTACGAGCAGTGGATAATGTAGCTAAGATTGGGGATATTCCTACTCTTGGACTTTCTACCATAAACAACTTAAGTTTAATTATTTTACCCGGCGAGCCTAACGAGGACAAGTCGGTCATCAAAATACGAAGTCTTCTTGGAAACTCTATTATCACGGGACTCCAAGCAGGTCAAGATGGACAGCAAATTTACCTTTACCCGGTAGATGGCGATATGCAATTGGTAAACAACAGTATACTTTCCTTGTTTGCTAATCGACTTCAGCTTACGAGTGGTGTGATTAACGTAAAACAATACGAAATGATCCGCTTAATGTACGATGCAGAGATTCAGAAATGGGTCGTAATGAATAAAGAGTAATTCCCCCGCAATTATTTTTAATTTGCAAAAGCCCCAGACTTAGGTTCGGGGCTTTTTTTATCCCTGTATTTTCTTACTGAAGTAATATCTACTCCCAAAATCTTTAGGAGTTCCTTTTTGTATAAAGGGCTAAGAGGGTTTGCTACCTTAAAATAAGCCGTTCCATTTGATAAGGAAGTACCCTGGATAAGGAAAGTGCCCATAAATGGATAAAGGGCTTCCCTGCGGGATTCGTAAGTTATTTGGAGGTTGTAGGGTAAAGACGTTAAGGGAGGTCTAGGGAGCTTAAAATGCTTCCGGTTTACTTTCGGGATAGCTTCTTCAGGAAGAAAAAGAAAAGATGAATTATTAACCGATACGTAATTTCACCGAAGCCTATAAGATGGTTTTCTTCGGAATACTTTTCAGTATGGTATCAATAAACACATTAATCTTATAAGGCTTTAAGACAAAGCCATTCATAAGGTGATAAGAATTGTCGCCCACCACTTTCTCAAGCTCGACAGCCGTTAAGGCGAGTATAGGAATCTCGCTATTAAAGCCACGAATGATTTCCGTAGCTTCAAAACCGTTCATCTCGGGCATATTGATGTCCATTAAGATTAGATCGAACGATTCGTTTTTTACAAGCTCAATAGCCTCTGCACCGCTTCCTGCCACAGTGATGGAAGCCCCGTAGTTTTTTAAAGTCTTTTTGGTGACAATTTGGTTGATTTTGTTATCGTCTACTACCAAGATGCTAAAGCCTGCAAGGGCGTTTTCATCGATGGTTTCAGGAATGGGATTAAGGTTGGCGTTTTCTTCTACTTCAAAACGGATGGTGAAATCGACCTGGGTTCCTTTTCCAACTTCACTCTGTAAGGAAATGTCCGACTCATGGAGCTCCAACAGCTTTTTAACAATAGGAAGCCCTAATCCCGCACCTTGTGAAATTTGCGAAATATTAAACTGGGAAAACTCGTTGAAGATTTCTTTTTGTCGTTCTTCGGAAATTCCTACTCCTGTATCCACAATGGAAAAATGAACAGGGATTTGGTGATCGACAATTTCCCCTGAAGTTAATTTTAGGCTAATAATTCCATTATTGGTAAACTTGGTCGCATTCCCGATAAGATTGATTAGGATCTGTGAAATCTTCAAATCGTCCCCAATAACATATTCGGGGATGGTAGGATCCACTTCCACCTCGTAGGTACTGGGGTTTTGGGTGTTGATGTATTTGGACGATTCTATGGCATTGTGAACCAATTCCCTAATATTGAATTTAATTTGGTGTAGCTCGTCCTTTTTGGTGGTATCAATCTTGGTTAATTGAAGTACGTTATTGATTAACGACAAAAGGTAATTTGCCGAAAACTTTAAGGACTTCAGGTTCTCGTCATGACCTTTCAAATTTTTATCCTTCATCATTAAGGAAGAGGTGCCAATAATTCCATACATGGGCGTACGAAGCTCATGCGTAATATTTGAGAATAATTTGGTCTTGGCTTTTGCAGACTCTTCGCTCTCTTCTTTGGCAATTAAATATTGTTTGTTTTTTTCGATGAGGTTTTTCAGAAGTCTTCTACGCTTTACATAAGAAATTAATAGGAATATGGTGGAAAGCAGTAAAATTCCACTGGCAATTTTTACCCAAAAAATGGTGGTTTCCCGTTTTGCGTTTTGCTGGTTTATTTCATTCTGAAGCTCTTTGGATTTAAGCTCCTGTTCATACTCGTTCAGCTTGTATTTTGCAGTAGCCGCTTGTATCGCAGCAATTTTGTCTACTTGGTATTTTTCACTTCGAAGGCTATCGGCTTTTTGTGTCCACCGATACGCTTGAGAATAATTACCATTTAATGCCGAGGCTTTGGCATAGTAATCATACCCCTCAATTAAAGGGTCTGTATAACCAGAATTTTGAGCCATTTCAATACCTTCTTTTAGTAATTTTATGGCTTTAGAAGGATTGTTCTTTAAGTATTCCAGTTTTCCATGGTTAATTTTGGCCACGGCCCGATATGCTTCTACCATATCGTCGCTTACCAACTTATTGGTTTGCTGAACATAATATTCTGCTTCTGGAATGTTTTTTTGGTTGAGGTTTAGTTCGGCAATATTAAAATTGATGATAAAAAGATGCGAGGTATCCTTAATTTGTTCTGCGATAGGAATGGCTTCCTTGAAAATTTTTATGGCCGGTGCCGCTTTGTCCTGTAAGGCATAAAAGTTTCCTAAATCAATTTGAGCGGTAATAAGACTTCTCGTAACATTATAGTTATCTTCCGAAAGGCTATCGATAGCAGCATATTGCTGAATTTTTTTTGCCTCTTCAATGGTTTCTTCGAAGATGCTTCGTGCTTGTAAAGTATCTTCAATCTTCATGAAGGAGTTCCCTATTAAGCTTGAAATAGAAAACACCGTTTTATAGTCGTCTATTTCCCGAGCCAACTGGAGTACGTTTTTTCCAATTTCAATGGTTTTGTCGTAGTTGTTTTTATAAAATTCATTCCGAAGGTATTTGCGGAGGGAATCTACTTTTTGTTGTTTTCTTTCTTTAACGGAAAGGGTGTCACTGTCTTTATTAGACACAGCTTTATTAGCTCCTGTTTGTGGAAAAAGGAATAGGGGAAATAGTAGAAAAAGAAGTCTAAGAGTAGTTTTTTTCAATATTGGGGCTAAGTTTGTTTACTGCAAAATAATAAAAAAAATATTTTTTTAGACATCTTAACCCGTTGATATTTAATATCTTTTTAACATCGAAGCAAACTTTATGAATCCTGCGGAAAGTTATATCTTAAATCAGCCAGAACCCTACAGAAGTATCTTGCTGCATCTTCAGGCCATTATTGAAAAAGCCATACCTGAAGCAGAGTTATTGTATAAATGGCGATTGCCCTTTTATTATCTAAATGGGAAACAAGCGTTTTGCTATATGAACTTTTCAAAAAAGTACGTGGATCTCGTTTTTTGGCATGGGGCACACCTCACTAGGCATACAGAACATTTGGTTTCTGATGGTAGGAAGCATATGAAGTCCCTTCGGTATAATCACTTGGAAGATATCAACGATCAAATTTTAATAGAGGTCCTTTTGGAAGCGTATGAATTTAGGGGCGAAAAATATTATAAATCTTAATTTAGATTACTTTTCGGGATGTGGCTTTTTACCTTTCAATAAAAAAGATACTTTTACAATCCCAATACATTGTTATGCCAAAAATCTCTTTTTACTTATACATTTTTATTTTTTTATTGGCCCCTTCAGTTTCGAGTCAAGAAGAAGTTGAACAGGAAATTCCAGCAGAAATTTTATTCAAGGATGTTAAAAGATATGGGTTTTCCATTTCTCCAAATGGCAAGTTTTTTTCTGAAATTATCACGAATAATGTCCAAAATGATATCGTAGTAGTTGATATAGATGGGTATAAGCTTTTAAATCAAATCCCCATGGAAGAACGGGATATTGAAGCTGTTCATTGGATTACAAATAGTAGACTTCTTTATGAATCAAGGGGTGCAATCTATGCAATAGATGTAGATGGAACCAATAAAAAAAAAATTGTAGATAGAAGATCTGATGTAAAACAAAAAGGGCGATACGCTTATTTCAGGGGAATGCGTTACAATAACCTCTTAAGTACATTACCTAGTAAAGAGCATCTAATTTTAATTGAGACCTATGATTTGGAGCTTAATTCTTCCATTAAAGAAGTAAATATTTTTACCGGAAAAAAATATACGGTAATTCATGGAGAAAAGTATGATATTCAAAAGTGGATCCTTGACCATGACCTTGTTATTAGATTAGGTGTACGGTATGGGGATGACGGCTATGAATATTTTGAATATGATGCCGAAAAAGAAAAATTACGCCCATTTAAAGTAAACATAGAAGGGGTAGAGTACAAAGTAAATGTAAAAGGAGAATCCTTTTTAAAGCAAGTTCTAACATTTGAAGGATTTAGTTTGGATCCTAATGTAATTTATTTGACTTCTACGATTAACTCAGACAAAAGGAAACTCATTTCTTACGATATCAAAAAACAGGAAGTGATAGAGGTGTTGGCAGAAGATATCAACTGTGACATTAAAGAACCACATGATGATTCTTTAGGTTTTATATACGATTATAAAGATAGAATTGTGGCTGGACTCCGATATGAGGGAATTGTTCCGCAGTTTAAGTGGTTTGGTCAAAGAATTGCAGATATACATAAAAAACTAAATGAGACCTTCCCAGGTTTTATTCATGACTTTGTAGATTCGGATACCTCGGGCGACCGATTTGTAATTTACCAGTGGAGTGACCTAAATGAAGGCAATATTGGAATATATGATGCAACTAATAATTCATATGCTGTCATGTTTCAATTTAATGAAGAATTGAATAAATATAAACTTTCAAAAACACGGTCATTTGTCATTGAAGCTAGGGATGGCCACAAAATTCCTTGCTACATAAACTTACCCAATAACTATAATGGAGAAACGTCTATTCCTATGGTAGTGATTCCTCATGGAGGGCCTTGGGTGAGAGATTATTGGCGTGCCGACCCTTCTTCACAGTTTTTCACATCACGTGGGTATGCAACCCTTCGAGTGAACTTTAGGGGGTCTACAGGATTTGGGAAAGAACACCTGTTGGCAGGTATTAATAATATAGATGAAATCATGATAGATGATATTGTAGATGCAGTAAGGAGCACAAAAACATCCTACGCGATAGATACGGTTTTTCTTTATGGGCATAGTTATGGAGGTTATGCAACCTATATGGGGCTTATCAAATATCCAGAGGATTTTGCTGGTGGAGTAGCGATTTCGGCTCCTTCTGATATTAAAGAATGGATGAAATATATAGAAAAAACCGAAAATACATTTGCATATGATTTATGGGAAATGGCGTTGGGATCAAAAAAAACCAAATACCTCAAAAAGATTTCTCCCCTTAGTTATACAGATATGCTCAATAAACCATTACTAATGTTCCATGGTGAGTACGATAGGATTATTCCTCTAGAGCATGCTGTTGAAATGGAATCTAAGCTTAAAAAGAATGGTCACGAGGTAGTGCTGGAAATTATTCAAAATGAAGGGCACTCATTTGAGGATGCACATGTTATGGCTTATATCCTTACCAGTTCCGATACTTTTTTTAAAGAAATACTAGAAGAATAGGAATTATTGAAATTGTGAAGTCACTTTTCTAATGGCAACTAATTTTTTAAGCAAACTTTCCAGATTATCCAAGTGTAACATATTAGCTCCATCACTTTTGGCATTGGCTGGGTCAAAATGTGTTTCGATAAAAATTCCGTCGACTCCTACGGCAATTCCCGCACGGGCAATGGTCCCAATCATTTCGGGACGTCCTCCGGTAACTCCCACACTTTGGTTGGGCTGTTGTAGGCTATGGGTGACATCCAAAACGGTAGGAGCAAATTGTTTCATGGTTGGGATCCCACGGAAATCGACAATCATGTCTTGGTAGCCAAACATGGTGCCACGATCGGTAATCATGACCTGTTCATTTTGGCAATCGGTTACTTTGGTCACGGCATGTTTCATGCTCTCCGGACTCATAAACTGTCCTTTTTTAAGGTTTACGGTCTTACCGGTTTCGGCAGCTGCTACCACCAAATCGGTTTGGCGTACCAAAAAAGCAGGAATTTGAAGGATATCTACGTACTCTGCAGCCATAGCAGCATCAGACACTTCATGGATGTCGGTCACCGTGGGGACATCAAAAGTTTCAGAAACCTTCCGAAGAATTTTTAAGGCTTTTTCATCGCCAATTCCAGTAAAACTATCAATTCGGCTTCGATTGGCTTTTTTAAAACTTCCCTTGAAAACATAAGGGATTTCAAGCTTATGGGTAATTTCCACAATTTTTTCAGCAATACGCAGTGCCATTTCTTCACCTTCTACGGCGCAAGGGCCCGCAAGTAGGAAAAAGTTATCGGAATGTGTATGTTTTAGCTTCGGAATTTGCTCAAGTTTCATTGATTTCTGTTTTGTTCAGCAAAGATACGTATTTTATCATGCGGACTCATTTATTTGAAGGGGATAAAAATTTATGAAAATAATAATGCTCTAAACCCTAAAAATTCAAGGAAATAGCTATACTTTTGCGCCGCCTTAAAAGAAAGGAACTATGAACATTAAAAACATCGCCATTATTGCGCACGTAGACCACGGAAAAACCACGTTGGTAGATAAGATTCTTCACCACTGTAGCTTATTCCGTGAAAATGAAAAAACTGGGGAATTGATCCTGGATAATAATGATTTGGAGCGTGAACGGGGCATTACCATTACGTCAAAGAACGTATCGGTGACGTATAAAGACACTAAAATTAATATTATCGATACCCCTGGTCACGCCGATTTTGGTGGGGAAGTGGAACGGGTATTGAACATGGCCGATGGTGTATTGTTGTTAGTGGATGCTTTTGAAGGACCTATGCCACAAACCCGTTTTGTGCTACAAAAAGCCATCTCTTTGGGTAAAAAGCCTTGTGTGGTGGTCAATAAAGTAGATAAGGACAACTGTACACCCGATGAGGTTCATGAAGCGGTATTCGATTTGATGTTCGAATTGGGTGCGGAAGAATGGCAGTTGGATTTCCCAACCGTATATGGCTCGGCCAAACAAAATTGGATGAGCGAAGATTGGAAAAAACCTACTACCACCATTGAGCCTTTGTTGGACATGGTATTGGAGCATATTCCTTCCCCAAAAGTGGAAGAGGGTACCACGCAAATGTTGATTACTTCTCTAGATTACTCTTCTTTTACAGGGCGTATCGCTATTGGTCGTTTGCAAAGAGGTAGCCTAAAGGAAAATATGCAAATCTCCTTGGTGAAGCGCGACGGAAAAATCATCAAATCCCGAATCAAAGAACTTCATGTTTTTGAAGGTTTGGGAAGAAAGAAAGTAGCCGAAGTGCAAGCAGGGGATATTTGTGCGATTGTTGGATTGGAGAATTTTGAAATTGGGGATACCATCGCCGATGCTGAAAATCCAGAGGCTTTGCAAACCATTGCCATCGATGAGCCTACCATGAGTATGTTGTTCACTATCAACGATTCTCCGTTCTTCGGAAAAGACGGAAAATTTGTGACTTCAAGACACATCAAGGAGCGTTTGGAAAAGGAATTGGAAAAAAACTTGGCCTTACGGGTTCAGGAAACCGATAGTGCCGATAAGTTTATGGTTTTTGGAAGGGGCGTATTACACCTTTCCGTATTAATTGAAACCATGCGCCGTGAGGGGTACGAATTACAAATTGGTCAGCCGCAGGTCATTATCAAAGAGATTGATGGAGTAAAATGTGAACCAGTGGAAGAATTGACTATTGACCTTCCAGAAGAAGTAAGCGGCCGTGCTATTGACATGGTTACCATCCGAAAAGGGGAGATGCAGAGTATGGAAGGAAAAGGAGAACGTATGATTTGCAAGTTCATCATTCCATCCCGCGGAATTATTGGATTGCGAAACCAATTGTTGACTGCTACCGCTGGGGAAGCCATTATGACCCACCGATTTTTGGAATACCAACCTTTAAAGGGAGGAATTCCAGAACGATTAAACGGAAGTTTGGTTTCTATGGAAAACGGTACGGCGATTCCTTATTCTATCGATAAACTTCAGGAACGAGGGCGATTCTTTATCGATCCGGGAGAAGATATTTATGAAGGACAGGTGATTGGGGAAAATTCACGTCAGGACGATATGGTCGTGAACGTGACCAAAACCAAGAAATTGACCAACGTACGTTCTGCTGGCGCCGATGATAAGGCTAAAATTGTTCCTGCGATCAAATTTTCCCTGGAAGAAGCTTTGGAATATATTCAGAAAGATGAATATGTAGAAGTAACTCCCAATCATTTGAGATTGAGAAAAATCCTTTTAAAGGAGGTAGATCGAAAAAGAGGAAAAACTATTTAAAAAACTATTTATTTAATCCTAAAATACTAAAGTACAAACTAAATAATATGGTTTGTACTCCCAAGAGAATTGTAGTTATTCCTGCAATGGATATTCTAATGGTTTGGTTGTTATTTATATCTCCCAGATTTATTTCGAACCAAGAATAAAAAGCCCAGCAACTTAAAATTAGGCCAATAATAATTAGAACGCCTCCAAAAATTAGTCCTTTTTCTAAATTTATTTGCTGAAACATTTTCTCGTACTTATTAGATTTAGGCAATAAGCCCTGTTCTACTGCATATACTTTAGTAAGTCCGTAAAACAAAATAAATTGAAAGCCTATTACTAAAGCGCCAGAGGTGAATAAGAGGGTATGATAATCTAGTGTTGTGTGTTCTAACTTAATAGGTGAAACCATAAGAATTGCTGAAAAAATGAGTCCAATAATCATTAATGTCATCCCAGGAATCATAAATAACCACTTAGGGCTATAGAGCAATAAAAATCTTAAGTGTCTCCACCCATCTCTCCAAGTATTTAGGTGAGGAGGTCTAGATCTACCGTCTTTTGAAAGAGTTGTAGGTACTTCCATGATGCGAAGCTTGTTCAAACTAGCCTTTACAACCATCTCACTGGCAAATTCCATCCCCGTGGTTTTAAGTGCCATTTTTTCATAGGCCATTTTAGAAAAACCTCTTAACCCACAATGAAAATCATTAATATTGACTTTAAAAAATAATTTTCCGATAAATGATAGAACAGGATTCCCCAAATATTTGTGCAGAAATGGCATGGCTCCTTTCTCAATTCCTCCCTTAAATCTATTTCCCATGACCAAGTCGTATCCTTCCCTCAACTTTGTAATAAAAGGCATTAAGTTGCTAAAATCGTAGCTGTCATCAGCATCTCCCATTATAATAAATTTACCTTTTGCAGCATCAATCCCTCCTTTTAAGGCGTTGCCATATCCTTTCTTCTCAACATGAATTACCCTAGCCCCATTACTTTCAGCAATTTTAATGGAACCATCGGTACTACCGTTATCGGCGATGATAACTTCTCCAGCTACCCCATGGCTTGATAGAAATGCTTGTGCCTTTTTTATGCAAACCTCAAGAGTTTCTGCTTCATTCAGGCAAGGCATTACTACTGAGAGTTCAATTTCCATGAGCTAATTTTTTTTGAATGAAATTAAAACTCAAAAATATAATAAAAAACAGGACCCAATTATTATAAAACAAATATCTTTTTATTGTATGGACTCCTAAAGCAACGATCAAGATATTTCCAAAAAGAAGAAGAATAACTAGAGTAGAAATTTCAAAATGAAAAGATGGATTTTTAATGTAATAGATACAAAACAGAAGTAGCATGACATAAAACAAAAAATAATTGGCAGAGAATAAGCCATGGCTAATGTTGCTAAGATAAAACTTCACCCATCTTGTAAATTCTTTTTTTAGAATGGGGATACACATTCTTTTTGTTGTTTTATCAATTTGTTGAATAATCTCAAACTCACTCAAATGAGTTTTTTCTGAAAAAATCGTATATCCTTCACTGTATATCGTATGATTTGCAATTGCTGAATAATTATTTGTGAAAACGGTCATTGGCTCCAAATTGTTAGGAAGATAGTATCTATTAAGTTGCTTTCTTTTTAATTCTTCCATGATGACATTAAAATACCTTCTTTCCACAGGATCTTGAAATAGGTTTTCACTTTGTTCATTTGTGATAAAAACTAGTGGAGACAATAAATGAATTCCTGTAAATGGGGTGGTGGCATAGTTTCCATGAACTACTTTATGATATAAGGAATCACTTGTGTTTACTAGAATTGGGATTAGTATGAGTACTGATAAGGGTATGATTGCTTTTTTTAGATTTTTCCTGAAAATCCATAGTGTTAAAAATACTCCAACCGGAATTAAGAATAAGAATTGACTTCGGGTTAATAATAATAAAATGATGATAGGTGAAGCATATAGAAGATGTTTTGCTTTTTTGAATATTAGATAATTAAAGAAGAAAGCCACAATAATCAAATAGAGAGGATAGCTAAGTGCCATAGAAAGAAGATTGTTTGCAACTTGATGATTGTACAGGTACGGAATAGCAAGAATTAAAAAAAAGCCTATGAGCCATATTGGTGCCAAGAGATTATGTCTTCGAATGGTATGCACCAAAAAGTGGATCGCAGATATTCCTAAAATACCTTGAATAAGTTTAGTGCCAAAAGCATAATTATCTTGAAAAATTGTAAAAATTCCCTTTAAAAATAATGGATACCCCGGTGATCTAATGATGTACATTTTAATGTAGCCTTCAGAATCATTAGAAACTAAAATAGGGTTTGAGATGATTAATAGGATGGAACAAAGACTAATAACAATAAGAATCCCATAATAAACTCTAGGATTATCAAAAGAAAAGGGTAGCCGCATATAAAGTTCGCTTCAGTGATAAAGAAAATAACCGTATCAATATATTGAATTTTAAACTTGTAAAATTACTATAGTGTTTTTTCTGAAAAATTCAACTTTTTAAATTTAGGAAAATAAAGTGTAAGGCAGCATGGAACAACTGCAGAAAACAAAGTTTTGTAGATGCGCAACAATCTCGGTGATTTTTAGTTATTTTGTAATGATTTTGAATGTTGTTTTCCATGATGCATTATTTATTGAACATTGCTTTATATTTTGATCCCGGATTAGGAGCCATGATTATTCAGGCTTTAGTTGCTGCGGCTGCAGGGATTTTGTTATTCTCCAAAAATGTAATGTATAAGGTGAAATCCTTTTTCGGATTAACAAAAAAGGAAGAAGATGGTTACGATTCCATAGATATTGAAGACGATGAAAGTCATGAAGATGAGCCCAAAAAATAACCCACATCAATCTTCATTTCGGGATCCCTCTGGATACGTATTTCGAGACGGTAGTATTTTACGTAGAGTCATTCATCCTATTTACTTTCCTCAGTACCAAGAACTAAAAACCTCTGGGTTTTTCCAAAGTCTTATTAAAAAGGGATTATTGATTGCTCACGAAGAAACTTCTGTGGAGCATGATAAAATTATCATTACCCCAGAAGAGATTCCTTTTATAACGAATCCGTACGAATGGAGTTTTGAACAATATAAACATGCGGCGCTCTTAACCCTCCAATTACAGAAATTTGCCTTGTCAAAAGGGTTTATTTTAAAAGATGCCAGTGCTTACAATGTCACTTTTCATAAAGGAAAGCCCATATTCATGGACACCTTGTCTTTCGATTTTTATGAAGAAGGGACTCCATGGAGGGCATATAAGCAATTTATCACTCATTTTTTTGGGCCCTTAGTATTAGCAAAGTATCATGGGACGGAAATCTTTAAAATGATGCTAACGCATATCGATGGAATTCCTGTGAAATTGATATCCTCATTGTTGCCAAGAAAGACAAAACTTAGCTCAACTTTATACACTAATATTCACTTGTTGGCGAAGATGGAATCCAAGCATAGTGAAGATTATAATGGTGAGACCAAAACAGCTAAACTTTCAAAAAAAGCACAGAGTAATATTTTAGAAAGTCTTTTTGGCTACTTAAAAGACTTAGAAGTAAAAGAAACTAGCGAATGGGGTAATTATTACAATAAGACTAATTATGATGCCAGTTCTTTTACGGAAAAGAAAAAATTAGTTAGGGAATGGACCTTAAGTCTATTCCCAAAAAGGGTCATTGATATGGGCGGAAATGATGGTACCTTTGGGCGTACCCTTTTAGAAGAAATTGAGCATCTCATTGTAACCGATATTGATAGTAATGCTGTAAATCAAAATTATCGCCAAGTAAAAAAAAACAAAGAAACCCGTATGCTTCCAATGCTATGTGATGTTCTACAACCTGCTCCTGGCATTGGGTTCAATAATACAGAGAGGGAGTCTTTGCTTAACCGTTTGAACAACTATAACCCTGATGTTACCTTAGCACTTGCCCTAATCCACCATATTACACTTTCTGGAAATGTCCCTTTTGAAAAATCAGCAGAATTCTTTTCTAAGTTTTCAAGTAATTTGATAATTGAATTTCCTAAAAGAGAAGATTCTTGGGTAGCGTCTTTACTATCACGAAAAGGAGAGTTTCTTAACCACTTTGATTTTTACAATGAGGAAAATTTTGAAAAAGGGTACAAGAATTACTTTTCTTTTGAAAAAAAGCAAGCCATTCCAGGAACTCAAAGGATATTGTACTTATTAAAAAGAAAATAATGAGTTCAATTAGCGTTGTTTTAGTATGAATGATCAAAAGAATAAAAACAAGTTAGATTTTTTAAAAATAGAGGGGTTAACACCTTTAAGTTTAGGCTTTGTCACGGGTTTCTACCCCTTTGTATTCTTTCTTTCCAATAATTTTTATGCGGTAAACTCTGTAGGGCATATTGCTTATTTTTTAGCATTTTTTGTTGGGGTCCCAGTACTTTTGTTTACCCTCTTGGTTTTGGCACTTTCATCTATTAAGAAAATAGCTAAATATAGAAAACAAATACTTTTTGTATCTATCATTTTTATTACAGCATTTTTTCTCTCATTTGCAGCCACACTTCTTATCAAAAAGAAAATTTTATTGGCAGTGCTAGTTATTAGTATTCTTCTTTCATTTAAGTTATTCGATCGATTCAAAAAATTATTGATATTAATCTCAATAATCACTTTAGTGCCTCTTTTTAAATTAGGGTACAAAGTTTATGACTACTATCAAAAGAATACTTGGATTCAACCTAGCGATTCTATTGAAGAGGTAGTCTTTAAGACAAAGCCTAACATATATATGATTCAGCCCGATGGGTATGTTTCTCGAGAAACCATGGAAGATGCTTTGTATAATTATGAAAACTCTTTCTACGATTGGCTCTCCAAAGAAGATTTTAAAATTTATAAAGACTTCCGAAGTAATTATCCTGCTAGTCTAAACTCTAATGCCTCTTTGTTTTCCATGCAACATCATTACTTTGGAAGTACCTTGATGCCAGATTTTGAAATGCCTTATGCTAGGGAATGTATTTCAGGAGATAACCCAGTGATTCGAATTTTTAAGAATAACGGATACCACACTTCATTTGTAGTGGAAGATGAATATTTTCAGCAAAACAAATGTGATCAACTTTATGACTATACCAATATCTCAGTAGACGAAATTCCCTATTTCAGTAAGGGGGATAATCTGCAACAAGATGTTTTATCTGATTTAAAATCAGCAATAAGTCTTTCCGTAGAAAAACCAAGATTCTTTTTTGTTGAGAAATGCGTGCCACACCATGTCCACTTTTTTGCTGAAGGAGATCGCATAAAGAAAGAACGCTTGGAGTACTTGGAAAAAATTGAAGAAGTCAATATTTGGTTGAAGCAAACCATCAACTTGATTACTGAAAAAGATCCTCATGCCCTAATAATTGTATTGGCAGACCATGGCGGATGGGTAGGGATGAATGATTATGGAGAAATGTTCAGTACGCAAAAGGAGGCCCATATTGCTTCCATATTTTCAAATATTTGTGCCATTAAATGGAACGGTCTACCTTATGATGAATTTGATGAAGGCTTAACATCCAATGTAAATGTTTTCCGAACCTTATTTTCAGTCTTAAGCGAAAACAAAAGCTATTTGAATAATTTGGAAAAGGATGAAAGTTATAATTTGAATAATGAAGGTTATTTCAAGGAAGTGGTTAAGTTAATCAATGATGATGGAACTTTTACTTATCAAAAATTAAAAGAAGCAGAAAAAACATCTACAAAGTAGCGCGCTATACCGAAGATCAAAAAAACACCTGGAACCAATTCGTGGCAGGTGCCAAAAATGGAACTTTTTTGTTTCAAAGGGACTTTATGGACTATCATAAAGATCGTTTTGAGGATTTTTCCCTCATGGTCTTCAAAAAAAATAAACTTTTGGCAGTGCTTCCCCTCAATAAAAAAGAGATGGAGGTTTATTCGCACGCCGGACTTACCTATGGTGGGCTACTGCTGAAGAAGGAGGCGAAACTGAAAGAGGTACTATTTTGTTATCAACATATCTTAAAATACCTTTCCGAAGAGGGCATCCAAACCCTTCATATCAAACAAATTCCGGGCATGTACTGCAGCAATCCTTCCGAGGAAATTCAGTACGCTTCCTTTGTTTTTAAAGCGCTCATCCCTAGAGTGGATGTGGCAAGTACCATTGTCTTGTTTGGAGGACTTAAAATTCAGAAAAACAGAATGGAAGGGGTGAAAAAAGGAGCTAAACTTGGATTGGAGGTTCGGGAGACGTCCCATTTTGAAAGCTTCTGGAATGAAATACTGGTGCCCAATCTTCAAAAAAGACATGGGGCAGCTCCCGTTCACTCGGTGGAAGAAATAACCCAGCTACATCATAATTTCCCTAACCATATCAAACAATTTAACGTTCATCACGGCGAAAAGTTGGTGGCAGGGGCAACGATTTTTGAAATGCCTCATCTAGTTCATGTACAGTACATTTCTTCTAACGACGATCGGCAACAGTTGGGGGCTTTGGATTTTTTATTTCATGAGTTGATCACCCAACGCTATGCCGATAAAAGGTTTTTCGACTTTGGTACTTCAAATGAGGAGCAAGGAAAAAAACTGAACGAGGGATTATTGTACTGGAAAGAATGTTTTGGGGCACGCTCCATGGTACATTCCCATTATCAATTTGCAACAGAAAACTATCCTCTACTGGATTCGGTCTTTATATGATCCCATTTTTAGATTTACATAAAATCAATGCCCGTTTTGAAGCCAAATTTCAGGATTCGTTTCAGTCCTTTATGGATTCTGGGCACTATATCTTAGGAACCCAATTGGACGCTTTTGAAAATGCCTTCGCTGCATTTTGTGGAACCAAACACTGTATAGGGGTGGGGAATGGTTTAGATGCATTGCGGTTAATTTTGGAAGCATATAAAGCCTTAGGAAAGGTAAAGGAGGGTGATGAAGTATTGGTAGCGTCCAACACTTTTGTTGCGACCATTCTGGCAATTAAGCAAGCGGGGCTTACTCCCGTTTTGGTAGAAGCGGAAACCACCTATTTTAGTTTTAACACCAGCGCCCTCAAAGAAAAGATTTCGCAAAAAACAAAAGTGATCATGCCGGTGCATTTGTATGGGCAGATAGCTCCTATGGAAGCCTTGTTGGAACTGGCTAATACATACAATCTCTACGTCATAGAAGATGCAGCGCAAGCCCATGGGGCAATGAGCGCTTCTGGAAAAAGAGCGGGTAGTATTGGTGTAGCTGCGGGCTTTTCGTTTTATCCCACCAAAAACCTTGGGGCTTTAGGAGATGGAGGAGCGATTACTACTCAAGATGATGCGCTTGCAGCCATGATCCGAAAATTAAGAAATTACGGTACTTCTTCGAAATACGTAAACGAAGAAATAGGTTTTAATTCCCGACTGGATGAAGTACAGGCAAGTTTTCTGTTGGAAAAATTGAAATATCTTGACACAGATAACAAAGCGCGCCAAAGCATTGCAGCACAATATCTTTCAGAAATTAAGAATACAAAAATAACCTTGCCTAATTGGGATGGAACTCAAAACCACGTATTCCATCTTTTTGTCGTTCGGGTGTTGGATAGAGAAGGTTTTATGAAATTCCTGAAAGATCATGAGATAGGTTGCCTTATTCATTACCCCATTCCTCCTCATCATCAGAAAGCCTTTCCCGAATTTTCCCAACTTAGTTTTCCTGTTTCTGAAAAGATTCACAAACAAGTAGTAAGTTTGCCAATGAGTCCTGTGATGGATTCCACTCAAGTGAAAAGGGTAATTGAAGTTATAAATCGCTATTAGTTGAAACGATCTAAGTTTATACACTTTATCAAGAACAGTCCTTTAATTAAGATGACTTCCCTAAACGCGGGGGTAATCATTATCCGACTTATTATCTCGGTTTTTATCAACCGGGAAGTATCGGGTATTGTGACCACTGGACAATATGCGCAAATTGGGAATTTCAGAAATTTGATGGCCCAATTAATGTCGCTTACATCGTTGGGTATTTTTAATGGGATCGTAAAGTATGTTTCCGAACACAAAGCGGATAAGGACCAATTGCAAAGGCTCTTTTCCACCGCAACTGTTTTTACGCTAATCGGTTCTGTGTTAGCTTTTGTAGCCCTTTTCTTTGGGGCAGACTTTTTTTCTGAAAAATATCTGGGAGCCCCTCAATACGCGTATATCATAAAAATTACGGCTGTAGTGGTGCCCTTTGTAAGTATTCAACGGGTTTTCAATGGGGTTATCAATGGGCTTTCAGAATACAAGGCTTTTTCAAAAATAGAACTTTCGGCCTATTTGCTTTCTTCTGGTTTGCTACTTTGGCTGTTGTATATCCATGAGTTTGAAGGGGCTCTTTTGGCTATTGCGCTTACCCCTGTGATCCAGGTGGCCGTGATGGTATTTATCATGATTAAGGTTTTTAAGGAATATGTACAGTTTTCTAAACTGACATTTCGAGTACCGCTGGCCAAAAGCCTTTTGGCGTTTACGGCCATGTCCTTTTTCTCCACTATTTTACTGAATCAGGTAGAGATCGAGGTTCGTAATATGATTGAGAATAAAATAAGTGCCAGTGAAGCAGGGGTATGGACAGGTTTAATGATGGTCTCTAAAAATTACATGGTTTTTATCAATGCCATTTTAACGCTCTATGTCCTGCCCAAATTCGCAAACATCCACACACAGCATGGTTTCACCAAAGAATTGGGAAGTATCTATAAAACCCTGCTTCCTATTTTTGCGGTAGGGATGCTGCTAATTTATTTTTTAAGGGAGTACATCATTTTCTTTCTCTTTAAGGGAGATGCTTACTACGGAATGGCACCTTTGTTTAAATGGCAACTGGTGGGAGATTTTGTACGATTGGCTTCCGTAATCATGGCCTCTCAGTTTTTTGCCAAGAAACTAGTGTATGCCTTTATCTTTTCTGAAGTTATTTCCATAGGATTGTTTTATGGGTTTTCCATCTGGTTTATCGATTTATATGGGGTGGAAGGTGTTCCAATTGCCAATTTGGCTCGCTATATTGTTTATATTATTGTAGTTTTTATCCTAATTTTAAGATATTTTAAAAGACAACGTTCTATCCGAAAAACCGATAAATAGTATTGCTTTGAAGAAACCCACCCTTATAGAAATTCCTAAGATTAGCGATCCAGATGGTCGTGGTAACCTATCTGTGATAGAGAAAAACATCATTCCTTTTCAGATAAAAAGGGTGTATTATCTTTATGATGTGCCTTCCGATTCATCCAGGGGAGGCCACGCTCATAAAGAATTACAACAGTTTTTGATCGCCGTAGGGGGAAGCTTCGATGTAGTCATTTCCAATGGGGAAACAAAAGAAGTCTTTACCCTTAATAAACCGAATAAGGGATTGTTGATTCCTTCTGGATATTGGCGGGAATTGGAAAATTTCTCTGCAGGAGCGGTTTGTTTGTCCTTGGTAAGTGATGTTTATAAAGAAGAAGACTACATTCGGGATTATGAAGAATTTTTATCCTACAAGTCTCAATAACTAATAGTTTTGATAGCTATGAAGGTATTTTTCGGCAATGGTAATATAGTGATGTTCCCGTTCAATAAACTGTCTGGCATTTCTTCCTACAGTTTCTAATTTCTCGGGATTTTCTACAAAATCACTTAACTTTTCCACAAGATAGTCTACATTGGGCAAGGCATTCACACACACTTCGTCTTCCTGAAGTTGATAGGTGTCCAAAAATTCCTTTTCTGCTCCTGTAAAAACTACTTTTCCTTTTGCCATAGCTTCTAAGGCATTATAGCCTTGATCGTAAGAGAAAACCTGGTCCAATAAAATATCGGCGCTGTTGTAAATTTTACTATAGGTTTCAAACGGTACGTTGGTAGTGATTTTCACCGCTACTTTTTCGGGGTACTTTTCGGCAATACGCTCTAGGGCTTCTTCAAAATAACGAATCCCTTTGGCATGATAATTTCCGCGGTTAATCCCCAAAAAAATTAGGATTTTACCTTCGGAAGTTTTTTGAGTTGGGGTATTTAGGGAAATGTTTATGGGGTTGGGTATGAGCCCAATAAATTTTGGGTGGTGTTGGTTGGGAAAGTAATAATCCAAATCGGAAGCAATAATCCCGTGACAATGTTCCATCACCCATTGATGGGTTTTAAGGTTGTTTTTGGAATGATACCTTAGAATATACTTAAAATGCGGTTCCAAGCTCGGATCTTCAAAATAGGGGCTTAAGATGGAATAACGGAACTTCTTTTTCAGTAAATAATCCACTGTATGATAATCGACCCCACAACTTAAGACAAAGACTTTTTTATTGTTTCGGAAAAGTTTTTTCAGTAAAAACCGTTCCAGGGAAGGAAGTGTTTTGATGGGTTTTTCATTTATGAGTTGTACCACATCGTAGTTTCTTAGTTTGGGAAGCTTCAGATAAAAACGAATCCCTCTTTCAAATTCCGAAAGGTCCCAGTTAAATAATTTAAAAAGCAGCACTTTTAATTTCTTAATTAAGAACTTTTCAGAAAAAATCGGCCTTATAGAAAGATCTACCGGAAAGTTTTTAAAGCCATCTCCATCGCCTATTAGCGTGACATGAGTCCCTTTTTGCTGCAATCCCTCCTTTAGGGTGTTGTGCAAACGGCTATATTCTCCTACCAATAGAATATTCATATAGAGTATATTTGTGTCAAAGTTAATTCTTTAAATCTATGTTGCAACCCAAAATTAAAATTGCCCTAGTGGGCGAAATGCTAAGTCGGGGAGGTGCAGAGCGCGTTCAGGCCAGGCTTTCCCAATATTTTGAGGCGGCAGGCATAGAGATCCACCATGTCGTTTTTATTGATGAAGTTACCTATTCCTATGCGGGAGCGGTTTTAAACTTAGGAAAACAAAAAACACACCGTAATCGGTTTGTCAATAAATGGCTGATGCTTCGGTCGTTACGTGCCTACCTAAAAGAACAAAAAGTTGATTTTATCATTGATTTTCGGGCAAAGCATAATTTTTTTCAAGAGTATGTACTGGCAAATTTTGTGTATAACGCTCCTTATGTTGTAAGTATAAGAGGTAGTAAATTAGATCTATACTTTCCTAAAAGCAAGGCTTTTGCGAGGAAAGTTTACCGAAAATGCTATGGTTTTGTAACGGTTTCGAAGGCTATTGAAAGCTTAATCGTCTTCCGTTATGGTTATACTAACGTGACCACCATTTATAATCCGGTCGCTATCCAGGAAGTTGAACGGAAAAGTAGGGTAGCGATAGATTTACCCGAGAAATACCTCTTAGGGATAGGAAGAATGAAGGATAATGTAAAACAGTTTGACCATTTAATAAAAGCTTTTCAGCAGTCCGATGCCCGGGCACTTGGGGTAAAACTTTTATTGGTAGGGGATGGCCCCTATAAAGAAGTTTTAAAGGATCTGGTAGCTACATTGGGTTTAAGTGATAGTGTGTTGTTTCAATCTTTTTCTAAAAATCCTTTCCCTTACTACCGAAATGCATTATTTACTGCTTTAACCAGTAAATCGGAAGGCTTCCCTAACGTTCTTCTGGAAAGTTTGGCTACTGGAACTCCAGTAGTAGCCTACAATTGTGTGTCTGGCCCCAGCGAAATTATTAGGCACAGGGAAAATGGTCTTTTGGTAGAAGATCAAGATATTTCTGCTATGGTACAAGCCATGAATACCTTGTTGCAGGATGTCGAACTACGGGAATATTGCCGAAGTAATGCTACCGAAAGTGTACACCAATTCACTCCCACACGTATCGTCGAACAGTGGTTGTCTTTCTTGGGGCTACCTGCTAGGAATACGAACTAACATTTACTCCATTTTTTAAAAGGAAGCGTTTTCCCTTAAAAATAAGCTTAAGTACAGCATTAGGAAGCCTTAACAAGAGTCGTTGTTTCCAATTCAAATTATTGAAATCAATTTCACTTTTCAATTGACGGTAGGGCCCTTTGGCATGCTCCATCTTTAGAAGCTTGGCTTTGACATAGCGGTGAAAATCCAAATACTTTTTAAGCGCTTTATGATTGGGGTTTTGGACTTCATAAAATTGATAATCGGGGATGACCTTCCCTTTAAGATGACTTTGTGTGATCTGATTTTCACTCACAAAATTTAAAGTCACCAATGGCTCATTGAGAAGCGCTACTTGATGTTTTAGGTTTACCCGAATGTTAAAATCTACGTCTTCACTATAATTTATTTTTTCATCGAAATAACCTACGTCTTCAAAAAGGGACTTCTTTGCGCAAATACTGGACATACAATAATAATTGTAGCCTAAACTGGTTTCAAAAAAACGGGGGATGATGCCTTCTTGTGTGACCTCTAACTTTGGAAAAGGCAAAGTGGTTTTTTTTCCGTTGGAAAGTATAATTTCATACGTCGATGCAAACAGCGAAGCCGTGTCCCCAAACTTTTCAATAAGATGGTTCATCGCTTCCAAAAAGTTGGGTTTCCATAAGTCGTCGGCATCCAAAAAAGCAATGTAGGGTGCCGAAGCATTTCGAATGCCCGTATTCCTAGAAGCCGAAAGTCCTTTGTTTTTTTTATGTTGAATGACTCGAATACGTGGGTCTGTTACGCTTTTCACAACTTCCAAACTGGTATCGGTAGCGCAGTCATTAACCACCAGTATTTCAAAATCCTGAAAGGACTGTTCGGAAACACTCTTTAGTGTTGCTTCAATAAAGTTTTCCTTATTGTAGAGGGGTATGACTACCGAAAATCTAGGCATGGGATTTTTTTTCAAAGTAATAATGAAGTCGGTATAGATCGAATAACCGAAGGTTAGGGTTCGAAGAACACAATTGTCTTTCTATTTTCTTTTTGAAACGGCCTCCTAATTGATAGGCTCCATTCAGAATTTTTTTCTTTTTAAAGGATAAATAGGCTTTTTGAAGGGAGGTAAAATCCCTTTCCATCATACCTTTGTTCTCAAGATCGATTAAGGTGTCGATCGCCCGAAGCGACTTTTTCAAAAAATCCTCACTGTTTTCGAGTCCTAAATGAATTATGGGGTTATCAATGTGTGCTACAGAATAACCCAATCTTTTCAATTGATAGGAAAAAAACAAATCCAAGCCATAATGATTTCCGTGTAAGGTATTGCACTGTAGGAAAACTTCCTTCTGGATCAATAAATTTTGGGAAATAATATAAAAAGGGTTCTTTCTTCTTTCTGAAGGAAACTTAGCTTCGCGTTCTTTCCCATACACCCATCGTAGTCGTTTCGATTTTTCGGGAGCTTCCAAAACATAGGTTATTCCGCCGAAAATAACGGGATCATCATTTATTTCCACGGCTTTAAGATACGTAGCTATAAAATCGGAATTTTTGGGAAGAACGTCTGCATCCAAAAAAAGAAGCCAGTCGTATGAGGCGTCATTCGCAAGGAGGTTTCTGGTTGCTGTTCTTCCTTTGTTTTCTGAAAATTGCTTATAAACTACATTTTTCAGTTCCTGAATGTTCGTGTTTTCCTCCAAAAAATGGGAGGATCCATCTTCATAAACCCTAATTTCAAAAGCTGCTTTAATTTCTGAGAATTGTTTATGAACTTCAGAAACCAAAGCGACAATTTTATAATTATATGTTGGGATTAAAATGGAAATCATAAAAACCCGGAGGCGTTTAAAATAAGTTGTAAATTTATGGGAATTTAAATTAATGCGTTTTTAAAACACTAGAATTTATGAAATCACTTTTGGGCCTTTTAATGTTTTTAACTTGCTTGGCAAGTTCCACGCTCTTTTCGCAAGAGAAGCGGGTAGGGGCCAAACTTGAATGGTCCAAGGTATTTGAACCCAACGACTACGGAATTACAAGTACGATAGGGGAAAACCTTGGAGCTCAGGTAAATTTGGATTATTTGGATTTTCTGGGTTTGCCCAAAGCTTGGTATTACACTACGGGTTCAAGGGATATTATTGTTGGGATTTCCGATGGCTCCATAGATACCACCGACATAGAATTTAAAGGAAAATCGAAGATCATCCGGAAGACCTATTTGGCAAAAGGACACGGGCTTTCGGTTGCTGAAACCGCTGCTGGCCAAGGAAATAATGGTTATGGAATCCCAGGGGTGTGCTACGATTGTAGCGTGTATAATACCACTTATGGAAATGGAGCGCAATTAGAACAACTACAGGAATTGTCTGAGTTAGGAGCACGCGTCATTAATTGCAGTTGGGGTTCGCCAATTTCTTATGAAGCGGGTCAAAAAGCAGTAAATAAAATGTTTAAAAATGGAACCATTTTAGTGGCAGCAGGGCACAATGACTCTTATTCCAAAACACAAGGGGAAAAGTATTACTACCCGGCATCTTATGACAATGTGATATCTGTATCTTCGGCCATGCACCGGTACGAAAATTATAAGGATAACATTGTGGAGGGTAAAAATAAATTAGGGGAACTATTTTATTATGCGAATAACATTAAAGGTTATGTAGGCCGAAATGCGGGCTTCAAGGATAACGATACCACTCAAGTGCCCGTTATTTACCCACAAAGTGTAAGAAATTTGAATTCACGGGTGGATATCGTAGCGCCATCGGTAGGGATTTATCGATATTCTGAAAAAGTTTTACACAACAAGGATGAGGTAAGTGAAGGATCCCAAACTTCGGGGGTCGTTCCTCTCGTTACCGGTACGATTGGTTTGATGTTTTCTCTATACCCATGCCTACCTACGGATGAGGTAATTTCCATTTTAAAAATCACCGCTTGGAATATAGACCATATTGTTCCCAATAAACCTTACGAAGGAATGTATGGGGCAGGAATGCTTCAAACGGGTGATGCCGTGGAAATGGTGTATCAACTCTACAATGAAAATGAGACCGCCTACATTGACAACCAGAATTTTTCAAGATGGGATTTTAAGATTACTTCCCTCTCCAAGGAAATCATTATTCAGAATCAAAAGTTTACAGATAGTGCCAGTCTTCAGCTAAAGGCAAAAAATAAAATTTCCATTAAACCCAATACCGTATTGAGGCCTGGCGCAGAGGGAAAAATCTCTTTAACCATCGACCCTTCTCTTGTGAAAGAATGCGATTTGATCTTACGGGACCCCAGTATTTTAGAGGAATAAGTTAAACGGTTTTCTGAACCACTTCAAAGATTTGATTTTCATCACATTTCAAGGTCTTGGAAGGGTATTTCAGTATTAAGGCATAATCGTGCGTAGCCATTAAAATGGTATTTCCATTTTTATTGATTTCCTGCAATACATTCATTACTTCTACACTGGTTTGCGGGTCTAGGTTTCCAGTAGGCTCATCGGCAAGGATTAATTCGGGGTCATTCAATAAAGCACGTGCAATCGCAACCCGTTGCTGTTCCCCTCCAGACAGTTGATAAGGATACTTAAAGCTTTTGGTTTTCATGCCTACCTTATCCAAGACTTCATCAATTTTCGTGTCCATTTTGCTTTTATCCTTCCATCCTGTTGCATGCAGCACAAATTGTAGGTTGTCCTTCACTGTGCGGTCGTTCAATAATTTAAAATCCTGAAAAACCACACCCAGTTTTCTTCTTAAAAACGGAATGTCTTTTTCCTTAAGGGTTTTTAGGTCAAATCCCACAATACTTCCTTCTCCCTTCTGTAAAGGTAAATCCCCATACAGGGTTTTCATAAAACTACTTTTCCCACTTCCTGTTTTTCCAATTAAGTAGACAAACTCCCCTTTTTCAATCGTGACGGAAACATCACTTAAAATTAAACTTTCCCGTTGAAAAATGGAAGCATTGTTAATGGAGAGCACTGGTTGCGACATAAAATAGTTTTAGGGTATGGGTGTCAAAAATACAAAAGAGAAATTACTAATCTTGGGAGTTGATCAGTTTTTCTACCTGATTTTGTAAAGCACTAATTTCTTTTTGTTGCTGAAGGGTATACAAGGTAAGTTCTTCTACTTTTTCCAATAGGAGCAGATTCATTTCCTTTAGTGAAAGCCCCTCTTCTTGGAGCTGTTGTGCAGAAGGTATTTTGGGCAAATGATGGTGTTCCTTAATGAATTTTTCTACTTCTTGAAGACTGAGTAATTGATAGTCCCGATGTAATGTGGAAGCCCCTTCAAAATAGTGTTCAAATACATAGTCGGGTGCTACAGCTCCATCGAGGTCTACCAAAACCTCTTGGGTATGAATCTTTCCCTTCACGGTTAAAAGTTCGTCGGGCTGCGTCGTACCAATTCCAATCTTACCATTCTTTTCAGAAAGGTTTTTAAAAGCGGTTCTTTGTGCGGTACAAGATCCGAAAACAAGCAATAAGGTTATCAACGTTAATTTCTTCATAAGAATTCTAGGTTGTTTAAAATCTTCCTTTAAAAATACAGTAATTTTCGGAAGCAATTATTTAATTGAAAAAAAACATACGTATTTAACGGTTCTTCCGTTATGCTATTATAAGAAAACCCAATATTTAACGCCCAAAATCTTTCATGAAAATGTTGAAAAAACTTCTTACGGTATTTCTTTTTTTCATTTCCTTCGGAATTTCCCTTGCCCAGCAAACGGCTGTGTATACAAATAATTTGGTGAATTATAACAAAGCCATTGAGCTCTATAACAACAACCAGTTTTTGGCCTCTCAAGCCTTATTTGCGAAAATTAAGCAACAAACAGAGGATGAAACCCTTCAAGGCGACTGTGCCTATTATATTGCCAACTGTGCCGTAAGGCTTAATCAGCAGGATGCCGACGCCTTAATGGAAGCATTTGTTACAGAATACCCCACAAGCATCAAGCGCAACGACGCTTATATTAATGTAGCCAATTATTATTTTGAAAACGGGCAATATTCGTATGCCCGAAAATGGTATGATAAAGTAGACGAGTCGAGTTTAAGTCGTAACGAACGCGAAAAGTTTTATTTTAATAATGGGTATGCCTTTTTTGTGAATAAGCGCTATTCTGAAGCGGAAAAATATTTTAATAGGGTGAGCAATTCACAAAAGTATGGTTCACAGGCGAAATACTATTTGGGATATATCGCCTATGAAGGGGATGATTATGAAGAAGCTAACAAACAATTTGAAAATATTGAAAATGACGACCGTTATGCAGAAGGCTTAAGCTACTACAAAGCCGACATGAATTTTAAACTGGGGAATTTTCAGAAAGCCATCGATTTAGGGATGGAACAATACGACACCTCGAGTCCGCAGGAAAAAAGTGAGTTGTCCAAAATTATCGGGGAAAGTTATTTCAATCTAGAAAAATATGACGCTGCCATACCGTACTTAACACAATACAAAGGGCAACGGGGCAAGTGGAACAATACCGATTACTATCAGTTAGGGTATGCCTATTACAAGCAAGGAGATTATGAAAATGCCATTGGGGAATTCAATAAAATTATTGACGGGAACAATTCGGTTGCACAAAATGCCTATTATCATTTGGCAGAAAGTTATTTAAAACTTGACCAAAAGCAACAGGCTCTTAATGCTTTTAAAAATGCTTCAGAGATGGATTTCTCACCGCAAATCCAAGAAGATGCTTGGTTAAATTACGCCAAGCTTAGCTATGAAATTGGGAACAGTTACCAAAGTGTTCCGCAGGTATTGCTTTCCTTTTTGGAAAAATATCCTAAAAACCCCAATAATGAGGCCCTAAAAGATTTATTGATCGATTCCTACATTACGTCCAAAAATTACCAAGCCGCTTTAGAGCTATTGGAGAACAACAAGTCTTTCGAAAATAAAAAAGCCTATCAAAAGGTCACCTTTTTTAGAGGACTTGAACTTTATAACGAGGGCAGTTATCCCGAGGCGGTTTCACTTTTTCAAAAATCCCTTAAAGAACCGTACGATCCATTATTTACCGCTCGTGCGACATATTGGAAAGCCGAAAGTGATTACCAAGCATCCAACTTTAACGAATCGCTCATTGGTTACAAACAGTTTTTACAATTGCCCAATGCCGCGCAAACACCAGAGTTTTTGCATAGCCGATACCATTTGGCCTATAATTATTTTAAGCTGAAAAACTATGCAGAAGCGATTTCCAATTTTGAACTGTTTTTGGAAACTTCCTCCAATGATGCTGCCCGAAGAAATGACACCTATGTAAGATTAGGGGATAGCCACTTTATGAGCAGTGCTTATTGGCCTGCTATGGAAAATTACAATAAGGCGATGGAAGGAGGTTCCCCCGATAAGGATTATGCCGCTTTTCAGAAAGCCATGAGTTACGGATTTGTGGATAGAGCTGAAAAGAAATTGGAAGCCCTCGAGAGTTTTAGTGCCAATTACCCAAATTCTTTTTACCGAGATGATGCATTATACGAACTGGGAAACGCTTACTTGGCCCAAGAAAACAATAGGGATGCCATGGTTTCTTATGAAAAATTGGTTACTGAAATCCCTGGAAGCAGTTATGTGCCTAAAGCTTTACTGAAGCAAGCATTGATTTTGGATAATACGGGGAAAAGTAATGAGGCTTTGGCCAAATTTAAAAAAGTGGCGAATACCTACCCTTCTTCTCCAGAGGCATTACAAGCAGTGGCTTCGGCCAAGATTATTTATATAGACCAAGGCAGGGTGAACGACTATGCTTCTTGGGTAAGCACCTTGGATTTTGTAGAAGTGGGGAACACCGAGTTGGATGATGCTTCTTACCAAGCAGCCGAACAACCTTATCTGGAAAATAAACCATCACAGGCCATTTCCCGTTTCGAGGCCTATTTAAAGGAGTTTCCAAATGGGAGCCACGCCCTTAAGGCACACTTTTACTTAGCACAATTGTATTTTGCAGACAATAAGGGGGGCAAGGCCATTCCACATTATCAATTTGTAGTTGATAAAGAACGTAGTGAGTTTTCGGAACAGGCGCTAGCCCGTATTTCTGAACTATACCTCACACAAAAGGAATATCAAAAAGCCTTGGACTATTTACAACGTTTGGAAAATGAAGCCGACTTTCCGCAAAATATCGTTTTTGCCCAAACCAACAGTATGAAGGCTCATTACGAACTGGAACACTATGGCCAGGCAGTCACTTATGCCGAGAAAGTTCTTGAAAATGAGAAAGTGGATAATGCCATCAAGAGTGATGCACAAATTATCATCGCTCGTTCAGCTATAGAAACAGGAGACGAGGAAAAGGCAAAGAGAGCCTATGCCGAAGTGGCTAAAATAGCTACTGGAAAACTGGCTGCAGAAGCTTTGTATTACGATGCCTATTTTAAGAACCAAGAGGCAGAATATGAGGCCTCTAACGCTTCTGTGCAAAAATTGGCAAAAGATTATTCTGGTTATAAATCATACGGTGCCAAAGGACTGGTACTTATGGCTAAGAATTTTTATGCCTTAGGGGATGCCTATCAAGCAACTTACATCCTGGAAAGTGTCATTGAAAACTTTAGCGATTATCCCGAAGTGGTGCAAGAAGCAAAAGCAGAATTGGCAGTAATTAAGGCAGAAGAATCAAAAACCAATTCTTCCGTAGAAACCGACGGAAATTAAGAATATTAATCCACCCAAATCTATTTATAAAGAGAATATGATTTTCAGAAAAAAATCCCTCATTTTAATTGTCATGATATCCGTTTCAGGAATCGTTTTTGCTCAAGAGGAAGACGATTTAGGTACCGAAGTGGTCAATATTGTGAAACCTTATACCCCAACTATTTCTGATGCTTTTAAAGTGAAGGAAACCCCAGTTTTGAATGATTCCACCACTACCCAGAAGAGAAAGGTTCAATACGAAATTTTCTCCGTTCCGGTGGCTTCTACCTTTACTCCTGCCAAAGGAAAAGCGACCACGGTTGAAAAGGCAAAACCCATAACCGTTTATGACAATTATGCTACTTTGGGCTTCGGTAACTATACCACTATTTTAGGGGAGCTCTTTAGTAGCTTCGAAATTTCCAGGACTGATAATGCGAGTGTCTTTTTTAGGCATAATTCTGCGCAAGGTGCTATTGAGGATGTGCTATTGGATACTAAATATTACGATACGGAACTCTCGGGAAGCTATAGTAGCAGACAGCGGGACCTTTCCTACAAATTGGATGCTGGAATAAACCATCAGGTTTTTAATTGGTATGGGCTGCCAAACGGTAGCTATTCGCAAGATTTATTAGCCATTATCGACCCAAAGCAAACTTATTTGGGAGTAAATATCGGCGGAAACATTTCTGTGGAAGAGTCTGTTTTTGAAGGTGCTTCTGCAAAGGTTTATTACTTAAGCGATGCTTTTTCTTCTTCCGAAGTGAATGCAATTTTACAACCTTCCTTTCGTTTTCCTTTAACCGATTTTGACCTAATCTTACAGGGAGAATTGGATTATTTAACAGGTAGTTTTGAACGTTCTTACCTAAGTCCTTTAGGAATAAACTATGGCTTTCTTAATGCGGGGGTAGCACCTTCCATTGTTTATAAGAATGAAGATTTAACCCTTTCTTTGGGGGCACAAGCGGTGGTAAGCTTGGATACTGAAAATAGTGAAACAGGTTTTTATATTTATCCAAACATAGATGCTTCTTACCGTTTGGTAGATGAAATTTTAATTGCTTATGCAGGGGTAGAAGGAGGACTGGACCAAAATACCTATCGGGAAATGAAAAATGAAAACCCCTTTGTTTCCCCAACCTTGTTTTTAGCTCCAACGAGTCAGTTGTATAACGGTTTTGTTGGGTTAAAGGGAAAATTAACCAATCAAATTGGATACAACGTTCGCGGAAGTTATGGAAAGGAAGAAAACAGGGCATTTTTTCAGAAAAATGTAGGCAACCTTACCAATGTCACTAGGGAAGGTTATGAATATGGTAATTCCTTCGCACTCGTGTATGATGATCTCAATACACTGAATATTTTTGGGGAATTGAAGGTTGAGGTGTCTGAAGCCTTTCAATTAGGGGCACAAGCAAACTTTTATAGTTATTCCTTAGATCAACAACCAGAAGCCTGGAATTTACCAATGCTGGAAGCAACAGTATTTTCAGATTTTACTATCACTGAAAAAATTTATGGAGGGGTTTCCCTATTTTTTGTAGGGGAACGAAAAGACATTGGATTTAATGGCATAGAGACTTTAGATTCTTTTTTCGATGCCAATGTAAATGTGGGGTATCACGTAAATGAACGATTGTCCATTTTTGCCAAGGGAAGTAATCTTTTAGGGAATAATTATGAACGTTGGTTGGATTTTCCGGTTCAAGGAATCCAAGGCTTACTGGGGGCTACCTATAAATTTGATTGGTAGAAGCAACCTTTTAAAAAACCGTGCATCTTATAGTTGGTTGAAAAAGAAAAGTTAAGTTTAGGGTTTAATTACAAAGCATCCCATAGTCGGGATGCTTTTTTTTATCTTTACCAAAATCCTAATCATGAAAACCTTCTTTAAAATAGGCACTTTAATTATCTCACTCACGCTATTTTTTTCTTGCGGAAACCCTCAGGAATCGGTCGATCTTATTGTGTTTAATGCAAAGGTATATACCGTAAACGAAGAATTTGATATTGTGGAAGCTTTTGCTGTGGCAGAAGGTAAAATTATAGGGGTGGGTACCTCCCAAGAAATACAATCCCAGTTCACTTCAGAATCAAAATTAGATGCACAGGGAAGGACTGTACTTCCGGGATTAATTGATGCCCATGCCCACTTATACAATTTAGGAATGGGGCTTCAGTATGTAGACTTGGTGGGAACCAAAAGTAAAGAAGCTGCACTTCAAAAACTGGTAGATTTTGAAAAAGGAAAAAATACGCCCTTTATTTTTGGAAGAGGTTGGGACCAAAACGATTGGTCTGTCAAGGAGTTTCCTTCCAAAAAGGAACTAGACTCTTTATTTCCAAATACTCCGGTAGCATTAAGTAGGGTAGATGGTCATGCCTTGTGGGTAAATAGTAAAGTTTTGGAATTGGCGGGGATTACTGCCGAGACCAAAGTGGCAGGTGGGGAAGTGGTTCTTGAAAACGGAAGTCCTTCAGGAATTTTAATTGATGCCCCTATGGCCTTAGCATGGGAAATCATGCCCGAACCTACTGTAGAAGTTTCGGCAAAAGCCCTAAAGGAAGCCGAAAAGAAATGTTTGGCCTTAGGTCTCACCACCATTAATGATGCAGGCTTGGATCGTACTATTATCGATTTAATCGATAGTCTTCAGCAGTCTGGAGAAATGAAATTGAAAGTGTATGCGATGGTGCGAAATTCGGAAGAAAACCTCGATTATTATTTCACCCAAGGGATTGTTAAAACAGATCGCTTGCATGTGCGCTCGGTAAAAGTGTATGCAGATGGGGCTTTAGGGTCCCGGGGGGCTGCTTTAAGGGCACCGTATTCTGATAAACCAGAACATTTTGGAGCCATGATTACCCCAGCGGAAGATTTGGAGGCACTTGCCAGTAGGATTGCTAAGGCTGGTTACCAAATGAATACCCATGCGATTGGTGATTCTGCAAATGTTGCAGTATTAAGGGCCTATGAAAAGGCTTTAAACGATAGGAAGGATTCCCGATGGAAAATAGAGCATGCTCAAATTGTAAGCTTAGAAGATTTTAACCGGTTTTCTAAAAATATCATTCCTTCGGTGCAACCTACCCATGCTACGAGCGATATGTACTGGGCAGAAGATCGATTAGGTGCTCAACGCATTAAAGGTGCGTATGCCTATAGAACCTTACTCGATGAAGCAGGAATCATTGTCCTAGGTACCGATTTTCCTGTGGAAAAGGTTAACCCTATGTATACTTTCTATGCAGCGGTGGCGCGAAAGGATTTGCAGCAATTTCCAGAAAATGGATATCGAATGGAAGAATCCCTAACCCGCGAAGAGACCCTAAAAGGAATGACTTTGTGGGCCGCCTATTCCAATTTTGAAGAAACCGAAAAAGGAAGCCTTGAGGTAGGGAAACAAGCCGATTTTGTTTTGCTGGACACTCCCATTATGACTTGTCCTGAAGAGGATATTCCCAATGCTAAAGTACTTGCAACCTATATTAACGGGGAATCGGTTTTTAATGTTTTTGATTAAAGCCCTCTTTTTTCATCAAGATCTTCTAGGCAAAGTGGGTCAAACACTGGAACCGAATTTCGGCCTTGTACAAAGTTCCGCACACTGGATTTGGTGACATTGGTAGCATCGTAATACATTAAGCATCCTTCAACCTTACAGTGCTTTAAGTTTTCGAGGTCTTCATGACTTTCATGAATATCATCATTCTGAATGTTCGTAAGGCCAAGAATATGCCCAAATTCATGTTCTACCGTGGTAGTTTCCAATAGGGGTAAGGTCACGGAATCCTCATTCGTTACTACTTTTATGGTACGCTCATAAATTACCATGGAGGTGTTTCGGTAAGCGGTTCCAAGAGTGACCCTGGTTTGCGTGTCATTTTGAGAGCTCCCATTGGAAAAGAATACATAAATGGCAATGTTATTTCCCTCGGTATATTGCGTTCGAACCCTGTCTTCAATTTCTTTTATCTCTTCAATCGTAAATGGGTCATTGGGTTGTTCTTCCACTACGGTTTCTACAAATACTACTCCTTGCGACTTGTTTACGAGGCCGTTTATAAAATCCTTAAAGTGATTAATGGTTTGTTGGGTGGGCTTGTAAAATTCACTGTAAACAAGTTCTACGGTCAATTTTTGGTAGGTACTATTGGAAAGGATATCTTCTGCCGAAGCTCCCAAGGGTTGCTTGTTCTCAGCTCTAGGATCTTCTACAGGTTGGTTATCGTCGTCTTTTTTACATGCTTGAAGCGCGATAGCTAAAAGAAAAAAAAAGGTTATATTTCGAAACATTATTTTCATAGCAAGAAATCTATTTTTCACAAACTTAACTCTTTATAATAATTTTTAAAAAATGAGAGCAGCATATTTAACGGTTTTTTTTCTGATTTGTTTTTCGGCTATGGGGCAAGTAGACCAATTTCAGAAAGATATTATCGAATATTTAAATAGCAATGGTACTCGGCTTCAGTACAATCAAGCCTACGAAGCTGTATTCCCGCTTTTGGCAAAAAACTTTAAGGATTTTGACATTCCGGAGAAAGAATGGCAGAAACTAAAAAAAGATAAAAAATCACAAGTTGACGAAGTGATTCGAATGCTTTCTTTTGCCTATCGGAAGCATTTTACCCAGCAGGAAATCAACCAAATGAAAAGTTTTTATTCCTCAGAGGCAGCTCAAAAAATGCTAGCGCATAAAACACTTTCAGAAGAAGAAAATAAAATAATCTCTCAATTTTTTGAAAGCGAGGTAGGAAAAAAAATAGTTTCCGTAGGTCCAAATCTTACTCAAGACATTGAGCAGATTTCGACAGAATGGAGCAAGGAACTCTTCAGTGCCAAAATGAGTGAACTCATTAAGGATGGGTATGTGTACTAAGGGTCAATTTTGCCAAATAGTCGAAATGCACACCTACCTCTAAAACCTCAAAAGTAAATCCGTTTTCTTCGGCAATTTCTTTAAATAAATGGGCATCTAAATAAAGCCATGGAAATTTTTGAGAAGTTTCGCCTTTGTAGGTCATGGTAAACTCAAGTTCTCCATAATAATGATTCCTGGGCACCCAAATTCCCCCTTCCTCGGTGGTATCGTACATGTATTGTAGATCGCTGGAGTCGATGAGGATCTGTCCCTTTTCGGCCAATAGTTTTTTTAATTGATTGAGATAAAAAGGAAGTTGCTGTAACGTGCCAAATATACCCGTGCCATTCATTAACAAGAGCAGGGTGTCATACTTTTCACCTTCCATTGCCATTATATCAAGTTGACGAACATTAGCGACACCCCGTTGTTGAGCGATTTCCACAGCACCTTCTGAAATATCGATGGCCCAAACTTTCTTACCTTCCTGTTGAAGCCACAAGGCATGACTCCCAGCGCCACAGCCAATATCTAAAATTTTTCCCCTACAATTTTTTAGGGCGGTTTGTTCAAGAAGGGGCATTTCTTCAAAACTTCTGAAAAGATACGGCAAAGGAAGTTCGTCTTCTTCCGAAATAGAGGTTTCGGTAAATAGCGTATCTGGATTGTTTCCGTAGAAATAATCCTTTAAGGCATTTCCAAGAATATCTTTCATTTGTGTATTTTTGGCCTATGGACGAACTATTGAAGCAGCTTCCGCAGCGCGCCAATGAGGTACACAAAGAAAGCAAAAAATTCTTTGCCAAATTGAAGAAAAAACCGCCAAAACACTTGGATAGGCTGATGGTGGAGCTGCATGAGGCCGAGTTTCAAAAAACCGATTGCCTCGATTGTGCGAATTGTTGCAAAACAACGGGCCCTTTATTTACCGATAAGGATGTGGAGCGTATCGCCAAACACTTTCGGATGAAGCCTCAACAATTCATTAAAACCTATTTACGGATCGATGAGGACAACGACTATGTTTTGCAAAGCGTTCCTTGTACTTTTTTGGGAGCCGATAATTATTGTAGTATCTACGATGTTCGTCCCAAGGCTTGTCGCGAATTTCCCCATACCGACCGAAAGAAGTTTCAGCAAATAGCAAATCTTACCATGAAAAATGTGGCCATTTGTCCCGCAGCATTCAACATTGTTGAAGAAATGAAGCGTCGGTTAAATTTCTAATCATAAAGTAAATACTTGCTGCGGATAGTGTTGAATTTTTCTAAGCCTGAACTCCAACTTTCCCTAATTTCTTCCGCTGTTTTTCCAGCTTCAATTTGTTTTTGAAGAGTAGCCGTCCCTGCATGCTTTGTAAAATTTTCAGTATTAAAAAAAGCACTTTTCTTCTCGTAATTTTGATAGGCCTCTACCATCCAAGTAAGCTCTACTTTAGTTAACCGGGAAGTATTTCTTAGATCGATCCCGTAACATTCCTTTCCGTTGAACTTCGGATTTTTGGAACCAAAATTTGGTTCAGGAGTGTAATGAAACGAATATTTTTCTTTAGGAAGATAAGGCGATCCCATAATTTGAAATTGCATCTCGGTACCACGACCTGCATTGAGATTGGTGCCTTCCAAAAGTCCTAAGCTAGGATATAGGTAAATTGCGATATCGTTGGGAAGGTTTGGGGAAGGTCGCACCGGAAGATGGTAGAAGGTTTGGTGTGTATACCCTTTTAAGGCAATCACAATCAATTCGCATTTCAGCCCTTCGGAAAGCCAATTTTCACCATTGATCATTTGTGCATATTCGCCAATGGTCATTCCATAGACCAACGGAACGGGGTGAAGTCCTAAAAAGCTCTTGTGTTCTGGTTCCATCATGGGGCCGTCTACAAAACGCCCATTGGGGTTGGGACGATCCAAAACCAACAATGGAATATTTGCTTCGGCACAAGCTTCCATCACGTAATGCAAAGTTGACAAATAGGTATAAAAACGAACTCCTACATCCTGTATGTCGAATACCATCACGTCAAGTCCTTCCATTTGTTGTGGGGTAGGTTTTCTATTCTTTCCGTGAAGTGAAAAAATGGGAAGTCCCGTTTTAGAATCCACCCCATCCTTTACATGCTCCCCAGCATCAGCTGTACCTCGGAAACCATGCTCTGGGGAAAATACCTTTGTTACCGTAATCGCTTCAGAAAGCAGGAAATCCACCAAATGCTGTTTGTTTACGTCTTCAGAAAAGACACTGGTGGGGTTTGCCACAATTCCAACCTTTTTTTCTTTCAGTAGTGGGAGGTATGCTTCGACATCATATATTCCAGGAAGTACCCTTGCGACAAGTTCCTGAGCTGTATTTTCGGTCTCGGGTGTTTCTTTTGGGTCGTTATTCTGACTTCCGCAAGAAAAACAAAACAGTAACGTTATAGGAAGACATTTTATTAATGTATTTTTGAAAAAAGTAAACGGCATATTAAGTGAATTTCGAGTTTTTTACGGCCCGACGCATCATTGCTTCGAAAGATCATAAAAGTAGTGTTTCGGCACCAATTATAAAAATTGCTATTACGGCTATTGCTATGGGGGTGGTAATTATGTTGGTTTCTATAGCTGTGACTCTTGGACTTCAACAAAAAATTCGTGAAAAGGTGTCTGCTTTTAACGGCGATATCATTATTTCGAAGTTCGATACCAATAACACCGACGAATCGGGAACGCCTATTTCTACCCAACAAACCTTCTATCCAGAGTTTTCTTCGGTAGCGGGAATTGCCCACATTCAAGTTACGGCTTCAAAAGGGGGTGTTATTAGAACTGAATCTGACTTTGAAGGAGTTGTTGTAAAAGGGGTAGGGGACGATTATAATTGGCAGTACTTTGAAGATTACCTGGTAGAAGGAAGAATCCCAGATTTTTCAGAAAACCTAAATGATGAAATTCTTGTTTCATCTTATTTGCTCAATCGCCTGCAATTGAAAATGAAAGACCGTATTAATGTGTTTTTCCTGCAAGAAGAAGGAGAGCGAAACATTCGCAGTCGGGGTTTTCAAATTGTAGGGGTTTACGATAGCGGTTTTCAGGAATTTGATGAACAATTTGTCTTTGCCGACATTCGACACATACAGCGATTAAATAAATGGGGGGAAGATGAAGTTGGTGCTTTTGAAGTGTTTGTGGAAGATTTTGATGAGATTCAAGAAATAGGTAATGAGGTTTATGAAGTAACACCCAGTTCGCTGGATGCATTAACCATAAGGGATAAATATTACGCCATGTTCGAATGGATTGATTTATTCGATTTCAATACCTACCTTATCATTGGGATCATGATTTTAATTTCTGGCATCAACATGATTACGGCATTATTGGTATTGATATTGGAACGTACCCAGATGATAGGAATTCTTAAGGCGTTGGGGAGTAACGATTGGAGCATTCGGAAAATCTTCCTTTACAATGCGGGGTACATCATCTGTGTGGGGTTATTCTTCGGAAATGTAATAGGGATCGGGTTGCTATTACTCCAAAAGTATGGGAAGTTCATCACTTTGGATCCCCAAACCTATTATGTGACGGAAGCTCCCGTATACTTAAATCTTGGACATATTGCAATGCTGAATATAGGGACGCTTTTATTGTGTTTGGTAATGTTGTTGGTACCTTCTTATTTGGTTTCCAAAATTTCTCCAGTGAAGGCCATCCGCTTCGAATAAATCCCTCGTCTTCTCTAGGCTAAGTCCCTATCGTTTTATACCTTTGCGCCGCTTTTAAGACAACTATGGAATACGCAAAAAACATCCTGGAAACTATTGGGAATACCCCGCTCGTAAAAATGAATGCCCTAACAGATGAGTTACCTTGTTTAGTGCTTGCCAAATATGAGACATTTAATCCGGGGAATTCGGTAAAAGACCGTATGGCTTTAAAAATGATTGAAGATGCCGAAGCCCAAGGTCACTTAAAAGCTGGAGGGACGATCATTGAAGGAACCAGTGGTAATACCGGAATGGGATTGGCATTGGCTGCGATTGTAAAGGGGTATAAGTGCATCTTTGTAATGGCCGATAAGCAATCGAAAGAAAAAATAGACATTTTAAAAGCCGTAGGGGCCGAAGTGGTGGTATGCCCAACCAATGTGGCTCCAGAAGACCCGCAATCGTATTATTCGGTTTCAAAAAGATTGTCTACGGAAATTCCGAATAGCTGGTATGTCAATCAATACGATAACCCCAGTAACACCAAAGCACATTACGAAAGTACCGGACCCGAAATCTGGAAACAAACTGAAGGGAAAATCACCCATTTTGTCGTAGGGGTTGGCACCGGGGGAACCATTAGCGGCGTTGGAAAATATTTAAAAGAGCAAAACCCAAATGTGAAGGTTTGGGGGGTAGACACCTATGGTAGCGTGTTTAAAAAATACCATGAAACGGGAATTTTTGATGAAAATGAAATTTATCCCTATGTAACCGAAGGAATTGGGGAAGACATTTTACCCGCCAACGTAGATTTCTCAATTATCGATGGATTTACCAAAGTAACCGATAAAGACGCTGCTGTTTATACACAGAGGCTTGCTAAAGAAGAAGGAATGTTTTTGGGAAATTCTGCTGGGGCAGCCATTAAAGGAGTGCTTCAGTTAAAAGAACATTTTAAGGAAGACGATGTGGTGGTGGTCCTTTTTCACGATCATGGAAGCCGTTATGTTGGGAAAATGTTCAATAATGAATGGATGCGTGAAAAAGGCTACATTCAATAGGGATTTTTTTGTTAAAAGTATTTTAATCCCCTTAAAGACTTTTTAATTCCTGAAAGAATTTCTTACATTTAAATATTCTAATCAGAATTTTCGACTCCCCAATATTTTTTAAATCAGCATGAAAGAAGATTTTCTGCATTATTTGTGGAAATTCCAGAAATTTTCTACAGGTAATTTACATACAGTAGAAGGAGAACCCCTGCGCATATTAGACACTGGCGTACACAATTTTAATGAGGGGCCAGACTTTCAAATGGCTCAAGTGGAAATTGATAACCAAAAATGGGCGGGAAATGTAGAGATACACATCAATTCATCCGATTGGTTCGCTCATGGTCATGAAAAAGATACAAATTATGACAATGTTATACTACACGTGGTTTGGGAGCACGATGCCAAAGTTCCCAGAAAGGATGCTTCTTTTATTCCTACGATTGAACTTAAGGATAAAATATGTTTGGATACCATTCAGAGGTATTACCAATTAATTAGTTCTGAAAAAAAATTCATTCCCAGTGAAGCCCAATTTGCTGAAATTCCCAACGATATCTTTGAAAATTGGTTACACCAAATGTTCTTGGAACGACTGGAATTGAAAGCAGATTCGGTATTTGAAGAATTGAAGCATACAAGCAATAATTGGGAAGCCGTACTATTTAGGATGCTATGTAAAAACTTTGGGTTGAAACTAAATGGACCTTCCTTTTTAAGCATTGCTAAATCTTTTGATTATTCCATTGTTAGGAAATGCGGTGATAATACCCTGAAATTAGAAGCCATTCTTTATGGGCAAGCAGGTTTTTTAGATCAGGATATTTCCAGTCAGTATTACGAGTTGCTCCAAGATAGTTATGCATACGCCAAAATTATGTACGGTATAAGCAATGAAGGGGTGTTGCCTTCAAAATTCTTTCGGTTAAGACCTCCAAACTTTCCCACATTACGCTTGTCCCAGTTTGCTGTGTTATGGACCCATAAAAAGTTTCTTTTTTCAAAATTGATGGACGCCAAGACGAAAGAGGATTATTACGATATTTTTGAGGTTGCTGCTTCAGAATATTGGGATATCCATTATAACTTTGGGGTCGAATCGAACAAAAGAAAAAAATCCCTTACCAAAAACTTTATGGATCTATTGATCATTAATACGGTTATCCCCTTAAAATTCACTTACATGAAATATATGGGTGAAGTGGTGCTAGACGAGTTAACCCAATTGGCACTTTCCATAAAGGCTGAAAAAAATACCATTATTTCCAAGTTCAAGGAGCTTAGGGATTTCGACGATACGGCATGGCATAGTCAAGCCTTGCTTCATTTAAAATCGAATTACTGTACTCCTTTTAAGTGCCTTCAGTGTGAAATAGGCAACTACATTTTAAAACAGTAACTTCATTATTATTTTAAAAAGCACTAATTTGCACCTATGATGCAAATGGTTTATAATATTCGGCATTATTTCGAAAAGCATGGCTTTTATGTCAGTTCCCGATTGGCTGATAGACTTGGGATGCGAGCCAGAACAGTGCGTTTGTCCTTTATTTATGTCACTTTTGCCACCTTTGGAGCCGGTTTCGCATTGTACCTCTTTTTAGCCTTTTGGCTCAAAATAAAAGATTTAATATACACCAAGAGAACTTCGGTGTTCGATTTATGACGAAGCTGATCAATAACAAAATATTTGGGGCAGTACTCCTACTATTGTTTATTTTCTTGGTAGGTATTCTAGGATTTAGGTTTCTTTATTCTTACAGTTGGATCGATGCGGTTTACATGACAGTGATTACCATTACTACAGTGGGATTCGGAGAGCTCCATCCCATGTCGGGTTCCGAGAAAATCTTTACTTCCTTGTTAATTCTTTCTAGTATATTTATTGTAGCCTATGCTATTAAAACCATTACAGAATATATTTTAAGTAAAAGTAATATTGGAAACATAAGACATAAAAAAGTGCAAGAGAAAATCAATAAACTGCAAGGACATGTTATTGTTTGTGGCTTCGGAAGAAACGGAAAGCAGGCAGTGCATAAATTGGAAGCCTATAATAAGGATTATGTGGTAGTAGAATTGGACGATGATATTGTAGAGCGATTTTACGATGAAGACCATCTTTTTGTGCAAGGGAATGCCAATGAAGATGAAACCCTTATAAAAGCCGGAATTGAACGTGCCTCCACCTTAATTTGTGCCTTGCCTAGCGATGCCGATAACCTTTTTGTGGTGCTTTCGGCAAGGCAAATCAATAAAAACCTGAAAATCATAAGCCGTGCGGCAGAAGAAACTTCTTACCAGAAGTTGAAATTGGCAGGGGCCGATAATGTGATCATGCCAGATAAAATAGGGGGAGACCACATGGCTTCCCTTGTAGTGGTGCCCGATTTGGTGGAATTCCTAGATAATCTTTCCGTGTCTGGTGAGCAGGATAGTATGAATGTAGAGCAGATTCCTTTCGAAAAAATATGCCCTAGTGGGAAGGAACAGGCTATCTACGATTTGGACTTGAGAAAAAAAACAGGTTGTTCCATTATTGGTTATAAAACACCCGAAGGAGAATACATCGTAAACCCTGAACCAAACACGCTTCTCAAGAAAGATTCCAAACTTATTGTTATTGGGCGCCCCAATCAAATAGATCAATTAAAAGAGACCTATCACGTATAGCATAAAGGCAACAATTAATTAACAAAAATTTGAAAAAGCTATTTTTTTTAGGATATTGCTGCTTTTAAAGGAAAAATTAACTAAAAACCAACTATGAAGAAATATCTCCTATCCCTTATAGCCATATGTGTCACTTTTATATCCATGGCTCAGGAAGAAACCATAAGTACTTCAGAAAAAATTGATGCTACCTTCCGCGATTATACAGGGTGGTTTGTCGATGCCATATTTTATGAAATTCCTTTTTCTGATGAATTTCAGATTCCTTGGGTATTGATTGTCTTGGTAGGAGGTGCGCTATATTTTACTATATATTTTAAACTTATTAATGTCACCGGATTTTGGACGGCTATTAAAGTGGTTCGAGGAAAATACGAGGACATTGAAAAACACGGCGTTGATACACTTTACGGTGATCCTACCCCTAATGAGGGTGTTGACCTTCCAGAAACCATTCGTGATGAAAGCGCAGATGGTGAAGTATCTCACTTTCAAGCCTTAACCGCAGCGCTTTCTGCAACGGTGGGTCTTGGAAACATTGCCGGGGTAGCGGTGGCACTTTCTATTGGAGGTCCCGGAGCTACTTTCTGGATGATTCTTGCAGGAATTTTAGGAATGGCTTCCAAATTTGCGGAATGTACCCTTGGGGTGAAGTATCGTGATGTAGGGGAAGATGGAACGGTTTATGGGGGGCCTATGTACTACCTTACCAAAGGTCTTGGTGAGAAAGGTGCAAAAGGCTTAGGAAAAGTACTCGCGGTATTGTTTGCCATCTTTGTCATTGGCGGATCTTTTGGTGGTGGAAATATGTTCCAGGCCAATCAGGCTGCTGCTCAGTTTGTAAAACTTTTTGAAATTACCAATGATAATGGCGGAATGTACTTCGGGATTGTCATGGCTGTATTGGTGGCCGTGGTCATTATTGGAGGAATTAAGCGTATCGCTTCCGTGACCGAAAAAATTGTTCCTTTTATGGCAGGTATTTATGTCTTGGGAGCTATCATTATTCTCGTAGCCAATTACCATCACATTGGGGATGCCTTCGGATTGATTTTTGAAGGAGCTTTCTCTGGTCTTGGAATTGCCGGTGGTTTGGTGGGTGTCATGATTCAGGGGATCCGACGAGGGGCCTTCTCCAATGAAGCTGGGGTAGGTTCGGCTGCCATTGCCCACTCGGCGGTACGTACCAAGTACCCCGCAAGTGAAGGAATTGTTGCCTTGTTAGAACCTTTTGTAGATACCGTGGTTATTTGTACCATGACCGCTCTCGTAATTATTATTACTAATTTTGAAGGTGGATTTATGACTTACGGTACCGAGATTACCGAAGGGGTAGAAATGACCGCAACGGCTTTTGATAGTGTCATCCCGCACTTCTCTATTGTATTAACCGTGGCCGTAATCTTATTTGCATTCTCAACCATGATTTCTTGGTCTTATTACGGGATGCAAGGATGGAAATTTTTATTCGGAAGAGGAAAAATGACCGACATGGTCTATAAAATCCTATTCTTAATTTTTGTTGTGGTAGGAGCATCCATTAGCTTAGGGGCAGTCATCGACTTCTCTGATGCCATGATTTTTGCCATGGTAGTTCCAAATATCATTGGAGTGCTATTGCTAACACCGGTCGTTAGAAAAGAATTGAAGAAATACATGAATGCGATCCGTAAAAAAGGAGAAGCCCTGGAAGAAGGTGCAGAAGATTTGACCAAGCATATGTAATAAAAAAACAAATATACTTTTTAAAACTCCCCTTCATTTAAAGGGGAGTTTTATGTTTAAAAAGAACCGTTATTTAAGCAAATTTGGTTTCAACCAATCGGAACAGCGAGGCATCATTGTGCTGTTGTTCCTCATTTTAGCCTTTTCAACTTTCAATAAATTTTACAGCTTTCAAAAAGCGTCTTCTTTTGATAGTTCTTCGGAAGAAATCGTGACCCTGCAACAGCAAATCGATTCTTTGGAAAAGGTTGCCTTGGAAAAACGAAAGCCAAAACTGTATCCTTTCAACCCAAATTTTATTACCGATTACAAATCGTATGTACTCGGAATGAAACCGGAAGAGTTTGATAGGCTGAAAGCCTTTAGGGAGAAAAACCAATGGATTAATTCCGTTACGGATTTCCAGCAAGTGACTCAGGTAAGCGATCAATGGCTGGACTCCATTAGTCCGTATTTTAAATTTCCCGACTGGGTAACCCGTCCCAAACCCAAAAGAAATACTTCCAATTTTGATAAGGAGAAAACTTTTTCAGAAAAGCAAGACCTAAATCTAGCTACGGAGGAAGAACTTCAAACAGTATACGGAGTGGGAACAGTGCTTTCTTCCCGGATTTTGGAGTACCGTACAAAACTGGGTGGATTTACCGATGAGGTGCAATTGTATGCTGTTTACGGATTGTCCCCCTCAACCATTAATAATATTTTAAAGCAATTTGCCGTAAAAACCCCAAAAGAGCTATCAAAAATGAATATCAATACCGCATCTGCTTCAGATATTGCTACCCTACCAGGTATTTCGTTTCCTTTGGCAAAGGAAATATGGGAATTTGTAATGCTTAGGGAAGGAATTTCCTCTTTTGAGGAACTAAGACAAATTGAAAATCTATCGGCTAAGAAATTACAGTTAATTCAGTTATATTTGTTCGCAGAATAAAAATTGGACTTTTACAAAATTCTTATCTTTAAGTCTTAAAAATTGCTGAATGAATCAATATTTTACAGAAGAACACGATTTTTTTAGAAAATCCTTTCGCGATTTTCTTCAGAAAGAAGTAGTACCCCATATCGAAAAGTGGGAAAAAACCGGAACCATCGAACGCTTTATCTGGGAAAAGATGGGAGAGATGGGCTATTTTGGGATTTCCTACCCCGAAAAGTATGGTGGGCTCGATTTGGATATTTTTTACATGATCATCTTTTTGGAAGAAATGCAACGCATTAATAGCGGTGGTTTTGCCGCAGCAATGTGGGCCCATGCCTATTTGGCGATGACGCACCTTAACAAAGAGGGCAATCACGACCAGAAAGAAAAGTACCTTACGCCAAGTATTACTGGAGAAAAAATAGGGTGCCTTTGTATCACCGAACCTTTTGGAGGGAGTGATGTAGGAGGTATGCGATCTACAGCCGTAAAGGAAGGCGACCATTACGTTATCAATGGCTCCAAAACCTTTATCACCAATGGAGTGTATAGTGATTATTTGATTGTGGCTGCTAAAACCGCTCCCGAGCTAGGCAACAAAGGGATTAGCATTTTTGTTATGGATAGGGAAGCCGAAGGAATTTCAGCGACCAAATTGGATAAGTTGGGCTGGCGTGCCAGTGATACTGGTGAAATTGCTTTTGATAATGTAAAAATTCCTGCCGAAAACTTGATGGGTGAGGAAAATGAAGGCTTTGGTTATATCATGCAGCATTTTGCCTTAGAACGACTCATTATGGGGGTGAATGCCCATGCCCGAGCCGAATGGGCCTTGGAATATACCATTCAATACATGAAAGAAAGAATGGCTTTTGGGCAGCCAATTTCGAAGTTTCAAGCCCTTCGACACAAAGTGGCACAGTTAAGTGCCGAGACAGAAGTATGTAAAACCTTCAATTACCAAGTGGCCGCTATGCTTGGGGAAGACCAATATGCGGTAAAGGAAGCTACCATGTCGAAATTGGTTTCGACCAAGATAGCCGATGAGGTAGCGTATGAATGCCTTCAGTTGTTGGGAGGGTATGGATATATGGAAGAATACCCCATGGCGCGATTGTTGCGAGACAGTAGGTTAGGGCCCATAGGCGGTGGTACTTCAGAGATTTTAAGGGAGATCATTGCCAAAATGGTTATCGACGGAAAAGAATACAAACCTGCTACCTAATGAAATCTAGTTTTGGAAAAATACTTTTGGGTGCTTTCTTGGGGCTTTTAGGGCTTCAGGTTACTGCGCAAACGGAATTGAAAAATAAAGTATCCGACTTTCTCACTTTTATGCCGATTGAAAGTGCCAGTGTGTACGTGCAAAATACGACCATTGGAACCGTTACGAATATCGATGGGAAATTTGTACTCACGGTACCTCGGGAGTACGAAAATGATACATTGGTGATATCTTCCATAGGGTACAAAAGCTACAAAACCCCTGTGAGTGAGTTCGACAATTCCATGGAAGTATTTTTGGAAGAAGATGTAGCGTCCTTGGATGAGGTTTTGGTCGTGGCAGAAACACGTCCCAAAACAGGAAACGAAATTGTACTAAGGGCTATTGAAAGGCTGTCCCGAAACATGCCGGATAGCTCTTACATCCAGAAAGGATTTTTACGCCATAAAGAGCGTAATAAAAAGGAGTACAAGTGGCTTATTGAAAGTGCGCTTACCCTCTACGATTCTACCTATGCTTCCGAAGCCAAGAAAAACCTCAAGATCAATGTGGATGAAACCCGAAAGAGTTACGACTTAAGGGATGTGGATAGCCTTTTTGCATATGCTTCCTATTTAAAATACCATGACAATCGGGAAAACCTTCGTTCCAACAATCTTCGAAGGGATACCATAGAAACGGCTTCCTTGATCAAGGCAATTAAATGGAATGACAGTAGGTTGAACGGACTCGACAACCTTTTTAATGGAAAATTGAATTTGGTGCGAAATGTATCTGAAACGGGAGCGCTCTTCGGAAAGAACATTTTGGACAAACATCATTTCCATTTGGATACGGTGCTGGTGGACAACGGAAGAAAACTGTACAAGATCAATATCTCCAAAGGAAAGGATTATGTGGGGCTAAACACGAAAAATATTTATAACGAAGGATTTGAGGCCAAGGGGTGGATTTATATTTATTGGGATAATTTTGCCATCAAGCGTGTGGAATACGAATTGATCGCTGCTTCCGAAGCACAGCGCAGACGCAGTAAGAGTTTGTTCGATACATTGGTAAACCATAAATTGGTGTTAAACTACAAAGAGTACCAAGATAAAATGTACCCTAGCTATATTTATTACGAATCCCCAAAATTGGTGAATATTGGCGACCGCTCTTCCGATGCCGAAAAAAACAAAGGAAACAAAGACGAGCAGTTTTATTATACCATACAAGAGATTCTCTTTACGGAAATCATTCACGATCGGGAAGCACTTTCCGAAGCCAAAAACCAGGAATGGTCTCAGGATATTTTCTCCCCAAGACCTTACAATGAAGAATTCTGGGAAAATTACAACGTGCTTTTGGAAAGCGAGGAAGAGGAAAAATTGATTCAGGACCTAAGTAAACGGGCTACTTTATACAAGCAGTAAGTACTTTGAGTAAAAAAATAGTGGGTCAAGTATTTAAAAAATTAAAATTCTATTTATATTTGCAGCCGCTAAACGAAAGGAGGTGATGACACTATGTTAATAATACCAGTAAAAGACGGAGAAAATATCGATAGAGCGCTAAAGCGTTTTAAGCGAAAGTTCGACAAAACCGGAACCATGCGCCAGCTAAGAGACAGGCAACAATTTACGAAGCCTTCTGTGAAGCGTAGAAAGCAAATTCAAAAAGCGCAATACATTCAGCATCTTAGAGATCAGGAAGAAATTTAAACGATTCCTTTCATGTTAATAATGAAAATCCGCTGCAACCCTCAAATGGTTCAGCGGATTTTTGCTTTGGGCACTTCCCGTTTTCCAAATATGTTGTAAGTTTATAAGGCATCCCAAACCTATGGCAACATTTTCAGAATTTACAGATTACCTGCACTTAGAGAAAAAGTATTCTCCACACACCGTAACGGCTTATCAAAAAGATTTGGAAAGTTTTTGGAAGTTTGCTTCGGAAAATTACGAATACACTTCCCTAGAGAAGGTGCACTACAGTGTAATTCGAAGCTGGATTGTAAGTTTGGTAGATGCGGGGATTTCCAACCGAAGCATTAACCGAAAAATCTCCTCCTTAAAAACCTACTATAAATTTTTGCTGAAAATTGAACGGATTACGGAAAATCCGTTGGCAAAACATAAGTCGTTAAAAGTATCTAAAAAAATACAGGTGCCCTTTTCTGAAAAAGAAGTGAATAAGGTCATTGAATTGCTTTCTGAAGCGGAAGGGTTTGAGGGGCTAAGAAACAAACTCATTGTTGAGCTTTTTTATGCTACGGGAATGCGCCGTGCCGAATTGGTAAACCTTCAATTAACCAATATCTCCTTCGGTCATAAAACCATAAAGGTGTTAGGGAAAAGGAATAAGGAGCGTATCATTCCTTTGCTGCCTTCCACCCTGCAAACGCTCAAACAATATTTGGAAGTACGAAACCAATTGGAAATCATACAGGATGCAACCTATCTATTGCTCTCTAAAAAGGGCGTTAAAATATATGAAACGCTTGTTTACAGAATTATTAATTCTTACTTTAGTATTGCATCAGAAAAGGTCAAAAAGAGTCCACATATCTTGCGACATTCTTTTGCAACGCACCTTTTAAATGAAGGAGCCGATTTAAATGCGGTTAAAGAGCTATTAGGCCATGCAAGCTTGGCATCTACCCAAGTGTACACCCACAATAGTGTGGCCCAATTAAAGCAAGTGTATCAAAACACACATCCGCGTACGATAAACAGAGACTAACAATTAAAATTTTGAGCGTATGAAAGTGAACGTCCAAACACCCAATTTTTCAGCCGATGTAAAGTTGATCGACTTTATCGAAAAAAAACTCTCGAAGCTGGAACAGTTTTATGACAAAATTATTTATGCCGATGTTTTTTTGAAAGTGCAAAAAACAAGTGACAAAGAAAATAAAATAGTAGAAGTGTTGTTGAGTATTCCTGGGGATGATCTCATGGTAAAGAAGGAAGCCAAGACCTTTGAAGAGGGTACAGACGACTGTGTGCAGACTTTAGAACGACAGCTTAAAAAAAGAAAGCAAAAACAAAGAGCTTATATGTGATGAATTTTTTTTCAAAAAGATTTTTTTGAAACAAATATTTATATACATTTGCAGTCCGTTAGAAATAGCGGACTTTTTTATGCTGAATAGTTGGTGTAGAAAAGGGCCAAAAGGCCGATGTAGCTCAGCTGGCTAGAGCACGTGATTTGTAATCTCGGGGTCGGGGGTTCGA
>CEQG01153872.1_pt1 | contig 68626 bp, 69 predicted proteins | sample 350301 | NCBI WGS metagenome assembly CEQG01 (sample SAMEA2621242, study PRJEB7988) | marine metagenome | isolation source: saline water (ENVO:00002010), including | reverse complement strand
CTTAAAAAAGAAGGATATAAAGATTTAATTTCAGGGCTATTACCTGACTTACCGGAAGCAGAACGCAAAAAATTAGAGCAATTACTGGCTGAATAATTACTTGCGTTCTATTTTAATGCTCTTTATCAGCTTCAGGTATTCTAAGCTGCAATCTTCCCCCATTAGGTCATCCGTCATATTAATCTGGAAATAGTAGTGCTTCCAGGGGATAACATAGATACGGCTGCGCACCCTGTATTGTTGACCGTTATCAGTATTCATGGTAAACTTTGTGGTGAAGGCAATACTCTTTATGTGCGAAACTTTTAGTTCATACGGTTCTTCAATAAATTCAAAATCATTGTACAAGCCATGAAAACTGCGGGCACTCCTTATAACATCCGACTTAAAGGTGTCAAAATCTTCATTCTTTCGCTCACGAACATTTATCTGTATGGCTGGCACGAGCCCTTTATAGGTTTGCGGGTCATACTTAAACAAAGAGAGTATGAGTATAGAGCCTTTATGATCCTCAACAATTTTCTTTAGCTTTTCTTCATCAATATCCAGCTTTTCAAGATTAAGTGCAAGGTCAGTGTTGTTACCCCAAACCCAGCCTTCGGGTTCCTGCATGCTAAACCCAAACGTTTTATTTTCAAAACGCCTTTGTGCACTTGCTACTAGCACAAATAGCATTATGGTTATGTATATAATCCTGTTCATATCAATACAAACATACTAAAAAAAAGCACCCTTTTACAAGAGTGCTTTTATATACTTTTAGTAGACATTTCTTATTCCTGCCAAAGACCCGAAACCTCATTTTTAAGGTAGGCAACGGCAATACTGCTCGGGCTTTGTTTGTCAAAAAGGTCGGTTAGCATAACCTCGCGCAGCTTGTTGGCAGAATCTACCTTATCACTCATGTTAGATTTGCGTATAAGCTGTATTGTAGCGTTTTTTGCAGTAGTAATAATATCCCAGCACTCTGCCGATATATAAATCTGTTGCGTAAGGTTGTGTTCATATTCCTGCTCTATCTGTGCAATAAGGTATTCTTCATAATCATGCTTGTTAGATGATTGCGGGGTTATCCTTATCAGCAATTTAGCAGGATTGATACGCTCTAAAAATAAAACCATCCTTTCATAAGCCTGCAGCCTTAGCGGCATCGCATTTTTTTGTGCTTCTTTGTGTATAAGGTAACGGCGGCGGCCTTCTTCATTAGCGGTATGCATCTTAAAAAAATAGTAGGCAACAAGGCCTATAATAACCGATGGGAGTATGCTGAAGAAAATGTTCATGAATTGTTCAAATTCCATAAAAAGTTTGCGTTTAGGTGATTATACGAATAGATAACGTGGCTTTTTGGTAAAAAATTGCTGATGGCTAAAATAGCAATAAGTTTTGTTGCAGCAGCAGCAGCGTTGTAAAAATAAATAACAATTACATTTGGGCATGCGCTACAACATCATAATACGCAATAAAAGGCTTTTATATATAACAATTGCTGCTATAACAATAGGCATCGGGCTCTTTATACGGATGAAGAAAGACTGGTTTCCTGAAACTTTTAATGTATATGCCGGAGATGCTTTGTATGCTTTTATGATGTACTTTTTACTAAGCATCATAGTAAACAAACGCCCTGTATTTAAAGCTATTGCTGCCCTCACAGTTTGCTATGCTATTGAATTAAGCCAGTTGTATAAAGCAGCATGGATAGAGGGTGTAAGGCAAACCCTGCCCGGCAGGCTCATATTAGGCTCGGGATTTTTGTACAGCGATTTACTGGCGTATGCCATAGGTGCGGTACTTGCTTTTTTTGTTGATTATTTACTGATTGATAAAGGGCAGGGGGCAAGGTAATTTCAGCCAAAATAATTACTTTTGCATTACTACAGTTATGAAGCAGATACACGATTATATAAGCCAGTTAAATGAGGCGCAGCAGGCACCGGTTTTGCAAAAAGACGGGCCAATGATAGTGATAGCGGGCGCAGGCTCAGGTAAAACAAGGGTGCTTACCATGCGTATAGCCTACCTGATGAGCCAGGGCGTAGATGCCTTTAATATACTTGCGCTTACCTTTACCAATAAGGCTGCACGCGAAATGAAAAGCCGTATTGCGGCTATTGTGGGCGCATCTGAAGCCAAGAACCTGTGGATGGGTACATTCCACTCCATATTCGCTAAAATATTGCGTTTTGAGGCAGATAAACTAGGGTTTCCTTCTAATTTTACGATATACGACACACAGGACAGCGTAAGGCTTATTAGTGCCATAATAAAAGAGATGCAGCTTGATAAAGATATTTACAAGCCAAAGCAGGTATTAAGTCGCATATCTACATATAAAAACAGCCTGATAACAGTAAAAGCATATTATAATGACCCTGATTTACAGGAAGCAGATGCGATGTCTAAAAAACCGAGACTGGGCGAAATATATGAAAAATATGTAGAGCGTTGCTTTAAAGCCGGGGCAATGGATTTTGACGACCTGCTGCTGCGCACCAACGAATTGCTGAACCGTTTCCCCGAAGTACTGGCAAAATACCAGGATAGGTTTAAATATATACTGGTAGATGAGTATCAGGATACCAACCATTCGCAGTATCTTATCGTGCGTGCGTTAAGCGACCGCTTCCAGAATATTTGCGTGGTGGGCGATGATGCGCAGAGTATTTATGCTTTTAGGGGCGCTAACATTAATAACATCCTTAACTTTCAGAAGGATTATGATAATGTGCAAATGTACCGCTTGGAGCAGAATTACCGCTCTACAAAGAATATTGTAGAAGCGGCTAACTCTATTATAGATAAGAACAAGGTTAAGTTGGATAAGATAGTATGGACGGCAAATGACGAAGGCCCCCGCATTAAAGTGCACCGCAGCCTTACCGATGCTGAAGAAGGCCGTTTTGTGGCCAGTACCATTTTTGAACAAAAAATGCAGAACCAGCTTAAAAACGGCAGCTTTGCCATACTATACCGCACCAATGCCCAATCGAGGGCTATGGAAGATGCGTTGCGCAAGCGTGATATACCATACCGCATATACGGAGGGTTATCATTTTATCAACGTAAAGAGATAAAGGATGTACTGGCGTACCTTAGGCTGATCATAAACCCTAAGGATGAAGAGGCGCTTATGCGCGTTATAAACTATCCGGCAAGGGGAATAGGGGATACTACCATAGAAAAGCTAACGGTTGCTGCAAACCATTACGGCAGAAGCATTTTTGAGGTTATGGACAACCTCGACAAAATAGACCTTAAACTAAACAGCGGCACCAAGAACAAGCTACAGGATTTTGTGACCATGATAAAAAGCTTTCAGGTAATAAACGAAAATCAGGATGCTTTTTACCTTGCAGAGCACGTTACCAAAAAAACGGGACTGGTACAGGAACTTAAGAAAGACGCTACACCCGAAGGCATTGCCCGTATAGAAAATATTGAGGAATTACTAAACGGTATTAAAGATTTTACTGAAGGGCAGCGAGAGGTTGACGGTGCGCGCGGCGCATTATCTGAATTTTTGGAGGATGTGGCACTGGCTACCGACCTTGATAAAGACACAGGTGATGACGACAGGGTTGCGCTTATGACGATTCACCTTGCCAAAGGCCTTGAATTCCCTTATGTGTTCATTGTAGGTATGGAAGAAGACCTTTTCCCGAGTGCCATGAGCATGAATACCCGCAGCGAACTGGAAGAGGAGCGCAGGCTGTTTTATGTAGCACTAACACGCGCCGAGCACCAGGCCTACCTTACCTACGCGCAATCGCGATACCGTTGGGGTAAGCTGGTAGATAGCGAACCATCACGATTTATAGAAGAGATAACCGATAGTTATTTAGAATACCTTACACCAACAGAAACTAACTACCGCTACAAGCCAATGATCAATACTGATATATTTGGTGATGTGGATAAATCGAAACTAAGACAGATAAAACCGGTAAGTGGTACGCCTCCAAAATGGATTACGGATAATGACCCTAAACCCGATGCTAATATCAGGAGGTTAAAGCCTGTTTCAAGGCCTGCTGCACAAAGTAGCAGTACTCTGCCTGATACAAAACTGGCAATTGGCAATGTAGTGATGCACGAACGTTTCGGTAAAGGAGAAGTACTTAATTTAGAAGGTGTTGGCGCAGATAAAAAAGCCGAAATACGTTTTGAAGTAGGCGGTATAAAAAAATTACTGTTGCGCTTTGCGAGGCTTGATGTTATTGGGTAGTTGTGTCAGATATATTTTTTTGTGAAATCGGGATATCTCAGGTACAGAAATACAACTAATAAAGCAATACCGGCTAACATTGAAAACATAGCTATATATATGTCCTCACTTTTTGTATCTTCTAAAGAGAGTAAATTTTTGTTAGCCGCATCAATCCTATATATTTTAGGACTCGTTTCAATTATGTCTTTCTCTTTAATATAAATTGTAGCAAAATTACCCTTTTTTAGTCCTGATTTAATTTTTTGAAGCTTTTCGCTATATTTTTCAGGTTCTTTAATTTTAAATAATCTATTGTTTCCGCTAAGGGTAACTATAAGATTACTGCTATAATAGGTTTGCCTCGTCTTGAAGCTTTTTGACGACTTTATATAGATATCAGTACTAAATACTTTACCGGAAATTGCTGTTAAATCACTTTCTGATGTAAAAGCTGTCCTGAAGATTTTTATAGACAAGATGAAAAGGATTACTGCAATAAATAAAACCATGAAATGTAGTCTGGAAGTATTTCTTTCGGGAGGGATTTTAAACACAGTAATAAATATAAAAAGTTCCTACTTATAACTATCGTGTAGATTGCGTTGAAAATTCACCAAAACCTTTATACTCACCATTTTCAAAATAGTGCATCCTGCTGTAATTATCTTTAGCTGCTTTTATTGCTAAATCTTCTGAAAATAAGCGTGTATAACGGTCTGTAAAGTTTGTTTTATAGTATTCTGTATCAATTCCGAAAATCGGGTGTTTTGTATCATAAAACTGGCTCAGTTCATTACCGTCATAATATTCCGCTACCACAAAAAGTTCAGTATCTTGTTCATTGCAATATTGCTGAAGTAAAGTAGGGGAGACACATTGCTCTGATGTGCAGTGCGGAGCCCACATATAAACAATGGCTTTTTTGTAATCTTTAAGGCAGTCTTTTAATTGTAAGCCATTAATTATATACACCTTCGGAGTTTTAGCAATAGGAAGGTTACAAACAGGCTCATTAGGGTTTGTTTTCACCAGCAACCCCGGATATTCTTTATCTGTCTTTTTATATTTGCTTACAATACCTACTATTTCAGGTGCTTTAATGCTTATACATGAAACAGTAGATAACAGTAGGCACATTACTATAAATGCCAGTAGAGAAATTCTTTTCATAGTTGGGCAGTTAATAAAACATGCACACAATTTATAAATAAATTTTCATCTGCTGATAAAAATAAAAAGCCAAAGCTTTAAAGCTTTGGCTATCAAATGTGACAATAGTAGTTTTAACTCCTGTTACGGTTAAAATATCTTCTGTTGTAAAAGTCTTCTTCTTCAGGGTTAATTTCATCTTCAGGATAATAAACCGCTAAAAGCTTAACTTCATATTCCCTGTCAATTTCAGCACCTTTATTATACCTGTTTGTTTGTGCAAAAGTGTCGAAGCTAATGGTATTGCAAACCACATTGCCTGCGTCTTCATCAATCGCTACTGCACCTATAGGCACAACAAGATGATCCTCGCCTTCTTTGTTAAGATATTCATGTATGCCTTCGCTTGCCGGTGTCCTGAATACTTCATGTCCTTTTTTAATGAGCTCTTCGTTTACTTCTACATCAAGGTAAACTACCCGCTCTTCAAATTTATTTACAAGCAAATTGTCTATTTTACCTATTCTCATGCCTTCGGCGTCTAACAATTCCCAGCCCCTGACATCGGGATAATCAGAAGCAACTTTATAATCTGAAAGCTCATCAAGCCTGTATAATCTTTTATTGGTTTTATCGTTGGTACTCATAATATGTAATTTTTATTATTGATTAATTTTTTCGAGCAGGGCAGATGCCTCATCAAAAAATGACTTCACTTCATTTTTCTGGTCTAATGTAAGTTCCGCTGGGTTTATAGAAGCTGCCGCATCTTTAACAGCAGATGCTTCCGCAGAAAATTCCGGATTTGCATTTTGCTGTATATTTTGTAAAACAACAGCTATATTATCTGCTGCTTTCCTTATATTATCAGCATGGCTGGTTTCATAAAGATCGTTTGTTATTCTTTCAGAATACGCCCTGATTTGTTCCATATCCTTATTAATATCATATCCTGTTTCGTCTGCCGCTGCCTTAGTTGCTGCAATAAGCTTACTAAAGGCTTCATTGGTATATTCATGATCAAGCCCCATTTCGTCCTTGCTCTGGTCTATATAATCTACATAGGCTGCAATTTCGGCGTTGCCAGATAATGCATCACTTCCCTCGTTTCCGGTTGCATCAGTTTCGGCAGCAACAGGGGTTTCCTCAATAACTGTTGTATTGGTTTCTTCATCTCGGAAAACAAGGAAGTACACAATAACACCTACAATAACAAGCAGCAGAAGTATCCACGGCCATACCGGTTTCTTCTTTTCAATCTTAATTTCAGCCATAATTTTAAAGTTTTGTTTTATAATCAGTTTAAGGTTCACTACAAGGTATTTAAATTAAAGCAGATACTCAGGCTGATTAACAGTATTTAGCTAATTTTTAGAACTTAATTAAGCTTTTGGCTTTTGGATGTTTTAAATAAAAAGCCTTAACTTTAAACTTTGGAATCAACTAAACCTCATGGCACAATTTATTAAGATATACCCGGAAAACCCTAATGAACGTGAGATAGCAAAAATCATAAAGATTTTACGTGACGGCGGGGTTATTATTTATCCTACCGATACCGTGTACGGATTAGGTTGTGATATAACCAATACAAAAGCGCTGGAACGTATTGCGAGGATAAAAGGGATAAAGCTTGATAAGGCTAACTTTTCTTTTGTGTGTTATGACCTTAGTAACCTTTCTGACTATGTGAAGCAGATAGATACCAGTACGTTCAAAATTTTAAAGCGTTCTTTGCCGGGGCCCTATACATTTATATTGCCGGGTAACAACAACCTGCCAAAAGAATTTAAAAAGAAGAACACAGTTGGTATCAGGGTGCCTGATAACAACATTGCACGTGAAATTGTGAATCAACTGGGCAACCCCATAGTATCGACTTCAATACATGATGATGACGAGGTACTGGAATATTCTACCGACCCGGAGCTTATTTTTGAGAAATGGCAAAACCTTGTAGATGCTGTTATAGATGGTGGTTATGGCGATAACACCCCTTCAACTATTATAGACCTTTCGGGTGAGGAACCTGTTTTGGTAAGGGAAGGTAAGGGTGACGTTACCATCATTTAACTATCCCGCCTTTCTGTTCTTAATAATAGCGGCACTGTTTTGCTCTGCCCAGCCGCCAAGCTGTACCAGTTGCTCCAACAAGCTAAACCCAAGAGGGGTAAGGTTATATTCTACCCGGGGCGGCACTTCAGGAAACACCTTGCGCTCTACCAGCCCGTCGGTTTCAAGGTTACGCAGTGTAACTGTCAGCATTCGTTGCGATACATCTCCAATAAGTCTCTTAATTTCATTAAACCGCAACGTTCCATAGCCGCCAAGCGCGTAAATGGTTAGCATACTCCACTTATCGCTAATGCGTGCAATAATATCCCTCACCGGGCATATACCATTACGTGTCTCATTAGCTTTCCAGAAAATATCCTGAAATTTTTTTTGCTCTTTAAAGGCAGTATTTTCCATAATAGTTACTTTGGTGTTACTATGTTATGCTGCTGTGCCTTCTTGCACAGGCAATAGTTACTTTTTAATTTTGAGTTACCAAAAGTAACTATTAATATTAAAAAGTAATACAGTATGGCTAAAATTTTAGTAACCGGCGCTACCGGTACAATAGGCAAATTAGTGGTAAAACACCTTGAAAATCTTGGTGCAGATTACCTTTCGGGAACACGAAACCCAAAAGGAGGGAAAGATGTGTACTTTGATTATAATGACCCGTCGTCATTTGAAAAAGCTACTGAAGGAATAGATACCACTTTTGTGCTTGGTCCTCCATTAGTATTGGAGCTTGATGCGGTATTAGCACCTTTTTTAGATTTCCTGAAAGAAAAAGGTATTTTAAGGGTGGTCTATTTCTCTGCCTATAAAGGAGACAAAATGCAGGGGCTTGATTTTCATCCTAAACTGGAGCAGAAGCTGAAAAATGATGGGTTTCATTACACCATACTGCGCCCTACATTCTTTGCTCAGAATTTTAAAAACTATGAAGGAGATAACATAGCACAGCGTGACATTATTTTTATGCCTGCCGGCGACGGAAAAGCTTCATTTATTGATGCTGATAATATTGCCGAAGTCGCTGCCATTGCTTTAACACAGCCAGGACATTCGGAAAAAGTGTATGAGCTAACAGGGCCAGAAAGTGTATCGTATCATGATGTTGCCAAACTGCTTACAGAAGTTACTGGCCGCACCATCAGCTATCCTAATCCTTCACCTGAACAGTTTAAATCGGTACTTACAGAATCAGGTGCCCCTGAATTTATTGCTGATTATCTTATCAGTGTGTATGGCACTATAGCAGCAAATAATGTTGACAGTGTAACTGATGATTATAAAAAGATAACAGGTAAAGAACCTACGCCTATCAGAAAGGTTTTAGAGCAGGATTTTGCCCGATAAGCAATTTCATAAACAAAAGCGCAGGATATTTTCCTGCGCTTTTTTATTTTATAAAAATTTGGCCCGCATTTCAGGTGTGGGTATCATGCATTCATCTTTTTTGCCATACCACTTATAGCGGTTGCGGGCAACATAGTCATAAACAGCATTTGTGAGCGATGAAGGCAAAACAGAGAAAGCATTTAAAAGTGAATATACGCCGCCGAGTTCTTTTGCAATTTTCATGGCAGCATTAGCTTTATAGTAATAAGCTTTACCGGGCTCGTATAAAACTATAGAATCTGTTTTAGAAGTGTCCAAACCTATATAAGCCGTTATTTCCTTACCCAGATCTGACTGCAATGGCACAAAGCGGAAAACATCCTTTTTGTCATGCTTTATAACAAACTGAACAGTGCTGTCGCACAGGTTGCAGACACCATCAAACAGTATAATTTTTTTGTCTTTAGGCAGCTTTTCCATAACTTATTTTTTTACAGCTTCAACAAGCTCAAGCGATTCAAGGTCAACTTTAGAGGTAAAAATACCATAGTTTACAGTAGCTTTGTTTTTCTCTATAGCATCAAGCGTACCTACGGCTTTACCATCGGTCATACGCACCCTGTCGCCAATTTTTAGTATTGCCTTTGGCTTCTCAACAGGCTTTTCCTTTAGCTTTTTTTCCTTCTTTTCTTTGCGGATAGCTTCAACTTTTTCCTGCACTTCAGCCACTATCTGCTTTTGCTGGGTTTCTTTGATTTTCTTCTCTTTTGGGGCTAATTTTTTCCGCTTAGAGTTTTCTATCTCTACCATTTTCAGGAATTCACCTATAAGTTCCTTTTTATTCTTATTATTAAAGTATTTTTCGCTTATATCATCCAGTTTCTGACCGATATAAATAAGCCTTTGGTTAGCATCATACAGTTCCTGATAGCTTTCAAGCTTTTGCTGAATCCTGCTGTTTATGCCTTCCATCTTTTTACTTTCTTCACGTGCCTTAGTTTCCTCTTCTTTTAATATCTGGGATGTTTTTTCCAGCTTAGAGCGTTCTTTTTGCAGGGTGGCAATAGTTTTATCAAAGCGTACCTTACCTTTTTCTATTTTCTTTTTAGCCCTGTTTATCAAGCCGTAAGGTATACCGTTCTTTTGTGCAACTTCAAATGTAAACGAGCTTCCTGCCTGGCCGAGTATCAACTTATACATTGGCTCTAACGACTTTTCATCAAAAAGCATATTGGCATTGGTGGCAAACGGCAATTCGTTAGCCAGCATTTTAAGGTTAGTATAGTGCGTAGTGATAATGCCAAATGCCTCACGGTGGTAAAACTCTTCCAGGAAAGTTTCGGCAAGTGCGCCGCCGAGTTCAGGGTCGGAGCCGGTACCAAATTCATCTATCAGGAACAGGGTTTTATCATTGCACTTCCTTAAAAAGTAGTTCATGTTTTTAAGCCTATAGCTGTAGGTACTCAGGTGATTCTCTATAGACTGGTTATCACCAATATCCGTTAATATCCTGTCGAACAAAAATGTTTCACTCCGTTCATGAACGGGTATCAACAGCCCACACTGAAGCATTAGCTGCAACAAGCCAATTGTTTTCAGTGTGATACTTTTCCCCCCGGCATTAGGGCCTGATATTACTATAATACGGTTTTCCTGTGTCAGCTCTATCGTCTGCGGATAGGTAGTTTCCTGCTTGCGTTTGTTGTTAAGGTACAGGATAGGGTGGTAGGCATCCCTGAAATACAGCCGTTTCTCATCAGTAATTTTTGGTAAAAGTCCGTTTATCCTGCGGGCATATTTTGCCTTGCCTGCCGTTACATCTATATCCGTTAAAAATTGCTGATAGTCCTGCAGCAACGGTACATAAGGGCGAATGATACTGCTGAGGGTTTTTAGTATATGTTTTACCTCTTCTTTTTCCTCATACTCAAGGTTGTTAAGCTCACGCGAATATTTAAGGGTCGCTTCAGGCTCAATATAAGCAATGCTGCCTGTTTTAGAGCTGCCCAATATAGAGCCTTTTACCTTTCGGCGGTACATGGCAAGCACAGCCAATACCCTGCGATTCTCTACAACCGTTTCTTTAATATCATCAAGATAACCCAAACCGTTATAGTGGCTTAGCGCAGAAGCAAAGCTTTGGTTTATCCTCCCTTTAACCTCGTTCATCTGCCTGCGGATAATTTGCAGGTCGGGCGATGCATCATCTTTTATTTCGCCATATTTATCAACAACCTTTTCGATACTTTTTACAATTTCTTTGGTATATTCTACCTGTGCCGATCTTTTATACAGCGTAGGGTAGTAATCGCTGAATTTTTCGAGGAACTTTATAAGGGTATTGGTAGTTTCTGATAACGATGCAATTTTACCGAATGCGGGAGCTTCAAGGTAACTATCCTCAATTGCAAGAAACTTAATTTCGTTATTAACAGGCTCAAACCCGTGGTTGGGCAGCGCATTGTTATTATCGTATGACGAAACGTATTCTGATGTCTGGTACAGCGATTCGAGCAGCGTTTCCCTGTCTTTAAAAGGGGCTATGCTTAATGCCTGTTCCTTTCCGGGCTCGGTTACACAGGCAGCCGAAACCGCCTCCAGTACCGTGTTGAACTCTAAATCCTGTAATGTTTTTTCTGTGATACTAATCATTCTTTAGCCTAAGCAAATTCTATGCAAAAATACTACATAATAGGGCTTGCTGTACTTTTGGCAGCCAAAGTTTAAGAACTGCCTAACGTTTGGTAATAATCCTAATGGTTATATTTGCACAAACTACCTGTTATGGATGTAAATATTAATGCTTCCTGGAAAAATATGCTGGAAGAAGAGTTTAACAAACCTTATTTTAAGCAACTTATAGATTTTGTAAAAACAGAATATACAACACATACCTGCTACCCGAAAGGAAGCCGCATTTTTGCTGCTTTTGACCATTGCCCTTTTGATAAAACAGAGGTTGTTATAATTGGGCAGGACCCATACCACGGGCCGGGGCAGGCTAACGGGCTATGCTTTTCGGTTAATGATGGTGTGCCGATGCCGCCTTCTTTGATTAATATTTTCAGGGAGATACAGGATGACTTAGGCAAACCTTTTCCGCCGACAGGTAACCTTGAACGCTGGGCCGACCAGGGCGTGCTGCTGCTTAATGCCACACTGACAGTAAGGCAGGGCGAGGCAGGCAGCCATCAGGGCAAAGGGTGGGAAACCTTTACTGATGCAGTAATTCAAAAAATATCAGATAATAAAAAAGATATTGTGTTTATGCTTTGGGGCGGGTATGCCAAGAAAAAGGGTGCACGTGTTGATGCTACAAAACATAAAGTTTTACTTTCCGGACACCCTTCGCCGCTAAGTGCCAACAAAGGGCACTGGTTTGGCAACAGGCATTTTAGCCATGCTAACAGCTTTCTCGCCGAAAAAGGCAAAAAACAGATTGAATGGTAAGGCTTAGGCATTCGCCGTTCAATGTTTAAAGTCTAATATTCAGAATTTAGGAGTCAGGTTTCTGATTTAAGGTCTTGGAATGTGCCATTCTAATTTCTAAAAATCTGACAGCCAAAAGCTAATTAAGCGTTAGCGCGCCCAATATTTCTTCGCTCATAAAAGGCCCACCGGGATAAGAGGCTGTATAGTCAAGGTTTAGCCAAACCTGCCCGTGTTCGTCTATATGGTAATGTATTTCTTTACCTCGGCTCTCATCAGGGAATAAAACCTCTTTAATCAGGTAGTTAGCCTCTTCAAGGTCAGCCATATCACCCACAAGCATTTCAGGATACAAATGCCCGCCTGTATGGATAATACGTGGCGTGCCGCCAATAGCCCTTATAGAAGCTGCCATCAGGATAGCGTGGTCATCACAGTCTCCCGAAAAGTGTTCTAAAGATTCGCTTGCATAGGCTATATACTCCCGTCCTTTGGGGTCGTTCACATAATTCCATTTATCACGAATTTCTTTAAACACTGCAAAACACTGTATCATCTTACGCTGGTCGTGATGCCCTTTTACCTCTTTAAAAAATTTGGTTGTTGCAGAGAGGGCAAAGTTCCGTACTGCAGGAGTGTTGTAATCAACAGCATCCAATATTTCAGATTTATTGGGAAAGGGCAGGAGTTTAGATATTATAATATCCTGAGGATTAGGGTCTTCTGACATGGTATATATCATAGCCTGATAATCCTCAAAAACAGACCTGAAGCCATAATCTCCAAATGCAGAGCCATACAGCAATGCCAGCAGGTACAGCACAAGGCAAATTATAATTATCGTTTTAAGCAGCCGCAAAACAAGCTGTAAGATAATAAGCAACGACAAAAAAATAAGCACTCTGTCTAAGTGCAGCGGCCACTCGGGGTCAATTAAGTTTTGGTGCAATATGATAAAAACAGGGATGGATATAAGTACGTTAAGCGCCAATATGATAATGGAATCCCACGGCTTCTTAACCTGAAGCTTTTCTTTGATAGCATTATACGTGATTTTTTCCGTTTTTATCATTTGGTTTTAGCGCAAAACCGGGTTTGGTTTATCCTGTTGCCTGTTCGAAATCTGCTTTTACTTCTATAACGCCAAGTGCTGACAGTTCGTTTTGTACTTTATCAAAAGTTTGCCTGTCAAGTTTATCCTGAGACCATTCGGTAAGCTGCAGCCATTCGGCAATATCTTCCTCTTTCTGCTTATAACGTTTGGCAAGCAGGTTTGTAATGGCAGGACGGCTTTTAAAACTTGCGGTACATGCATTTATAATATCTAAAACTGTTCCAATAACAGCTGTATCGGCACTAAAAACTTCATTGCGCACCGCAAGGACAAAGCAGGGCCATGGGGTGGGGCAGTCGCCCACACGCCTGAAGATACCTTTATCTACAATGGGCTTAGTCATAAAGCGTTCCCACATAAAATAGTCGGCTTGGCCTGCTGTAAGGGCTTCAACAGCGCCGTCAAGCGTATTAATAACTTCAAATTGCAGGTTATCTGTAGGCCATCCCTGCATCTTAGCATTTACTATAGCCATTAAGTGCGAGCCTGAACCGTAGCGGCTTATGGCTACTTTTGTATCTTTCAAATCTGCTATATTCTTGTAAGGTGATCCGGCTGCCACATGGATGCCCCAGATAAGCGGAGAAGATACATATACCTGAACAATTTTACTATCATTTCCTGCCGCAATATCTTTAATTATCCCTTCGATAAGTATAACGGCAATATCTGTTTCGCCATCGCGCAGCATCTGGCAAAGCTTACCTGTACCTTCAGGAACATCAGTCCAGGCGAGGTCTATACCCTGAGCCTTAAAATCTCCATTCTCTATACATAAATGCCAGGGTAGGTTAAAATGCTCCGGAACCCCGGCTATTTTAATTTTTTTCATCTCTGTTTATATTTTGGCAATTCTTTCCAGCGCATATGCAATCAGCCCATTTACAGCTGCATAAGGGTCTGTACTAAATGTTCCTAATGCCCTGTTGGCAATAATGGCATTTAACGATACTGCATTATGCCCCAACAGTGCCGAAAGCCCATATATGGCTGCCGTTTCCATCTCAAGATTGGTAATAGCTATCTCGTCGTAGCTGAAACTGTCCATCTTGTTATTCAGTTCGCTATCGCGAATATCAAGCCTTAAAACACGCCCCTGCGGACCATAAAAGCCGCCTGCGGTCGCCGTAAAACCTTTCCTCATAATATCGCTCTCCATAGCCTCTAAAAGCTTCTCTCCGGCTTTCACCACATAGGGCCTGCCTTTTCGCATATCCCAGCCTGTGTGAGCTATAAAAGCATCTTCAATGGCAGTATCTGTTACTTTATCAACTGAATAGGATTGTATCATATTGTCTAAACCCAATCCGTACTGACTCATAACAAAACCGTTAACCGGTATATCAGGCTGCAAAGCGCCTGATGTTCCTATTCTTACTATATTTAAAGAAGTTAGTTCCTCTTTTGGCGTGCGTGTGTTCAGGTCAATATTAACAAGTGCATCAAGCTCATTCATAACAATATCTATGTTATCAGGGCCGATACCTGTAGATATTACACTGATTCGCTTACCTTTATAAATTCCGGTTTGGGTTTTAAATTCACGCTTCTGTGTAGTAAATTCCACTACATCAAAATGACGGGTTATTTTTTCGACCCTATCCTGGTCGCCCACAAAAATTATATTTTTAGCTATATTTTCAGGGCGCAGGTTTAGGTGGTAAACACTGCCGTCAGGATTTAAAATAAGCTCAGATTCTTTTATTTGCATTTGGTTAAGTTCTGGTTTGGTTAATAATCAGCTGCCAACGCGCTTTACTTTGTAGCCTTCTTTTACAAGATAATCCATTACCTTATCCCGAAAATTTCCCTGTATGATGATCTCGCCATCTTTAGCAGAACCGCCAACACCGCAAAGTGTTTTTAGTTTTTTAGCAAGCGCTTTTAAATCATCGTCAGATCCTTCAAAGCCTTTTATAACAGTAGCTATTTTGCCGCCACGGTTCTTTTTATCAAGGTGCGCCTCAAGCCGTTGCTCATTATTTGGCGGGGTATCCTGCTGCCCATCATTATTATCAAACTCAAAATCTTTGTTGGTAGAAAATACAAAGCCACCCAAATCTGCAAGGCTGTTGGTTTTATTTTTTGCCATGGTTACATCTGTTTAAACAAAAAAGCATCAGGCTATACATAAACCTGATGCCTATTAACGCTATAAAATTAACGATTATTTTTTGATTAATCCTAAATCTACAAGGCGTTCGTGCAGGAATTCTCCCGCTGTAATATCTTCATATCGCTTAGGATTTTCTGCATCAATACAGTTTTCGAGGCAGTTAAGCTTCATTTCGCTAACCGGGTGCATAAAAAACGGTATGGAATAACGTGAAGTTCCCCAAAGCTCCCTTGGCGGATTAACCACCTGGTGAATGGTACTTTTAAGTTTGTTGTTAGTGTGGCGGCTAAGCATATCGCCTACGTTTATAACAAGCTCATCAGGCTCGGCAATGGCATCTATCCATTCGCCGTTGTGGTTTTGCACCTGCAGGCCACGGCCCTGTGCACCCATAAGCAGGGTTATAAGGTTAATGTCTCCGTGTGCTGCGGCACGCACTGCATTTTCAGGCTCGTGGGTAATAGGGGGGTAGTGTATGGGGCGTAATATGCTGTTACCTTCGGCTACATATTTATCAAAATAAAACTCATCAAGCCCCAGGTATAATGCCAACGCTCTTAGTACATAAACACCTGTTTTCTCCAGCATTTTGTAGGCTTCCTTTCCAACTTCATTAAATTTTGGAAGCTCTTTTACTTCAACATTTTCAGGATATTCACCTGCATATCGTGAGCCTTCTTTAAGATACTGGCCAAAATGCCAAAACTCTTTAAGATCTCCCTCTTTTCGGCCTTTAGCATGCTCCTTACCGAAAGATACATAACCACGCTGCCCGCCAATACCGGGTATTTCATATTGTTCTTTTACCTCAAGCGGCAGGCTAAAGAAGTTTTTGACTTCTTCGTAAAGATCATCAACTAAGCGGTCATCTAGAAAATGCCCTTTTAATGCAACAAAACCTATATCTTCATAGGCCTTTCCGATTTCATTTACAAATTTTTGTTTGCGTTCCGGGTCACCCGAAAGGAAATCACGCAGGTCAACACTTGGAATGTTTTGCATAATTTTAAAAATGTTAATAACTTATTAAGGCAAGAAGCCTTATAAATACAAACATAACCATATTTTTTGGTTTGAAACATGATTACTTATCAACAAATCAATAATATAGATAATCACGTTAATAACAATTTAATTACCTTAAATTTATTATTTAAATACAGAATACAGTATTAAATACTTATTTTTATAGATTGTATTAAAATCCTTACTTATGAAAAAGAACTACTTATTCTTTATTTTTTGTTTAATCACACATTTTGCCAGCGCTCAGGAGCCTTTTATTGGTAAGTGGAATGTTGGCGCAGGCAACCTGAGCCTTACTTTTGGGATAATTGAAGATGACAATATACCGGATAGTTATACAATTGATTTTGGAGATGGCACCGTTCTAACCAATCAATCAGGCACCATTACCCATCTTTATGCCAGTCCCGGTATTTATTATGTGAGTATATCGGGAGAATTTAGCCGTATTAAATTAAATGTATCAAGTCTTACCGCGGCCAGGTTATATTCTATAGAGCAGTGGGGTGACGTGCAGTGGACAAGCATGCAAAGTGCATTTGAAGGTTGTGATGCATTGAACATCAATGCAACAGACACTCCTGATTTAAGTTTGGTTACAAATATGAGCAGAATGTTTATGAATGCAGCTGCATTAAATGCATCCATAAACGATTGGGATGTATCTAATGTTACTGATATGCAATATATGTTTTACGGGGCTACAGCTTTTAACAAACCATTAAATAACTGGGATGTATCTAATGTTACTAATATGCGTTACATGTTCTATAATGCAGATTCCTTTAATCAACCGATAGGTAATTGGGATGTATCTAATGTCAGTGATATGAGTGGCATGTTTTGTTCTGCAGAATCCTTTAATCAACCGATAGGTGATTGGAATGTATCTGGCGTTACTAATATGATTAACATGTTCTATGATGCATCTGCCTTTAATCAACATATAGGTGATTGGGATGTATCTGGCGTTACTAATATGTTTAGGATGTTCAGTGCTGCCGTATCATTTAATCAATCAATAAATAATTGGAACGTATCAAGTGTTACAAGTCTTCAAATGACTTTTGCTGGAGCAACTTCTTTTAATCAGCCACTTAATAACTGGGATGTATCTAATGTAGAAAATTTTATTTCGACGTTCGCGGGCGCAAGTTCTTTTAATCAGCCATTGGATGAATGGGATGTATCCGGAGCTACTAATATGAGTAGCATGTTTTTTAATGCATCTGCCTTTAATCAACCGATAGGTAATTGGGATGTCTCAAACGTTACCAATATGGATACTATGCTTGACTCTGCAACTTCATTTAACCAACCTTTAAACAATTGGAATATATCAAATGTAACAAATCTTCAAAGGATATTTAATGGAGCAACTTCTTTTAATCAGCCCCTGGATAATTGGGATGTATCTAATGTTACTTATATGGTAAGAGCATTTAAAAACGCTTCTTCCTTTAATCAGGACCTTTCAAGCTGGGATTTTCAACAGGGAAATATATTTGGACCTGATGGCCATTTTGCCGGTTACAGCGGTTTAGATACTGCTAATTATGATGCATTATTAACGCGTTTTGCAGTTTTAGGTTTAGAAAATATGACACTTAGGTCAGAAAATTTAGAATATTGTTCTTCACTGCAGTTAAGGAATTATTTGATTAATGAAAAAGGATGGGATATTACTATGGACAGCCTGAGTGAAGACTGCGAGGTTAATACTTTATCAGGTACAATTACTTTTGACAATGATGCAAATGGTTGTGATGAAAACGATATTCCAACAATTAATTTTTTAATTAAGGCTACTAATGAAGATGGTAGTTATGCGGCTATAAGCAATTCTCAGGGCGAATATGTAATGAATGTTTTTGAAGGTTCTTATGATGTTGCTGTTGTTAATATTCCGGATTACTTCGAGGTTAGTCCTATTAGCACAAATGTAAACTTTACAGGTAGTAATAATACTGAAACAGAAAACTTTTGTATTACTGCAACAGAAAGTATAGAGGACTTAAATCTTACTATTTTACCAATTAATGAAGCACGCCCGGGGTTTAATGCCAATTATCAATTAATTGTTGAGAATATGGGAACACAGACTGTAGCCAATGCAACTGTTACATTATCTTTTGATGAAGCATTACAAACATTTGTTTCGGCAACACCTGCCGCAACTTCAGCAACAGCTAACCAGCGGACTTTTGCTGTTGATAACATATTACCGTTCCAGAGCAGGGCTATAGCATTTACAATGCTAACGTTTACCCCGCCTACTGTTAATGGTGGTGAAATAGCCGAATTTACTGCCACTGTTACACCCGATGCCAATGATAACACACCTGATGATAACACCTTTACTTTAGAGCAGGAGATTGTAAACTCTTATGACCCTAATGATAAAAGGGTAGTGCAGGGCGAGTCAATATTTATAGAACAGGCTGATGAATATTTAGATTATATAATCAGGTTCCAGAACACCGGTACTGCAAGTGCTATTTTTGTGAGGATTGAAGATGAACTGCACCCTAACCTTGACTGGACAACCTTCAGGCCAATAAGTGCCAGCCATGATTACCGTGTTGAGATTACCGACGGTAACTTTGTAGAATTTATATTTGATGATATTAACCTGCCTCATGAAGCTGCCGACGCTCCCGGAAGTAATGGTTTTATAGCTTATAAGATTAAACCGGTTGCGGATATACAGATTGGTGATATTATGAGTGGTGATGCCAGGATATATTTTGACTACAACCTGCCAATTATTACCAATATAGCATCTACAGAGGTTGTACCGCCTCTTGGTATTGATGCTGTAGATAGCAATAATATTGTTATTTATCCTAACCCGGTTGGTGATGTGTTAACAATACAGTCAAACGGGACTGAGGTAACAGGAGTTGTTATTTATAACCTGCAGGGCGGTAAGGTGCTTCAGCTTGATAAGGTTGTAAACAGAGTAGATACATCCAGCCTGAACTCTGGTGTTTATATTTTATCATTAAGTACAGTAAAAGGTACATCTCAATACAGATTGATTAAAAAGTAAAATGTATTATATTATGCCAAGAAAGCCCCGTTTAGCGGGGCTTTTATTATTTAAGCGGATATTTGATGTTGTCTTTATAGATTAATCCCCAGTTTTTTCTTCAGCTTTAAAAATATCAGAGCATTGATATAGGCATTACCAGAGGCAGTGTGCCTGTCTCCTTTACTTATTTTTAAAGCATCACACATTTCATCTGTAGTGGCATGATAATCTTCCGGAAGCTCTTTCCATTTTTGATATAGCACATTAATATCCATGAAGCTGTTTTTTAACCTGCCCAGTTCAAGGCGCTTTAATGCCTGGTTAAGCATTTCTATATCAAGGTTACTGTTATGGCTCACTAATATGGCATCGCCTGCAAATTTTAAAAAGCGTATGATGGCTTCCGCCTCTACAACTTTTTCTGCCGAGAGGTGCAACTTTGCATTGTAGCCTTCATAATTGAAATCTGTCTTTATCTGCGTTTCAAAAAAGTCATTTATAGCTATAGCATTACCGGTTATCCCAAGTGCCCCTACAGAGAGTATAACATCTTCCTTAACATCAGTACCTGAAGTTTCGAGGTCAAACACCACATAACGTTTTTCTGCGCCTGCCTTTTCTTCTGCATCAAAAAGGGCACTATAATTTTTCCAGAATTGCGGAATGTTTCCGCCGGTAATCCAGTCAAGCATTTTATTTTAAATAGGTGAGTGAAAAACGGTTCTTTATTATATCCTGAATATCAGCTATAGGTTGAAAACTGTTTTTAAGTTTTACTTTATCCGACTTTGATAACGTATTCAAATCTAAATACTTACCATCATTGTTGTTAATCAATCCTTCTTCTGTCCGGAAGCGCATGAGCAGGTTGTAAGCATCTGCACATTCTTCATATAGAGCCGCATGCTTTTCTTCCGTCTCAGCGAGCTTTTTAAACCTTTGGTACGTATTGGTTATTTCGGTTATATTATGGCTTAAAGCCAACAGGCGTGCAGCATCTGTTAAAGGTTCTAATGCGCGGTTCTTAATATTAAAGCTGTCCTTATGCTCACCATCATTTTCAACAAGAAACTGCCTGAAAAAGCCTAAAGGCGGTGGATTCCTTAATGTATCGGCTGCCAGATAAGCAAAGAACTTCTTGTTGCCTTTTGTGCCTGTCCTGATATTTTCCGTGAGGGCATCTTCTATTTCGGGAACGCCGTATACAAAATCAAAATCAAAGAAAATGGCGTTATTTTCAATTTCTTTTTCCGCTGGGTTTTTAATCCATTCGTTATACTGCTTTAGCCAGTCGGTTAACGATTTGCACCATTTAGGGTTAGAAGCTACTATTTTATTAGTAGAATATTGATAACCCACTTTTTCAAGCATATCATTAACAAGCTCTGCCAACTCTGTAAAATAAGTTTTTACCTGTTCATGATTTTCAGGCGCTACATCTTCAAAAATAAGAGCATTGTTTTGGTCGGTAAGTAATAACTGTTCCCTGCGGCCCTGGCTGCCAACATTCATCCAGGAAAAGCGGGCAGGGGGAGTAGTGCCTGTTTTTTCTACTGCCAGTTCTATGGCCCTGCGAGTAATGGCAATATTTATTTCGGCAACAATATTGGTAATGTAAGATACCGGGATGTTTTTATCGATAGAGTTCTGTATAAGCTCTGTAAGCTTTTCACGTACGTGCTTTAAATCTTTCCCGTTTACAGCCCTGCGCGATTGTTTTAGCAGTACGCCCGGGGTGTTAGACTGTGCCGCAACAACATCATGTTCAGAAATAATTCCGCTTACAGGCGCGTTATCCGTACCATCTCGTGTAACGCAAAGATGGGTAACATTATGGCGCATCATCATCATTTGTGCTTCTGCAACAGATATATTTTCGGGAACGGTAATAACAGGGGAGGTCATAACCTCTTTTGCGGCAGCGTCTATCGGCAGCAGCCCTGTTGCAATTTTTGTGCGTAAATCCCAGTCGGTAATTATCCCCACAGGCATTTGATCTTCCTGAATGATTACGCTGCCTACAGCGCTGTTAGACATAGTTTTAGCAATAAATTTTACTAAATCGTCAGGGTTTGCAGTAATTGGATTTTTAGTATAACGGATAGGCTGAAAATATTGTATATCGGCAGCCTGCTCGTTATAAATTGTATTTTCGGCAATTAGCTTACCGGTATTTATTTTATCGTAAGGGTTACGCGTTTGTGAGGCAAAGCTCTGTAACAGGAAGTTTAAAACTGCCTTATTTTCTGAGACAAACGGCTGAAATGCAGCTATGGGTACAGCATATACAAGAGCTTCTTCGCGGGCACGGGCCGTTAGCAAATAGTCATTCCTGGCAAAAAAAGGCCTTAAGCCTAATATGTCGCCTTCATCACATTTATCTACAAGCATTTCTTCTGCATCAGAAGTAAGTGAAAGCCCGATTGCGCCGTCTTTAACCACATAAAAATCGGAATGTGTAGCATCACCGCCCTTAAAAAGTACCTGGTTCTTTTCGAGATATATAATTTTTGACTGTGAGGCAATAGAAGTCAGTTCTCCGTAAGAAAGGCTGCTGAATGGCGGAAAACGCTTTAAAAAATCGGCAACTTGTTCTGCAACAAGGTTTCTCATACTATTTAATTATTGAAATAAAAGTACTATAAAATATGAACCGATAAAAGAAAATGCTTACAGTAAATATTTAAAGGTATGTTAAAATTAGTATAGTAAATTATTGCTAACTTTATTTTTACAAAATAACAATCAAATAAACATTTTATGAAAAAACTACTTAAAGTTACCATTGTGGCAGTTATGCTTATCATAGCCGGTAACGTAAATGCCCAGGAAAAAAAGCCTGCAAGCCCCGCTGAGAAGGCTACAGGAACTATAAATGGTTCAACTATCACTATTAACTACAGCAGCCCGTCAGTAAAAGGAAGAGAGATATGGGGAGCGTTAGTACCATACGGAAAAGTATGGCGTGCCGGCGCAAATGATGCTACAACTTTTACAACAACAAAAGACATTATGGTTGAAGGCAAAAAACTGCCTGCCGGTACGTATTCCTTTTTTGTAATTCCGGAAAAAGATGCAGCTACCATTATTTTTAATAAGGAAGCAAAACAATGGGGTGCTTATAAATATGATGAATCTAAAGATGAGATTCGTGTAAAAGTGAAGCCTAAAAAGTCGGCTACCATGAACGAACGCCTTGTTTATAAAGTTAACAACAATAATGTAACATTAAGCTGGGAGAACTGGGATATACCTGTAGTGATTAAATAATTACTAAGCCGTACAGAATAGTACGGCTTAGATTTTTTACTTTTTATTTTACATAATATAAATTATAGTTCAGATAATCTACAAATTTAAGCGGTAATCTTACCGCCTAAATATTAAAACCTCAACAATTACTCAATTGTCAATTAACTTTTTGCAATTATACAAATTTAAACGAGTATGCGCAACGTTTTTTTAATCTAATTTAAAGGGCTTGTACTACGGTGATATAACATTAAATGGTCTTCAATTTCACGGTGTGCCGCTTCTCGCGCAACTCTTTGAGCGTTAGCATCTGAAATCAAAAAGACTATCCATAATGACAGTAACCAAAGTAAACAGTAAATTAAATCTCGATTAGTGAACTGGAATTTCATGTAGCATTATTTAGTTGATAATGCCGTAAAACTAATTATTTTTTTAACTTGTTTGTAGCAAATCCCACGTTTTCATCAAAATACTCAATTATATAATATTTGTCTTTTTCAATTACTGCATAGCCTGATAATTTTCCCGCTACTATTGAGAAATACGCTTTAAGTTTTTCCATTGTAATGTTAATAGTATTATCAGGAAAAAATTTAATTTTTATACGGTCATTATAATTGAGATACACATATTGTAATTCATCTTTATACTGTACAGTAGTCATTTTTTCAGGTATCGGCAATTCTTCTAAACCATCATAATTTTGTAGCATTTTAAGCATGTCGTAATACTTCATGTTTAAATCGCTTTCGGTTTCAGTTAACTGTGCCGATGCAGTTAATGATAATGCCATTACAAGAATTGTAAATACTTTTTTCATTTGGATAGGTTTTATTTATTATAAGGGCGCAAATATATCAGTTTTTTTTGATGTTGGCTCGTGCATAATTTGATGATATTTAGTATATCAACTAAATTTTTACTTTGACATTTTGATATATTAAAATATTTAATACATTTGATGAACTAAATATATTATTAACCTAAATTTATCCAACATGAAAAAATTTTTTAGTTCTTTATTGATTATTGCAGCGTTTGCAACCTTAACGCTTTATTCTTGTTCTAATGACACCGAGAATAACACAAGCCCAACCAACAACGAAAGTATAAGTTTCGAGGGCATGCAAATTAAAGCAATGCCGAGCGGAGCCATTGTATTAATGGAATATGCTACTGTTGAAGAGTTGTATGCTGAAGTTGATGCAAAGATTGTCATGCTTTTGGAAGACTCTTTAAGAGAAATCGAAGACCTTTCAGATGCAGACAATATAACTACAAAAATTAACTTTTCTAACGGTAAAGCCGTAATAACTGAAGTTATCTATACAGACAGTAAAACCGATACTGTTATCCGTGCTTATGAATTAGTAGAAAATGAATATGTTGCTACAAGTTTACCTGGCCCCATAAGTGCGTATGTTGGAGCATGCCCATCAGGCTATAAAGAGATAGCAAACTGTAGTAATCTTTCAGAACCGCAGGAATGTGTAGAAAATGCAGTTTCAACTTATATGACATCTAACTTAAAAGCAGTTGGTAATTGTGTTGATGTACGTGTTTCTATTGGTGCTTTTAATACCAAAGTTTGCGGTAAAAAATGTTAAACACATCTAATATTCCTTTATAAATTAAAAGCCTGCTAATAGCAGGCTTTTTTTATTGAGTTATGCTAATATAGGAAGTTTTTTATTGAATGCCTGTAAACCGTTTTTCACGGCTAAATTATAAAACTGGCTTAAAATTTTTTCCTTAAAGCCGTTTCACTATTTACAAAAAAATATTAATCCTGTTTTAGTGTGATGCCTTAAAAATGTTTTACTGCATTTGTTTTTGCTCCGCAGGCCACTACGCGTGGTGCGAAAAAAAAAAAAAATAAATAAAAAAGAACCCCCACCGATATGATGAGGGTATATGTTATGCTTTATTAAATGCGTTCTGAAAGTTGTACATACCCAATATATACGATGTGGCAGGCTGTCTAAATATCCTTTCATCAGGTATTATATTTGGGAAAGTTAATGATTGATAAAGCACCCGTTCAAAAGTGCTTAAACCATCTCTAAAGGGCGCGCCAACATTACCAGTTAAAGCGGGTTCTAAATCACCATCTTTATTCCGTGAATACATATCTACATTTATGAATATGAATGAGTAATCTAAAGGGGGTGACACAAGGACACAATAAAAATTACCCGCTATTGTCACCCTGTAATTTATAAGTTCTATTGTTTTATACCCTCTGTATTCATCCATTACAACAGCTTCAACCCTACCCAATAATACAGGGCTGAAACGTTCAAGTTTAGTTATATCTGTGTAGTCCATTCTTTAAAAGTTTAGTGTATCATAGTCTTTTTTCCAAAAGTAATGTATCGCATCACTTTGTAAATCATTACCCGCTGTTACCTGTGCATATGCCGTTATAAGCTCATGCGGTACATTGCCGTTAGGTGAAACCTTTTTAACCTCTAAATAGGCTTCATCTACTTCAGGAAGCCAAGCCAAGAACCAAGGATAATCCGAACCCGTACGCAAATAATATGCACACTGTTTCGCTGCGCTCTGTATAGCTGATGGGTTGTTATGTGATGATGTAATATCGTCTAAAACCTCTTTTTGCTTTACTGGGTCTGCATTTATTAATTCCATTTCTTCCTGCTTTTCTTTACTGGCTATTTTCTTTGCCTGCCTGCTTGTATAGTTAATGAACCAAAGGATTAGCGGGAAAGCTACAATGCATCCTAAAATTGTTTTCCAGTTCTTTTTAAGAAAGTCCAGTAACTTTTGTACTGGACTTTCATTGTTTTTCCTAAACGCCATTATTTACGTTTTTTATAATATCTGTAGCCTATGCCGATTAGGATTATAGCAAATGCAGCATTAAACCACATTTTGTATTTAAGGTAAGTTTCTTTTAATTTTTTCATTTTTAATTATTTAATAAGTTAATCTTCTTTTATACGGTAAGTGCATAGCAGGTAAAAAAAAACAGGGCAACCGCTACAATTACATGACCGCAATATTTACAGGTTTTCTTTGCTGCATCAATAACAATATTGGGCAAATCTCCGCTATCAATCCTGCCCCCAGTTTCATGCATCCACCAAGCATCGTTATAATCAGACTGGCTAATTTTAGATGCATAAGTATTGCCCAGTTCCATAGCTACAATGGCTTTTACAATTGACATTATAGTGCTTTTACTTGTGCCTATAATTTGCGTTATTGGAATACCTGTATAGCTTGAAACGTGGTTTACATAAGCATTTACATTATTACCGTCTGAACCTGGCGCATAAGCATTAATTAAAAGCTGTATTGTATTTAAGCCTTTATTTTTAATATCTCCGCTTATATCCTTTATCAGGGCGCGTATGCCAAAGCGAACATCTGTAAACTGTTCAAATGCACCATCAGTATTTTGCGTGTTTGGTATTTTACCCTGCCATTTAATGTTAGTCATTCGCAAGTTGCCCGGATTATTATTTCGTAAACCTCTGCTGCCAATTCCTGAATTTAAAAAGTTGCTCATACTCTACTCTTTTTTATCAGTTTCTAAATCGGCAAACTTCTCTTTAAAACGGTTGTAAGTCCATTCTATACCCTCGATAATTATCATTACCGCACCCGCATATTTTACGAATGTTCCGAAGCCCTGAATTATCGTTTTAAATTTCTGCATCGTTATCGTCTTTTATTAATGAATGTTCCTGTATAACCGCCGTTCCTTGCTTTAGGGTTAATTACAAGCCCTAAGTCATTAATTACGACTTTACTCGTTTTAGCTTCCATAGTACCCCAGTAAAATGATTTTTGCCCTGTGTTATGGTTTAGCACTTCAACAGCGATAGAACCAATCCAACCTTTATCACTCTGCTTGCTTTTGCCTGTGGTATTGCATGAGTAGGTAATAAAATCTTTGCGTTTGTGGGCAGTCCAACCATGCGTATGTATCATTTCAACGCCTTTATTGGGACCCTGTTTAGGTGTGTAACGTTTAGTTTTCGCGCCTGAATGCTTTTTAAATTGTGGCATCGGCTGATTGTGGTATGGTGCGTACGCAGGAGCATTTGCATAAGGTGCGCCCTGCCATTGACCTCTATTATTATTTCTGTACATTTTTTAAAGAATTAAGTTTATTAATATTTTGATTTTCTTAATGATGATGATAATTATATCAAGTAGTGCTATAAGCGTGTAAAGTTTCCAAAGGCTTACTTTAGGAAAACCTTTTCCCCTTTTTGGGTTTACCCCCATTTGAAGCCAATTTTATTACTATGTAAATAACAGTTCCGAGAGGAACTAAGCCGAAAAGTATAATCTTCCACCAATTCTTTTTAAAGAACTCTGTAAGGCTTGTATCAATAAGGTTTGCACCTGTATTGCCTAAAACATTGCCCAAAGTGCCTTTTAATGTATCGGTGGCTTTGCCCAGTAAGTCTTTACCTTTGTTAAGTAAGCCTTCGCCCAAGCTGCCAAAAAATCCAGTCGCTGCATCTTTAGCCGTTGTTTTAACTGTATCTAAAATATTTTCAACTGCTTTGCCCTGTGTAGAGTTACCAGCATTCAGTTGTGCTAATACTTCAGCTATTTTGCTTTTACCCTCATTAGTTTTAAGGTAATCTTGAGCCATCTTTTTCGCCTCATTGGGTGCATACCCATCTTGAATAGCTTGTGTAAATATTTTAGAATAAACCTCTACCCTCGCCCGTTGTTCGTTATCCTTGATATTAGGATTTGATACGTTTACAGGTGTGGAATTAGGATTAGAAAGTAAGTTGCCTACCGCATCGTAATATTTACCGTTCACGTATGAAGCAGCTTTTACAGCTTCACCCACTACAGGCACATCACCGAGGAAGTCGCCAAGCATGTCATTATTGTTAGAAGCTAAATCTGCTAAATCTTTTAAAAATCCCATGCGCTAGTCTTTTTTAAAGTTATCCCGCATGTTTTCTAGTTCATGGCGAAACATACCACCTAAAGTTTCTCCCATACCCATATCTTTACCAAGCAAGCCCATTGAATTATTATAAGCGATTTGGCGAAGCCAGTTACCTACACGAGTTCCACCCTCTTTTTTTCTGAATAGTTTTCCGAATAATCCCATAATTTAAATTTGTTAAGTGTTAAGAAAAAGCCCCCGCCCTGATAGCGGGAGCGTGAAGTAATTAGCGTAGTTTTAGCGGGTAGCCTGCTTTTGAAGTTGCAGGAATTAATTCATCACGCTTCATTAGCGTAATTGGAATTATGCCGCTACTGTCTTTATAGAAGCGCAGTTTGCTTATACCCTGTGTAGGCAGGATAATCACGTTTTTATCAAGTTGCTCAACCTGATTATCTACAGTAAAGCCGACAAATGGTGTATCTTCAAGCTGTAAAATCTGTAGTTCACGAGGTGTAAAACGTTTTTCATCTGTACCGAACATGGTGATACCGATTTCGTTAAGCGTATTTGTCATACCTATAACCGCTACATCGCATTCGCTTACATCTATTGTCTGGTCTTTATAGCCCTCTACAATTGCTTTGTACTCAAATGATAAATAGCTGTTTGTACTTTCGAAGTGTGGCACATAGCTAATTTTGTAAGTATCAGTTGCAATAAGCCCCTCTAAACTTACCTTCATTTTTTCGCCATCCTTAATATTTATGGCAGCTTCAAGACCAATATTAGCTACGATAATGTTTTCCTCTCCGAAAGGGTTAAATACTTTTCCTTTATCGTTGCAAAGGCATGAGTAAAGAAAATCCTTTAGCGAAATCTTAGTAGCGAGGTAAACGTTAGAAGCCCCTGCCCTTTCAATCCAAATTGAGATTTTCTCATTTGTTAAATCGTTAGGGCGTTTCGACATTTCAAAAATCAACGTTCCCGTTGGTTGGGTAATCTGCAAATCACCTGTTTTAAGTACGCCCGTTGTTTTTTCGTAAATTACTGGCATGTGTTTTTCATTTTAAAAATTAATATTTGTTCGTTTATCGTGAACAAAGGTTTGCTAAAATGAAAACTACCCTTTCCGCTTTTTACCGCTTATTGCCGTTTTTTACCGCTTTTTACCGCTTTTTGAATTTTTGGCATAGTTATTATATACCGTAATTTTGCAAGTCAGCAGATGTAAGATATTTGCGTTTCACCTGTAAACAGGCCATAATAATTTTATACTCTTTACGGGCTGTTTTTTCAGATATTTCTAAAATGTTGGCTAATTCCTTTCGTGTTATTTTCCTGTTGGTTTTCATGGCGTGTAAATTGTTTATATGGCTAATAATTCATGTTCGTGGTATAACATCTTATTAAATGTATCTTTTATGCGTTCTTTGGTGTGGAACTCTGATAAGTAATAAGGCATTTTTTCTGCAAACCAATCTTTTAACGGGCGTTCGGTTTGCGTTTCGGGGTTATATGCTGTATTAGTATTAAGTAGCTGGTTAAGCCCTATTATATAGCTTATATCCTGACCGTTTACGTAGTACTCCCTGAACAGGGATTTTGCAAGGCGTTTCAATATGACAGATGAACGCGAGATAATACGCGGGATTTTCTGTATTGATGATTTAACCTTTGTATATGTGTTTTTAATGGTATTCCAACAATGCAGGGTTATTGCTTCCTCTTTGTTTATTTGGCTTTTACCTGTATTCTCACGCAGTTCAAAATGGTTTTTTTCGGCAAGCCTTAACAACTCAATAAGGTTTTCAATATCGAAAATCGCCCATGTAAGTTTTTCAACGTTGCTTAATGATGTGGGGGTTACTATATCCTTATGCTTAAATAAATCTTTGAAAAATTTAGCGTTAAGCTGGTATTCATAACGCCATACATCACACTCATTTTCGGGCGATGCTAAGCCATCATTTTGCCACCAAGTGTTAATGTATTCTTTCGGCTCACTTCTTAAGTTGAGGGTTTTATTATACACCCTTAAAAATCGTGATGCGCTCCGCTTACCTACCGTGAAGCCATTAAGGTATATTTGCCCTTTGTGGGTTTCGTGGTGTGCATTTAATAACTGCATTTCCGCGTACTGTGTAACAGCTTTTTTGCGCCCAGCTAATAAGATTTCACCGTTCATTATTTTATTATAAAGGTGCGAGTAATAACCGTTATCCTGCTTATCTAATGCTATATCGAGCCTGTTTATAGCAGTCCATTCATAATCAGTAATGGTTAGAAATTCCTGAATGATTTTCTTTAATTCGTTCCGGTGCGTGTAAAATAATGCATTGTCAATTTGCAATTGTGCAAAGTCAGGCTTTAATACTGAACCTTTGTGAGGATTAGCAGTAAGAATACCAAGACGAATATCATTATAGAAAACCGTATAGCGAGAAGAAAAGTTTTTAGTACCACGTTCAGCAAGTTCAAAGCAAAAGTTACTGATAAAAAATATATTGTCTGCTGATGCATCGAGATATTGCGCATGGGCGTTAATTTCTTCACTGGTATTTGTATCGTAAATATTTTTTTGTAATTTTCCATTAAGATTGAGAATTAAATAATCAATCGTTATTAGCTGTTTTTCCATTAATATTTGTTCGTTAAGAGGTTATTGGAAATTCGGCGTATAATAACAACGTCTGCAAACGTTGTTTTAAGAATTTCCCTGCTATGGCGTAGCAGGGTTTTTTTATGGCGTATATTCAAAATGTGTTTTGGCGCGATTTCGCGCTTTTTCACCCTTTCGGGTGAGTTGGTAGCCGTTATACCTATCGGCTACGGTTATAGCATCAGAAAGATGCTTGAAATTGGTTATTAATAATGTTTATCCTTTCCGCAGCTTCTTTTTGTTTCTGCTCAAAAGTCTTATTGACTATTTGCCCTATGGTTTTCCATGAGCAAACCTCCTGTAATGTTTTATCGGGTGCATATTCCAGTATTTCAATGCCCGAAGCTGTAACACGAAGTGTAACATGTTTGCTGTAATATGGTACATGCTTTAAAAGGCTTAGAAATAGAAAGAAGTCATTAGCGGTATTATCATGACCGACAGGCACAAATAAATTAAGGTTTTTAAATATATTCATTGGTTAAATATTAATTCGTGTTTGATTAGTTTTTGCATGAAATCTTTATTGGAAGTGATGAAAAATTGATAATCAATTTGAGGGGCTTTAGAAGTCTGTATTCGTACATATCCTACACCGTTCTCTAACGGTTCGTGAATGCACTTAACAGTAACATCGGAATGCTTATATCTAAGCCCTACCCTATTTCCAATTTGTGTAGTTTTAAAAAATTCGGTGAATTTTCGACGTAGGTTGTCAATGTCAAAGCCCCTCTTATGATACATCTTATCAACAGCGATTTCAAGTAATACCCTGTCTGTAAGTGGCTTTAGTTTTCGTGATTTTGTCATAAACTGTAAATAACTTTATGACAATTAAGAGGCTTTTATTTTGTAGAAACAATATAAACTATAGTACCAATTTGTTGGTTTTTTTTGCCTTTTTATAAATTATAGTTCGTTTATAACACTTTCTATTTTACAATATATTTTATTATTTGTGCCCGGACTCTAATAATCCTATATTTGTAAAATAAACATTTTTACAGTAATGTTATCTAAAAAAACGAAATACGCCATAAATGCACTGGTATATATTGCGAGGAATACAGAGTCATGGCCTGTATCGGTAAGCCGTATTTCTGAAGACCAGAAAATATCATTAAAATTTTTAGAGTCAATTTTGAGCGAGCTCAAAAATGCCAAGATTTTAAAAAGTAAAAAAGGTAAATATGGCGGCTATATTTTAAACGGAACACCAGAGGAAATTAATATGGCTATAGTCGTGCGTTTATTTGACGGTGCAATTGGCCTGCTGCCGTGTGTTACATATGAATATTATGAACGTTGTGAAGAGTGTGTTGATGAGGAAACCTGCGGTATACGACGGGTAGCTATGGAAATAAGGAACGAAACAGTAAAACGTCTTAAAAAAGCCACGTTAGCCAACATAATTGAACGCGAAACCAAAAAAGAATAATTTTTTAAAATTTATATCATACTTATTTGGTAGGAATAATAGGTGTTATATATTTGCATCCTGTTAGAAAACTGTAATAAGTGAAAAAAACTACGCTTCTCAAAGTTGCTTTGCTAATTATTAGCACATTAAGCTTTACTAATGTTACTGCACAGAAAAATATTGAAACGCAAAGCCTATTATGGATGCGCTATCACTTAACACTAAAATTTAACGATAATTACCAGCTACGGCAGGAAATTGAAGAAAGGACATACTGGTTCCCCTGGCGACAGCATCAGTTTGTAGCACGCACCAATCTTGAAAGAAAATTAGGCAAGGGTTGGAATACAGCATTAGGCTTTACGTATTTTGTACACTCACTACCTCATGCCCCTAATGTAGAAGATTATACAAACCAGACAGAGTTAAGGCCGCAGTTTGAGTTTGCTTACCTGCAAAAATTAAATGATAAGTTGAACCTGCACCATAGGTACCGTGATGAATTCCGCTTTTTTGAGCAGCCGGACGGTTCTTTTAAATATACCAATAACCGCTTTCGTTACAAGCTTGAACTTCAGTACTCCCCTTCCTCTAAAATAGCTTTAAAAGCCTTTGATGAAATACACCTTAATATCGGCAATGAAATAGTAAATAATGTATTTGACCAGAACCGTTACGGCGGTGGTATCAGGTATATGCCATTAAAGAACTTTGGTGTTGAACTTGACTATATGAACTGGTTTCAGCAAAGGCAGTCGGGTGTAGATTTTTATAATCGTCACATCGTCAGGTTCACAATCAATCATATAATAGACTTCAGCAAACCAAATAACCAGTAAACTATGTCAGATTTATTCAGCACTCTAACTGTTCCTTTTCTTTTGGCTATGTTTTTAGCGGTTAATATGGGTGGCAGTGGTACCGCCCCTTCATTTTCGGCAGCTTATGGCGCAAATATAATCCGTCGCAATGCAATACCCGGCTTATTTGGGGTAATGGTGCTTGCAGGTGCACTTATAGCAGGAAAAGAAGTCTCATTAACTCTTGGTAACGGGCTTTTAGAACAGCATTATTTTACGCCGCTAAATACATCTGTTATACTGCTTTCCATCAGCCTTTCAATACTGGTGGCCAATTTAATTGGAGTACCGCAGTCAACAAGCCAGTCAACGGTTTTGGCAATAGCAGGCGCTGCCACAGCTACAGATGGCTTAAATACACATAAGTTGTTTTATGAAATTATCCCTACATGGATTATCTTACCTTTAATAGCTTTCTTTATAATGTTGGGGCTTTCCAAATGGTTATTACCCACATTAAAAGATAAAGTATTTACTGATGATTACAGGCACTTAAACCAGCACAAAGGGCTTAAAGCGGTACTGATACTATCGTCCTTGTATGTTGCTTTTTCTATAGGTGCTAACAATGTTGCCAATGCTGCCGCCCCTATAGCATCATTAACAGCTAATGAAATAGGGCAGGAAAACTTGGGCAGCTTCCTCCCTATCATAATATTATCAGTACTCATTGTTGCCCCATGCTTTGCTATAGGCAGCTCATTATTAGGTTATAAGGCCACAAAAAATACGGGTAAAGAAATTGTAAAGGTTTCCCCTTTTAATGGTACAATAATAGCTGTTATAACTGCCAGCCTGCTTTTAATAGCTTCTGTTACAAAAGGCATACCTACATCATTGGTACAGCTAAACGGTGCAGGTTTTATTGCTTTAAGTATAAGCAAACATGGCGTTAAAAAAACATTCAGTAACAAAACGGTTAAGCGATTTTTTACCGTTTGGGGTGTTGCACCATTATTTGCATACATACTTACTTATGCTCTTATAAAACTGCTGCAATAACATAGAGGTTCAGTTATTTTAAACTTAAATTTTGTGCGGGCTGCGTTTAATAATTTACTTTTACAGCCGTATAACAAAATAAAACAATGAGTCAGAATAACCCAACTGTAAAACTTCATTCTAAAGAATTATTATCTGATAACTGGGGAAAGTTATATAAAGTAAACTATACTTATATACTTAAAGATGGCTCTGAACAAAACCAGACACGCGAGGTTTACGACCGCGGTAACGGTGCAGTTATATTGCTTTACAATAAAGAAAAACAGACTGTTATACTTACAAGGCAATTGCGTATACCTACATGGTTCAACGGCAATACTGACGGGCTTATGATTGAAGCCTGTGCAGGGATGCTTGACGATAAAGAGCCTGAAGAATGCATAAGGCGTGAAACAGAAGAGGAAACGGGATACACCCTTACCGATGTAAAAAAAGTAATGGAGGTTTATATGTCGCCCGGATCGGTTACCGAGATACTGTACTTTTTTACGGCAGCATACAGCGATGCTATGAAAACCGGAAAAGGCGGTGGTGCAGCAAACGAGCAGGAAAACATTGAAGTTTTAGAAACGCCTTTCACCAAGGCTATGGAAATGATTACTGCAGGCGAAATTAAAGATGCCAAAACCATTATGCTGCTTCAGCATGCCAAGATCAATAATTTACTTGGCTAGTCCTGTTTAACAAATTATTACAAATTGTCTTGTAAGTAATTGCTTATTTTTATAGAAAAACAAGTAATGATTACATTTCAGAATAACCCAAAGCTTTCAATATTTATCCCTTTTTTATATACCGCATGGGAAGATAATATTTTAACGCAGCAGGAATACAATAAATTGGACGATTTTATAACTGCTACCGGCTGGATTACAAAAGCTGAAAAGGAATTTCTGCAATCTAAAATAAAAGCAGGCTCCCCTCCTTCCCGCTCTGAGTTGTATAGCTGGAAAGATATGATAAATAGTGTTTTATCATCATCTGACAGGCCTTCCAATTTAACTGAATTGGGAATTTTAATAGCCAATGCCGAAAGGCCAACTTTTAATAATGAGGATATACAACAAAAAGCTGCTGCGTTTGTTCAGCTTGAAGCTGAATTAGGTATAATCGGTAACGAACTAATATCAGGATTTAGCAACAGCCGCGACACCGTTACGCACTCCCACAACACCAGCAAAAGTTTCGATGTGGCAGAAATGACAGCATTTCTGGAAGGTTCCCAATCAGATATCATAAACAAGGTTAAAAGCATTATAAGTTCACCTGAACTGGAATTAACAGATACTTCGGCGGATGATTTCAGGGAGACCGTTTTGCGATGGTGCCAAATTCTTGCCGATAATGGCCTCGGATCTTATGCCTATCCTAAAGGATATGGCGGTAAAGATGATATAGAACGTTACTTCACCATTATGGAAACCCTTAGCTACCATGATTTGAGCCTGGTAATTAAATTCGGGGTTCAGTTTGGGCTTTGGGGTATGAGCATACTTTCGTTAGGTACAGAAAAACATTATAAAAAATACCTGAAGGATGTGGGCAGCCTTGCCCTACCCGGTTGTTTTGCAATGACCGAAACACATCATGGCTCTAATGTAAAGGGTATAGAGACAACTGCCACTTATAACCACGCTGACAAAACTTTTATAATAAACACTCCTGATAGATATGCCCGTAAAGAATACATAGGAAATGCGGCTAATCATGGTGAAATGGCTACAGTATTTGCCAAACTGATAATTGACGGAAACGATTATGGTGTAAATACTTTCATAGTGCCCATACGTGATAAAAACAAGAACGTATTGCCAGGAGTAACTATAGAAGATTGCGGTAAAAAAATGGGGCTTAACGGAGTTGATAACGGCATACTGTATTTTGATAATGTGGTCATCCCTAAAGAAAACATGCTGGATAGGTTTGCCTCTGTAAATGAAGATGGTGAGTTTACCAGCCCGATACCAAGCGATAACAGGAGGTTCTTTACCATGTTAGGCACATTAGTCGGCGGACGTATAGGCATACCGCGCTCTGCACTTGCTGCCGCACGCACAGGGCTTACAATAGCTATACAATATGCCGACCAGCGCAGGCAGTTTGGACCAGCAGGCGGCAAAGAGGTGCCTATACTCAACTACCGTATGCACCAGCTGAGGCTTATGCCCTATCTTGCCAACGCTTACGCACTGCATTTTGCGCTGCAATATGTAACGCAGCGTTTTATTAACAGGAAACCTGAAGAAATGCAGGAGATAGAAGCACTTGCTGCGGGTATGAAAGCTTATTCTACATGGAATACCCGTGACACTCTTCAGGAATGCAGGGAAGCATGCGGTGGCAAAGGATACATATCTGAAAACAGGATTGACGACTTAAAGAACGACACCGAAATATATACCACTTTTGAAGGCGATAATACCGTGCTGATGCAGCTTGTTGCCAAAAACAGGCTCAGTGAGTTTAGAAAGGAATTCGGTGAACTGAACGTAGGCACACTATTTAATTATGTGTTACAACAGGCTAAAACATCTATAACTGAAAAGAATCCGTTTGCTACACGCAATACTGATGAAAAGCATCTTGCCGACCCTGATTTTCATCTGCATGCATTTCAATACAGGGAAAGGGAATTGGTAAGCTCTGCCGCAAGGCGTTTTAAAAAGCTGGTTGATGACGGGCTTGACACATTTGATGCTGCCAATATAATGCACCCGCACATGCTTAACCTTGCAGAAGCCTACCTTGACAGGGTTATACTCGAACAATTTAACGTAAATGTAGAAAACTGTAAAAGTGAACCTTTAAAAGAAGTGCTTCAGCGCCTGTACACTCTTTTTGCACTTAATAAGCTGCATGAACACAAAGCCTGGTATTTAGAACAGGGCTATATGGAAGGCGTTAAAACAAAAGCCATACGTAAAATGGTTAGCCAGTTGTGCTGGGAAATACGCAGGGATGCTGTTCCGCTTGCGGATGCATTTAATATTCCTGAGAGTTGCCTCGCTCCTATTGTTACATTCAGGAAAGGGGAAGCGTAACCTAAAAATCAGCAGGTTTCGTTATCTTTGCAGCACAACCTCCCTCCATAAAAAAATTTGCTGAGTATGAAAAGATCAGGCTCTGCCGACCTGCCGCTGCATAACGGCCACGTTCCGCTCTGGCTATCTGAAAGGATGGCAAAGCTTGGGCTGGCTATTGTAGAAACCATTGCTATTGAATTTTCTACATCAGAGGTAATAAGCAAGCTGGCAAACCCTTTTTGGTTCCAGAGTTTTGGGGCTGTTATGGGTATGGACTGGCACTCTTCCGGCATAACCACATCGGTACTGGGGGCGTTAAAGCGTTCGGTTAATCCGCACGCAAAAGAACTGGGCATATATATTTGCGGCGGTAAAGGAAAGCACTCCATGAAAACGCCTGAAGAGCTTATTGCCGTTGGTAACCGTACAGGGCTTAATGGTATAGAGCTGGCCGGTTTAAGCAGGCTAACAGCCAAAATAGATAATACAGCCATACAAGATGGGTTTCAGCTATACCAGCACAATTTTATAGTAGATGTTACGGGTAACTGGTGTGTAATACAGCAGGGGCTTAATAACGCTACCAGCACAGCAAGGCGGTATCATTGGCACTCTAAAGACCTGCAGTCTTTTGTAAACGAGCCGCACACTTTTATTTATGGCGAAAATCAGGGCAGTATTTTAAACCTGACTGCCGGTGCAGCTGCGCCTACACGAGAAAAATCATTACTGATTGCAAATGAACATCCTGACAGGATTATAAAAGAGTTTAACCACCTTTCAATGCCGGGCCATCATGATGTGAAAATGAAGGATGTAAACATGAAACGTCTTGGTTCTATGCTCTGGATGGCTCACGAGAACAAGCCTGAAGATTTTGAAGGCCTGCTTATGCTTAAAGGTATGGGGCCAAGAACCATACAATCACTTGCGTTGGTAAGCGAAGTTATTTACGGTACCCCTACCCGCTTTGAAGACCCTGCCCGCTTTTCGTTTGCACATGGTGGTAAAGACGGTAATCCTTTCCCTGTGCCGATAAAGGTTTTTGATGAAACTATAAACACGCTGCAAACAGCAATTAACAGAGCCAAAATTGGTAATTCTGATAAAATGGCAGCCATACAAAAACTGTCTGAGATATCCCGAAATGCAGAGAAAGACTTTACGCCTAATACTAATTTTGAGGCTTTAATTCAAAAAGAGCGTGACGAATCCTATAAACATGGCGGCCGCACCATTTTCGGTGATGCCAAACCACCTAAAAAACAAAGTGGTGACAGCGGGCAATTAAAGCTTTTTTAATTCAATCTCTTCTGCCTCACCTTCTTTATAACGTTCAAACACCCTCCCGATAAACACGCTTAGGCGGTGCTTATAGTCCTCTATAAGCCACTCCCTGTAATTTTTTGTGGTCTTGCTGAGTAACTTCGTATATTGCTTTACCCTGTACTCTATGTCCGGGTCAAGCTCTTTTGCCAGTTTGCGTGCCTCCGGTATGGTGTCGGTATTCTCTATGCACATAAATGCATGCTGGCGTATCGATTTTTCTATTACCGTTTTAGGTTTCAGTTTCTCGTCCATAGCAATCTGGAACTCCTCCTCCACATCAAAAGCAACCTCTGCAGTATTTTCAAATTTTGCCCGAAGCTCCTCAGGCATCCTGTAAATATGGTGACTTTCTATATCGGCATCAGTACGTATGTTATCTAAAAACTCCTCAGGATGCTTAAAGATGTACTGCCAGTCTATGGGGTCGCTCCAAAGCCCGAAACGCTGCGCGTTATTCCCTAAATCAATAACCGTAAAAATATCCTTTTCAGGCAGCTTTCTGGAGCCGCGCCCAATCATCTGGAAATACAGGGTTAACGAACGTGTGGCTCTGTTCAGTATAATAGTTTCCACGGTAGGTTCGTCAAAACCTGTAGTGAGTATAGATACCGATGTTACTATGGCATCGGGTGTTTTTTTAAACCAGCTTAATATTTTACGCCTTTCTTCTTCGGGTGTGCGGTTATCCAAATGCCTGATGGGATATCCTGCAGCCCTGAATGTTTCATATACATAAAGCGAGGTGTTAATACCATTATTAAAAATAAGCGTTTTTTTGCCTTTGCTCCTGCTCTCGTAGCATTGCAGCAGCAAATCCTGCATGGCAGAACGTGAATAAAGCTCATCAGACGAACTGACTGTATAGTCGCCGTTAATACCCAGCTTTAATGAAGTAAGCTCTACATCATAGCCATACATTTCCGCTTTGGCAAGGTAACCGTTATTAATAAGCGATTGTATTGGTTCTCCTACTATAAGCTCGTCATAGGTTTCATACATCGGTAGATCGATGTTAGAGCTTAATGGCGTGGCTGTTACACCCAGGAAAAAAGAGTTTTTGAAATAACTGAACAATTTCCTGAATGAATTATAATGTGCTTCGTCAACAATAACAAGCCCTATATAATCCATTCTGAACTTCTTGTCTTTAAGCCTGTTGTTAAGTGTTTCTACCATAGCAACATAGCATGTAAACTCTTTATAATCAGGAAGCTCTTTTATATTGCTGTCTATAACTTTGTTATCTACACCAAAGGTTTTAAGCATATTAGAAGTCTGCTTGCACAACTCTATCCTGTGTGTGAGCACCAGCACCTTGCGGTTATATTTTTCGATATACCGCCTTGCTATTTCTGAAAATATTACCGTTTTACCGCCGCCTGTGGGCAGCTGGTACAGCAGGTGGTAGTTATCGGGCCTGCCCTCAAACTTTCCAAAAATAGTGTCAATGTCTTTTTCCTGATAATGATAAAGCTCTTTTCTGTCCTCGTGTTCTTCTGTATGCATAAAGAGATATGATAATTTTCAAAAATATACATTTACCTACATATATATGTTTATAAAATCATAATTATAAGATAGAGATACTAATTTAACGATGAGTTGTTTTGGCTAAACCTTTACAAAACATGCCGATATTATTTAGTAACTTCCCTCAATAAAAGAAGCACAAATGCTTAATTATGATACTATAACCATTAATGAGGCAACCGCTATTCAGAATGAAATGCGGCATAATATATCTTTAATAAGTGAACCCGGTAAAATAACTACCATCGGCGGTGCAGATATATCGCATAACAAAGACTCTGATATAGTGTACGCCGGCGTTGTTGTGCTGAGCTATCCGCAGATGGTGGTGCAGTCTTATTCCTTAATTGAGGCTGTTACAAAATTCCCTTATGTGCCGGGCTATCTTGGTTTCAGGGAAGTACCTGCCCTGCTGCAGGCATACAACCAGTTACCGCAAAAGCCGAATGTTATGGTTTTAGACGGACAAGGCATTACACATCCGAGGCAAATGGGAATAGCATCTCATTTCGGGCTGTTGTCGGGCTGCCCGTCAATTGGTTGTGCCAAAAACATGCTTTTCGGAAAGTACGACCCGCTAAAGTTAGAAAAAGGCAGCTACAGCCCCATTTACAATAATGGTAATCTGTTAGGCTATGCCCTGCGCACAAAAACGGGAGTGAAACCAGTTTACATTTCTCCGGGACACAAAATATCAGTGGAAAGCAGCCTTGAAATAATGCAGAATTGTACACTAAGGCACCGCATACCCGAGCCTACCCGCCAGGCGCATGAAAAAGTAAACCTTTTTCGTGTAGGCAGGCTTAAACAGGGCTATCACTTTGAGGATATACAAGGCAGCCTGTTTGATTTTTAGTTACAGGCTATTCGAAATTATCGTATATCCTCTCAAATTCTTTACCGTTATCCCATTTCTGCCGCATAGCTTCGAGATAAATTTTTTCAATTCGTTCCTTAAAGTCGGTAGCCATTCCGTTTGCCGTTACATAATCAACTGCCTGTTTATAGGAGTTATACATACTTTTATAGAAGGTTGTATATTTAATTTCACGTCTTGCGGTATAACGTTGTGCAGTTTCTATATTATAAAGCATTACATCGGCAGTAATGTAAGCATCTACACCAAGCGTTAGAAAATGTTTTATATACTTTTGCGCCGTAGAACGGCGCAGCTTTGCCCGTTTACCCTTAAGCGGGAAATATTCGTGCAGTATTTTTTGCTTTGCTTCCTGCTCCAGCTTATCTTCTTTAGGGTTAAATATAAAGTTGTAGTACGTTTTTACTTCAGTAAACTTATAATAAAGCGCCATAAGCTGCTCTTCAAGCTCTTCTTTAGGCAGTGTGGCAAGATATTTTTTAAGGTCGCGTTTGCTCATATACAGGTTTGTACTCCAAATGTACCTGTAAAATGGTGTTTGTGCAATAAATTCAGGAAAATGATAACATTTAATTGTATAAAGTAGTATTTTTGCATTCCTTAAAAGTTCAAAAAACAAAAACCTTATACTGTGGAAAATCCGAGTGCACAAAAACTGATAAAAAAGATGCAGGTAGATCTTTTTAAAGACGGCTTTAATGCAGAACGACTTATTGCTGACCTGAAGAAATTACGCGAATATTCGATGGACGAGCAAAATCCGGTATTAACAAAAGCACTCCGCCTTACTTATGAGCACCTTGAGGAAAACGGCGCTTTCCTTATCCCGATACCTGACGATGAGCCTATGGAAGAAGGTGTTGAGGTAGTGAATGACAATGAAAGCACAGGCGAAAATAATATGGAAAGCCTTGAATATCTTTTATCGCTTTTCAGTGATTTAAGTAATAAAAATAACATGCTCGACCTTAGGGAATACAACAAGGCGTTCATGGAGTTTTAATAATTGCAATCTTCGGTTATATAATTAGGGGCTGTTTGGAAACAAACAGCTTTTTTTATGGCTATAATATCATTGATTAGTACCTTTGCATAAATTTATATTTTATGACACGTTTTTTTAAAATTATAGCTACACTTGAAGGTGTTTCGCTTCTAGCACTATTGTTTATTGCAATGCCGTTAAAGTATATTTGGGAAATGCCCGAAGCTGTACGTATAGTGGGCATGGCGCACGGTTTACTGTTTGTAGGCTATATACTTTTGGCAATAATGCTTAAGGTTGAGCAGGACTGGCCGTGGAAAAAATTCCTTATTATATGTGCGGCTTCTGTTGTACCGTTTGGGACATTTTATATTGAGAATAAATACTTTAAAGCCAAAGCAGAATAAAGGATGGATATATTCAACTGGGCTTATAAAATTTTCAGGGACATAGATTTTAGCCACACTTCGGCTTTATATGCTAACCTTGCCGTTAATATTATTATTATCTGCATTGTTGCTTATCTTCTTGATTTTTTATCAAAAAAGATATTAGTAGTTGCGTTTGGGGCTTTTGCCAAACGCACTAAAACCTCTTTTGATGATTTCCTGGTTGAAAATAAAGTATCAAAATACCTGGCACACCTTGTACCCCTACTCTTTGTTTATCATACCACGCCGATAGTACTGGAACGCTTTAAGTATTGGGAAGCCATTTTTGAAAAATGTATCACCATATTTATAATATTCCTGATATTATGGATTGTAAGGAGCACCCTGAATGCTATTAAAGATTATCTTAAGCAACAGCCTTCTTATAACGATAAGCCCATAGACAGCTACATACAGGTTATCATGATCGTGCTGTGGACATTTGCCGTTACAGGTATGGTGATGGTACTGTTTAATGTAGAATTCCTTAAGATAGTTGGTACATTTGGTGCCGTTTCGGCAGTTGTAATACTTATTTTTAAGGATACCATACTTGGATTTGTAGCCAGTATTCAGGTAAGTGTAAACGACATGGTTCGCATAGGCGACTGGATTACGATGGAAAAATATGGCGCCGATGGTGATGTTATTGAGATTAACCTTGCTACCGTAAAAGTCAGGAATTTTGATAATACCACAACCACTGTGCCTACCTACAGCCTTATATCAGATTCATTCCGAAACTGGAGGGGTATGGTAAACTCCGGCGGCAGGCGTATTAAGAGGCATATACTTATAAAAGCTAACAGCGTAAGGTTTGTGAGTAAAGAAGAACTTGATTCGTTCAGGAAAATACAATTGCTTTCATCCTATATTGAGCACAGGCAAAGTGATATTGATAAATATAATCTGCAAAACAGCATAGATAAATCGGAAGCCATAAACGGTCGAAATCTTACTAACTTGGGGCTTTTCAGGAAGTACATAAGCCAGTATGTAGAAAATCACCCTGCCATTAATAAAGATTTAACGATGATGTGCCGCCACCTGCAGCCTACAGAAAAAGGCATCCCGGTAGAGATTTATGCTTTTACATCAGACAAGCGCTGGGTAAATTATGAATATATCATGGCTGATATATTTGACCACGTTATTGCTGCGGTACGCTATTTTGACCTTGAAATTTTTGAGTTGCCAAGCAACGACAATAAAGCAAACTATGTATCGGAAGATTAAGCTTTCTTAAGCCTGTCTTCTACATATTCTATTTTGGTTTTACCATGAGCCGAAGGCCTGCCTAAACTATCAAGGTTAACCATAGTGATATTATCTACGGTAATGATTTTTTCCTGGGTCATTTTATTGCGAACTTCAGAACGTAATGTAATTGAAGTTGTTCCAAACTTAACCACATCTATACCAATTTCTACAATATCGCCCTGCTTTGCCGAACTCATAAAATTGATCTCTGACATGTATTTGGTTACTACGTGCGGGTTTTCTAATTGTATAATAGAATATAATGCTGCCTCCTCATCAATCCAAGCAAGCAGTTTACCGCCAAACAGCGTTCCGTTGGGGTTGAGGTCTTCGGGTTTAACCCATTTTCTGGTATGAAATCTCATAAGCACTTCTTATAAATTTAACTTCTGTTTCTTTCATTGCAAAGATACACATCAAAACAAGTGTGATAAAAAGATTACAAATGGTTTTATCTATAGTGGTATAAAAAGCATAAGCCCTGCAAATGCAGGGCTTATGTATTATAATTAAAGCTTTATTAATAAGCTAATAACTCTTTTAAGGCTGCTTCAAAACGTTGTTTTGGTAAATACTGGTCTTCCAGCGCTTTGGTAAACGGTATGGCGCTTTCAAGACTGCCTACACGTTTTACAGGGCCGTCAAGGTATTCAAAACATTCTTCCATTATCATGGCAGAAATATCGCTGGCTACGCCACCAAACAGTGTGTCTTCCTGCAATACTATAGCCTTGCCTGTTTTCTTTACCGATTTAAATATCGTTTCAGTGTCAAGCGGCTGTAAAGTGCGAAGGTCGATAAGGTCAGCCTTTATATGCGGGTTCTTTTCCAGCGTTTCTATTGCCCAGTGAACTCCCGCCCCAAAAGATATGATGGTAACATCCTCACCTTCTTTAAGCAAAGCAGCCTGTCCGAATGGTATTGTATAATAATCTTTTGGCACATCCTGGTACACACTGCGGTACAGTGCCTTATGCTCGAAGAACATTACCGGGTTAGGGTCGTTTATTGCTGTGGCAAGCAAACCTTTGGCATCATACGGGAAAGCCGGGTAAACCACCTTTAGCCCCGGGGTTTTGGTAAACCATGCCTCATTAGTTTGCGAATGGAAAGGACCTGCCTGTACCCCTGCCCCGCAAGGCATGCGCACCACCACATCGGCGTGTTCCTGCCAGCGGTAATGCACTTTGGCTAAATAGTTAACAATCGGGTTAAAGCCTGTAGAAACAAAATCGGCGAACTGCATTTCGATAACCGATTTATAGCCGTTAATGGAAAGCCCCATACCCGCAGATACAATAGCCGATTCGCATATTGGTGTGTTGCGCACGCGCTCTTTACCAAACTCGGCAACAAAGCCTTCGGTTATTTTAAATGCCCCGCCATATTCGGCTATGTCCTGCCCCATTATCACGAGGTTTTCATGGCGTTGCATGCTTTGCCTTAACCCTTGCGAAATAGCATCAATCATCCTTACATTTTCCGAATCTCCATCAGATTTAACCTCATGATATTGATGTGGTTTGTAAACATCATTTAACTCTTCTGTTAAATTCGCTTCAATAGGCGGCTCGGCAGAAGCTTGCTGGTAATTTTCATCTATTTCCTTTTTCAGTTCTGCGCGCATTTCCTTATCCATATCTTCGGTAAGCACGCCTTCCTGCATCAGGTAGCTGCGGTAATTATCTACAGGGTCTTTGGCAGCCCACATATCCATAAGCTCCTGCGGAACGTATTTTGTACCGCTTGCCTCTTCGTGCCCGCGCATCCTGAAAGTTTTAAATTCCAGCAGCACCGGGCGCGGATTTTCGCGCATAGAAGCCACTATGTCGGTTAGTTGGGTATATACCTCTAAAATATTGTTACCATCTATAATATGGCTCTCCATACCGTAGCCTTTGCCCTTGTCGGCAAGGTTCTCGCATCGGTACTGTTCATTGGTTGGGGTACTAAGCCCGTAGCCGTTATTTTCTATAATAAAAAGCACCGGCAAATCCCACACGGCGGCAATGTTTAGTGCCTCATGAAAATCGCCTTCGCTGGTTGCGCCCTCGCCCGTAAATACGGCAGTAACTTTGCCGTTTTTGCGCAGCTTGTTAGCCAGTGCAATACCATCGGCAACGCCAAGCTGCGGCCCCAGGTGCGATATCATGCCTATTATTTTATACTCCTGCGTACCGAAGTGGAACGAGCGGTCGCGCCCCTTGGTAAAGCCGTTTGCCTTGCCCTGCCATTGCGAGAACAGGCGGTACAGCGGAATGTCGCGCCCTGTAAAAACGCCCAGGTTACGGTGCATGGGCAGTATATATTCGTCTTTATCCAGCACGGCGGTAACACCTACAGATATGGCCTCCTGCCCTATCCCGCTGAACCATTTGGAAACCTTGCCCTGACGGATGAGGATGAGCATTTTCTCCTCTATCATGCGGGGCTTTAGCAGTTTCTTATAAAGATTGAGTAATTGTTGATTGGTTAATTGTTTGCGGTTGAATTGCATAACGTTTTTTGAAAGATTCTCTTATTTGTGCCATCAAAAGTAAGAAAATAACAGAATTGATAGTAATGTGTTAGGAAAAATTATTAGGCAGATTTTTTGTAAGAATAAATTTGTTACTTTTATAATTATCTAACTTTTAAATTATATGAGATTAAGAGACATTTTGAAAGATTTACTTCGACCTAAATCAACTATACGAAAATTATTTCTTTTGTTTTCAATGTTATTAGTTGTTGCATTTTCAATGTTAATTTTGGTTATAAACGAAATAAAGAAAAAAGACATAACCAAAAGTCAACTTGAAATTGAAAAGAACCGAATTAGTCAAATTGATAAAGAGCTATCATATTTATACGAAAAAACTTACTCTAATAGTGAAGCTAGTGTCGAAAAAGAAGAAATGTTGTCTCAGATAACATTTCTTAAAGAACAAAGGGTTGAAGCGGTTAAAAATATTGACGATATAAATTCGGGTCCAGATAGTCAATTATTGATATTTACGATCATGGCTTTAGTACTTACCACATTCATATTAATATTTTTTTCAAATTCTTTTAAATTTAGCAACAGCCAGTCCGACGTTCCGTCAAGTAAGAGATTGAAGTATGATACAATTTATAGAAAAAAAAACATCGATTTTTTAAATTGGATTTTAAATAGTGAAATTGGCAAGACAAGCATTGCTAGTGATCAACTTTACCAAGCAAGTATATTAAAGGATATATATGACCAATCATCAAAACTCGGTGATGATAGAGATAAACTATTAAGAAATGTAATTTCCTACACTCATATAAAACGAAATGAAAACGAAGAAAAGAGTGATAAATTTTCAAATATTACAATAGTATTTGAAAATATTAAAAACAGAATCCAAGATGAGTGTAACAGATTAAATAAGCAAGCTATTATTAACTTATTTTTATGTTTTTTTATAGCATTTATCTTAATGACATTGATAGGATACACATCTATTACATCCACAAATGATAACAAATTGATTTCACTTGAACTGTTTGCCGTGAGATACATTCCCAGGATAATTGGAGTTATTGGGTTATTAACAATGTTTCTTTATTTTACAAAACTTTATAAAACAAATATAGTTGATGTCAAATATTATCAAAATGAACTAACCAATATTGAGATATTGCAAGTAACATGGCAGACAGCTAGTATTACCGACAGTGATGATATTTTGAAAGAATTATTATCTAAACTATCCCAAATTGATAGGAATAGCATAATTTCTAAGGACCAAACTTCAATTGAGATTGAGAGAATAAAAATTGAAAATGAGATTAGTAAAGACTATTTAAGTAAAATATTAAGTATCTTTCCAAAAATAAATAGTAAATAAAGTCTTCCCTGCTGGAGCGAGCATCTTTGTTTGTGCTGCGAAAACACTACCTCACCACACCCGTATCATCACTCAGATACACAAACTTTAATTTTAGGGCGGCACTAATGCTAAGTACGCTGCCATAGTGCTAGGACCATTGTTGTAAATGAGTTTTTAAACCTCCAAATCCCTCTTGTAAAAAATGTAATCGGTAACCAGTGGCGTAATGCCGTTTTCTTTACAACTGATAGCTATTTGCCCCCTGTGGTAGGTGCTGTGGTTAATTACATGAAAAAGGATGTCCTTTACCGTATTGGTAAATGCTTGCCCCTTGCTGTTGGTGTAACTGATAACCGTTTCAATGTCAGTGCTTTCAAGTATGGCAAGTGAGTCCTGATAATTTTGCGCGTTAATTGCCTTTAGTTTGTCTATGGGGCGCATTTCCCAAACCTGCGTGTGGCATTTGCTGCCGTTAATACGGGCATTCCATATTTCGTGGGCGTTAATAGTGTGGTTAAGCAGCGTAAGGGCTTTTTCGGGCATTGGCACTATATTGCCGGCAATTAATGCATCTGTTACCTTATCATTAAAACGGAATGTGTACTGAAACAGTTCGGCAAAAAAAGGTTTCATAGGTTATTGCTTTTGTTTTTCAGGAAGTAATATATGAAATGACGTGCCCACACCAGGCTCCGATTCTATAAATATGGCGCCGTTGTGGTTGTTAGCAATGCGCCTGCATATAGCCAGCCCTATACCCGACCCGGAATATTCCTCCCGCCCGTGCAGCCTTTTAAATACTTCAAAAACCTGTTTGGCATATTGCCCGCTTATACCAATGCCGTTGTCTTTAACCGTGAAAATATAGTAGGCAACACCGGGTTCTGCGTGGCTAATGTGCTCTTTTATAGTGTCCGGGTCAGCTATTTTACAGCTAATGCTAATAAGCGGCTGTCTTTCTTTAGGTACAAATTTAAGGGCATTGCTTATCAGGTTATAAAAAAGCTGGTTCATTTGCAGTGGTATAGCCTCAATTTCAGCGAGGTTTTCATAGCTAACCTTAGCCGACTTTTCCTCTATAAGCAGCTCAAAGTCACCAATAACAGCTTTTACTATCTCTGTAAGGTTTACCTGTGCAAAACGCACATCCGGGTTTAAAAGCCTCGAAAACTCCAATAAATCTTTAATAAGCAACGACATCCTTTCGGACGACTTTATTATTTTATTTACCACAGAGGCATGCCTGCCTTCGGTATCCTTCTCTTTAAGCAGGTTAGAAAATATACTAATTTTGCGTAAAGGCTCCTGCAGGTCATGGCTCGCCACATAAGCATATTGCGCCAGCTCCTCATTAGAATGTACAAGCCTCAGGTTGGCTTCCTCAAGCTCTATATTGGCACGTTGCAGCTCTTCTGTCCGCTCTTTAACCTGGTTCTCCAGTTCCAGTTGCAGTTTCTTTTGTGCTGTTATATCTTGTGCGGTACCTGTCAGTAAATAAGGTTTACCATCTTCATTAAAAAAGGCCCTGCCCTGTGCGTGCAGTATACGCTCCCTGCCGTTTAAACGGTTTACAACGGTATATTCTTCATCATAATGCCTGTCAGAACCCGGCTGAAGCGCTTTTTCTACAGCGGCAGCAATCCGTTCACGGTCTTTAGCATGTATTACTTCCAATACCTGTTCTAAGTTTACCGTTTTACCATCAAAACCAAACCATTGCAGCATCCTTTCAGAATAGGTAACCATACTGCTTTCCGGATAAAAGCTCCATGTGCCCAGTTCGGCAAGCTCTATCGCCCCGCGCAGGGAGGCTTCGGCTTCCTCTATGGCCTGTCGTACTTTCATGGCTTCGGTAACATCAATGGCAACATCAAGAACGGCAGTAACATTACCGTCAGCATCAAAAAGTGGCGTGTAACTCACATTATAATAGTTATGCGTCATTACCCCATGCTTAACTATATCTACCTGGCGGGCATAGTTGTGAACTTTTTCGCCTGTTTCAAGAACATGATGCATAAGGTCTATTGACTTCTGGCCTGTCATCTCGGGCATGGCTTCAAGCAGTGGCATACCGGTTATATCTTCCTTTCGGCCCACAATATCCTGAAATGCCTTATTGGTAACATCTATTATAAGGTCTCTCCCCCTGAAAACTGCCATAGCTGCCGGTGCAGAGTTTACAATTGCCCTTATCTGTGATTCGCTTTCCTGTAATTTCCTGACATTATTAAGTCTTTGGGTAACATCTGTAGCAAGTATTAATACCCCATTAATATTACCTGCTTCATCACGCAGTGCAGAATAGGTAAAGTCGAAATAAAAATCTTTAAGTTCGCCGCCATGCATAAGTTTTGCCGGGTAATCATAACCATAAAATGTTTCGCCTGTGGTATAAACATTTTCCAAAAGATCTATAAAGCCCTGGTCTTTCACTTCCGGCAATGCTTCTGCTAAAGCCATACCGGTAACGCCACTACCCTTGCCCCAAAGTTCGAATATCCTGTCATTTCCCACCTCAATTATCATTTCTTTTCCGCTTAAGAAAGCAATGGCAACTGGGCTTTGTTCTACTATTGCCCTGATCTTTAACTCCGATTCCTGCCTTTTACGCTTGGCTATAACCCTATCAGTAACATTTACCGCAGTATTAAGGATGGCATATATTTCACCTCTGTCATCATACATAGGTTTATAGGTAAAGTCGAAATAATACACATCCAGTACGCCGTTAAGCGCAAGTTTAGCAGGTGCTTCAGATACCTGGTAAATAGTACCAGTTGTAAAAACATTATCAAGTATCTGAAGGAAAGGCTGACCTTCGAGTTCAGGGACGGCTTCTTCAAGGGTTGTGCCAATAACAGAGCGGTCTTTACCCCAATAACTGAGCATTACATCATTTGCAATACCAATTATCAGCTCCCTGCCTACATATAAAGCTACTGCCAGAGGGGCTTCGGCTATAATAGCTTTAAGATCGTATTGCCCAACCTGTGGCTCAAAGAAGTTACTGTTACGGATCTGCTGAACGGTACCTGATGCAAAAATATTTTCACCTTCTTTATAGAATTTTCCCCTTATAAGCAGTCTCTTACCTTCTAACTGCTGCGAAAGGCGGTATTTAAATTCTATATCGCCATGGGCAAGTGCGATAAATGATTCCCATGTTGCGAGTGCTTCACCAGCATCCCTCGGATGGGTATGCCTGAGTATATTGGTATAATGTACCTCACTTTCTCCTGATAACCCGAAAAGCGTTGCGGCTACTGCATCAATATGCATTTTACATGATGAAACCGATAACTGCCATATGCCAATACCGGAGGCCTGTAAGGCCATTGTTATTCCTGAATCTGAAAAGTGAGATGATGACATATTGCAGTGAAGATACTAATAGACAAATATATCAATATAAAAACAATATCCTTCCTATTTTAAGATTAGGTTTAAAGAATACAATTATATACTTAAACAAAATCAAATGCATAAAAAAACAGCCCTGTAATGGGGCTGTTTCAGAAAATAGTTAGTGTTTGTTATTATAGTTTTCCTTCTTTTATTTCCTCTACAATTTCAGGATTCAGTAATGTGGTCGTATCACCGAAGTTTGAAAAATCGCCTTCTGCTATTTTCCTGAGGATACGCCTCATGATTTTACCCGAACGGGTTTTCGGCAACCCCGATACAAATTGTATTTTATCAAGCTTAGCGATAGGCCCGATATGGCTTGAGATATGCTCATTAATTTCTTTCTTCAGGTTTTCCCTGTCTCTGCCCTCACCTGACTCTTTTAAGATAATAAAGCCGTACAGCGCATTACCTTTTACATCATGCGGGAAACCAACTATAGCTGATTCTGCAACTGCAGGGTGCTCGTTAATAGCATCTTCTATAGGTGCTGTGCCCAGGTTGTGGCCCGATACTATAACCACATCATCTACACGGCCTGTAATACGGTAATAGCCTACCTCATCACGAAGCGCCCCGTCACCGGTAAAATATTTACCCGGGAAAGTAGAAAAGTAGGTTTCTTTAAACCTTTGGTGGTCGCCCCAGATGCTGCGAGCCATTCCCGGCCACGGGAATTTTATACAAAGGCTGCCCACTACCTGGTTACCTTCAATCTCGTTACGCTTTTCATCCATAAGCACAGGCTGCACACCCGGTAACGGTAAAGTTGCATAAGTAGGTTTTGTTGGTGTTACAAATGGTAATGGCGATATCATAATACCTCCCGTTTCGGTTTGCCACCAGGTATCTACTATTGGTGATTTTTTCTTGCCAACATGGTCGTTATACCAGTGCCATGCTTCTTCGTTAATTGGTTCGCCAACAGAACCTATTACTTTTAGTGTAGACAGGTCGTATTTATCTACCCATTCCCAGTTTTCTTTTGCGAGGGAACGTATTGCTGTTGGTGCGGTATAGAATTGAGTAACTTTATGCTTGTCTATCACTTCCCAAAAACGCCCGAAATCAGGATATGACGGAATGCCTTCAAAAATAACGGTTGTAGCTCCGTTAAGCAACGGGCCGTAAACGATATAAGAATGTCCGGTAATCCAGCCTATGTCGGCAGTACACCAGTACACATCATTTTCTTCGTAGGCAAATATATTTTTGAAAGTATATGCCGAATATACCATATAACCGGCTGTAGTATGCAGCATTCCTTTAGGTTTGCCTGTAGAGCCGGATGTATATAATATAAATAGAGGGTCTTCGGCATCCATAATCTCGGCAACGTTATTAGCCATTGCCTCGTCAAGTAGTGGCTGTAACCATATATCACGGCCTTCTTTCATCTTAACTTCAGAGCCTGTGCGCTTAACAACAAGTACTTTTTCTACTGTTTCGCACTTTTGCAATGCTTCGTCAATAATACTTTTAAGCTCTATGGTCTTATTACCGCGGAAGCCTCCGTCAGATGTTATAACCATTTTACAGCCGCTGTCGTTTATCCTTGATGTTACCGCCGAAGCCGAAAAACCTGCAAATACAACAGAGTGGATTGCACCTATACGGGCACAGGCCAATACTGCAACTGCAAGTTCGGGTATCATGGGCAGGTAAATACACACCCTGTCTCCCTTCTTTATGCCCTGATCGCGCAGCACGTTTGCCATTTTGCACACCCTGTCATACAGTTCGTTGTATGTTATGTGTTGTGCTTCTTCGGCAGGGTTGTTCGGTTCAAATATAATGGCTGTTTTGTCGCCACGTTTTGCCAAATGCCTGTCTATGCAGTTTTTGGTAATATTTACTTTGGCATTTAAAAACCATTTGATATTTGCCTCCTGCATATCAAACTCTACAACCTTGTCCCATTTTTGGTACCATGTAAAGTTTTCATCGGCAATGCGTTCCCAGAATTTTCGGGGTTCGCGTATGGATTTATTATAATGTTTAAAATATTGTTCGAGATTTTTGACCTGATAATAACTCATCTTATAAAATATTTAGAGAATTTTTACGAATTGTAAATATATCAATGTATTAAATTATATCCTATATATTTATGCTAAAATAATATACACACTATACTTCATGTTTAGATGCCCTGTATCGGCTTACATCTGTAAGTACTTCATCAATAATAGATTCATCATCTATTGTTGACGGTACCTGGTATGCTGCACCATCTAAGAGACTGCGCAGCAGCTTGCGGAGTATTTTGCCTGAGCGTGTTTTAGGCAGCCGCTTAACATCTATAACATTTTTCATAGAGGCAACAGCTCCTATCTGCCCTCTTACAAGCTGCACTATTTCATATTCAAGCTGAAAATGCTCATACTCAACACCCGACTTAACCACCACCAACGCCATAGGCACCTGCCCTTTAAGCTCATCGGTAACACCAATTACGGCACATTCTGCAACCGCAGGGTGAGATGCTACAACTTCTTCCATTTCTGCGGTAGAGAGCCTGTGCCCTGCCACATTTATAACATCATCTATCCTACCTGTAATATATACATATCCGTCCTCATCACGATAGCCCCCGTCACCCGCAAGGTAATATCCCGGAAATTTGGTAAAATATCCCGCCTTAAAACGCGCCTCATCTTCCCAAAGGCCAAGCATATTGCCCGGCGGCAATGGCAGCTTTACCACTACATAACCTTCTTCATTTGCACCAAGCTCTTCTCCGTTTTCATTAAATATTTTCAGGTTATATCCACATACCGGAACGGTTGCAGAACCCGGTTTTACCGGCATTTTCTCTACACCAAGCATGTTGGCAACCATAGGCCAGCCGGACTCTGTTTGCCACCAGTGGTCTATCACGGGTATAGGTACGTGTTGCCTGTACCATTCCAGTGTAGAAACATCACACCGTTCACCTGCAAGAAACTGGTTTTTAAGGCTGCGAAGGTTATATTGTTTTATCAGCTTCCCTTCCGGGTCTTCTTTTTTAATTGCCCTTATCGCAGTTGGTGCGGTAAACATGGTTTGCACCTTATGCTGCTCTATTACCCGCCAAAAAGTACCTGCATCGGGTGTGCGGATAGGTTTGCCTTCAAAAAGTACTGTAGGGTTTCGGTTTATCATTGGGCCATACAATATGTAGCTGTGCCCTACAGCCCAGCCCATGTCTGATGCTGCCCAATACACCTCCCCTTCTGCAACATCATAAACATATTTCATCGAAAATTTAAGTGCCGTGGCATAACCGCCTGTATCTCTTACAATTCCTTTTGGTTTTCCTGTAGTGCCGGATGTGTATAAAATATAAAGAGGATGGTTGGAATTCAGAATTTCATACCCTGCTTCGGCAGATGAATTAACCAGTGTTTCATAGTCTACATCATACTCCCTGAAAGGGATTTTAGCACCCAACTTCCTGTTGAAAATTATTACTTTTTCGGGTTTATGTTCAGCAAGGTCTATTGCTTCATCTACAAGTGGTTTATAAGCAATCAGCTTATCTACTTCTATTCCTGATGAAGCCGTAAGGATAAGTTTTGGCCTGCAATCGTCTATACGTATTGCAAGCTCGTGCGGTGCAAAGCCACCAAATACCACCGAATGTGTTATCCCAAGCCTTGCACATGCCAGCATGGCGAAAGCAGTTTGCGGTATCATTGGCATATATATTATTGCCGTATCACCTTTACTAAAGCCAAGTGAGAGTATAGCTCCCGCAAGTTTTGCTACTTCTGCCTTCACCTGATTATAGGTGTAGTAGGTTACTGTTTGTGTTACAGGCGAGTCGTATATAAGGGCGGTTTCGTCTCCATACCCATCTTCTATATGTTTGTCTACAGCCAGATAACACATATTTAGCTCGCCGTCTTTAAACCACAGCGGGTAACCTGAGCCATCTTCAGAAAGTATTTCAGTTGGTTTTTTAAACCATGCTATTGCATCGGCCTGTTCCTGCCAAAAACCGGCAGGGTCAGTTATGCTGTTGTTATAAAATTCATTATAGTTCATTTGTGTTGGTTTTGTTGTTGTTTGTACCGGTTCAGGTAATCAATTCATTTACCTGTTCTACCAGCTTTTTGATAGAAAAGGGTTTAGTCATATAACGATCAGCGCCAAGTGCAAGGCCTTTTTCTATGTCACTATCCTTATTCTTTGCAGAAAGGAAAATTACCCTGCAACCATTAAGCCTTTCCTCTTTTTTTATCTGTTCCAGTGTTGCATAGCCATCCACATGCGGCATCATAACATCCAGTATTACTACATCAGGTAGGTGGCTTTTTAAAATATCAAGCGCCTCCTGCCCGTCGCGTGCGATAAATACCTCAAAATTATTTTTCTTGAAAGTATATTCTAAAGACATTACAATGTTTGGCTCGTCATCTACTATCAATATTTTTTTCATAACAGCTTTTATAAATTTTTAGGTAATGTAAATATAAGCCTTGCACCGGTGCCTTCTGCATTTTCTGCCCATATTTTACCGTTGTGCAGCTCTATAATCTGCCTGCTTATGGCAAGGCCGAGGCCGCTGCCGACAGGCTTTTTTATATTTTGGTTATTAGACTGGTAAAATTTATCAAAAATCTGCTCGGTATCAGCAGGCGCTATCCCTTTACCATTATCTTCTACGGTAGTTGTCAGTATATCTTTGTTACCGTTTATTGCTATCTTGATAACCCCGTTTTGCTCAGGGCAGAACTTTATAGCATTTGCCACCAGGTTAGTTACTACCTGCACTATCCTGTCCTCATCATAACACGCCTCTGTGCTTCCTGAAGTATTAAGAACTATATTAATATTCTTATTGGCAATAAGCTGTTGCAATGGCTCTAATGCTTTGTTTACCGTATGTTCTAAATCATTTTCTGATAGATTTATATCCTGCCTGCCGGTTTCAAACTTTTCGAGGTCTAATATCTGGTTAATTAGCCTGTTAAGCCTGTCTGATTCTGTTATGATATTCTGAAGGAACTGCTTTTTCAGTTCTTCGGGAATTTCGTCGTCATCATGTAAAATTTCGCTTGCCGCCCTTATGGCTGTTATAGGGGTCCTCAGCTCGTGGGTTACCGTATCGAGAAACTCATCCTTCTGCCTGTCTTTCCATAGCAGCTTTTCATTGGCTTCCTTTAGCTGTGCTGTTATCTTCTGTAACTCATTAGATGTTTCTGTAAGCTTTTTGTTAATAATGATATTTTCCTTACTCTCTTCAAGTATTTTTAAAACCTCGGGCAACGTTATTTTCTCTTCCTTAACAACGCTGGCTATCAGTATTTTTGCCGATGCGGTACCAATGTGCCCCGTCAGCAGGTTTTCGGCAAACTTTACCAGCCGTGCATCGGCAAGTTCCTGGTCTTTGTCGACATTATACTTCAGGTTAAAAATATTCATTGCTCTTTTGGTACGCTCTTCACCTAAAAATCTTTTTAGTACTTTTTCTATATCGCTGGTGTAGGCAGTACCTTTCCATATAAAAGCCTTTTCGTGCATATTGATGTAGCGGTCTATATCCACAAACATTTCGGCATAGTTCCTTTCCCTGTAATTACCTTTAAAACTGACAGAAACAGCCATGTAAAGGAAAATATTTACGAGCAGGCTCCAAAACAGCGCGTGCGGAACCGGGGTTAAATAATCCAGCCCGAACAATGCAAATGGTTTTAGCAGTGCAACACCAAAAGGGCCTTCGGTAATGATGCTGCCTCCCATTTTTGCAACGCCCGTTGCATAAGGCACCAGCAGCGTATAAGTACATACCAAGAACCCGCCTGTAATGCCTGCAACGGCACCGCTGCGCGAACCGCGCCGCCATAGTATGGCACCAAAAAAAGAAGGTGCAAGCTGCGCTATTACAACAAAAGCAACCAAGCCTATAGATACAAGGTTATAATCGAGTACAAGCCCTTTATAAATAATATAAGAAGCTATTACAAGGCTGAAAATACCTATTTTCCGGATGTTTACAATCCGTTTACTGTTCGTTTCCTCGTCGCTGCTCTGCAATGCCCCTAAAAAACCATAAGGTATCAGGATGTTATTACTCAGCATGGTAGAAAGGCTTATGGACGATACCACTATCATGGATATAGCCGCAGAAAAGCCTCCTAAGAATACTAATACCGTTACAACAGGGTTGCCCATAATCCTCGGAATCATCAATGAATAAGTATCAGGGTTTACCCCCTGCCCTTCAAAAAGTATATTGCCTCCCCATGCTATCGGGTAAACAAACAGGTTAAACAACAGCAAGTAAAGCGGAAATAGCCATATGGCCGTTTTTAAATGGTGCTCCCTGTTGTTTTCTATAACACTCATCTGGAACTGTCTCGGCAGCAGGAAAATGGCAAACAGCGAAAGCAGGCATAAAAAGAACCAGTTTATAGCCTCGGGTATCCCACCGACTGTATTTTTTTGTGCATAACCTTCAAGCAATGCAGCTTTTTGGGTAATGTCATCAAAGCCATCAAAAACATAAAAGGTTACATAAAGCCCCAGCAGCAGGAAAAAGAACAGCTTTAATACAGATTCCATTGCTACCGCTGTAACAATTCCTTTCCTTTTTTGGGATGCATCTACATAGCGTGTGCCGTAATAGGATGCAAAAAGCGCAAGCGCTATGGCTACATATGTAGTTGTGTCATAAATAAAATTGGTGCTTTCTGTAGTGTTGGTAACTACATGAAATGTTTCGGATATTGCTTTTAGCTGAAGGGCTATGTATGGCAGTACTCCAAAAAGCACAATCAGCGTTACCAATGCACCTAAAAAGCGGCTGTTGCCGTAACGCAGTGAAATAAAGTCGGCAATGCTCGATATTTTATTGATACGCGAAATACGGATAACCTTCCGTAACAGGATTATCCATGCGGGAATTATAATAACCGGCCCAACATATACCGGCAGGTAGCCCAGCCCGCTGTTAGCAGCAAGCCCTATACTGCCATAGTACGTCCATGCGCTGCAATATACAGCAAGCGACAGCGAGTACACATACGGGTTGTTCGTCCACCTTATATTGCCTTTCTTTTCTGCCCAGTGTGCCACAAAAAAAAGCAGTGCAAGGTAGCCGCTTAAAATTATAAGTAATACCGCACTACTCATAGTACCTCATGAAAACAAAAAGTGACACCAATATAGATAAAAGCCATACCGAAAAGATATATATATAAATAAGCGGCAGCCCCAAAACCGCCTCACTGCTGTCAAAAAGCAACAGTAACGGCATATTAAAGGCGAGCAGCAGTCCAACGGAGAGTATAATTAGCTTTTGCTGATGGCGTTTTTTCATCTGTTATATTACTAATTCCCTGCCTGAATCTTAAACAGGCAGGGAATACTTTTATTAATGATCTACTGCTTCTCCGGCACCCGAAGGTATCCTTATGTTTTCTACAATTTCCTGTACATCCTGCGGTGGCGGTGGCGTAAACTGGTTAATTATTATAGCTACGGCAAAGTTTACTATCATGGCTATAGTACCAAACCCTTCGGGAGATATACCAAACCACCAGTCAGGTTTCAAGCTTTCTACAGCCTCCTGGCCTCCATCAAATATACCAAATTTAAACTTAAGCATGTAAAAAAGCATTAGTGCAAGCCCAACTATCATACCGCCAACTGCGCCTTCTTTATTCATACGTTTATAAAAGATACCCAGTATAATAGCCGGGAAGAACGAAGCGGCTGCAAGCCCGAATGCAAGCGCTACAACTGCAGCAACAAAGCCCGGAGGGTTGATACCAAAATATCCGGCAATGCAAACCGCTACAACTGCTGAAAGACGTGCAGCTATAAGCTCTCCTTTTTCAGAAATATCCGGTTTTACCATTTTCTTGATAAGGTCGTGCGACACTGAAGATGATATCACCAAAAGTAAGCCGGCAGCAGTAGAAAGTGCAGCGGCAAGCCCACCGGCAGCCACAAGGGCAATAACCCAGTTTGGCAGCTGTGCAATCTCAGGGTTGGCAAGTACCATAATATCATTATCAATAGTCAGCTCATTACCCTTTAGTCCTTTCTCTTCCGCGGCAGCTAAAAATTCTTCATTTTTAGACTTTTCGTTGTAGTACTGAATTTTTCCGTCCTGGTTCTTGTCTTCATATTTTAAAAGCCCTGTCTTTTCCCAGTTTTTAAACCACGCAGGCATGGTGGCATATTCTTTATCGCTAACGGTCTCAATTAAGTTTGTACGTGCAAATACAGCAACAGCAGGTGCGGTAGTATAAAGTATGGCAATGAAAAACAATGCCAAACCAGCCGATTTACGGGCATCTTTTACTTTCTTCACTGTAAAGAAACGTACAATTACGTGCGGTAAACCTGCCGTGCCCACCATGAGGGCAAGCGTTATTGCAAATACATCTATAAGCGATTTAGAGCCATCGGTATATTCGCTGAAACCAAGTTCTGTAGATAGACCGTTCAGTTTATCCAGAAGGTAAGTACCTGAACCATCTGCCACTGTACCGCCCATGCCCAACTGTGGTACAGGGTTGCCTGTCATTTGTATTGATATGAATATAGCTGGTACCATAAAAGCAAATATCAGCACACAGTATTGGGCCACCTGGGTATAGGTAATACCTTTCATGCCGCCTAATACGGCATAAAACAATACTATGATCATCCCGATGATTACACCTGTATTAATATCAACCTCTAAAAATCTTGAAAACACCACTCCTACTCCCCTCATTTGCCCCGCTACATAGGTAAATGATACAATAAGTGCACATATTACCGCAACCGAACGTGCTGTTTTAGAGTAATAACGGTCGCCTATAAAATCAGGCACCGTAAATTTTCCGAACTTCCGTAAATAGGGTGCCAAAAGCAATGCCAGCAGCACATAACCGCCTGTCCATCCCATTAAATAAGTTGCGCCGTCATATCCGGCAAACGAGATAATCCCCGCCATTGATATAAATGATGCGGCGCTCATCCAGTCGGCTGCTGTAGCCATACCATTTGCAAGGGGCGATACACCGCCGCCCGCAACATAAAATTCTTTAGTAGAACCGGCACGAGACCATATGGCGATTCCGATGTAGAGTGCAAAAGATGCCCCTACAATTATATAAGTCCAGGTTTGAACATCCATTTTTGTAAATCTTTAATGTTAGTAGAATTAATCGTTGTATCCGTACTTTTTGTCGAGCTTGTTCATAAGCCTTACATACACAAAAATCAGGACAACAAATACGTAGATAGAACCCTGCTGTGCAAACCAGAACCCCAAAGGGAAGCCGCCCAGCTTGATGTTATTTAACGCATCTTTAAACAATATGCCCGCACCATATGATACTATAAACCATATCAGCAGCAGTATAAACAGGTACTTAAGGTTTTCCCGCCAGTACGCCGTTGCTTTTTGTTGTTTTTCCATAACCGAAAGTATTTTGTATTTATAAATAGATTTGTAGCTGCATAATAAATTCGCCTTTAGATGATACATCATCTAATGCTGTATAAACCGGCCTTGTAGAGTATTGTGTGGTAATTTTAGCATGGTGGCCGTTTATAAAGAAGTTAGCACCCACATCAAACTGCGTACTCGATTTTTCGAGAGCTTCAAAGTTTTTGTAAGTAAAGGCACCAAAAGGCTGTATGCGCACCATTGGCTTTTCGGCAGCAGACGGCAGCAGAAAACCTGCCTGTGTGTACCAGATATTACCTGTACCAATAAGCGGCTGGTTACTGCCTGCGCCTGCAAGTGCTGTTGCTCCCGCAAAATCAGGGTTAGGTACACCAACATTCATAATACCGATGTTCCTGATGTAATTGGGGCCAAAATCGTAGTTGTAGAAAACGCTGTAGGCTGTTAAAGCCATTTTCTTTTCGGGGCTGCCAACAGGAAGATCGGCAAAAACATCAGCAGCAAAAAGATTCATATCATGCTTTTCTATTTCGCCGGCTACAGATGTTTTTGTGCTTTCAGGAGCATTATAAAAGCCCGCACCAATATTAAATACTTTTTTAGTGCCGAGATAGGTACCCACTTTATAAGGCAAAAAGTTAGATTCCTGGTCTAAAAACTGGTATTCTATATAACCGGCTTTGCTCCATTTGGTATTGCCGTTATTATCTACCGCAACCGCTGCATCTGCCGTAGGCACATCAACCGGGGCAACATTGGTAGCAAAAGGCTTGTTGTAAGAGAGCCTGTATTCAAACTTCCCTGCCTTACCTTTAGCAAAAAAACCCATCTGCCTTGCAAACTGATCTGAGTTTTCAATTAAAGGCCAGTTAAAAATCGGGGCATCAAGCGTAAGAAAGTTAAGTGTGGAAGCCATTGTCATACGCGAAAGCCCCATATAATAATGAAGTCCGCCGCCAAGCGTAAGGCTGAACTTTTTATCGGCCTGCGGCAGCACTACCGCATACTCGTTCCAGGCATCATGAAAAAACAGCCCAGGCTTTTTGCCTGCACCATAGCCGCCTGTACCCGTAGAACTAACTGCTCCGCCATTGGTAAAAGTCTGGTTATTAATACCAAAATGGGTTAAAATTAAATAGCGGGGACTAACCTGTGCATAAAGCAAAAAGCGAAGCCTCCTGTTACCAATATCGGTACTGCTTGTAGCCTCTTCGCCGTTAACCATGGTTCCGGGATTAAACTCTGTACTCTTAAACCATATCTGGTTCCATGCAATTATCCGCATGTACTTTGTGCCGGTGGTGTCAAGATTAAACTTGAGGCCACCTCCATACTCCGGCGAGCCTTGCGAATAACCTGCAACTGAAGCAAGCAGCAAACCGGCAATAAGGTAAAGTCGTTTCATAATCTGGTTGTTTTTGTGGTTGAAAAAACGTTTTCGGTACAGCCAAATTCTAAAAATGAAACGATGTGTTGCTAATGTGGTATATATATTTGTAAAGAGATATAGTTAATCTTTAAAACGTTCCCATTTTATCAGCATAAACTTGTCGCCCAGCTCAGTAATAATCATGCCTGCCCCGCTAAGCTGGTTTTTATTTTTAAGGTATTCTATCAGTTCGGGGTGATTAAAAATCTTATATGTAGGATGATAATCGCCATGTGAAGGTTTCTTTACCTTGAACTCCTTAACCCAATTGCTCACTGTTACATGGCTAACACCGATAATGCGTTCAATTTCGCGGTAGCTCAAGCCTTCAAGATAAAGCTGTAAAGCCTTAGTTACATAGTAATTATCTATTTTTTTACCAATTTTATTTACCGTGAAATAGTAATTGCATTTCTTGCACAGGTAACGCTGTTTTTGGTTAACAATTCCACTCTTAACAATATGGTTATTATGGCATTTAGGGCATGATAAAAGTTCCATGTATAGTTTTTTTGCATAAATATAATTATTTAGCAAATATATAAAAACACATTATTCAAAAAATTAAAAAATAAATTACACAGTACGTAAAATTAATAGATTATAATTAAATTTTTATCATGTACTGTATAAATAGCAGATTGACTGATTTTAAAATAATATTAAACACTACAAGGTTTTAGTATTGATGTATTCCTAACTTTATCACAAAAAAATTAAGATAATGGTTGTAAAATTTCTTTTATTTGTAAGCATTAAATCATGTTTACATGCAGATAGACCCATTACATACAAGCCAGAAAGATATATACAAGATTTTAACGGGAACTGTAATACCACGCCCTATCGGCTGGGTTTCTACAACAGATGCAGAAGGTAACCATAACCTTGCCCCTTTTTCTTTTTTTAATGCCGTTGGTGAAGACCCGCCTCACGTGATGTTCTCTACTGTACGCACAGGAAATGTAACTAAAGACACACTGAATAATGTACTGCAAACAGGGGAATTTGTAGTTAATATGGCTACTGAAGATTTAGTGGAAAAAATGAATACTACATCGGCTAACCTTAAGCCGGGCGAAAGCGAATTTGAGCTTGCCGGACTTACCCCTGTCCCTTCCCTGCTTGTAAAAGCGCCACGTGTTTTAGAAAGCCCTGTAAATATGGAATGTAAGCTGGTACACCATTACAGCCTTGAAGACCACAAAAATGGCGGGGCAACTATTATGATAGGCAGGGTGGTAATGTTCCACATAGATGACAGCATTTTGCTTGACAATTATAAAATAAACCAGGATGTATACCGCCCGGTGGCAAGGCTTGCCGGATGGAACTATTCTAAACTTGGTGAAATATTCTCAATAAAAAGGCCTGAATAATGAAGATTACAGTAATTGGCGGCGGCCCGGGCGGGTTGTATTTTTCCATCCTTGTAAAAAAGGCCATGCCTGCCACTGAGATAAATGTGTACGAACGCAATCGCGCTGATGATTCCTTTGGGTTTGGCGTGGTATTCTCTGACGAAACTCTTAGCGAATTCCTTACACGCGACCCGCAGTCGTATGAACTGATACGCAGCCGGTTTGCTTACTGGGATGAACTTGATGTTGCCCGCGACGGCGAAAAAGTGCGTATAACAGGTAACGGCTTTTGCGGCTGTTCGCGCAAAACACTATTACAGCTACTGCAGCAACGCTGCCGCGAAGAAGGTGTAAACCTGCATTTCGATGCCAATGTAGAAGATCTTTCGCAGTTTGCAGATTCTGATATCATAGTAGCATCGGACGGTATCAACAGCGGCATCCGCGACAAATTTGCAGCACAATTCGGCACTGAAGTAAAAATGCAAAGCAACCGCTTTGTATGGATGGGCTCTACACGCCCGCTGGATGCTTTTACCTATTTCTTCAGGAGTACGCCACACGGCGCAATGGTGGCACATACATACCAGTATGAAGAAGGCATGAGCACATGGATATTTGAAATGACCGATGAAACCTGGCAAAAAGCAGGTTTTTCTATAACAGATGAAGAGGATACAATAGATAAAATATCCGGTTTCTTTAAAGAAGAGCTTGACGGGCATCCGCTGATAACAAACCGCTCCCATTGGAGGCAATTCCCCGCGGTAACCAATAAAAACTGGTATCACAACAATATAGTGCTTTTGGGCGATGCAAAGGCGACGGCACACTACTCTATTGGATCGGGCACGAAACTGGCAATGGAATGCGCTATTTCGCTGGCTGATTCGGTTATACAGTATAAGAATGATATAAAGGCAGTTTTTGAAAATTACGAAAAGCTGCGCCGCAACCGTGTAGAAATGATACAACATGCGGCTAATGTTTCGCTTGACTGGTTTGAGCATATGGACAGGCATATGCAGCACGATTTTATGCAATTTGCCTTTAGCGTAATGACGCGCTCTAAAAAAGTGACCTTTGAAAACCTTGGTTTACGTGATGCCTCATTCCCAAAAAAAGTACTGGCAGAATTTAATGAGCGCGAAGGCAACCCAGATAAAGCAACCCCGGCTGCTTTTACTCCTTTTACCCTGCGCGGCCTAACGCTGGATAACCGCATTGTCATGAGCCCTATGGAACAGTATTCAGCCAAAGATGGTGTAGTTTCCGATTGGCATTTAATGCATTACGGTTCGCGTGCAACAGGTGGTTTAGGATTAATATTAACCGAAGCAACTGCTGTGTCTCCCGAAGGAAGAATTACTTTAGGTTGTCCCGGTATATATACTCAGGAACAGACAGATGCATGGAAACGAATCACAGATTTTATCCATACAAACAGCACCTCAAAAATAGGGATACAGATTGGTCACTCCGGCAGAAAAGGGGCTGTAAAACGCCCGTGGGAAGGCAGGAACGAGCCTATAGAAAACGCATGGGAATTGCTATCAGCCTCCCCTATTCCATTCAATGATAAGATGGCAATGCCGCGTGAAATGAATGTTGGGGATATGGATGCAGTTACCGAACAATTTGTAAACGCTGCCAAAAATGCCGATGCTGCCGGGTTTGATATGATTGAGTTGCAGGCACATCATGGCTTCCTGTTGGCTTCATTCCTGTCGCCATTAACCAATATCCGCACAGATGAATTTGGTGGCAGTATTGAAAACAGGCTTAAATTCCCGCTAAGGGTATTTAAAGCCATACGAGAGGCTTTCCCGCAGGATAAACCAATGTCCGTACGCATATCCGCATCTGACTGGGCAGAAAATGGTATTACTAAAGAAGACGTGATTGCCATTGCACAGACATTTAAGCAGGCGGGCGCTGATATTATAAATGTTTCTACAGGCTTAACGGTTGAAAATCAAAAACCGGCTGTGGGCAGGATGTGGCAAACGCCTTTCAGCGATATGGTGCGCAATGAAGTACATATCCCTACGATCACGGCGGGTTATATTCAGGATATAGACCAAATCAATACCATATTACTTAACGGCCGCGCCGACTTAGTGGCACTGGGTAAAACATTATTGCTGGACCCGTTCTTTGTTCGCAATGCTCAGGCTTATGAATTATATAAAGCAAACGACCTGCACGCTGTGGGGATACCGAAGCAGTATATGTCGGCGGCCTCTCATATGTACCCATATCGCGCCGGGGAGCGCAGGAATATAGAGAATATGAAGAAAGCATTAAAACCGCTAACGCATAAAAAGTAATTATCAGGGCTATGAAACATTACGAAGATAATTTTGCGCACGACCACCTGCCACATCCTTCGCTGATGGCAGATTGTTTTACCGGGCATGACGACTTTGAATTCCCGGAAGACCTGAACTGTGTAGAGCGTTTGCTGGACAGGCACATAGCAGAGGGCAATGGCGATAAAATAGCAATACGCACTTTTGATACCTCGTGGACTTTTAATGATCTGTATAAAAAAGCAAACCAGATTGCGCACGTGCTACGGGAGGACGCAGGTTTTGTTCCGGGTAACCGTGTGCTGATACGCTCTGCCAACAACCCGATGTATGTAGCCTGCTGGTTTGGTATACTCAAAGCGGGTGGTATTGTGGTGGCAACCATGCCTCTCTTGCGGGAAAAAGAATTAACGGTAATGGCAGATAGCGCACAGATATCTCACGCGTTGTGCGATTACAGGCTTATAGATGATTTAAAGTCAGTTACATCAGGTTGCTTAAATAAAATAATTGCTTTTGACGGCACAGGGCAAACCGAACAGGAACTGGAAAAACTAATGACAGGCAAGCCTGAAACCGTTACCAATTATCCATCAAAAGCAGATTCAGTTGCTATCATCGGCTTTACCAGTGGCACTACAGGTAAGCCAAAAATGACATCGCATTACCATAAAGATATATTGCTGATATGCGAAGCATTCCCTAAATACTCGCTTAACCCAACACCGGATGATATATTTACCGGCAGCCCGCCGCTAGGCTTTACGTTTGGACTTGGCGGTTTGGTACTGTTCCCATTTTATTTCGGGGCATCAACCTTTTTAATAGAAAAACCTACACCTGACCTGCTTTTACAGGCAATTCAGGATTACAAAATAACCATTTGCTTTACTGCCCCAACCGCATGGCGGGTACTGACTACTAAAGTTGCGGATTACGATATTTCGTCGCTGCGTAAATGTGTGTCAGCCGGCGAAACACTCCCCGAAAAAGTATGGGACGATTGGTATGAAGCCACAGGGCTAAAAATAATTGACGGCATAGGCTCTACCGAGATATTGCATATCTTTATCTCCAGCAACGAAGAAAACATGCGCAAAGGCGCTACAGGCAAGCCAATCCGCGGCTATGAGGCCAAGATAGTAGATGAAAATGGCAATGACGTTGCGAATGGTATAGAAGGCCGTTTGGCGGTTCGTGGCATCACAGGGTGTAAATACCTTGTGAGTGCTGATAAACAAAAGGAATATGTGCAAAACGGCTGGAATATAACCGGCGATATATTTCGTAAAGATGATGATGGTTATTTCTGGTTTGTGGCACGAGGCGATGATATGATTATTTCGGCAGGTTATAATATTTCAGCTATAGAAGTAGAGAGCGTGCTGCTTACACATGATGCTATTGCAGAATGCGCAGTAGTAGGGCTTCCCGACGAAAACCGTGGCATGCTGGTATGTGCCTATATTGTTTTACATGATAAAAGCCGGGCACATGAAACAACCACCAAAGCCATACAGGACTGGTTTAAGGAAGTAGCGGCGCCTTATAAATACCCAAGAGAAATTCGTTATCTTGACAGCCTTCCTAAAACCGAAACGGGTAAAATACAAAGATTTAAACTTAAAAATATAGTACAGGCGTAATGGAAAACGCATTTATAAAAAAAGAAACCGTACGCTTTCAGCATGTAGATTATGCGGGGATTGTGTTTTACCCGCGCTTTTTGGAAATGCTGAATAATTTAGTGGAAGATTTTTATGCTGAGGCACTGAACCTGCCCTTTAAAAACCTGCATGAAACAGGGGGCATCCCTACTGTTGACCTTAAAGTGCAATTTAAAAAAGCGGCACGATTGGGCGATGAGCTTACCAAATACCTTTGGATAAAAAATTTGGGGGGCGCTTCTATGCATTGCGGGTTTAAGTTTGAGCACGAGGATGGCTCCGTTTGTCTGGAGGGTGAAGTAACGCTGGTAAGGGTGGATTTTTCAGACGACCGAAAGAGCATTAAAGCAAGCGCATTCCCTGATGATATGCGCGCAAAGCTGGAAAAATATTTAATATAATAATGGAGCTGTTTATCAATATAACAATGCAGGGCAATTTTCATATTTGCATATTGGTAAATTAAATAATCAGATATATGGAATTATCAAAATTTAAAGCCGCAGCAGTACAGGCAGCACCTATTTTCCTTAATGCAGAAGCTACTACAGAAAAAGCCTGTTCTATAATAGCAGAGGCAGCCGGTAATGGCGCTTCACTTGTGGCTTTCCCCGAAGTGTTTGTTGCAGGTTACCCTTACTGGAACTGGATCATGACTCCGGTACAGGGCAGTGCGTGGTATGAAAAGCTATATAAAAATTCAATAAATGTTCCCGGCCCTGAAACAGACAGGCTTTGCGAAGCCGCTAAAGAGCATAATTGCCATGTGGTTATTGGTGTAAATGAGCGTGGGCAAAGTTTTGGAGAAATATACAATACTAACCTCATCATCAACAATAAAGGCCAAATTATAGGCAAGCACCGCAAACTGGTGCCCACCTGGGCAGAAAAACTTACGTGGACTGGCGGCGATGGTTCTTCGTTAAAGGTATATAATACTGAGATCGGCCCTATCGGTACACTGGCGTGTGGTGAGAATACCAACACGCTGGCGCGCTACACACTGCTTACACAGGGCGAGCTTATCCACATAGCAAACTATATTTCGCTGCCGGTTGCGCCACCTGATTACAATATGGCAGAAGCTATTAAAATACGCGCTGCGGCACACTCGTTTGAAGGTAAATTGTTTACAATAGTATCATGCTCTACTATCAGCAAAGAGATCATTGACACCATGAAAGAAGATGTGCCAAATGCGGAAGAGTTGCTTACGCGGAAAGATAGTGCGTTTTCAGGGTTTATTGGTCCTAACGGTGCGGTTATCGGTGAACCACTCATTGATGATGAAGGCATTGTTTACGCGGATATCGACCTGAGCAAATGCATACAGCCAAAGCAGATGCACGATATATTGGGGCACTATAATCGCTTTGATATCTTTGACCTGCGTGTAAATACAGCCCCGAAGAAAAATATTACCTTTACAGGTAGTGGTGAAAATGATGAAAATAAGGCTTAAAGGCTCAACAAAGCTTTGTATCGGTTTTGTAATCCTTATGCTGTGGATTGCCAGTCTTAAGTATGAGCAGTATAAACTTGTAGATGAAGGCTATCGTGTACAGGTACAGGTGATAGACGTACCCAGGCGTTGTGGTACTGGTACAAGGAGATCTAAACCATATTTTAGGTTTCATTACCGTGGTATTGAGTACAGAAAAGATTTTAACGGACAACACTGTAATGAAATTAGACCGGGTAAAACGCTAATATTGCGTACAAATAAGGAACACTCGGTTTTTGTATTTGAGGATGAGGAAGTAGGATACGATGTTGCAGCGATGCTCGGCTTGGCATTATTGTTTACTGTTTGCGCAATAGTAAGCCAGCATCGTAAAAATAAATATTAAATGATTAACCATAACAACTTGAAAATAAGAAAGTATGGAGGAAACGAAATATGACGACACGGTTTACGGACGTGCAAGGGTGCAAACCACGCCGGAACTGGAAGCCTATTACAAAGAACTTGAGAGCCTTGGTGCAGGTGCCTTATGGACGGTTGCCAACGATATAGAACCCTGGGAGCCCAGGCCATCATCGGTACCAATGCTTTGGAAGTATGAAGACCTGCGCCATCTGGTATTGAAATCATCGGAACTGGTTACACCGGAACAAGCCGGTCGCCGTGTCGTGTACCTCGTTAATGACAAACGACGCGATGTAAGCGCTGCTGTGGGTTGGCTGTACACCGGTATACAGGTTACCCGCCCGGGA